>Ga0137359_10001464_pt1 | contig 18712 bp, 21 predicted proteins | sample Mad1_40_16metaG_FD_108281 | JGI IMG/M metagenome (GOLD analysis project Ga0137359, IMG submission 108281) | Vadose zone soil microbial communities from Angelo Coast Range Reserve, California, USA - Mad1_40_16 metaG | ecosystem: Environmental > Terrestrial > Soil > Vadose zone | place: USA... | reverse complement strand
GTCGCGATTATGACCACGCTTACGGGGACTGGCAAACGAGCCCTCGGTAGTACCTCGATAACCCGGAACAGGAGGTAAGAAGATACCTGACATTCCTGATCAAGCGGCATGGTTTGTACCTAGTATTCGGCTAACCGACGCTTGATTCTCTTCAATGGTTGCCGACCGACAGAACTCCGCGCAACAGCTCGGTGCCGAGCCGGAAATCCAGGTTACCCAGGGCGTCCGAAAGCCGGTCGTAGCGCGCGGCGTCCAAAACTTCGATCAGCAATGGGGTCAGTGCGGTGAATTTATCGAGAGCGGCAAGATTTTGACTCTCGACCAATGTACAAAGTTCTTCGAGATCAGCATTGTCGATGTTCGGGTGATCACCCCTCGTCGTGCCTGTCTCCACAGTTCGCCCCGATTGCCTTTCCAACAAGGGTTGTGCTTCTTCGCGCAAAGTGATGAGAGCGGCTGCCAGTTTGCTCAGTATCCCATCCACGGGTCGAGCTTGCTGGAGCGCGTTCTCCGCCGCGCCGTCACTGTGCACAATTCGAAGGGGTATCTCGATCCAACGACTCATGGCATCGTTCGCGAGCTTCCGCGGACAGAAAGGTGTCCAGTAATTCCATCGTGGGCGCGCAGCCGTCCTCAAGATCATGGATGCGGTAGCATTGGTGTGTCCACCGTTGCGCACCCGAGGCTAAATCGATCATGAATCCGCCCACGCCGGATACCTGTTCGACGCGCTGGAGGAACGTTTCGCTTTCAATCATGCGGCGCTCGGCTTCCTTGTGGGCGGTGATGTCATGCGCCAGCATATAGAGACCCTGAACATCGCCGGCCTCGATGTCAGGAATCAAGTGAACGAGAAAGTGCTTGGCGTCTGCGCCAATGCGACCCGGAAGAGTGCGTTCGTAGGTGGCGGTCTCGCCGCGAAGTGCGGCCTCTACCAGGACACGACCGTGCTCAAAAAGCGCATCCCCCAAAAGACTGCGTGTCTGCACGCCCTGCGGCGATACGGCATCGAGAATGACTGGTTCGCAATAGGCTCGGTTCGCAATCCGCTTGATCAGATCCTTATCCCCCGAGCCCCGGGGGGAGATCGTCGCTCCGCAAGGCGGGGGCTTCTGGCGTGGGCATGATCGGCCTCAGGGATTTGTGCCGGGCAGCGCGGCGCGGCGACTTTCGATACGGGCAATGTCGACAAATCGGGCCTGGTGGTCACGGCTCCCGGGTGGCCGCCTGCGACTCCCCCCTCGCATGTACATTCAATTGAGAAGGAACTGATCGGGACGTATCAGCCTCCGCTGAACACACATCACAAATAACCTCTAGCAGGAGTTCCCCGCTGCGAGGCGCATCACACTAAAGCGGCGAAGTTTTGGTACCCACGCACTGCTAGGGCTCAAGGGACGCTGCTAATTTACCTTAATGCAACCTGGCTACGTGCGTACGCAGGCTGGATGCAGCCGGCACCTACCAAGATGTTCCGTGAATGTGCGACGACAATGGGCGAACGACCCGTTCCCGATCACGCGGCAGAGCGCGGTGTTTACCTGAGCTTTGCACCAAAGAGGAAGAAGCAACACGATGTTTATGGGAAACTTGAGAATTGGGACGAGATTGGGGCTGGCGTTTGCCGTCGTTCTGATCATGGTTCTCGGCATCATTGCACTTGCCGTGTCGCGCCTGGATTCGCAGGATACTTTGATTTCGACGTTTGCCAATGAGCGAGTGCCGCAGGTAGTTAACTCGCATAAATGGGCCATCACGCTCCTGGAATCCGCAGGGCACACGCGCAATATATTCGTTCTGGATCATGGCAAAATTCCTGATGAGCTGAGCGGCATGGAGGATCAGAGGAAACGGCGCATCGATCTGATGAATATGATTGAGAGAGTCGTTGATACGGCGCAGGGAGAGGAATTATTCAAGAATGTGGCGGATGCCCACGCAATTTACGCTCCCGATGAGGACGAGTTCGTCCGGCTGGTGCAGGCCAATCGCTTGGATGAAGCCAAGAAATTGTTGACTGACAAGGTCCATCCCGAGCAATTGACGTATCTTGGGAAAATCTACACGCTCAGCGACTACCAAGTCTCGCTGATCAGCAAGGAACGCGGTGAGGCGAAAGATAGGTACAGCAGCGGACGGACGGAGATCATCGGGATCGGAGTGCTGGCCACTCTCGTCAGCGCCGTGTTCGCCTTCTGGATCACGCGCAGTATCACCTTGCCATTGCAACGTGCGGTGCGGACCGCGCAGCAGATTGCGGGTGGCGATCTGGCGGCCCATATCGAAGTGCGCACTCGGGACGAGACCGGCCAGTTGTTGGCGGCTCTGAAGAATATGATGCAGAGCCTGGCAAAGATCGTCGGCGAGGTACAAAACTCGGGCATCCAGGTTAATTCCTCGGTGACGGCGATCGCCGCCACCGGCAAGGAACAACAGGCGACGGCCAGCGAGATTGCGGCGACGACCACCGAGATTGGCGCGACGTCCAGGGAAATTTCGGCCACGTCCAAAGAATTGGTCAAGACCATGAACGAAGTCGCGGCGGTCGCCGACCAATCAGCGACTCTGGCGAACAGCGGTCAGGCCGGCCTGTCACGCATGGAAGAAACCATGCGACAGGTCGTGGAGGCGGTGGGGTCGATCAACGCCAAGCTCGCCGTGCTGAACGAAAAGGCCAGCAACATCAATCAGGTGGTCACGACCATTACCAAGGTGGCCGACCAGACCAATCTGCTCTCGCTCAATGCCGCCATCGAAGCGGAAAAAGCCGGGGAATACGGCAGAGGCTTTGCCGTGGTGGCCTCGGAAATTCGCCGGCTCGCCGACCAGACGGCGGTGGCGACCTACGACATCGAACAGACGGTCAAGGAAATTCAGTCGGCGGTGTCGGCGGGAGTGATGGGCATGGACAAATTCTCCGAGGAAGTAAGCCGCGGTATGGGGGAGGTGCAGCATGTCGGCGGGGAGTTGTCGCAGATCATCCACCAAGTGCAGGCGCTGGCGCCCCGAGTCGAGTCGGTCAATGAAGGGATGCAGGCGCAGGCAACCGGCGCGGAACAGATCAGTCAGGCGCTGACGCAGCTGAGTGAGGCGGCGCAACAGACTGTCGAGTCGCTGCGCCATTCGACCGTCGCCGTGGACGGATTGATGGAAGTGTCCGTCGGCCTGCACGCCAGCGTCTCCCGCTTCAGGCTGTAGCCAAATCCGGAATGGCGGCGATGTTGCTCTTGAAGTTTCGAATAGGCGGTGAGAGTTACGCTCTCGATACGGCGCAGATAGTGGAAGTTCTGCCGCTGTTGGAGATCACGCGGATCCCACAGGCGCCGGTTGGTGTTGCGGGACTCATCAACTATCGCGGCAGACCGGTGCCTGTAGTCGACTTGAGCGAGTTGGCGCTTGGCCGGCCCGCGCAGCGGCACATCAGTACGCGCCTGGTCCTGGTGCGTCATGGAGAGCGCTTGTTGGGGCTGATCGCCGAACAGGCAACCGAGACGATGCGACGAAGGCGCGAAGACTTCGCTGACTCAGGCATAGCCAGCGACGGGGCGCCCTATCTGGGGCCGGTCACGCAGGACGGAGGCCGATTGGTTCAATGGATCGAGATACAGAGACTGCTGCCGGCAACCGTCAGTGTCGCCCTGTTCCGGCAGGCCGAGGAGAGCTCTTGGTCTACGCCAGAATCGCCGCGCTGCTGAAGGAGAGGATGGGTCTCGACGCCGAGTCGATCGGCGTGGCCTCCGTGGAACGCGCCGTGCGTGAAAGGCTCACCGCGCGGCGCCTCAAAGACGTGCAGGTCTACTGGACGCAGCTGAGCGCCTCCGAGGAGGAATTGCAGGAACTAATCGAAGCAATCGTGATTCCGGAGACTTGGTTTTTTCGCGATCCAGAGGCATTCGCGGCATTGGTGCGCGTCGCCCTGCAGGAGTGGCTCGCGAAACACGCGGAAGGGACCTTGCGCGTTTTGAGCCTTCCGTGCTCGACCGGGGAGGAGCCGTTCTCGATGGCGATGGCGCTGCTAGACGGCGGTCTGGCGCCATCCAGATTTCATATCGACGCCATCGATATCAGCACTCGCGCAATCGCGTGGGCTGAACAAGGTACCTATGGCAAGAACTCGTTTCGCGCCAAGGATCTCGGCTTTCGCGACCGCTACTTCGAGCCGGTGGACCGCGGCCATCGCTTGAGCGACGGCGTGCGCCGGCAGGTGCACTTTCGGCACGGCAATCTGTTGTCCGCCGGCTGGCTTCACGGTGCGCACGGTTACGACGTGATTTTCTGCCGCAACGTGCTGATCTATTTCGATCGGGCCACTCAGCGCCGCGCCATCGAGGTGCTCGGCCGGTTGCTGATTCCTTCCGGTCTATTGTTCGTGGGCCCGTCGGAGACGGGATTGCTGCTGGACCACGGCTTTGTTTCGACCGGGATCCCGCTTGCGTTCGCGTTTCGCCCGCCCGGCAACCCGGCGCCAGGGCTCCGGCCCAGGCAAAGACCGGCGGCTGCCGCGACGACGCCGACACTGTTCCTTGCGAAGCCGTCCAAGCCCGTGGCAGTTGCCAAGCCACAGCCCAGATCGGCACCGACAGGGAAGACCACAGTCGCAACCGAACATTGGATCGACCAGGCGCGCCGTCTCGCGAACCAGGGCGATCTGGTCGAGGCCCTGAAGTGCTGTGAACAGAATTTACGTGGCCAGCCGGCGTCGGCCGAGACCTTTCATCTCATGGGGCTGTTGCACGATGCAGTCGGGCGGGTGCGCGAGGCGGCCGAACACTACCGCAAGGCGCTGTATCTCGACCCGCAGCATCGCGACGCGCTGCTGCACTTGGCGGTGGCCCTGCAAAAGGAAGGCGATGAGCGCGGCGCACAACGATTGTTCGAGCGGATGAACCGACAGTCGGCTTCGGCCGAGAACAAGGACGGTGGCTAGCTTGAAAAACGTCTCGCAGACAGCGCTGGTTGATTGCTGGAATCGCATCGGGGTCCGCGGCAACCGATCGTGTGCGGAGCTGCTGCGTCACATACATTGCCGCAATTGTCAGGTGTTTTCTGCGGCCGCCCGCACCTTGCTCGACGTACCCGCGCCGGCGGGCTCAGGGCAGATGGCGACCGAGCATTTCGCTCGGACTGCGCAGGCCAATTCAGGATATGAGATTAGTGCAGACACGGAGTCGGTCATCGTCTTTCGCCTGCGTGCGGAATGGTACGCGATTCGCACGGCCGCGTGCCTGGAGATTGCCGACTTGCGTCCCATTCATTCACTGCCGCATCGGCGCGACGGGCCGGTGCTCGGGGTGGCAAACGTGCGCGGCGGGCTGCTGGTATGCATCTCGTTGGCGGTTATTCTCGGCGTGGCCGGCCGTCCCGAGGCAACCGCCACTCAAGCGCAACGCCGCGCCGCGGTACCGCGCCTATTGGTCGCGCGGGGCACGGCGGGTGCCGTCGTCTTTCCAGTCGACGAAGTGCAGGGCATGGAGCGCTTTCGCGCCCGGGATCTCAAGGAGGTTCCCGCGACGGTCGCGCGGGCGCAGGCCACCTACACTCGAGCGCTGATGGCGCTGGGCGACCGGACGGTCGGTTTGCTCGATGAACAACTGCTGTTCTACAAGGTGGAGCGGTCCCTCGCATGAGTACGCCCGATCTCAGCCAGTCCTCGATGCTCGATCTGTTTCGCATGGAAGTAGACAGCCATGCGCAGGCCTTGACGGTGGGACTGCTGGCGCTCGAGCGTGATCCCGTCGCGGCAGACCACCTCGAGCGCTGCATGCGCGCGGCGCATTCGCTCAAAGGCGCGGCGCAGATCGTCGGTCTCCGCGCGGGCGTGAGCATCACGCATGCGATGGAAGACTGCTTCGTGGCCGCACAGCGGGGACGCTGTGTTTTGCGGCGGGAGCATATCGACCAACTGTTGCACGGCGTGGATTTGCTGCGTCAAATGTCGCGCACGGCTGAGCCGGACATGGACCGCTGGGAGGCGCGAAAGCTCGGTGAAGTGGCGGCGTTTGTCGACGCATTGAACCGTGCAGTGTCGAATTCGGCCGCTGCCGAGGTCGGCCCCGCGCAGGCGGAGGCCGCGCGGCCACAAGATGAGGGTCCCGCCGCTGCGCTTCGCGGCGAGGAGACCGGCGAGAGAGAGATGGGCGGGGTGATTAGAGTCACCGCCGAGAATCTGAACCGGCTGTTGGGGCTGGCCGGCGAGTCGCTCGTAGAGTCGCGCGGATTCAAGTCCTTTGCGGACTCGCTGTTGCGGTTGAAGCGCTTTCAATTTGGCCTGCAGCATGCTCTGGATCGCCTGCGCGAGCAGTTGCCGCAGCGCCTGAGTAACCAGGCACAGGTGACCTTGGCCGAGGTGCAGCGGCGTGCGCTCGAATGTCGACAATTTCTGGCACAACGACTGGTCGAGATGGAAACCTTCGACCGGCGTGCCGCACATCTCTCACATCGGCTCCACGACGGCGCGCTGGCCTGCCACATGCGGCCCTTTGCCGATGGAGTCCAGGGGTTCCCGCGTATGGTGCGGGATCTCGCCCGCACGATGGGCAAACAGGTGCAATTCGACATCGGCGGCGAGGATACTCAGGTCGACCGTAACATTCTCGAAAAACTCGAAGCCCCCCTGGGGCATTTGTTGCGCAACGCCCTGGACCACGGTATCGAGTCGCCGGAAGAACGCCTCGCCGCCGGGAAGCCCGCAGAGGCGATGCTCAGAATAGAAGCGCGGCATAACGCCGGGCGGATGCAGGTGACCGTCGCCGATGACGGTCGAGGCATCGATCTTGAGCGCCTGCGGGCGGCTGTCATCGAGCGCAAGCTCTCGAATGCCGAGACGGTTGCCAGGTTGGACGATGCGGAGCTGCTCCAGTTCCTGTTCCTACCCGGGTTCTCACTGAAAGAGGCGGTCACCGACATCTCCGGCCGGGGAGTTGGGCTGGATGTCGTGCAGAGTGTGCTCAAACAAATTCGGGGTACGGTGCGCATTACCACACGTCGCGCCCAGGGAACGCGCTTTCAGATGGAACTGCCGCTGACCCTGTCGGTGGCGCGCGCGCTGCTCGTGGAAGTGGGTGCCGAAGCGTATGCCGTGCCACTCGCGTATATCCGGCACGCGCTCAAGCTCGCGCAGGGCGATATCGAGTTGCTCGAGGGCCGCGCGCACTTCGATCTGGACGGCCGGTCGGTTGGACTGGTCACGGCGCACCAGCTGCTCGGGGTCGCGCCGCCGCCGGCCGCGGCGGGCGACCTTCTGGCGGTGATCGTTCTGGGCGATGCGACCCATTGTTACGGTCTCATCGTCGATCGCCTTCTCGGCGAGCGCGAGCTGGTCGTACAATCGCTCGATCCGCGACTTGGCAAGATCAAGGATGTGGCGGCCGGCGCGCTGATGGAAGACGGCTCGCCGGCTCTCATTCTGGATGTCGAGGACATCATTCGTTCCATCGAAAAGCTGGCTGGCGCCGGCGGCTTGAGCGGCGTCGCGCCCGATGCATTGGGCGCCGCCGGCGTCAAGCGCAAGCGCGTGCTGGTGGTGGAGGACTCCTTCACCGTGCGCGAGCTGGAGCGCAAACTCCTGGTAAACAGCGGCTTTGAGGTCGAGGTCGCGGTCGACGGTATGGACGGCTGGAACGCCGCCCGCATCGGCCATTTCGATCTGGTCATCACCGATGTCGACATGCCGCGCATGGATGGCATCGAGTTGGTGACACTCATCAAGAAGGATCCGCACAAAAAATCGCTCCCCGTGATGATCGTGTCTTACAAAGATCGCCCGGAGGATCGCCGCCGCGGCCTGGACGCCGGCGCCGACTACTATTTGGCCAAGGGCAGCTTTCACGACGAAACTTTGCTGCGTGCCGTCGTGGACTTGATCGGCGCCGGACAGCCGTGAAGATCGGCATCGTCAACGATTTGCCCATCGCACTGGACGCTCTGCGGCGCGTGCTGGCGCTGCGGCCGGACCACGCGGTGATCTGGTCCGCGCGCGACGGCGCACAGGCCGTTGCCCTATGCGAGCGGGAGACGCCGGATCTGGTGCTCATGGATCTGATCATGCCGGGAACCGATGGTGTCGAGGCGACTCGGCAGATCATGGCCGCTACGCCCTGTGCGATCCTGGTCGTGACCGCAAGCGTCGGTGCCAATGCCGCGCGCGTCTTCGACGCCATGGGCCACGGGGCGATCGATGCCGTCGATACACCGGTACTGAGTCGCGGCGACTTGCAGGAGAGCGCCGCGGCGTTCCTGCACAAGATCGACACGGTCGCAAAGCTCGTGGCCACGCGCCGATTCATCCCGAGCGCCGACACTTTCAGCGACACCTGGATCATCAGTCGACGGGAACGGCTGGTCGCCATCGGCGCCTCGGCCGGTGGCCCGGCGGCATTGACCGCCGTATTGTCCGGTCTACCGAAGGGTTTCCCGGCGGCCGTGGTGATTATTCAGCACGTGGACGTGCGATTCGCTCAGGGTATGGCGGACTGGTTGAGCCGCAATTGTGCCCTGCCGGTACGCGTAGCGAAGGAGGGCGATCACCCGACCGCCGGTACGGTTTTGCTCGCCGGTACCAACGATCATCTACAGTTCATATCCTCGGAGCGCATCGGGTATACATCTGAACCGCGCGAACAGGCCTACCGGCCATCGGTTGATGTCTTCTTCGCCAGCGTCGGCGTACATTGGACGGGTGAGGCAGTGGGTGTTTTGTTGACGGGGATGGGACGCGACGGCGCCCAAGGTTTGAAAACTCTGCGCGACAAGGGCCACTACACCATCGCTCAGGACCAGGCCACGAGCACCGTGTATGGGATGCCCAAAGCCGCCGCGAGCCTGGGCGCCGCAGTCGATATTCTCCCGCTTGAACGCATCGCACCGCGCTTGGTAGATACCTTCAGACACAAAATCTAGAGTAAGGACTCAATCGCATGAGTACGAATCATCCCAAGACACTTCCGCCGACAGTCGGCCCGACTCAAGTCGCGGCCCGCTCCAACGATCCGACTGCACGATTGCGTCGGGCCGCCGACGCAGCGGGCGATCTGCGCTTCGTCGATGATTCCAATTGCGTCGTTTTGTTGGTGGACGACCAGCTGATGATCGGTGAAATGGTGCGGCGTGCCCTGGCGAGCGAACCCACTATCGTGTTTCATTTTTGCTCCGAACCCGGTGAGGCCATCAAGACCGCGGAGCGCATCGCACCGACCGTCATCCTACAGGACCTCGTCATGCCGGGCATCGAAGGACTCTCGATGGTGCGCGAGTATCGCGCCCTCGAGGCGACGCGCAATACGCCGATCATCGTATTGTCGACCCGCGAAGACCCCAAAACGAAGAAGGATGCATTTGCGGTGGGCGCGAACGATTACATCGTGAAGCTCCCCGACAGTATCGAACTTATTGCGCGTATTCGCTATCACTCACAGGCGTATCTCAGCCGGCGGCAGCGCGATGGAGCGTACAAAGCGCTGCATGAAAGTCAGCGCCAACTGATGGCGGCCAATATCGAACTGTTGAGGCTCTCGAACCTGGATGGGCTCACGGGGCTCAACAACCGCCGCCGCTTCGATGAGTACGCGTCGACCGAGTGGCGCCGTGCACTGCGCGAACGGGCGCCGTTCGGGCTACTGCTGATCGATGTCGATCAATTCAAGCCCTACAATGACGCCAACGGCCACCTGGCGGGAGATGAACTGCTCAGGCGAATCGGTGGAACGATCCACACCTCCTGCAGACGCCCGGAGGACCTGCCGGCACGCTATGGCGGAGACGAATTCGCCGTCGTCTTGCCTGGGGTGCAGGCCAACGCTCTCGAAAGCATCGGCGAACGTCTGCGCCAGGCGGTACAGGATCTTAAGGTAGAGCGCGGCAGCTCCTTTGGCGCCCCTTATGTGAGCCTGAGCGTGGGTGGCGCCGTGACCGTCCCGACCAAGGAAGACGGGTTGCTCGATCTGATCGCTATCGCCGACAAGAATTTGTACGAGGCCAAGACGAAGGGCCGCAATAGATGCATCGTTCATGAATAGGCGTGGGGATATTTAGGAACCGTGCTTAGGCGCGCTCATGACGCGAACTCTTTCCTGAAGGATCCCGGACCCAAAGTTTCGCATGCGTTCCAGGAAGGTCTCGGTGACTTCGAATCCCTTAGGCACCAGCAGGGTACCAACCGAGGTGCGCAAGTCATCCATGAACACCATGCCTGGCATGACCCGGCCCACGGATACTTCGCTAGTTACCTCAGTACCCACCGCGGGACCAATCATTGATTCAAGGCCGTCCACCAGAGTAGAGTCGTGACGCGCCGTGTGCGCGCAAATCGCGGCAATTGCCCCACTGACCGGGAGCCCCTGGGCAATATGCGCATCATATTCGAGCACCAATCGAAGAATGCCTGCGCCCAGCTTGATCAATGGATCCGGCACATTGCTCTTGGCGTCTTGGATCGCCGCCAGAATTTCCATGACGGGTTCATCGGAAGTGCCATCCGTGGTTGCCCGCCTGTCAAGCGAGCAACGCCGCTGGCTATCATCGGTATCGGGGAGCGAAATGTGTATCCCGGCGACCAAGTTATCTGGCGCCCAACGTCCGTAGAGATAGGCGGTTTTATCCGTGCTAGTTTACGGAAAGGGCCGACGGCGTTCCCCATGCTGTTGAAGACAAGGGCTGCGTTTTCCAAACATTAAGCCCAGATCGACGAGGTTAGGATTCGCGCCGCGCATGCGCGCTCTCGCAGACAAAAGTCTTTACGTTGAGCGTGCGCCGACGCTCTACTCACCGTCGCTCCTGACCGCACCCCCAGCCGACCCCACAATTTCGGCGCGAACTGCCCGATTGTGTGGGGGATACCCTGAAGGACGCGGCTACTTTCGCGTCATCCCCCCCTTGTGAAAGGCACGACGCAGGTCTCCAATGAACTGCGACCGGAGGCTCGAGATGCGCAAATGGAACTTGGTGCGGCCAGGGGACCGAGACAGACTGACGCAGGAAATGCAGGACTCGACATCGAAATAACCGAAAGCGTTCTGATGACGGACCTTGAGAGTTGTATCGAGAAATTAATCTCGATTCGTGCACTCGGCGTGCGGGTCGCGATTGATGACTTCGGCACCGGATACTCGTCTCTTCGCTACCGCCGGTCGTCGCTGAATTTCCGTCGATTCTCGGCCAGTCACTCCCTCGCATCCGCACCTATCCGCGAGAGACTGTTGTGGCCGAGAAGTTCGAGGCCATGGTGCAACTCGGAATGACAAACAGCCGAATGAAGGATTATTACGATCTTTGGTTCATGTCGCGCCACTTTGAATTCGAGGGGTCGACGCTCGCCGCGGCCGTGCGGGCAACTTTCGAGCGCCGTGGAACGGTGATTCCAGGGCGGCTTCCGATTGGATTGACTGTAGAGTATGCAGCCGACCTTAGTCACGTGCGACAGTGGGCGGCGTTCACCGAGTCTCCGTATTGAAGCTGCTCCTGATCTGGGAGTAGCGATTGATAAAATTTCCGAATTCGTATGCCGCCCGCGATTGCTGCGGCAAGCGGGCAGTCATTTAACCGGCAATGGAAACCTCAGAATCGGTGGCAACCAGTCAGGTGACGCCGGTTCGTTTGACGAAACGCCATGCTTTCACTTTGTTGTACGAGAGTTACGAATACCTGCTGCATGATCGGGATAGCATTTTTGCCCAACACCTCGACGAATCTATTGCGAGGCTCGGGGTCAAAGTACTGAAATCCCCGCCGCAAAGTCCAACGGCCAACTATGCACTTGGATGAGTGGGGAGCCGGCTCGGAAAAGCGCCCTCTCGTCACCGCAGAGGACGTGCGGGCAATACGCGCGGGTCAACAACTGTCTGCCGCACAGGTGCGCGCGAATCGTGATTCACCGGTTCTCAAATCAGCATTGGGGGAGAGAACGGGCCCCAAAATGAAACCTTGATACGTCCCAGCCGCGGTCGTATCCTTGGAGCGGGAACGCCCCGATCAAGGCCTCCCTGACCCGTTAGACCCGGCCCCGGGTGACGGAGAGGAAAGTGAGCTATGGATGCTCTGACGGATATCTCGATGGGGTTGTCCCGCAAGGTGCGTTTTCTGACAAGCATCTCGAGGTGAACGGATAGGAGGTTCTGTGGGCTCGTCCAGTTTCGCTTCGAAGTCTGCTACAGAGGCCCAGGCGGTCGTTTCGCGCTTTTTTGAGTCCCACGTTCTTTCCGTTGAGGCCGAGGGGAAGGTCGACTTCCATTTTACGCATCTCTCCCTGAACGAAACGACGTCGCTGAGCCGGCTCCGCTATGGGGTGCCGGTCGCGATTCACACAGAGCATTTCGATAGCGCCCTGATGGTGCAGATGCCTCTCGCAGGAAGCAACCTCCTGCAGGTCTCTGAGGAGAAGCTTCGTCTTACCCCCGAGAATTACTCGATTCTGGTTCCCGGCCGGGCGTTGCAGCAATTCAGGGAAGCGGATTGCGAAATGCTGATTCTGCGGATCCAGGCGAAAAGGATCCGTGACTACGTGACGTCCTATCTGGGTTTCACACCCCACACCCCGTTGACGTTCAGCCAGCCGCTCCAGGGCGCCCCCGGCCCCGGCAACCGGCTTCGCCGGCTGAGTTCGCTCATCCTGGAAGAAGTGGGGGAGCCGGTCTTCCGCCCAATTCTCCTGCACTATGAGCAGCTGTTCATCGCAACCCTGCTGTTCGAGCATCCCAACACTTACAGCGAATTTATGAGCGCGCCAATGGGGGGCGTCGTGCCGCGTTATGTAAGGCGCGCCGAGGAATACATCCGTGCGAACGCAGGTTCGGACATTACGACGGAGAGGCTGGCGCGAGAGGTCAATGCGACCGCTCGGACCCTGCAGCTTGCCTTTAATAAGTTCCGGGGCTGCACGCCGATGCAGATGGTCAAGGCCATACGCCTGGAATTTGCGAACAAGGATCTGCTCTCCTTTGATCCTGAGTCGGCCTCGGTAACTGACACCGCCTTGAAATGGGGTTTCACCCACCTTGGGGCCTTCGCGCAGGATTACCGCGCCCGTTTCGGGGAAACGCCGTCGACTACCTTGCGCCGCAAGGCCTGAGGTTTTTTCGTTTTTGCGACCCCCCTTTCGTTCCTGGGATAGCGGTCTCCTTCCAATTCATACGACAGTCGGAACCACCGATTTTTCCAGAGAGCCGCAATGGTCAATAGACCCTGGGAGGCAGGTGGATAAGCTTTTAGAAAGGAGATTGCTGTGACGGTGAGATACTTGAATCCTGCAGCTCTGGCGAAGCCGCGCGGGCCATACTCGCATTTGGCCATCGCCCCAGGGGGCCTGATCGCGATCGCCGGCCAAGTCGCGGTCGACCGGGATGGAAACCTTGTCGGCGGCGACGACTGCGGCCGGCAGGCGGAGCGGGTGTTTGAGAACTTGCAGGCGGCGCTCGCCGAGGTTGGCCTGTCGCCGTCGGACGTGCTCCAGACGACCACCTATCTGGTGCATGCCGAGGATATCACCGCCTTTTTCGCCGCCCGCGAGCGGATCTACGCCCACTTCTTTCCTGACGGTGCATACCCGCCCAACGCATTCTTGGTGGTGCAGCAGTTGGTACGACCCGAGTTGCGGGTCGAGATCCAAGCGCTCGCAGTCGCCCCCAACTAACTCGGCAGAGGGACTACTATGTTCATCGTGATTTTCGAGGTTCGTGCGAAGGCGGAGCAGGCGGACGTGTACAGCAGCCGCGTTGCCATGCTAAAGGCTGAACTCGTAAAGATCGACGGGTTTATAGACCAGTCCCTTTACAGCAGCCTGACTCGCGAGGGGTGGCTGTTGTCGGTGTCGAATTGGCGCGACGAGAAGGCGGTGGTCCGCTGGCGGACGCATGCCAAGCATCATCACATGCAGGAGAAGTGTCGGTCCGAGATCTTTGTCGACTATCACCTGCGGATTGGCCAGCTGACGCAGGACACCCGACTGCCGGTCGGTCACATCTTGCTCGAGCAGAGACTGGACGAAACGGAGGCCGGTGAGGGGAACACGGCGGTGCTCATCAACGCCAAGTGGCCGGGGGAACTCGCAGAGGACGCGAGCCCGGAAGCCATCGCCAAGTGGCTGGGCCTCGCGCGGGATGCCCCCGGCTTCGTCTCTTGGGATGTCTACGCCGCCGTCCTGACGCCCGGCGAATTCACTCTGGTGACCTCCTGGCGCGACTCACACGCCGCCGAGGCCTACGGAGCTTTGATGGTGCCCGATGGCGCACGGTTACGCCGCGTGCGTGTGATTCGTGACTACGGCATGTACGACCGGCGCGAGGCACCACAGTTCTTTCCGGATGTTCAGCCGCCAGCGACGACAGTGAGCTGAAATTCATGAATTCAATGATGCCGATGCGGTCGGCACTCAGTTTCGAATATGTTAGACGGCGAATTGACCGTCTGCGTCAAACCGATTCGGCGCTCGACAATGACACTGAAGGCTCGAAAGGAGAACGTGCCGCCTTGTGCCGAGAGGAATTCTCGCAATGATCAGATTTTATCAGTTCGGTAATTCCGTATGCTGCCAGAAGGTTCGGATCACAATGCTGGAAAAGCAGCTCACTTGGGAGCCGGTGGAAGTCAATGTGTTTCGAAATGAGCAATATTCTTCCGAGTATCTAAAGATAAATCCGAAGGGCGTCGTTCCGGCGCTCGTGCACGACGGGAAGGCCATCACGGAATCGACTCTGATCTGTGAGTATCTTGATGACGTCTATCCACATCCTTCGCTCATTCCGGCGGATCCCTTCCTCCGAGCGAGCATGCGACAGTGGAGCAAGCTCGTCGACGAAGGTCTGTTCGAAGGCATTACCGAGATCAGTTTTTCGGCGATGTTCCGGCAGAGATTGAAAAACTTATCGGCTGAGGAGCGTAACGTCCGCTTCCGCAACGTCGGTGACCCCCGGCGTCGTGACCGGTTCGTTTCGACATATGAACTGGGAACAGGTTCTCCGTACGTACTGCATGGCGTCGCAGCATATTACAAAACATTCAAACTTCTGGACAACGCGCTGGCCGAACGAAGCCCTTGGATTCTGGGAGAATCGGTCTCGCTCGCAGATATCAGCCTGATGCCGTACGTTGCGAGACTCGAGTTTCTAGGCCTGCTGGATGTCTTTACGGTGGACCGCCCAGCCGTCCGGGAATGGTGGAAAATCGCCCGGGAATGGCCGAGCTATATCGGCGGCGTGGTCGCATACGTGAAAGATCACGAGCGTGAAGAGATGATGACGCACGGACCAAAGATTCGCGGCGATATCGAAGACCTGATAAACAAGGTCAAGTCCATTGCACACGAGGCATCAGGGCACTAAATCACTACCAGCGCTTCAAGCAGGCAATCAACGACTGCAATTTTCGTTCTTGTGATACCTCCTTCGCCCCCTCGATAGCGGACTCTCCCGATCCATACGATAAATTGGAATCAGAATTGAAGAGCGCCTTGATCAGGCGCGCGATGAGGAGCCGATGTCAATGACTGCCCAGACGCCTACCTGGCCTGAAGACTTGCCGCTTCGCGCCATTCTCAAACGGGTGGCATGATGAAGCAAATACAAACGATCGATCGAGGTGGTCGCGCTCATACCATTGCTCTGAAAGCGGGCATGACGCTGATGGAAACCCTTCGCGATGCAGGGCTCCCTATCGCGGCTATTTGCGGTGGCTCGAAGTCTTGTGCCACCTGCCATGTCTACATAGAGAATGCGCCGGATCTCCCGGGCCCGCACGAAGACGAAATCGAGTTGCTGAAAGAATCAGAGTATTTCAGGGACGGAACGTCGCGGCTCAGCTGCCAGATCCGGACGGAGGATCTTCCGGAAACCGTCGCGGTCACGCTCGCGCCGAAAGAAATCTAAGCATGTCAATGTCATGCCGCGAAGAAGATCGATATTCGAGGAACTGGGACGATGTCAACCTGCGGTGGTAAGTAATATCCTTGGCGACGGCGTATTAGAATATATTTGGCACAGTTTTAAGGAGTAGTCATGTTGTTTTTGATTCTTCGCAAAGACAGACCTGGTAGGCTCGATGTCCGGCTTGAGAACTACGCAAAGCACCTCGCCTATCTTGGGCCCCACAAGTCAAAGCTGGTGGTGGGCGGTCCGACGCTCGGCGCGGGAACTGGAACCAACGATCAAGATATGACCGGAAGCTTTCTCATCATAGAGGCGGCCGACTGGGACGAAGTCAAAAACTTTGTCGCGAATGATCCGTTTGAACAAGCCGGTTTGTTCGCCACGACGATTATTGAGCGTTGGAAACACGGTAGGCACAACGACTCCCACTAACCCAATAAGAGGTCCGGGCCCGATGTCAGCCGGACAGAGTTGTCTGTCGCGCCGTGCGCCGGACCGGTCCATCCGGTGCGCTGATGGGCAAGGGCAAGTATCACGCCAGTGTTTATGGCCCGCCGGCGCGAAATCAGCAAGAAGAAGGTTCGATCATGCAGGATCGATCTGTCTCGCAGTCTATTATGGTGACGACCAAGGGGGAATGATGCGCAACCTCAACGAACACAACATAACTGCGGAGACGATTCGCCGGATCGAAAATACACCTGATTCGCGCCTGCAAGAGATTATGACATCGCTGATCGAGCATCTGCATGACTTCGCCCGGGAGGTGAAGTTGACCGAGGCGGAGTGGATTTACGGAATCCGGTTTCTCACGCGTACAGGGCATCTCTGCACAGATATACGTCAAGAGTTCATTCTTCTTTCGGACACGCTCGGTCTTTCTCAATTGGTTGTCGCGCAAAACCACAGCCGCCCCGTTGGTGTAACGGAGCAGACGGTCTTCGGTCCGTTCCATGTCGAAGGCGCACCTCACCGCGCCTCCCACGGCGTCGATATTGCCGTGGGCATCGAAGGCATTCCGCTTTTCGTCACTGCGCGGGTTTTGTCGGGCCGGGGGCCGGTCATCGGCGCCCTGGTCGATGTCTGGCAGGCCGACGCAGCGGGATTTTATGATGTGCAGGAGACGGACTGGGAGATGTCTCAGGCTCGCCTGAGGGCCGTTTTCGAAACGGATTCGGACGGACGATTCAGCTATAAGACCATTTTGCCAAAGAGCTATCCGATCCCAACCGACGGTACCGTCGGCGAAATGTTGACCGCGACCCGTCGCAGTCCGATGCGGCCGGCCCACATCCACTTCAGAATCGCCAAGCCGGGATACGATATGTTGATTACCCACGTGTTCGCCGAGGGCGATGAATATCTCGATTCCGATGCAGTCTTCGGGGTGCGGCAGTCCTGCATCGGAAACTATGTCCGCCACAATGCTGGCGTCGCGCCGGACGGTTCTACGGTGGATCACCCCTTCTACGTCTTGGACTACAGCTTCTCGCTCGAGCCTCACGACTGAGCATCGACAATGTATTTTGCAATCTATGCCCTGGACCGCCTCAATGCCCTGGAACTCCGGCCGGCGACCCGTGAAGCGCATCGCGCCTATCTTCACGCGAAACACGGCGGAATCCGTCTCATGCTCGCCGGCCCTCTCTTGGTGGCTGATGGCAAGACCATGATCGGTTCGTTGATCGTCATTGAAGCTCGCTGCCTTGACGACGCGACGGCTTTCGCGGCTGGCGATCCGTACCGGACTGCCAATCTATCCGCCTCCGTCGACATTCGGCCGTGGAATTGGACGACCGGTAATCCAGATTGTCTGTGAGAGCAACCGGAATGACACTGCAATTGTATACTTGGGCGACCCCCAATGGCCGCAAGGTCTCCATCATGATGGAAGAGCTCGCGCTGAACTATGACGTTCACCCAATAAATATTCTCAAGGACGAGCAATTTACGCCGGCCTATCAGAAGCTGAATATCAATGGAAAGATCCCGGTGCTCGTGGATCCCAACGGTCCCAGCGGGCGGCCTCTAACCCTGGCTGAGTCTGGCGCCATCCTGGTTTATCTGGGTGAGAAATACCAAAGTCCACTGTGGCCGACGGATGCTGGACAGCGAGCGATGGTCCTTCAGTGGCTGATGTTCCAGATGGGCGGCATCGGCCCGATGTTTGGACAACTGCACCATTTCCGCCGGTACGCGTCGGAAGAACTCTACGCATTGGAAAGATATGCGAAGGAGGTGCGGCGGCTTTACGGTGTATTGAACCGGCGCCTCACCGAGACTCAATTCATGGCCGGTGATACCTACACTATCGCGGACATCGCGACTTATCCGTGGATCGCTCGGTTCGAGCTGCATGGACTGACTTGGGACGAGGCGCCCCAAGTGAAGCGATGGTTCGATGCGGTCGGCGCTCGCGCAGCCGTCGTGCGCGGTATGGCTGTGCCGGCGGCCTAAGAGAGCGGAGGGAGGAAGCGATGCTGCGGGTTCTAGGACGCAAAACTTCAGCCAATGTGCAGAAGGTTGTCTGGTGCCTGGATGAGTTGAAGGTACCGTTCACTCGGGAAGATTATGGCGGGGAGTTTGGTGGCAATAGGACTCCGGACTTTCTCAAGCTCAACCCGAATGGTGTCGTGCCAACGCTGATCGATGGTGACGCGGTGATCTGGGAATCCAATACCATCTTGCGTTACATCGCCAATCGCTTCGGTCCGACGCTGCTCTATCCCCTGGAACCGCTGCTCCGCGCGGATTGCGAGCGTTGGATGGACTGGCAGCTGGGCACCCTCAATCTCTGCATGACGCCTCTCTATGTCTCGCTCATCCGGACGCCTGAGGAACGGCGGGATCCAACCGCGTTG
>Ga0137359_10001463_pt1 | contig 18715 bp, 21 predicted proteins | sample Mad1_40_16metaG_FD_108281 | JGI IMG/M metagenome (GOLD analysis project Ga0137359, IMG submission 108281) | Vadose zone soil microbial communities from Angelo Coast Range Reserve, California, USA - Mad1_40_16 metaG | ecosystem: Environmental > Terrestrial > Soil > Vadose zone | place: USA... | reverse complement strand
ACCACCCTCACGGGAGCGGCCCTCTGTGGGTTGCCGTGTTAGCGTTGCGCGCGGGCCTCTGGGTACAACACCAGCCAGAAAGGAAAAAAAAATTGATCAATGATCATCAGCAAAAATGGTAACACCGTACCTCGCCCGAGCATGCATCTTATCCATCACCATGTGTTCTTTGAACGATACTCAATAAACTTAAACTGCGGACCGGAGAATACTCACTGAGTTTCTACCCAAGAGAATCAGGTATCTTCTCGGCTATAAATCAAGGAACTGAACTTACTTGGTAGTAAATCGGCCCAAAATACACGTATGCTTCCAAGGGTTCCCCAGTGATACCACTCGTAAGCATATCCTTTCCAGCGTAGCTAAATCCGTGCTCGATAAGGATACGAGACATATCTTCGACCTGTAACGGGCGTTGCTTAGCGATCAATGCGATATTGGGATCCCGGAACGACCGTGCTGACTTTGGATCCCCCAAAGGCAGTACCGTATTGAAGTTTGCCCGCCAGCACACCTGCCTGCGAGGAACAGGTTTCAGAATTTACCGATAAGTAAAGTTACAGGAACAGACCTTTCCAGCGAGAAGTTCAATCATCTTGCCAACTGTCATTCTCGATGGGAAACCGTGTGGGTTCATGATCGTATCTGACTCGCGTCAAGTCGGACAATCACTATCCAGAGCTGCGAGACGGCGCTTACCAGGCACGATGCCCTGATCGTTGAATGGCATGTCTTCCTGGTTCACGATCAGCCCGCAGACCCCTTTCTGACCGTGTCTGGATGAGAACTTGTCTCCCAGTTCGGGTCTTCGGGTCTGCCGTACCAAAACCTTGATGAGCGTCTGATCGTTGTCCGTGTCGGAGATCATGACTTTGTCGATGTGACCAGCGACGGGCGATTTATATGTCATTGGGGCGTTCTTGTATGGTGCCGACGCAGCGGGCCCTGAAAAAGAGTTGTCGTTGGCGTTTGAGGGTGTCTGCTTGTTGACATAGACGTCGCCCGGGTCCAGTCGTTCGCCGACCCCAGCAAGGCCATCAAGTTGAATTATATCATACTTTTTCTGTATCTGGCCGTTCTCGTCTAGCGGTGCATCCGCAAGACGATCATAACTAAATGGTAGCGGTCACTAAATTTCGAAGATCAAGCGAAATCGCTACCCACGTCCCGTTGGGGTACTTGCGTATGAGTGTCATGTTCTTTCGAAGCACTTGACACCGTCCATATCCACGATCTAAACTAGCCTGAGCCGGTAGTTGGTAAAGTGATTATTTGGAGGGTTCGAAATTAATGTACCTTGTTGAGAATCAAAGCATCTTCTATGTCGTAGCCAGAATAGCTCATGACGGCAACTGTAGCATTCTGTCCTGCTGGGAGTTTGTCATACCCCACCAATTCAATTGTCTTCGTCTTCACCATGGGCTGTTGTGGATAGACGGACAAGTACAGTAACGTATCGATGCGATTGAATTGGTTGTACCCAATAGCTCCAATAGCTTGTTTCCCCATGGCACACTGGTATGTGTTGCGGGGCGACTGATTATGGTGCGGGTAAGGAATAAGGCCAGCAACTGCGCCGAGTAGAGTGAAAGGCTCGATCTCGAGATGAGTCGTTGTTGGGACAATATCCGGCTCGTAGAGAGCAATGTAAGAATCATTCTCCTCGTTGACGTCCAAATACTCGACCAGGCCTTTTCGCAAGAAATCGTCGAATTCTAGTGCACCTTGTTTGAGGAGCTATGAAAACGGGTTAGAGCACAGATGATTGATTCCCTGAAAATCCCGTCGCACCTCAGTATGATCTTCCGTGACTGAAGGCTTACCGCCATCCACGATGATCATAGGGCGGCAGATACGACCACCGTCGCTAGCAATATTTACAGTATGGTGGTGGTGGTTGATGTAAATACTGACAAATTCGCTAACTCTCCCAGCGCGTCGGAGACGACGAAAATTGTGAACAAAGCGTGTGGGGAAACGAGTAAGGCCGATGATTGTCCCGTTAACTTGTACCACAAAGGTGCCAGGCGCATACATTTCTGTCCCTGTTGCCTGACAGATGTCTGCAGGATCGGTGGTCAGTGTCGAAAGGTCGCTCGAGATAGAGATTAGCCACCAACCTTCCACGCCAAGCATAAAAGCGATTTTAATGATCGGCTCCTCTTCTACGTCGGTCGTAATGTGTGTCATGAGGGCCAGATTCTTAACCAGCCCACAGGCCTCCCCTTCCGGTGTGTCACTGGGACACAGCATTCCCCATTGACTGGGCTGCAATGCTCGCGGGCCGCTGACTTTGCGTGTTTTCTCAAATTGCGAAGAAATGCGCGTCATCATGCCCAATGCCGAGATGAAACTCAGACGCGAAAGGACATGTGTAACACCCGCACGTTCCATCCGGAACCGCTTTAGCGACCAGTTGCCCGTGGAGATGGCCCTGACAAAGCCAGTGGTGATGTGGTCTCCTTGGAATTGCATGGTATTCCAAGCATCAAACTCATTTGTACGTGACGGCTTCTTGAGCACTTTATCGATCGATGACTTGAGGTTGGTGTTGAACGTTTTAAACAAGTCTTCGAACAACAACGCCAGCAACTGGCCCGCCCTAGGCAGACTTGTAAGCCATGGTGGATGACACACATCCCTTTTCACTTACAGCTCTAGCCTCTTATTGCCCACGTAATCGCGATCGTCTACCATCTTCTCATCATTCATTGCCATAAGTACGCGCCTTGTCATAGTGGCGACGAAAATCGCTTTGGACCTAAAGTCCATACCCGAGACAGGCACGTGGGCAAGAACGATAGTCGCAAGCGCCTCGAGAGCCTCTTCCCAGGCCGGCCTGCGTGGACCAATCACACGGCGGTTTACCTTTACGCGGGTCCCGATCCACTCGAGGGCTTGATGACGTGTGAAAATGCCCAATCGCGCAGCCTCTTCCAGATTCGGCGCGAAGGCGTTGACATACACCTCGGAATCACCTGAGGTGAGGAGGAGTATTTCCTTGTCAGATTGTATGCCCAAAGCTTTGAGTGCTACAGCGATGGGGACATCTTCATGTATTGAATTGTGTCGAAGGTAAATCTTTCCCTTCTTAGTTGCGATGTAGGTCTTTGACTTGAGACCGCCGTGAGTTGAGCTTGTTGCAAATATCAAGAATATGACAAAGGGTGAACAAAGGGACGTACGAAGTACAAGATGCTTGAACCACACCCTTAACGGGGTCAGTCTCGACAATGATACGATTCTTGCTCAGCTGTTCCTGAACAAGGATGACCTTTTCCGTGCCTTTGACGACGAAATACCCACCAGGGTCAAGGGGGCATTCGCTCATTTGGGCCAGTTGTGCTTCTGTGCGACCAGTAAGCACGCATTTGTTGCTCCGAAGCATGATGGGAAGACGGCCAATGTTCACATTTGTCCTTCGGACGACATTCTTTCCTCGGGTATACTGAATGGTAACGAGGATGGGGGCACTGTACGTAGTGTCTCGTAAACGGCACTCGTGGGGCGTAACGCTTTTGTCGATGGCATCTGCGTCAGTACGGTCGGGAAATCCGACATGAATGTCGGTGTACTTTAACCAGAAGCGAGGATCTACGTCCGACGTGACTTTGTTATTCGCCTTCAAGATATTCTTGATGTCCACATCGACAAAATAATTGAAGGAGTCGATATGCTGCTTAACTAGACCCTTCACTTTTAAGAATGCGGGTAACAACAACCATTTGTCCTGAGGTATGTTCTGTAAATGCGATGTAATCGCGCGCACATTTTTGGGGGACATTACCTGGACCTTCTTTATGGGATCGGTGAGACCCAAGCCGTGCCATTGTACCCCACCCAGATCGTCCCAGGCTCCATCTCCTAAGAACTCCATCACAATTTATGGAGTCTGCTTGGGAGTTGAAGGTGACCTCATCTCAGTCACGTGCGTTTTCTTTCCGTTTGCCGCGCCCCGCAGCGCAGGACGATGACGTGAACGCCAACAGCGATGGCAAACTCTAGCGCAGAAAGCAATTTTCGGAGCAACTTTTCTCAATTTCGTTGGGCCCGAGGAGTGACCGACGATTCACAGCCTTCGGGCCCTCGCAACCCTTTCTCTCGTTTCTACAACGCGATCGGCGGAGCTTACGTTCCGTTGCGATCCAATGAAAACTCGAACGAAGAGGAGGCTTACTTTGCGTTGTCTCGATGGGAAAGGTTCGTCGTCCATTTCTTGTCTCTCCAAGGCTGACTGTCCCGTCGCAGATTACTGGGCTTTGTCGCCTGCATCGCAGGCGCCGCGGTTTGCTTTGTAATTGCCTTCCTCACCCTTCCGCTACTTGCTATCCGCCCTACCAAGTTTGCGCTCTCATTTAGGTGTGTGCCTGGATTCTGGTTCATCTCTCCGCTCAACTTATGTATCTCTCGGTGTAGCCTTGGTAGCCTGTTAGTTATGTTTGGGTAAGACCTACTTTTGATCAAGCCATACCAAGCGCGGAATGTGCTGACGGATAGCGTCACTAGCTTCTCCGTTTTAATCGGCCCCATAAACCACATAAAGCATCTCATGTCGAAAGAGCGTTTGCCGTTCTCCATCGCCTATTTATCCAGTCTCGGATTGACGCTTTATTTCGCGTTGGGAGTGCGGCACATTTATCAAACCTCGTCTTACGCTGGTCATGCTGACGGATGGTTCCTAGCCTCATTCATATTTTGGGTCTCTGATCGGTGCCGCGATTCAAGTCATCGCACTTGTCTCATACGTTCTAGCCTATTTTCCCGGCGGCATACAAACATTACGCTTTGGCGGCCAGATGGCGCTCCGCGGTGCTGGATCCCTGCTCCCCGTTTGACTTGTCTCACGAGCTTACATCTATATCCCGCTTTGATTGTACCACTAGCAAATATCACACACTGCGAAACGTGCCTTAGCTTATCCAAACCGGGTTGTGAGGCGGAACTGGCAATAATGCTCCGGGGTATGCACCGCATACGCTTAGAGAGGCAGCGAAGGTAGGTCGCATGTTGAATGTCGACAACTGGGCCGAATCCAAACGACCTGTCTAAGCCCACAGAGTCGGGGCAACACTTATCCCCATCGTGGCGAGATAAGACCTGGCGAATGTAGGTTTAAACGGGTACTAGTTCATGATGCAGTGGGCGGCAGGGCACTGGGATCCAATGCGGTCTTCGACAGGGATGCGAAAGTCGCCATCTCAATGTGACAACTCTCAGAAATAAAAACCAATCGAAGTCCCGAACACCAGCACCAACGCGGCAAACCTTGTATACAGTAAGGCGAAGGCCCACCCCCAAGACACGGCGACGTGTCGGCGCTTCCAGGGGCGTGTCAATATAATGAGTACTCGCGCGCTCAGGAGCTCAATTCGTTTCACTCGACTGAACACCAACGCATCGGCTGCCCTTCCATCGACCTGCACGCGACGAACACCTGCCACGACGGTCAGATAACACCTCATCCAACGTAATGTGACACGCAATACCTGCGACACTCCGACTAGGGTGTCTACGTTTTCGCGGGTGGATCCGTCCGCAGAAGGGAAATCAAAGGGATAGGCATACAAAGGAGGGCGTATTACAAAGAGTTCTGTGCCTCAAGGTGCGTAGATAGAAAACCTGTCATAAATGTTACGCATGAATACCGTTCGCGTCCTCGCTCTCGAGGCGCAGACCGACGGATTCGCGAATTCGTCGTGTCATGATCTCGATGTAGGTCTGACTTTCACGCCATTTGTGGTCCTGTGAGGGGATACGATAGTGTAGCGAACCGTAGCCCCAACATAAAGGACTTACAAAGCTAAGCCCGCTTAACTGGTGGAGAGCGTGCGTGAGTCGTTTTGCCGTTTCCTCTCGAAAAACTTTACTATCAAATGGCTGCGGAATGGACCGCAAGACTGCTGCGGTTGACGCCTTCACAGTTGGGTTATTCATGTGTCGTGACTCGCAGTAATAGGTAATGTGCCGCCAAAGAAGTAAAAGCACCATTTCCACTGATGCTATAGTGCATATCATTTAGTGGGTTTTCCAAGCCGTGCGTGACACCTGACTCACCTAGAAGGGTATCTGCCATGTTCCGTGTGCGACTGAGAGAACGCTCAAGCTCACGGCGTATCAGACTGCGCTTTTGACCAATATCGAGATCCCTGAGACCATCGATATCTTGTAATGGGACGAGCTGTAACCAGTAAAGAAAACAATGACAATACCAATCGCAGAGATAACATTTAACCCACCTGACGAATGTCCTCGACCTGAATGTGATCCCTGGCGTCTAATTCGGCGCTGATAGCAGCCATTTGTTTCAGGGTCTCCGTAATTTCGTCACAGATCCCTGATAGCGCCTCGACGACATTACCGACCGTGGGGATGGTGGCTGAAAGCAGGTGTGTTACGAGAAAATCGAGGCGTATGTATCTGCAAGTGACTGACCAATGAAGCGTGACGTCTTGTCCTCGTGTCGTGGAGCGGTTATGATGGGTGACAACACAATAGTGATTTCCGGCTCTGTAACGCCCGCTATGAAGAGGTGGTACAGATGCCTGAAACGGACGCACCCGTAAATTCGCTCGCTGCCCCTAGATACACGATCAGTGCCTTGCGAAGTAATAGCTCCTTTCGTCGTAGGATCACACCAAAATTGCAAGCGTCTCTATGACCTGGTATGCATTAGTTCCGTCTCTGATTGATGTACGTGTAAAAACGGACCTAGTGCGGTGGAGTTCGCATCCAACCTCTCGGACGTTGGCGGGCGGACTTTCTGCAACCACTGGGGGGTGCTAAAACATCGAGCCGCCAAACTCAAGATGGTTGCATGGATGCCACCATAACCGCTATTTCCGGAGGCCTGTAGTCAGTGTGGGTAAAATGAGATATTCTATTCCAGGATTGAATTCACCCACAAGTTCCGACTTGGGTGCCGAAGGGTAGACCACCGAACATAGATAAACAAGAAGATAAATCTCGTCAAGTACGGATAGAGAAAGTTCCGTATCGTTTCCGAGCAGCATCACAATTGTATCACGGTGGCTGGACAAAAATTCCAAAGCCTTGATCGGCTCAGCCTGTCGACTCGGGTGGTGAGATAAGATACAACATACCTGATTCACAGCGAACGAGTGCCCTGGACCTAGTGTAGCCAAAATCGCATCAATGAGCTGTAAAGCAGGTAGAAATAGTTGGTGATATCGCTGAATGGCGGAGGGAAGGAAATGATCCTGATCTGGCCAACGTTTTAATCAGGGAGAACCACATCAAATTTTGAGGAGAGGCATACCAATAAACGTCTGATCGACATCGGGACGAGTGTCCAAAAAATCACAGCCCGCCAGTGTCGGAAGCACTCTAGCTTCTATTAATCGCTCTGCCCCTTGGCGTGTTTGAGCAATGCGGATGAGAAGAGACATCTTCGCTTCATAGACATAAAGAGAATTGAGGTCGTCTGATCCAAATTGACCATCGATTAGTCGTGGTGGGAAGGTGAATGGATGCATACGACGTACCTGGCTCTGGTTTGAGAATGGCTTGCAGTCTCCGATCAGAGTCTTTGATATCCTGGACAAAGACACTGAGGAAACCATGCCGGACAAGCGTTGATAGAATGGCTCCATGCTTATCGCCGCGCGAAAGGTCGACGAGACAATCGAGGAGCGTATAAGCGACTGTTTTCCACACCTCCGTTCCGTCTGTTGCATCACGCGAGACTGTAGTAACCAGTCTTTCTGCAACGGGCTTGAGGACTGCTAGGTTCCCCGTCGAGGTTGTGCTTGCTGGCTGGCCAGTCCGTGCAGGTGCGACTACCGGACTGCCACGCAAGAACTTGCTCTCTGACAGGGTGTTTCCAGGGTCATCCGCCGCGAGATGGAAGTAATTGACGAGCGCTGCGTAAAGGTTCCCGCGCACGAGCTCTACCCTGTAGTCCAAGACGCACTCCAGGAAGCTCCGCAGTAGAGCATATAATCTCTCAGAGGACAATGAACCTGAGTGCGAAGATACTCCTAAGAGTTGTTGGCTACGCCAGTCCTCCCGTAGTTTGGTGATGAGAGACAAAGATACCTCAGAGAGGAGCACTGCCGTTGATTCAGCGACACTACTTGAGCGGATTATGGGCGGTAACTCTTGAAGCAAGTCAGATAGCATCGTTTCCCGTCGGTCTCGGGGTAAGCGGGCGAAGCATTTGACTAGGGTCATATCTACCAATCTTCTCCACGATTCGAAGCTTGTGGTCACGGCAAAGAGTACCTCCCGCCTGCGGTTCTCAACCGCACAACTCTCCAGAAGATACGCTGTTTCTGCATTGAGGCGCTCTAGATCGACAGGGGTGACAATTCGGCCTTGTGTGTGGAGAACGTGCCTCGCCTTGGAAAGGAGGGATAGCACGGCTGTTTGATCGACGACCTCGCATCCTTTGTCATCGAGAAGAAGGCATGACGTGAGATCTAGTTGGCAAAGAAGTTGCAGTTCGACAGGATCAACGTTGAGAGCATCAACCCAGTCAAAGAAGAGAGATTGTACGTATTCAATGATGCGTAGGTTTGACTGCCCCATCGCGTGGAAGGGCTGGAAAACATCGTCCTCCCAATCCCTGACCTCGGCCTGTCTCTGTTCGTTCCCGTAGATCAAGTCGAGCAGCTCCGATACTCCTTTGTAATGACCGCGATTAGTGAGCGTGTGAAGGTCCAATGCGACAATGTCGAAAACGTAGGATCGCAATCGAAGGAAGGACGTGAGGGACTCAACGGTGGTGGCCACCCTCGAACCGTCTGAATATTGAATCTCGACATTGGGAACAGGGAAGGACGGGGGCTTGAAGGGGAGTGCGGCCAATTGACGTACGGAGAAATCCTCGCGGGTACGAAGGTAACGCATCACGAAGTCTGATGTGTGGGGGTGCATAGATAGATTGTGCAACACTCGATAGAAGCGTTCCGCCAAGGCAGGCATGATGTTGAATAGAGGCTCGGCGTATGCGATCAGTTCCGGATCACCTTTACTTCGGTTCGTCCGAGGAATCCCATTTTTCACCCAGTCAAGGATGACGTGTATAGCAGTCCGCTGTGATCCGAGAGCGTGCGGGTCTTGAATCTGCTCTGTATTTGTAGTTCCGAGAAGCAGGAAGTGTGCGACATTAGGGAAAGGGGCGCCCGGTCTAGTGTTTTGAGTAAGCAACTCGAGGACGGCAATCCGAACGGCCTGTGGCAAGCCAGCAGAGACAACATCCGACTCCAAGGCACCAGCACCCGTGTATTTGTCTTCATCGGTTTCAGCTTCATCAAGGCCGGAGAGGGTCTCCACATCTAAAAGCTGGCGATAACCGACTATGATACGGTCCGATTCTGGGCTGCGTTCAAGTAGTGTCGCTAAGCTTGGGAAAGCCGGCGATTTGGTTAAGAGACTGAGAATCTTCACAGACAGCAATGACACCTCGGGATGTGAACGGAAGGCGACGTAAGCGACAATGGTTGGGACATAATTTGACGTAAAGGAGAGGGCTTGATCTAAACGAGTGTAGAAAGGACGAGATTGGGCAGTACTACTGATCTCGGGGAGTAATGGCACGAGAACATCAAGGAAGACATCCTGGACCTCGAGTACTCGATGAATGATCCGAAGAAGCCTAATGATAGTGCTGCTGAAGAGGGGCTCGTCGTCGTCAAGGTTTTGATCGAAGCCCTGAACCCCTTCGGCGAGGTAAGCCAATAAACTCGCCTGAAGCGGTGAGCTCGTCAATATTCGCTGGAGGACGCCAAATCCTGGATGTGTCGTGAGCCCCTTTATAGCTTCCTTTCGCGCGTGGCTCTCCTCGGAGAGCGTCAAGAGTGTTTCCACGTTGTAACTCGCCAAACAGCGTTCCATAAACGCCAAGCAGAGGTCATTCATCTGCCACCGTTCTCGGTTGTCCTGAAACTCCCTGCTTGGGATACGCAAGAAAACCTCGTCGATGACAAAGGTCACGAATGGGTCGATGCCTGTTTGACGATATGACTGACCAAGGCTCTCGGGTATGGTGTTGACGGGCTCCGCATCTATGACCCTGCTCTTGAGCGTCAATTGCTTTGGGGTGTGAATAAGCGTAGCTAGAAGTTGAAGAAATGGAATGGTTTCAGGGTACATTCTGCTCGCCTCCTCCACAAGCTCGAGCTCTGCTTGTACTCCTTTCTTGGCAAGGCCACCCCCACCACGTACGTTTATCACCTCCAGTCGTTCCATAAGTAGCCATACAGCGCGGCATATGTCGACTCCTGGCGGACCCGCGCCGGCCTCGCAAAATGCCGCTAAAGCAGAGAACACAGCACCTTTGAGCTCCAGTGGCACTCCGAGAGGGATGAGAGAAACGAGAGTCGGGATGGCACGCAAGTGTGCGTGCCCGCTAATCGCCAGTCGTGCAGATACGGAGTATTTTGCCACGGTCGCAAGAAGACGCAAGAAGCACTGTCCAAGCCAGACGTCCTTTTGTGTTAGTGGGGTATGTTGCGGATGGTGTTGTGCTTGATGGGAAGACATGAAGCTGGGTTGCGACGCCGCGGCTTGCTGAGACCGTGCATTGCCAAATGTCACGGCCCAAGAGTCGAGGATGCCGAAGATGGTTACCCAAGGTGCGATTGCGCCACTCGAGCTTGCGGCTGGTAGCATACTGCCTGGAATAATTTCCCCACTACTTCGCGCCAAGAAGTTGTAGGCGAGATCGCTGCACTGGTGACCTTTAGCTAATCCGGCAAGCATGTCGTATAGTGCGATCGACATATCCAAGTCGCGAAAATTTGTGGACCAGACCGCCCATTGGAGAAATGCGGGCAGCTTCCCGGCCTGCGCCTCGACAGTTTCCAACCAGCTAGATCGTTGCGATGAGGAAGGGGCTGAACCCCAGAATTGAAGACCACGCTCGGGCGGAAGGGTAGAAAAGAGTGTGCCAATGAAGGAAAAAAGCATGGCAATGTCATTGCGAGGAGCTTGGGAGGGCTTTTCGGTCTCTGCGCGAGAAGTAGATGAGCGGAAATGTCGAGAGCGGTCCTGGCGGGTGCTCGCGAGAATGACATCTTCCTGGCGTTGCTTAATTTTTCGTAGCTCTGACGAGGCGTATGAAATAACGGATCGCACGAGGACCTCAAAGCATTGGAAGACGGCAGGTTTAAAATCGTCTGCTGGAAGGGGTTGTAGTTGCTCTGCCTCACTGAACCGAATTATGGAGCCAGCATAGGAACCCGACGGAAAGGAACCGCCACGCTTGCAAAGCTTTGCTACAGAACCAGCAAGGAATGTAAAGGCATTCCCTTGCACCGCATTCCAAATGTTTGTCTCCAGTTCTATCGTCTTAAAACCGTCCTTGTGTTCAAGGGAGGCGTCACGGTGTCGCGCCTCGGTCAAGAAGAGGGTCCATTTGAGTTGTATGGTGGCCTTCACACCTGCTTCCTTCCAATCCTCCGTCGGGCTCAACTTGTTTTTCATAAGGTTGAGAGTGGAAGAGAATGTGGCGAGCTTTTGCCTCAGGGTGCCGCCAGGAGTTCCGGGATCGACGAGGTCAAATGCGGCGAGCAATGAACAAAGGATGTAATAAGACATGTGGTGTCGTGGATTTTCTTGAAGCCAGGGCACCATTTTCTCGACTTCATGGGGAGATAAATGGCCGAGACGAGCAATGAGGAAAAGGATGGTAGCAAGAGCGCGGCGCTCCCGTGTTAGTGATTCAACACGTATGGAATGTATTTCGGCCCCTATGCTTATATTTGCACCTGGATGAAACGAGAAAATGAGATGATGCACCGCGCAGACGGATGCTCTAAGAAACCAAAGACGACGCACCCTGTAATATGGTACAGCTCCCAGCGTTTTGTTTTGCTGACATTGCCTGAGATATTGCCTGCTCGAGGGCTTCAATCTCAAGTAATACCTTCCAACCCAGACCTTTTTCTCCAAAAGATACGCCGTTGGTCCTCTCATTTTGTGGAATGAGTTGTTGCTGTACGAAGAGATCTATGCGACCATAGAGAGCGGTAGTACCCGGAGAACCGGCCATCTCTGCTGCCTCGAGAAGGAATCGGATAGAGTCGGCCAAATCGCGTCGTCTTCGGTGGTGTTCAAGGATAACTTCCTCCAAGATGTTGACAGGGCTAAAATTGGGGTTGTTCGAGATGACATATTGCATGAGTCCGGCGATGTGACGCTCCGAGCAGGAGAGGACGCGGGCGAGGTAGATAACCTGGGTTGCAAAGTCATTGTTGACGGACAATTGTTGACCGTCCACAGTGCATTTGCCTTGTGTGTAAAAGGCATCAGCCAAGTCTGACTGCCGGGTATGAAAGGATACGTGCCGCTCTGTAATTCTCTCCTCTCGTCATCACTGGGGGGACTTAGGTATAAGTTGACGAGATTGCGACGATGTAGAACGAGTAGATCGAATAGTTCCTGTTCGTCGATGTTGTTTTGAGGTTCTAAGGTTGTGAGGAGGATAGAACGAAGACGGGGTAGGGATTCCATGCCAGCTGAGCTGCAGGGACGCGTGCAACTGACTCGACGCGTTCAACAATGAGCTTAGTCAGCTCCTCCTTTGCTGCGATAAATCCTCGATCGCATTACATCATCACAATCGCTGAACTGTACTATCCTCTCCCCAACGTAATTCGCCATGTCCAATAATAAAACCACGATGATGTTCGATGGTGTTCAACAGTTTCTCAACCGCCCATTTCCACGTGGGTGGACAGCACGCGTATTACAACTCATTCACGCCACCCCCCACTAATCAATCAACCCTCCGTCGATGCATTGGCCCGATTTACTACTCGACACTTGTCATGTCCGAAGTGGTTGGCCCAAGCGACGTTTCTCAAGTTATCGACATTAACATTACACAAAACGAGTTCACGCCAATCTATTCGATTTATGGGAATGAGACGCCAAAGAAACTCGCGCTGTTCAACTTCGTCATAGACCCATCCGGCGCAAATGATTGGACAGCAAGGATTGTTGTCAGCAAACCTGAGCGACGCCTTCGTTGATCAAAGCCAAGTATGTCACATCAAGTTGGAGCAATTTTCTGGCCCTGACTTTTCACAGGTACCTAAGTGCCCAATCCGCCGCTTCAAAGGGTAACTTTACGTGGGCAAACCCCCCAAAGTCATCGCAAAATCACCACATCTCACCGTCCCACAGATGTTCGGGAACCGATTCCAACCGGATGACCCGTCTCCAGGGCATTCTTACGTTCGCACCGTAAATTGTGACACCACCGCTAGGACGTATCAGGTCAAGGTCCCAGCGCCATCCTTCGCGCTCGTCTTCCTAACGGACACGGCGTTCTCCCCTATCACGACCGCAACACCAATGGCGTATTCGACGTCTGCCATGACGCGCACAATCTATAAGTATCGACCTCGCATACAGCAATGGTCTTTATGGCATGGAGGACCAAAAAGGTACAACCTCTTGCAGGTCATCGTCAAGCGACCGCGCGTTGGGAGAGACGTTAGTCTCTGGCTCTTTTATGCTCGCAGCGATGGTTTCTTTGGAGACCAGGGAGGTGGTTTAATGAGGAGCGGAACACTTTATTAGAGATCTACGTGGAAGCGGAATCGATTACAGTAGGAGGTGCTACATAGGGTAACCCCAAGAGGCACACAAATGTATTTTTTTTATTTTAAAAAAAATGCACACAACGATTGCTGCGGCCATCGGTCCATCTGTCTTTAGGCGTCTGTGGTGAAAGAACACCTGGTACTGTCTATAATCTTTCTCTAATATAGTATACCGCAGGCTCCTTCCGAATAGGAGCTACAGAAGGGTTGTACCATACTATATACCATACCCAACAGCTTGCTCTGTGGACACTCCCAATCATGCAAGGCTGCGGGGCCAGTCCTAAGAATACAGAAAGAGGATATCTAAGAGGTGCGTTTCAAGGGCGTACGTTCCATAAAATGCTGATTTCTAGGCTGTCGGCGACAGTGGACGTGGGAATCCGATCGCCTCCTTGGAGACGCGCTTCTTTCTCTGCTTGTAAGAGGGGATGCGCCACGACTTGTCCTTCACCGTTGGCGTCGTACCGCTACCGCCACCACCGCCCAGGACACGACAAAGGAGCGAACGCTGATGTCGTCTAAGGAGTGGCGCAGGCTTCGACGCCGTCGGGCGGACTGGTTTCGCACTCGAGTTACTTGTCGAAGGCAAACCCGCGAGGCTCAGAGCTTCCCAAGACCAGTTCGAATCAGCAGAGGAACTATATTCTGTGTAGTCCCAGGATGGAGTAGGAGAGCCTCTCACGACGTCTTCGCTTCCTTCAGGGTCCTCGTATGGAGATGGAGATGCAGGCGGGGAGTCCAGCTCCAAGTCAACATCAACGAGGACATGATCGGCGTCACTGCGCCCGCGATACGTGGCTGGAGGCGGTGCGAGCATGTCTACTTCCGAGGGGCGTGGCAGAGGCACCGCCTGCTTTGCCAAGGTGTTCATGAGCGGCAAGGGCTCTCTCTCGGATGTCACAACGATGCAAGGGATCGGAATGCCAAGAAATGTCTCGCTCTCGCGATGTATTTCCATCTCAAGAATGTGCAAAGAAGTATTCGGTGCATCTAGAAAGGCATGTAAGGTCGGAGGCAGAGGCGGCAGAGGCGACGCGTCGGTCATGTAGAGTATGTCGTCACTGTCGAAGTTACGCATCGTCTTGAGCTCATCAGCAACGGCAAGGAGTTCCGTGAGCGGATCACGGCCAAGACTAGAACCAACAGCTGACTGAGAAGAGCTCGACCAGGCAGGTAAACCTGCACGGGCAGATTTGATGCTCGGGGAGGCATAAAGCCGCTGCTGCAGGAGAGGTGAAGAACCTTTCAGGTTATCCAGTTTCGTAGCCAAGGCTTTCAACTCGAGTGCCGAATCCAAATCTGTTTTCACGATTGTCGGGGATATAGACTGCTGAGCTGTGGTTGGAGCGCCCGTCGAAGGCGGCGGAGACGGAAGGGACGACGTCGTCATCGCAGGAGGAGACTCATCGACTGGTGGAGGAGGCCGGCGACGAGGAGGTCGTGGCGGAGGTCGAAGCGGGAGCGGGACAGACGGCAGCGAGGGAGCAGGCGGCGGCGGCGGCTCAGATCGGGCGTTCAAGGCGCGGACCTCTTCAACTCTTCTAAAGAACGAGGAAGACGAGAACGACACGTCGTCAGTACTTGGCAGAACCAGCCGAGTCAAGGACACGGGGGCATTGCGTCTGGTATAGCGTGAGGTGTTGTCTAACCGTGGTGAGTATACTCTAGGCAGAGGGGATAACTGCCGCTCTGGCACTGGTACGGGCTGTCGCCGAAAGAGTGAAATCGCCCTCTGAAAGAATGTCCTAGCACCTGGCGGCCGGCTGCTTGAGAAGGTCGCCCGAGAAAATGTAGGTTCTGCATCGATAGGAAGATGATCATAGTACGAGCAGTTAGAATCTGACTTGCGGAGGAGTTTGAGGCTTTTGCGCAGGCTAGATTGGAAAGAATCTCGAGGGCGATGACGACTACCCGTAGAAGAGCCCTCTGGAAGCATTGTTGAGTCTAGAATAGAATGATACCGTCGTCGTACAGAGACACCTACAGAGACAGAGCTCTTGCATGACGTCAGTTGCCGTAGTCTTCCCCGTGACCGTGAGAATGTGGCGATGATCCAATCAAATCAGCGCGCATTGGCGCATCGCCTCAGTCACCTCAACTTTGATTTCTCTTCTCCTCTCTTCAACAACCTCTGCGAGGTCTGCCTGGTGCATTATCCCGTCGTCATCTTTCCCCAACTTCCAGAGACAAATGCGTTCCTTCATCGTCTTTGCCTTCGCTCTCCTGCTTGCTGGTCAAGGCAAGTCATGTCGATACCATGTCGACGGATGTCCGAATTAACACCTTACTGGGTAGCCCTCGCGCTGAACATCGTCATTGGTGGTTCCGTTGGCAACGTTACTGCTGATAACTTTTTGACGGTGCAGGATTCCACGCTCACCAACCAGGTGCAGTATTTCGATATAGGACTCACACGTTACTAACATGGTTCCGTAGTGTCAAACCTCCTGTGGATCTGCAACTACAGCTATTCAAGTACGCTTGGCCAGTTCTTGACAACTTGTTTTCTATGTTCACACAATCTTTTCTAGGCTTGTAATGGCGATGATACTTGTCTGTGCCTTAACGACACTGTCACAGCCATCACTGCCTGTCAGCAGTGCTACTTCACGAACATCATCAAAGACAATCGCCCGATGCCCGATTCTAGGGCAGGATCCACCCCCGCTCTTGCAGGTCAGTCAGCGTACTGCATCTTGTGAGGTTTTGATGCTCAATATCTATACAGCGTACGTCGCGGCCTGTAAGGCGTCCCCCGCGAATATCACCGTTCCAGCCACCGAAGTTGCGCTTACACTGCCTCCTGGTTGGGATGGACCTACTGGTATACACCTGAACCTCGGCGAGACGATCATCTACGTCGGAGTTGGTGCTATGATTGGTGTTGGCTCTCTCGCCATTCTCTGTACCATGTAGGAACTTGAGAATGTTGCATGGATACCTTGTACTTCAGATGCTTGACTTTGGCTCGCGCGCTATGGAGAGTTAGTTGGGTTAGCGTACTGTATGCATCACTGCACAGTAGAGTGTTAGTTACTATATAGTACGTGAAAAGAATCGTGTGCTCACAGTGCATCAATCCCCCGCGGTGATGGTCAAACAAACAAGCGACGGACGCGTTCACTTTGGTAGAGCGTGTGACAACACACATGACACATTGTTTTCAAGTTCCCGCGTACACCTTCCCCTCTCAACTCAATGCCAAGCCTGGCCGCGCGATTCAGGGTTGGCGGCTCTGGCACATCGCTCGCTGTTTCTTCTGGCCTTAGAACGGTTTCCAAGACCCGCGGTGTATCTCGAAGAGTGTCTTCGTTGCACCCGCAAAACATTCATGGGCGTTCTCCACCCGAGCGATCTCTGGCGACCCAAGTGGCGACTCCGCGGTCCTTGGAAGACGAAGCATTCCAAGACATGTTGGCGCGGTCACACAGACAGCTCCTTTCGACGGAGCACGGCGTCTCCTCACATGACGAATCCCTCAGAGCAGCATCACCACTTCCTTCCTCCCCACTCGACCCTCCATCTCCTCGTTTCGACTGGCGACTTAGAGCCACATCGCGTGCAGCTGCAAGGAGCGGTGTCCTCCGGCCATCGCGTGACGGAACAAACTCACGGACGTACGTCAAACGCGTGATACCTCAACACGTTGAGATCCAGCCAGGGGAACGTTTTCATCATGAAGTGAATGCATATGAAAATCGGTGAGACTCTTATCTCTTTCTGTCGCGTCCTGAGGTCAGGTCACTTGACGGTCATCCCCTTTCTAGGTTCTTGCCTCTGCTAGAGCTAGAACAAGCTGAAGAGGAGAAGGAAGTGCGCGAAAGATTGGCACAATGGCCACTAAAAAAATTGCGCGCCGAGGGCTACTGCATCACTGGAATGTCAGCGTTCTGGTTAGATTCGAAATATGGCCACGTCGCCTCTTTCGCGTTGGGTCCTGGAATCGCACTCCCGGACAATAAGTTCGAGTAAGTAATTTCGCATGGCGCTGTGACATTTCGTCTGAGTGCCCCTCCAGAGGTGGCACATCTGTCCTCGTCACGCGCGTGGATCCACTACAAGAAAAGCCCATACACGGTCGGGTGCTATCGCGGACCTCTACGCAATTACGAATATCGTTTCGGAAACTGTTCGCCCTTGACAGTCATGAGTGGAGGTACGCGACATCTTAGCCACCTGAATTACTGATCGCGATCACCCAAGGTTGGATCTCGGACAGTCGAGTGTCATCTATGAGCGCATGTGTCATGCGGTTACGCAGCTTCATCGAGACACGTGCGTTCTCCAGGAAGATAATTCGAGTCCCAACAGCGAGCTCGTTCTGCTGGGAACACAGCTGCGCGATGTCATCCTCCACTCGTTTTCGCCGTCAGAAAAATTTCACGAACCGAAGCCCTTCCAGGCGGCAGATGATGCTTCGTATGCCGCCCATGATGCGTTGGATCATCCATGGAAAATTGGGGGAGAACATGGGGGCATTTTCAAAGACGATATGCGGATCCAAAGCTGGGCAAAGAGATATTCGCGTGTCAACCCAGTCAGGGTAGAGGGTGACCCAGAACTTCAAGGTCTGAATGCAACCCAGATAAGGGCGGTTGCTATGATGGTTGGTGAGCGAATCAGCCTCATTCACGGTGTAAGTGCTGTTTATTTCCTTTATTTTTTTAATTTCTTGAGTCACACGCCGTCTCATATGGTAGCCTCCTGGAACTGGAAAGAGCAAGACGATAATAGAGGCCGTGCGGCTGTTAAAGGTAGGTGTATATGCAGATACATCTCGAGGTTGATTTACAAGAAGACGGGATATAGACCGTGTTCGAGGTGCCAATGCCTATCCTAGTCTGCACGTACACAAATATGGCACTAGACCACGTTGTCGAGGGCCTCGTTGGACGTGGCCTGAAGCCTCTGCGTGTGGGAATTGACGGCAAGGTACAGCCAACTCTCAGGGAATATTCGTTGGAGGCATATCTCGACAGACATCCTCGGCGGACTGAGCTGGAGCGCCTTGTCCGGGACGAAACGAACTTGCAAGAGAAAATGCGGACATTGGAGAGAAACATCGAAGAAGCTCGGACAGAAGGCAAACTTAATCGCCAAGCTAATTTGCAGGCAATCTTGGCGAACGTCGACCGTCAGTT
>Ga0137359_10001461_pt1 | contig 18725 bp, 18 predicted proteins | sample Mad1_40_16metaG_FD_108281 | JGI IMG/M metagenome (GOLD analysis project Ga0137359, IMG submission 108281) | Vadose zone soil microbial communities from Angelo Coast Range Reserve, California, USA - Mad1_40_16 metaG | ecosystem: Environmental > Terrestrial > Soil > Vadose zone | place: USA... | reverse complement strand
TGTGCCGAAATCTTAATGAGATCAAAGAGGCCAGCAACCGAGCGGCTTCGTTAACTCGGCAGCTGCTTGCTTTTAGTCGTAAACAGGTTCTGCAACCGCGAGTGCTTGCACTTAATAAGGTGGTAGCCGATCTTGAAAAAATGCTGCGCAGGATGATTGGGGAGGATATCGAGTTTAGAATCAACTTGAGAGCCGGGAGTGGGAACGTAAAGGCGGACCCGGGCCAGATAGAGCAGGTGATCATGAATCTGGTAGTAAACGCCCGCGATGCCATGCCGTCCGGTGGTGAATTGACTATTGAAACAGATCACATCGAGTTAGACGAAACTTACACAGGCCACCACATCTCTGCGATACCCGGTCCTTATGTTCTATTAGCGGTCAGCGATACCGGAACCGGTATCGACGAACAAACCAGAAAGCATATCTTTGAGCCGTTCTTTACGACCAAGGAGAGTGGAAAAGGCACAGGACTGGGATTGTCTATGGTCTACGGAATTGTAAAGCAATCCGGGGGGAACATCTGGGTTTATAGTGAAGTTGGCATAGGAACCACTTTTAAGATTTATTTGCCTCTTGTTCGGGAGCCCGCCGAGGATTACAAGCACGCCGCACCAGCAGTTCACTTGCCTAAAGCAACTGAAACTGTCCTCCTGGTTGAAGACGCTGAGATGGTTCGAAACCTCGCGAAAGAGGTGTTGGAAACCAGTGGCTACCGTGTATTGGTTGCTGCTAATGGAAAAGATGCTCTTCTAGTATGCGAACAGTCCAGGGAACCGATTCACCTACTGCTGACGGACGTTGTGATGCCTGAGATGGGCGGACCGCAGCTGGTGAAAAGGCTGGGCTCTTTGTATCCCCAGATGCGCGTACTTTACATGTCGGGTTACACGGAGGATACAATTGTCCAGCGTGGAGTGCTCAAGGAAGGAATCAACTTCATAGAAAAGCCGTTCACTCCTGATTCGCTGGCATTCAAAGTGCGAGAAGTCCTTGACGCGTGAGCAACGGCTCTCATTCACATTCCCCAGTTTAATATTGGTACCGTTCAGCCGAGTGAGTTACTGCTCAGTTGCACGAGCAGACGCTTCGAGCCAGCGGTGACGCGTCTGGGCTTGTCAGCACGCGGCGTTGACCGTATTTTAGAGTGAGCCGGCACAATAGCAGATTTAAAGGATTGTGAGCGATCAGCTCCGGCCACCAGCTGAAGCGATTGGTTATCGGTCAGTTGAGCGCGCACATTGAATCTGAGCGCTGCGTTCGGCCAAGCTGTTGATTCGGCTGGGGAAAAACAGAATTTTTAGGGCCGGGTAAGGCAACGACGCGCTTGAAGCGCGGCATCACATCCGCGTTGAGGGGTACTTGACCTCGTACCGCAACCCTCGGTGTAATCGAGGTAGAAGGTGCCGCTCCATTGAAACAAGCGGACCTCGTGGTGGTCGTGCCGAACAAGTGGTGAAGATGTAAGATTTCTTCACGACTTGCCCGAGCAGACGACACGTGACCGCAACCGAAACCGAGACACCGCAAGCGACTGATTATGAGCTGGCCCAGAAGGCTGCCCAAGGTGACATGGGCGCTTTTGAGGAGCTTTACCAGCGTCATAATCGTCGAGTTTACTCCCTCTGTTTGAGGATGACCGGAAATGTCTCGGAGGCTGAAGATCTCGCTCAAGAGGTCTTCATACAGCTCTTTAGAAAAATTGGGAGTTTTCGGGGTGAATCAGCGTTTACGACCTGGCTTCACCGGCTAACCGTCAATCAGGTGCTCATGCACTTTCGCAAGCGCGGAGTTCGTATGGAGCAGACGACTGAGGATGGTGAGACACCGATTCAAATAGTAAAGGGCACGGAAAACCCCAATGCGATGCCGGTTATTGATCGCATAGCACTGGACAAGGCCATTGCCCAATTGCCTCCAGGATATCGGACAGTATTCACCCTTCACGATATCGAAGGACACGAGCACGAAGAGATTGCCAGGATGCTCGGATGCTCGGTGGGTACTTCAAAGTCGCAACTGCATAAGGCCAGAATGAAATTGCGAGGATTGCTGAGGCAACAGAATACAAGCTAACTGCCTCGAAGACTCAGAAAAGCAAGAGATTGTAGAAAAGGTTTAACGCAGTCTCCCCTTGATTGGCTAAATCCGAAACTGTTATGCCGCAATCCGTTAGACATCTGCAACGGTGACTCGGCGGGACAAAGGTAAGACAATGAACTGCGAAAAGTGTCAGGAACTCATTGGTGATCTCCTCGATGGCGCGCTTAGTCGCCACGATGAATTAATTCTAAACTCACACTTGGAGGAGTGTTTGGATTGTGATGGTGTGCGCAAAGATCTCGCATCGATTGTAAGTTTTTGCCAAGCCCATCGAGGAGAATATGAAGCTCCGCCAAACGAACAAGCACTCTGGCTCCGGATTAGTAACGTTATTGCATCGGAAAAGACCCAGGGCCCGGCGAATAACTCAGCTATCCCGCGCAGGTCATTCTTGTCGGGCTTGATGGGTCGGAGCTGGGAATTATCCCTGCCTCAGCTTAGCGCCTTTGCCGCAGCGATTGTACTGGTTGTTTCCCTGGCCACTGTTGTGGGTTTGCGTCGTTGGGAAACTGGTGCGCCGGCTGTTCCTCCTGATGGTCCACATACTGCAGGTGCCGCCAGTCCAAGCGATCGTGTTTGGCAGCAACAGCAAGTGATCAGTTACTGGAACCAGCGCATTGAAGTGAACAAGGCCCGCTGGAATCCTGAGATGCGCGAGACTTTTGATCGTAATATGAAGGTCATCGATCAGGCGGTCAACGAATCAATTAATGAGTTGAACCGCAATCCCCACGACGAAGTTTCCGAACAAATGCTCAATGAATCGCTGAACGACAAGCTTTCACTTCTTAAGGAGTTTTCTGATCTCTAAATTGTCTTTCAGTCACTCTGAGTATGATTCGATTCTCGACAAAATTGTTTCTGAAGAAGCCCCACACAATGAAGACTAGATTCATGATTCGGCGCCTGAGACATTGCGCCTGCCTCATTTCGACTTCAGTACTCATCGCCTCAGTTTTCTTTTCTGGAGCAGTACCGGTTAGCGCTCAGCAACGCCTCTCAAAGCGCTATCCGGTGGGAAAGAATATCCGTATTGAGCTGAAGAATATTTCCGGCACTATCACAGTCGAGTCGTGGAACCGCGACGAGATCAGGCTTACGGCAACCATGGAATCTCCCACGGCTCATATTGTGCCGAAACAGCTCGATGAATGTTTGGTGGTAGATGTCATGGCTGACAATCGCGGCCGCGGCGATGTGGGAGATGTCAATTTCAAACTTCAGGTGCCAGTTAACTGCTCAGTTGATTTGGAAACACGTCGTGGTCAGATCAACGTCACCAATATTCGTGGTGCTTCGGTCCGCGCCCATGTTTCGTCTGAAGGAGACATTGAACTCTCCAATGTCACCGCTTCTCAGGTGATCGCACAGAACACGATTGGGAACATCTTCTTCGATGGTGAGTTTTCGCGGGGCGGAACGTATGAATTCAAATCCACAAAAGGTGACATCACTGTGCGTATTCCGGGAGACTCCGCTTTTCGCCTCGTGGCAGCATCGTCTGCCAGGAAGATCGCGATTGGACCGTTTTGGAACAACGGTTTCAAGGCAATTGGCGATGGCAGAAAGTATGTTGGTGACGTTGGTGACGGGCGGTCGTCGGTGTCGGTGACCACATTCAGCGGTACGATTACCTTCATGCGCAGGTAATTGCGCGGTTTCAAGCCAAACACAATAGCGGACGCCGTACATCGCGTCCGTTTTTTATTTGACGTTGGAGTCGCTCCATTCAAAAGTTGGTTCCTCGCAGTCACTCGCGGTCCCATGAGGTCATCATCAGTACCAAAATCGCGTAGCGGGTGGGTCTCGCTCGCAATCACTCATGACGCGGTCCCATGAGGTCATAGATGACTTCATCGCCACTGAGTGTGTGGTTGCGCATCATTGACCCACCCGCTACCCGCAATGTGGTACTGATGACCTCATGGGACCGCGTCATGAGTAACTGCGAGTAAGACCGACCCATTGGCAACTTGAGTTACCACAAGGGCCTTGATCAACTACTATTCGGCAGGCGTCTGCGGTATCTTGATTCAGTCGAGAGGAAAATAATTATCGGTGCCTTATCGCTATCACATCTTCGCAGGATTGTTTTTGCTGGTTGTCTCGACTTTCTTCTTAACCTCACCTTTATTGGCCTTTCAAAAAAATAAAACCGTCAGCGCCAGTCCTGTTCTATTGCTAACCCGCACCACGACACGGCATGAAGTGCGACGCTTTGGCTACGGTGGAACTGTAACTCTTGTCGGCGCGCCGCAAGGTTCAATAGTTGTGGAAGGCTGGTCACGCAGTGAGGTCGAAATCAGCGCCGATGTCGAACTGCATGCAGAGAGTGAAGATGACCTCAACCAGCTCGCCACAGTAAATGGTTTTGTTTTCGACGAAGACACAAATCATTTGAGCCTTCTGTCTACGGGAACCCATGATCGCATTTTCATGAAACGTGCCGCCAAAGATTTTCCCAAGAGGTTGTTGGGCCTGCCCTGGAAGATTGACTACCGCCTCCACGTGCCTGCTTCCACGGATGTCGAGATTAACGCCGGGCGCGGACCCATTAGTTTGACGGGAGTCGAAGGGGCAATTCGAATTACTGCCACAGAAAGCGAGACGCAATTGTCGCTAACCGGCGGGGTCGTTTCAGTTACGATAGCGGCAGGCAATATAGGTTTGGCGATACCTGCACGAAGCTGGCGTGGCGCAGGTGCGGAAGTCCGGCTCGCCGTGGGAAATGTGACTCTCGAATTGCCCGCCGGGTTCAACGGCGACATTGATGCGGACATTCTCCGTTCGGGGAAGATCGTAAACACGTACGAAGGGCTGGAGGCGCGTGAGCGTCCCGGTCTTACCGAACAAAAGATTCGCGCTCGTGCAGGTGCCGGAGGAGCCTCCTTGAGATTGACCGTCGGAGATGGAACGCTCTACATAAGGAAGGCGGGCGGATAGTATTGATTGCCGATTGCCGATTGCCGATTGTCGATTGCTCTTCTAGGTAGTGTCCTAATTTCACGTCCCACGAGGTTCTCCGAGTTCTCCGTGTCTCCGTGGTGAAATGGTTTTCGGCACTTTTATCACCACGGAGGTACGGAGAACACAGAGAAATGCACTAATACAATCTCAAATTAGGGCACTCCTCTCTTCTAGCTAAACTTGACTGTTTGCTTAGAAGCCATTTCACATCGTTCCGTGTAACGCCAATCGGCAATCACCAATCGGCAATCGCCAATCACCAATCGCCAATCCCCTAGTTGGCAATCGGCAATAGTTCTGCTGTATCCTGTGCCGCTCGATAACTAAACTTTCTCTTATCTCCGCAGCACTGGTTCATCAATGAGTGTAAAATCCGATCGGTGGATCCGACGAATGGCTACTGAGTTTGGGATGATCGATCCCTTTGAGGCTGGCCAGGTAAAGGAAATCGATGGACGGCGAATCGTCTCCTACGGCACGTCCAGCTATGGTTACGACATCCGTTGTGCAGACGAGTTCAAGCTGTTCACAAATATCAACAGCACAATAGTGGATCCGAAGGAGTTCGACGAAAAGAACTTCGTGGATGTAAAGGCCGACTCCGTAATCATACCCCCAAACAGCTTCGCGCTCGCACGCACCGTCGAATACTTCCGCATACCGAGAAACGTTCTGACGATTTGTCTTGGCAAAAGTACCTACGCACGATGCGGAATCCTTGTGAACGTCACACCTTTCGAGCCTGAATGGGAAGGTTATGTAACTCTGGAGTTCTCAAATACCACTCCCCTCCCGGCGAAGATCTATGCGAATGAGGGAGTGGCGCAGGTTGTATTTTTTGAGTCCGACGAAGTCTGCGAAACTTCGTATAAAGATAGAGGCGGAAAGTATCAGGGCCAGCGCGGCGTCACTTTACCAAAGATGTAAGAAACTTGATGGGTACAAATCTCGAAGTTCTGAGTTTCAAAAGACTGAGCCCCCGCGCCACGTTGCCCAAGCGTGGCAGTTCATCAGCGGCGGGTCTGGATATTTATTCGATCGAAACTATCAGCATCGCACCAAAGCAAAGGGTACTGGTTCGAACAGGTCTCGCTGTGGCCATTCCCGAGGGATTCTATGGACGCCTTGCTCCGCGTTCGGGTTTAGCAACCAAGCATGGATTGGAGGTTCTCGCGGGAGTCATTGATTCTGATTACCGCGGCGAGGTTTGTTGTTTGCTCTATAACACCGGCGACGAGACAGTGAATCTTCCCGAAGAAAGTAAGATCTGCCAGCTAGTAGTCGAGCGGATAATCCTGCCTGTTCCTACTTGGGTAAATGACCTGGACGAAACGTCCCGCGGCATGGGAGGCTTTGGTTCCACCGGTTAGTGAATCCTCCGGCGGAAACAATTCAAGAGTCCCCCTGCAAAAATGTTCGGAAAACAGAGGAAATATTGGCGGGCGAAAGGTTTTGTGACACTCTCGCCACTCCTCTGCATCCGCGCTGTCGCATCATAAAGGTCCTCACAATTACAACCCCGCGGAACGGCGCGACATCGTTACAGATGGCCGGGGCTACAAAGCACGGACCGTTCTGACTCTCCGACAACTCCCCCCAAAAGAACGATCAGCGAAGGGTCCGCTGGTGAACAAATCAATTGAGAAGATCTACGGAGGATTATCAGATGAGTACTACTGGAAACAAAATTTGTATAGCTTTACTGGCAATACTGGTCACCGCTGGCATGGCGAACACCGGTGTCGCTCAGGGACAATATGGTAACAACGATACTTCGGTGCGCGATCTGATTAGTCGAATACAAACGCGTACGACTACATTTTCTAACACAGCCCAGAACGCGCTCAGTCGGAGCAACGTTAGCAACAGCTCTCGCGAAGAGCTTAACAACCTGATCGCCGATTTCGAGAGCTCCGTTAATCAATTGAATCGGCGTTCATATACTCGCCAGGCCACCCAAACGGAAGTACGCGCCACGCTCGAGCGTGCCGCGCTCATTAACAATTTTCTTCTTAACAATCGGCTTGGATTCGGCGCACAGCGGGATTGGGATCTCGTGCGCGGAGACTTGGACCAACTAGCTCAAGTTTACAATCTGAATTGGCAGTGGAACACCGGGTCAGTTGGAGGCTCCACCGGTGGCCCGGGGTATGGCGATTACAACCAGAGCGATACGCAAATACGGCAACTAGTACAGCATGTCGACAGTCGTACTGCGACCTTCAGTCGCAATTTTCGGCAAGATCTAAATCGGGGCACTGTAAAGGATCGCTATGGACTCGACGAAGCTCGTCGACAGTTAAGCGAATTTGAATCGGCTACAGCCGAACTGCGGACCAGGGTCAATAGCCGCCAAAGTGATTCCAGTGATGTGCGCAATGTGCTGGAGCGAGCGGCGTTTCTCAATTCCTACGTCAGAGATCATCAGCTCAGTTCCCAGACCAAAAACACTTGGGATCTGCTGCGCCAGGATCTCGACAGCTTAGCAAGTGCCTTTAACATCGCCTCGAACTGGTCGCCAACGCCTGTACCTGGGTCGGGGCGCTATAGCACTGATGCCCAGTTGACGGGAACCTATCGCATTAACACTACCCAGGGCGATGACGCACGCCGGGTTGCCGACGAGGCGACGAGATCGTTACCGATTACAGATCGTCAGCGCGTTTATGATTCGCTTTTGAGGCGACTCGATCCGCCACAGACACTAGCAATCGATCGTCAGGGAAGCAATGTTACGATCGCATCTACGCGCGCGCCACAAATCAATTTCGTGGCCGATGATCGCGAGCACGTCGAGACCAATCAGAACGGTCGCACAGTGCGGGTGCGAGCAAGTCTGATCGGCAATCAATTGAGCATTACCAGATCAGGCGACCGCGCCCAGGACTTTACGGTTACTTTTGAGCCAGTAGATAACGGCCGCAGACTGTTGGTAACGCGTCGTCTTTACAGCGACCAGTTTAGCCAACCGGTAATCGTCAAAACTTACTACGACAAGACTTCTGACGTGGCTCAGCTAAATATTTACGAGACGAGTCCGGAATATCGAAGCGGAACCGTTGGCGCAACCGGCGGCGACTTTGTAATTCCCAACGGGACTCAGTTGGTAGCCGTCCTGAATACAAATCTGTCAACTCAAACTGCCCGTGACAATGATCGCTTTACGATGACTGTGCGTTCGCCCAGCCAGTACGAGGGGGCCACCATCGAGGGGTATGTCACAAACGTCAATCGCGCCGGCAAGATTACGGGCCGATCTGACCTGACCTTGAACTTTGACACCATCCGTCTCCGCGATGGCCAAAGCTATCGCTTTGCAGGGATCCTCGACAGTGTGCGCACTCCCGACGGTCAGAACGTTCGTGTCGATAATGAGGGTGCGGTGCGAGAAGGTGACAGTCAAACTACTCGTACGGTCCAACGCGCCGCGATCGGTACAGCGGTGGGGGCCATCATCGGCGCGATCGCGGGAGGTGGCAAAGGGGCGGCAATTGGCGCCGTGATAGGAGCAGGTGCCGGTGCGGGCTCAGTATATGTTCAGGGTCGAAACGATCTTGAGCTGAACACCGGAACCGAAGTCACCATCCGAGCTACAGGGCCACGAAATTAGAGGACTCCTATATGCTTTAGGTGTCCGATATGCTTTATTAGCTTGTCGTGCGTTACAGAGGAGACTACTCCCACAGACAACTACAAGGTGAACTTCATCGAACTTCTTCAATCGCGGGCGTCGCACGGCGCCCGCTTCTTCTTAGTTGAGCGCAACCATGTCCGATATGCTTTAGCTTGTCGCGCGTTACAAAGGAGACTACCGGCAAGACATCGACAAGCTAAAGCATATCGGACACAAAGCATATCGGACACTAGTTCAACGCTATCGTCGCAGTCTGCGGCAGATGTTCCACTGTGAGGGTTAGTTTCTGCTGACTTGCAACGGGACGTTTATCAGGTGACTGGAAAAACAGAAAACCTTGTTTGCGGGCTTCGCCTTCGGATAGTGGTGTTTTGAGATCGAGAGCATAGGCCCTAAATTCCTTCTCGAATTCCTTTCGCGAGCTTGGATTATAGGCAGTGATCTCGTTCGCCTTAAGAATTCGCGATATTGCCTGCTTCGGTGAAAGCCATTTCCATTCGCGCCCCTGGTCATCTCGCAAGCGAAAACGTGCTCCTTTCGTCTCTATGGGCACTCCGCTCTCGTAGCTCAACTCGACGCGTATTGGCAGTATGCCACTGAGTGGCAGATTTGCTTCGAATAGCTCCTGACTCTCTTCGTCACTAAGAAACGGAGCGACACGAATAGTCACCCCGCCAGCGTCGGCATTTTTGGCGTTAGTTGAAAGCGGTGGCAGCTCCGAAGCCGGCTTAACCTTAAAGAGCGAGGCGGCGCATCCCGAAGCCAGAAAGCTTGCGACAATCAGGAAAACCAGGAAGGCTCGACGCTGGACCATAGCGTCAATTTAGCATACGAGTAGGGACATCGAACAGAAGTGTATTCAGAAATTGATCAGCGAAATCCGCGTTAATCTGTAGCTTTAGGCGTATGTTACTATCTGCCGAATTATGATTAGGTCGTTTGGTGGTGTTCACCCACAGATTCACGAGAGTGCTTTTGTGGAAGGGAGTGCTCAAGTAATCGGCGACGTGCGCATTGGTGAAGAATCGTCGATCTGGTTCAACGCCGTGGTTCGCGGCGACGTTTATTACATTCGCCTCGGAAATCGCACCAATATCCAGGACAATTCAGTCATACATGTAAAGGACGGTTCACACGCAACGATCATTGAAGATGAGGTAACCGTAGGTCACAGCGTAACGCTGCATGGTTGTTATGTTGAAAGAGGCAGCCTGATCGGCATCGGTTCGATTATTCTTGACGATGTGCGCATCGGATCGCATTCAATCGTCGCTGCTGGCGCTTTGGTGTCGCCCGGCACTGTTGTACCACCGCGATCCCTGGTGATGGGATTCCCCGCTAAAGTGAAACGCACACTGACGGATGAGGAAGTGGCCGGGCTTGATGTCTTTTGGAAAAACTACGTGAGGTACACGCGCATGTATAAAGAGGAAATGATGCGCAATGTCCAATAGGGTGTCCGATATGCTTCAGCTTGTCGTTTCGTGCGATGAAGACTTCTGCGGGAGTCAGCGACAAGCTAATAAATCATATCGGACATACAGCGACAAGCTAAAGTAGATCGGACATCGAAAACTCTCTGCGAGGTGAGAATGACCAGGTACAATCGAGTTACTTGCGCCTTTCTATTTTTGATGGTATTGACCTTTTCCAGCTCTGCTCAGGTGAGCGATAGCGCAACCTCAGTATTACACCCTATTGCAGTTCCCGTATCCGATCCACTACCGCTCCCTGACGCAACGAGTGGGAATATTCCAAATGCCCTTAAGCGTGGCGACAACGAGTTTGGCTTTTGGGGAGGCGTGTCGTTCAAAGCGACGACTATCTTCGCGGGCTTGCATAAGGATGAGGCGGCAGATCGAAAGTTTGTGGTTGCGGCGCTCCGTTATGGCCGCACGCTGGCCGCCAACGACAGCGTGGCATTGCAGTACACACTAGACTTGATTCCTTTGGCTATGGCAACCGGTGTTATTGTTTCGCGTACGACAGTCGGTAGCGTGACCACGTTCCGGCGCGAAACAGCTTACGGCGCAGGTTTGACACCCGCGGCCCTGCAGCTCGATTTCGCAAACGGCTCGAAGGTTCATCCTTTTATTCATGTCAATGGCGGTCTCCTGATCTTCAACAAGCCCGTGCCAATTGAGGATTCCGGCAAATTTGCCTTCGTGGGCGAGGCCGGAACGGGTGTCCGCATTTTTACTTCGGATCGTCGGGCGGTAAGTGTAGGTGTCAGGTTCCATCACATCTCGAACGGCAATAGGTCCGGCTCAAACCGCGGCCTGAACCAGTTTATCTTCTACGCAGGTTTTTCCGTTTTCAAATAATGGCCTCAACCAAAACCCAGCCAGCGCGCGGAATGCGCGATTTCCTGCCCACCGATGTTCGCAAACGCGAATACGTTATCGGTGTAATCAAGGAGGTGTATGAACGTTACGGTTTCGAGCCGTTGGAAACACCGGCAGTCGAAAACATTGAGACGCTTTTGGGTAAGTATGGCGAGGAAGGAAATCAATTAATCTTTAAGATACTCAAACGCGGAGTACACGAGAGCACGGGCGAGGCGGACCTGGCATTGCGCTACGATCTGACAGTGCCGTTAGCGCGGGTCGTGGCTGAGTATCAGAATGAATTCCCTCGATTCTTGAAACGATACCAAATCCAGCCCGTGTGGCGGGCTGATCGACCCGCGCGTGGCAGGTTTCGGGAGTTTTATCAATGCGATGTAGACATAGTTGGTTCGCGATCCATGGTTGTTGAGACGGAGCTGTGTACGGCCGCGGGCGAAGCCCTAACTAGCTTGGGTTTTGAGGATTTCACTATCCGATTGAATCACCGACAAGCGCTAACGGGATTGCTGTTGTCAGCGGGTGTTCCCCTTGAAAAGCATAGTGTCACTCTGATTTGTCTCGATAAGCTCGACAAGCTCGGACCGGAAGGAGTTGAGAAGGAACTACTTGAGCGAGGTATTGGTAGTGGACCAGCCGAAGCGCTGTTAAACTTCTTTGCTGATCTAACTTCACTTGAGCGTGCTGCGGAAATAGCAACTGGGGACAACTATGAAGACACACGAGACGCGCTAAACACAGCAACAATAGGCCGTTTGGTTGAGGCTGTGGGTAATAGTGAGATCGGGGCGCAAGGAATTAATGAACTAGTTATGATTCTTGCTTATTCCAAGGCAAGTGGAATCAGTTCGCGAATTAAGATCGATCCTAGTCTGGCGCGAGGTCTCTCCTACTACACGGGTGCGATCTTCGAAATTAGCGTCCCTGACCTCGCTGGCAGCCTAGGGGGCGGCGGACGATACGACAATCTCATGGGGATGTTTTGCAATCGAGAAATTCCGGCATGCGGGTTTTCACTGGGCTTAGAGAGGATAATGGTGTTGATGAGTGAAAGGTCGATGTTTTCGCCTAACCTGACGAGTCGATTTGCAGACGTGATGATAGCGATCTCCAATGAAGAATTTGTGCCTAAGGCATTGTCAATTGCTCAAAATCTTCGCAGTAGCGATCCCAAGTTGTCTGTAATTGTTTACCCTCAGCCTTCGGACAAGATTCATAAACAAAGGGCCTATCGTCGAGCAATGAAGACGGCGTTGCTCGTTACGGTCGACGAAAGAGGACAAACTTGGATAGAGAATGAGCAAGTATCGGTGGAAGAGATACCTAATCGAGTCGGCGAGATGCTGCCGAGTGTTATTGCTACGCTGCGAAAAGAAAAAGAGCTTGTTAGGGACTCCAGTGATCGTCTGAAACGGGTGATAGAAAATAAGGCGGGCGACCCGAGCGAAGGCGACGAATAGCTTATTGTGCAGAGTTAACTTGCAATGGAGAAAACCCTCCGCGTCCTGAATCGCATGGTTAGAGAAGGTGTCATCGATAAGTACGCTATAGGTGGAGCAGTTGCGGCAGTTTTCTATATTGAGCCAATAAACACGAACGATCTTGATATTTTCTTTCATGTGAAGGATGCGGATAACAAGCTGGATATTCTCGCCCCACTTTATGATTACCTGTCTGGTTTGGGGTACGAGGTTGAGGGAGAGGCTGTTGATATTGAGGGGTGGCCCGTTCAGTTTCTACCGATCTTTAACCCGCTGCTGGAGGAAGCGGTCGAGCAGGCGAACGAGATTCGCTTCAAGCGCACTAAGACGCGGGTGATGCAAGCTGAACATTTGGTAGCGATTATGCTTCAAACTGGAAGGCTCAAAGATTTCGCTCGAATACATCAGTTTGTGGAAGCCGGAGGCCTTAACGATGCCCTGCTGTTTCAAATTCTGGCGCGGCATGGCTTGATGGAGCAATGGAAGACCCGCTACAGGGAGAATCCGAAATGAAGAAGTACCCAAATGTAACTCCTGTGCTAAAAGAGAAAGCGGCTCGTCGCAAGCGCCAGGCGGGACGAACCTTTGAGGAGAAGATTGCTATCGTCGACAAGTGGCGAAAGCTGACCAAAAAGATTCAAAAGACCCAAAGCTCGTCCCCACGTGCTCAGGTTCGCTGAGTGAGTGTCACTAAAGTAAGAGAGTCTGTGCGATGTCTGTATCTATAATTCAGAATTATCTTGAAGATGCCCTGTCGTCTTTTCGAGCGTACAAGAAACTCGCGGAGAAAGCCCTCGAGCAGCTCGAAGACAAGGAATTTTTTGCCACACTTGATGAAGAATCAAACAGCATTGCTGTGATCATGAAACACATGGCCGGCAATATGCTTTCTCGCTGGACTGACTTTTTGCACTCTGACGGGGAAAAACCAGATCGCAACCGCGACATGGAGTTTGTGATCGAGCCGCAAACGACGAAAGAAGATTTGCTGGCTTACTGGCAACGAGGTTGGCAATGTGTTTTTGCTGCTCTTGAACCTTTGTGCCCCGAGGATTTCGAACAGAAGGTCTCAATTCGCGGTGAAGAACACAGCATTATTCAAGCAATTGACAGACAGATGACGCACTATGCTTACCACATCGGGCAGATAGTTTTCCTCGCGAAGCATTTCCGCTCCACTGAGTGGCAATCGTTAAGTATTCCGAGAAATCAATCGGCCGAGTTCAATCGTTATCTCAATGAAGGAAAACGTCAGACGGAGCAGCGCCTCGACGTGGGTTCGAAGTTCGCCCGGAATCGAAAAAAGAAAAGCGTTTAAGTGAGATAGTCTCGTAATACTGGTTCACCTTGAGAGGCAATATGAGTTTCATGAACGCCAAGATTCACCACGTGAACGTTACGGTGCCGAAATCAAAAGAGGAGGCCGCAAAGCACTTTTACGGCGTGGTGCTCGGCCTTAATGAGGTTCCAAAGCCGCAGGAATCGCGCGGCCGCGGCGGCGCCTGGTATCAGCTTGGCGAAACGCAGCTGCATCTTTCCCTCGAAGACGGCCTTGGTAAAGACTGCATCAGCAAACGACATGTTTGTTACACAGTTAGCAACCTTGCTGATGCGGAAGAACGATTTCGCAAGGCGGATGTGGAGATCTTCCCGGACGACCTTCCGACCCCGGGCTGGACACGTTTCTATGTGCGCGATCCGGGAGGTAACCGACTAGAAATCGCGCAGGCAGTTTGAGAATGTCCGATATGCTAGACAACCTCGGCAATTTAGAACGCACGCATTCCTGCGGAGAGTTGCGCGATGCTGACATCGGCAAGAAGGTAACGTTGATGGGTTGGGTGGCCCGTCGACGCGACTTTGGCGATTTAACGTTCATTGATTTGCGGGATCGTGCGGGCATCACACAGGTCGTATTCAATGCGAAAGATGCTCCTGAGACCCATGCTAAAGCGAAAGAGTTGCGTGGCGAATATGTAATTGGAGTCGGCGGTGAAGTGGTTTCACGTGATGAGAACACTCGCAATCCAAAGATCGCAACCGGGGAGATAGAAGTACACGCGCGCGAGTTGTATATCTTCAACGATGCCCGCACGCCCCCATTTCAACTCGATGCCGGTCCAGAAGCCCTTGCGAGCGAAGACCTCCGTTTGAAGTATCGCTATCTCGATTTGCGTCGCCCGCAATTGCAGGCGAATCTCCGTTTGCGCCATCGAGTGGTTGCCGAAATCCGTCGCTACATGGATGCCCAGGGGTTTACGGAAATTGAAACCCCCATCCTGATTAAATCCACACCGGAGGGCGCTCGGGACTACATCGTTCCCTCGCGAATTCAACCCGGTAAGTTTTTTGCCCTGCCGCAGTCGCCACAACTTTTCAAACAGTTGTGCATGATCGGGGGACTCGACAAATACTTTCAGATAGCACATTGCTTCCGCGATGAAGACCTGCGCGCCGACCGGCAGCCGGAGTTTACTCAGCTCGATGTCGAGATGAGTTTCGCTACGCCGGACCAGATTTACAGTCTGATTGAAGGGCTCTTTGCCAGTGTCTTCAGACTGATTGGAGTTGAGCTGCCGATCCCGTTTCCCCGTTTTACCTATACCGAAGTCATGCAACGCTTTGGTTCAGACAAGCCGGATCTACGTATCGAAGGAGTCGAGTTACAGGATTTAGCTCCTGCCCTTAAAAGCACGGAGTTTCCTCCTTTCGCGACGGCCTTAGCTTCCGGCGGTCAGGTTAAGGGTCTGGTCGTACCGCGGGGCACTGGGCTTTCAAGAAAAGCTCTTGATGAGCTTCAGGAATTTGTCGGACGTTATGGAGCGACAGCCCTTGCATGGATAAAGTTGGGGGACGAGGTCAGCTCCTCGTTGCTGAAGTCGCTGGGGGCAGGGGTCGTGGAACTCATTGCAAATGTTGCCGGTGCACAGAAAGGTGATGCGGTTCTGATCGTCTCGGGGAAAGCGAAGACCGTAGCCGCAAGCCTGGGCGCCTTACGAAATGAAGTTGCCAAGCGCGAGAAGTTGATCGCCGAAAATCTCTACAAACCACTTTGGGTAACCGAGTTTCCAATGTTTGAGTACCATGAGGAGGATGGGCGCTACTATTCGATGCATCATCCCTTTACCTCGCCGCTGGATGAAGACTTGTTTCTGCTCGAGCGTGCCGTTGAAGGCGGTGAGAACGATCTCCTGGGGAATATTCGCACCAAAGCCTACGATCCTGTGATCAATGGCGTGGAGATGGCCAGCGGATCAATTCGTATTCACAGGCGCGACGTGCAGCGGCTCGTTTTTAAAGCTCTGGGCATGACCACGGAAGAAGCACGACAACGATTTGGGTTTTTTCTGGATGCGCTCGAGTATGGCACCCCACCACATGGCGGCATCGCGCCGGGCATCGATCGTCTGATGATGGTGCTCGCGGGAACTGACAACATGCGCGACGTGATCGCATTTCCAAAAACCGCTTCGGCTGCCGATCTAATGATTGAGGCGCCTGGTGAAGTAGATCCAAAGCAGTTGGAAGAACTACATCTCTGCGTCGTGAAGGAATGATCCGGCTCCTTACTTCACAAGTCGAAGAGATTCTCGCACATGCTCGTCAAGCCGAGCCTTCAGAATGTTGCGGTCTGATTGGTGGAACCGACGATGGGCGCACCAAAAGTATCTATAGCCTCAGAAATATTGCGTCAAATCCGGAGGTTGCCTACGAGGCCGCGCCTGAAGAACTCTTCGTCGCCCAACGGCTAATGCGGGAACGAGAGGAACGACTCCTCGCTATCTACCATTCACATCCCCGCGCCATCATACCTTCCCCATCCGAAACAGACGTGCGGCTAGCTTACTATCCATCAGCAACTTATCTAATTATTGGTCTTGCGGGCAGCGAGCCCGTACTGAAAGCCTTTCAAATATCTGAGCGCGAGCAGCGCTGGCAACAGGTTGAGTATGAGATCGTAGACGAGTAAGATTGAACTGCTGGCGCATCCATATCGTAGAAAAGCGTCGTACATGGAAACAAAGAAGGACAAATACGACACTAATCCGCTGGACCCCGAGGTAGGGCGAAAAACGGAAGAGGTCTGGGGCGAGGGTGGCGGAGGCGCTCCGACTCAACAAGTGAAGGGGCATACGCGCGAGGTTGGCGACTTGGGGAAGGAAAACGCGCGTGGCAACGTCTATTCCGAGGCCCCAACGCGGCGCTACGACAATCCGCCGTTGGAGGCGCCTTACCCGTCGGTGTTCGTTCCCCCTCCGTATTCGCCACCTGCTCAGTATCCCGCGGCAGGCCAGCCTTATCAGTCACCTGTCAGCACTCGTCCGACTTTCCGTACTGTTGTGGGTATCGGCTTGCCTGAAAAATGGGCGGTAATGTTGCCGTACGTGCCGTCATACATAGGTTTGATCATTTCCCTCGTGGAACTGTTCTTCGTTCCTCGTAAGGAAGTGAAGGTGCGCTTCCACGCCTCGCAAGGCTTGGCTCTCCACATTGCCATTTTGATGGTGCAAACAGTATTTGGAGTAATAAACTCGATTACAGGCAGTTCCTCTGGAGGCTTCCTGTTCTGGCTGGCTGCTACCGTGTTTCTGATCGTCTCGATGGTGCGAGTTTGGCGCGGAGAGCCTCACCGGATTGCACCCCTCGCGGAACCGGCACAGTGGTTTAATGAGCACATTGAACCGCGAAACAAAGGCTAACCAGCTTCGCTGGCATCGCCATTGCCTTGCTAAAGCGCGGGAACAATTCTTCACGGGTTTTTGGGCTCTTTAACTGGAATGAAACGTTCTCAAGCGCCGCTCATTGTAGCGTTTTGGTGCACCCCACCCCGAAGGGTCTATGCCAGTTGGAAGTTCTGCCGGGTAAACGAAGTAGATGCTATGAGTCATCAAAGCCGAGTCGAACATCTCTCCCTAATGCGTGTTTTGGTTGAACCTAAACCGGAGAGCAGCAAATTGACTAAGCGGCGACCCCGAAGGGCGAGCCGCCTTTTTTAGCTTGAGACAAAACAATCGAGATAGTGCGGTGATAACGGAGGGGTAACAATGATTAGGAAACAAGTAACTAAGCGACAGGCAGTGGTTGCGTGGGTCACGTTGGTGGCTTTTTGTGTAACGCCAGTCTCCTTCTTCGCGCAGACACAAATTTCTTATCACAATAACAAGTTTAGTCCTCAAGATGACGTCAAAGTGGGACTACAAGCAGCGCGAGAGGCGGAGCAGCAATTGCCTCTGTTGCGCGATGAGGTAGTACATTCCTATGTAGAACGGGTGGGCCAGCGATTGGTGGCTTCGATTCCTCGGGAGTTTCAGCATCCTGAATTCCGTTATTACTTTAAAGTTGTGAACGCGCGCGATATTAATGCTTTCGCACTTCCCGGTGGACCAATGTACGTTAACCGAGGAATGATTCAAGCCGCTCGCAATGAAGGCGAGATGGCCGGTGTAATGGCGCACGAACTAAGTCACGTTGCCCTGCGCCACGGAACGGCACAGGCTACCAAAGCGCAAAAGTATGGAATACTTGCAGGTATCCTGGGAGTGGGGGGCGCCATTCTCGGTGGTCCGGCAGGTTCAGTCCTTGGACAGGGCGGCCAGCTTGCAGTGGGCGCGTACTTTTTGAAGTTTAGCCGAGAGTACGAAACAGAAGCGGACCTTCTTGGTGCGCGAATCATGGCGAACGCGGGATACGATCCGCGTGATCTGGCAAACATGTTTCGCACGATCGAACAACAGGGCGGTGGAGGCGGTGGGTTCTTGAGCGATCACCCCAGCCCTGCGAATCGCTATGCGCGTATTAATCAGGAGGCGCAGTATCTTCGTGTGAACAATCCGGTGCGAGATACGAGAGAATTCGCAAGTATTCAAGAACGACTGCGTGGCCTCGGCTCAGCGGCTTCGATGGCGGAGATTGCTCAAGGCGGCCAGCGGTATCCTAATGGAGAGACGACCGGCAACTATCCGAACAATCCACCGCGCGGCAGCGTTGAATATCCGTCTTCGCGTTACCGGAACTATGAGGAAGGCTTTCTACGCGTCGCCGTACCTGACAACTGGCAAGAAATTAGGGACGGTAACTCTTTATGGTTTGCGCCTCAGGGCGGTTATGGGCAGGCTAATGGGCAGGCGGTCTTCACGCACGGCGTAAATTTTGGTGTGGCGCAGACTCAGAATCGCGACTTACAGCGCGCCACCG
>Ga0137359_10001455_pt1 | contig 18752 bp, 16 predicted proteins | sample Mad1_40_16metaG_FD_108281 | JGI IMG/M metagenome (GOLD analysis project Ga0137359, IMG submission 108281) | Vadose zone soil microbial communities from Angelo Coast Range Reserve, California, USA - Mad1_40_16 metaG | ecosystem: Environmental > Terrestrial > Soil > Vadose zone | place: USA... | reverse complement strand
GATAAGTTTCAATAAAGTTGCCTATTCCGCCGCAAATGATCGCTTCCGTTACGATGTAGAGCAAAGGCGCGGCAAACAGTGGCGCGAGCAACCACCACGACGTGCGGAGTTTCATCGCGCGAAAGTAATACACTGCTGCGATCGCCATCACCGGATAGAGCAACAACGCCGATTCTCGGGTGAGCAGCGCGATGTACAAACACAAACCGAGAAAGATCGGTGCGATCACTCCGCGCCGCCGCCAGCACAGATCGAAACAATAAAGGCAGCCGACCAAAACCAGCGAAGCAAAGCTATCTTGCATCGCGCGCCGCGACAACCCGGCCGCGAGTGGAGACGTGATCAATAAGATCGCGCACACGATTGCAACCTTTCGCCCGCCCAGTTGTTCAGCGAAAAGCGCGCTGACCACGACGAGAGCCACGCCGCAAAAAAACGAAAGCCACGCCAGATTATCGACCGTGAATCCGCCGAGTAGTTTGCAGGTCGCGATTCCCGGAATGAGAAATCCGATCCGTAGTAATAGCGGCGAGCGCTGCAACGTCTCGTCCGTCGGATAGTCATGCATCCACTTTCGAATTCCCGTGAGACCGTGATCGTTCACAGTCTTTGCAAACACAACGTAGGCGCGCTCATCCCATCCTGTCCGGTTCACGCCAAACATCGTCGGCAAGCGAACGGCGATGGTGATCGCAACGATCAACAAAAGCCATAGGCGGGAACTCATCGGCGCGCGAGAATAGTTGAACCGGCGGTTTGATGAAAAGTTAATTGTCAGGGCGCGACTCGTGCAGTAATCCGAAAGGCAGATGGCAAAAACAACGATTCTAAATATTCATGCGCGCGAGGTTCTCGATTCGCGTGGTAATCCGACAGTTGAAGTCGATGTGCGACTCGAGGGTGGCGCCCTCGGTCGCGCGATTGTGCCGAGCGGTGCCAGCACCGGCGAACACGAAGCCTGGGAATTGCGCGACGGCGACAAGAAGCGTTACGGGGGCAAGGGCGTGCTCAAAGCTGTTGCGAACGTGAATCAAAAAATCGCGAGCGCGATCAAGGGCTCGGACGCGCGCGATCAGGCGAAGATCGACAATCGCATGATCGAGATGGACGCTTCGCCGAACAAAAAAAATCTTGGCGCGAACGCGCTTCTTGGCGTTTCACTCGCGGTCGCGCACGCGGCGGCTGCGGCCGAAAACAAACCGTTGTTTCGTTATCTCGGCGGCGATGAAGCGCGCGTGTTGCCGGTTCCGATGATGAACATTCTCAACGGCGGCGCGCATTCCGATGCGCCGATCGATTTCCAGGAGTTCATGATTATGCCGCGCGGCGCGCCGAGTTTTCCGGAAGCGCTTCGCTATGGCGCGGAAGTTTTTCACGCGCTCAAATCCGTTCTCAAAGATCGCGGTCTTTCAACGAACGTCGGCGATGAGGGCGGGTTCGCGCCGCAACTGAAGTCAGCCGACGACGCGCTCGAATCGATCGCGGCCGCGGTTAGCAAAGCCGGTTATTCGTTGGGCAAGGAAGTTTTCATCGCGCTCGATCCGGCATCGTCGGAGTTTTTTGATTGCGATCGCAAGGCTTACGTTTTCAAGAAATCCGACGGCTCGGTGAAAACGGCCGACGAGTTGGTCGAGTATTACGCCGAGCTTTGCGCGCGATTTCCGATTATCTCGATCGAAGACGGTTGCGCGGAAGACGATTGGGACGGTTGGAAAAAATTAACGGCGCGTCTCGGCGACAAAATTCAACTGGTCGGCGACGATCTTTTCGTCACCAACGTGAAATTTTTGGAAAAAGGAATCAAAGAACACGTCGCGAATTCGATTTTGATCAAAGTGAACCAGATCGGCACGCTCACCGAAACTCTGGCCACGATCGATCTTGCCAAGAAAAACAATTACACGTCGGTCATCAGTCATCGTTCCGGCGAAACCGAAGACACGACCATCGCCGACATCGCAGTCGCGACCAACGCCGGCCAGATTAAGACCGGTTCGCTTTGCCGGACCGATCGCGTCGCCAAGTACAATCAACTTCTGCGAATTGCCGAAGAACTTGGTGACAAAGCGCAGTACGGCGGTAATATCCGCTGAAAGTGGATTATTCAGATTTCCGCGCGCGGCGTGCAGCTACCGTTTGGCAGCGTTGGAATCGTGTCCTCATCACTCTGCTTCTCCTCGCGGTCTGGCTCGTCATCGTGAGTCTCTTCGTGCCGCCGTATAAAAGATTAAAACTCGGCCAGGAAGATATCTCCAAGCTCCAGGCCCAACGCGATGAACAACAGGTGTTGCTCTCGAAACAAACGCGCGAAGTAAATCTCCTCAAGACCGACCCGGTTTATCTGGAAACGATCGCGCGCGATCGGCTCGATCTGATGAAAGAAGGCGAAACCGTTTTCCGAATCGAATCCGCTGCCGCGCAAGCCGACAGGCGCAAAGAATCAGCGCGACGCTGATTCTCTTGTCATCCCGAGCGGAGTCGAGGGATCTCTAACTATTTCTGTAGATGTCACGCGATTACGACTCCTGGGTCTACATCATCACCAACAAACTGGATTCCGTGCTCTACATCGACATGACAAATTGAGACCCCGCGTTACTGTCACATTATGCCTATCGAAACCACCGTTGACGCCGAAGATTTGAAATCGCGCGTGCGCGAGCTGCGGAGGTTTCTTTGACCTGCCGAAATTGCAGGAAAAACTGACCGCGCTCGAAGCGCGGATGGCGGCGCCCGATTTCTGGAACAACCGCGAGCGCGCCCAAGGCGATGTCGATGAAGTCTCGCGTCTGCGTTCGTTGATCAATCCGTTCCACGAGCTTGAACGCGAGATCGAAGATTTCGATGCGCTCCATCAACTCGCCACCGAAGAAAAAAACGACGCGCACCGCGCGCAGGCCGAAAAAGAAGTCGCGAACGAACACGATCGCTTGATTCACAAGCTCGAGGAATTCGAGCTGCGCCAATTTCTTTCCGGCGAAAGCGATCGCTCGAACGCATTTCTCACCATTCATTCCGGCGCCGGCGGCACCGAATCATGCGATTGGGCAGACATGCTTCTGCGCATGTATCAGCGCTGGATCGAGCGCAGCGGTTTCAAATCGCAGATTGTCGATGTTCAGACGGGCGAAGAAGTCGGGATCAAATCGGTCACGCTGCTGGTCAGCGGCGAGTACGCTTACGGTTATCTCCAAACCGAGCGCGGCGTGCATCGGCTCGTTCGGATTTCGCCGTTCGATGCCAACAAACGCCGTCACACTTCTTTCTCCAGCGTCGATGTTGTCCCTGAGATCGCCGATACCGCGCCGATCGAAGTCAATCCGGCCGATCTCGAGATCGACACTTTCCGGAGCGGCGGGAAAGGCGGACAGAACGTAAACAAAGTGGAAACGGCCGTGCGCATTTTGCACAAGCCGACCGGCATCGTCGTCGCGTGTCAGGCGGAGCGGAGTCAGGGCCGCAACCGCGATCTCGCGCTCAAAATGTTGAAAGCGAAACTTTATCAGATCGAGCAGGACAAAAAACGCGCCGAGATCGACCGGCAATACGGCGAGAAAGGCGACATCGCCTGGGGCAATCAAATCCGCTCCTACGTTTTTCAGCCGTATCAAATGGTGAAAGACCACCGCACCGGCGCCGAAACCAGCAACGTCCAGGAAGTCATGGACGGCAAGATCGACAACTTCATCCAGGCAAAACTCCGCGGCCAAAAAGCGGCGAAGGGTGAGAAGAGTGGGGATGAACTTTAATTCGCGCGTATGAACATTCCGATCGAAGAAGAGCTAGACGCTTACACAAGCTTTCAAACGACCGAACTTTTCAAGCGCTACGGCATCGAGACGAAGCATCAGGGAATGTTCACTGTCGATGGCCGCGACATTCGTGATTTGTTCAGTTTCACGCATGATCAACTTGTTGATTTTCTGCGCACGCATCCTGATCGCGTCGAATCGTGTTTGGAGCGCTCGCGAGAACGGTACGGCGTCTACGACCAAGACATTTTGGAGCCGCAACGCGATGGTTACGTTCTTTACTGGCAGGACCACGACAAACGCCGCGATGAGATTTTTTACAACGACAAGTTCAAGGCGGCAGCAGATTGGTTTACGACGCAGTACGGGATGTGGCTGAACGAAGATGTTTAAGCAAAATCGCGTCGCGACAGTAAGAGATATCTCCAGCCTCCGCATAAAGCTACGGCTTGGCAGGCGACGTTGCTCGACATGACAGACTGAACTGTAGCGGCGCTCTATGAGCGCCGGAACGAATCATGCGGCGGTCATAGACCGCCGCCACAAAGCCTGAGCCGAAACCGCGGATCGAAGTCGCCGCCGTTATGTTTTCGGCAACAGGCGAGACACGCGATCGCGCGGCGGATCTTCCGCACGCGCGGAAATTCCTGCCGACAATTCGGGCAACGATAAACAAATCGCGGCGCAAAACTCTTCGAAGCGAACGGCAGATTGTGACAACGCGCTTCGTCCGCGATTCTTAAATCGCGACATGCTTGTCGCCATTCCTCGCCGTGCGGCGCGATTCGGCGCCGGCCCACTCGCCATTGCGCGAGTAGATGTGCCAGCTCATGCCGCAGCGTGCGATCAATCTCATCACGAACCACTGGATCGCGGTCACGTTTCCCCGAGATACCCTCCGCATCGCTCGCTAAACTTGAATGCTTTAAGCATTCAAGTTTAGCGATGTCAGTTGCAGATCTTGAATGCATATTGCATTCAAGATTATTCGGAGCGGATGGAGACTGGCGGAGGATGCCCTTATTGTCGTCTAGATCCAGCAGGAGTGGATTCAGCAAGATTCGTTTTTCGCGATAATCCGCGCGACCGGCGCAGGTCTTTAGTCGCGGATTCCATTCCACCCGAACTTCGCGTGCAAGCTTGTCCGCATCGAGCGCGCGCAACAATTTGCGCGCTTGTGATTCGAGGACGGGATCACGCCTTCTGAGGTGGATCGGCCGCTCCGCGGGCGATGTTAAATTAGGCGCCCCGCCATCGCGGGGCGCACTTGTTACAACAACGCGCAAGGGACTGCGCGTTCCACCTTCAAGGTCGACACCGAACTGAAAGAGAAGTTGGGCGCCTTTGTAAAGCCGTTGCGCGACCTCAGGCAACTGCATGCGCGCTCTTTCGTTTGGTCACGCGATCGACAATTTCGCCGACGATTCTTCCGGTGGCGGCGATCTCTTCGGCGGTCGTCGGTTTACCCAACGACAAACGAACCGCGGATCGCGCGCGTTCGACAGGCAAACCCATCGCGAGCAAAACGTGCGATGCCGAAACACTTCCGACCATGCAAGCCGAGCCGCTCGACGCGCAAACGCCTTTCAGATCGAGCGCAATCAGCAGCATCTCCGAATCGACGCCGAGCAGACTGACATTCAACGTGTTCGCGAGACGCGGCGCGTTCTCGCCGTTCAGTTTCGCGTCCGGAACATTTTGCGAAATCAGATTCCAAAGTTCATCGCGCAACTTGAGTTGTCGATCTTGCTCCGCCTGCCGATTCGCCAGAACAAATTCCGCAGCCGCAGCCATTCCGGCGATCGCCGGGACGTTTTCAGTTCCGGGTCGGCGTTGATTTTCGTGCGAGCCACCGAACAGCACTGGCTGAAGCGAGAGTCCGCTTCGAAGAAAAAGAAGACCGGCGCCTTTCGGTCCGTAAAATTTGTGCGCGGCGAAACTAGCGGCATCAACCAGCGACATGTCGAGCTCGATCTTGCCGAACGCCTGGACGCAATCGCTATGCAAAAGCACGCCGCGCTCGCGACAGATTTTCGAGATTTCCTTTAACGGCTGGATCACACCGGTCTCGTTGTTCGCGGTCATGATCGAAACCAGCCGCGTTTCCGGTCGAATCGACTTGGCGAGCTGCTCCAGATCGACAACGCCGTCGTTGGAAACATCGAGCCAGGTCACTTCGAAACCTTCGTGCTTCTCCAAATGCTCAACCGCATGCAGCACCGCGTGATGCTCGGTCTTTTCGCAGATGACATGACCGCCGCTGTCCATGTTGCATCGCGCGAGTCCAAGCACGGCGAGATTGCACGATTCGGTTCCGCCACTCGTAAAAACGATTTCGTTTGGCTTGGCTTTGATGAGCGACGCGATTTTGTCGCGCGCGTTATCAACCGCGGCGCGCGCATTGCGTCCCGCGCGATGAATACTCGAAGCATTGCCGAAAGTTTCCGAGAAGTACGGCTCCATCGCTTCGCGCGCAGCGTCGCACAACGGCGTAGTCGCGTTGTAATCGAGATAAATCATTCTTTGAAACGGTTTTCATCGGCGTTCGCCGTTTGCTTCGCCCGTTTCGGCACAACTGCCACTTCCTTTTCTTCGTAGTACACCAGCGAGTTCGGCGGAACGCTTTTGGTGAGAAAAACGTTGGCCCCGATTGTTGAATTGGCGCCAATCACGGTGTCGCCGCCCATGATCGTCGTTCCGGCGTAAATGCAGACTCCGTCTTCGATCGTCGGGTGGCGCTTTTTTCCGCGCAGCGCCTGTCCCGCCGCAAGCGAACGCGCGATGAACGACACGCCTTGATAAATTTTTACGTGCGATCCGATTTTCGTTGTCTCGCCGACGACCACGCCGGTCCCGTGATCGATAAAAAAGTGCGCGCCGATCTCGGCGCCGGGATGAATGTCGATGCCGGTCCGGCTGTGCGCCCATTCGGTCATGACGCGCGGAAGCAACGGCACTTTGTTGTAAAGCAGATGCGCCATTCGATAAATCGCGATCGCCTCGAGCGACGGGTAGGCGAGAATGATTTCCTCATAACTTTTCGCCGCCGGATCGCCTTCGTAGGACGCGTCGATGTCGGTCCACAAAATCTTTCGGACGTCGGGAAGCTGCGAAACGAAAAAGTCGAGAATCTCGTCCGCCTTCTTCTTCGTTTCGTCGCTCGCGGGATAATCGCCAAAGCTCTTGCAAATCTCCGGCTTCAAACGGATGCGCAGGTTTCTGATCTTGCTCTTAGTGATGTCAGGCAAATCTTCCGAATCGGCCAGCGCCTCGCCGCGGAAGCCGGGAAACATCAAGCTCATCAGATCGGCGCAGGCTTCCTCGATCGTCTCGCGTGAGGGCAAAGTGGCGGCAGCGGCGAGATAATTGATCCCGCCGGTCTCGCCGTAGGTAGCGAGAAGCTCGTTCACCGCATCGGCCCCGTTCTTGTTCACGGGGATATTATGTATCACGCGCCGTTGAAAAGCCACGCGCGAACTCTAGGTTGAATGGACATGAAACCGTTCTCGGTCGCCGGGATTCCGCCAGACGAATTGAATTCGTTCCTGTCCGGCGCGCACTCCGATCCGTTCCGCATTCTCGGGCCGCATCGGATGGGGGACGATCTCGCCATTCGCGCGTTTCGTCCCGATGCCCGCAAGATCGACATCGTTACGAACGGAAGCGCGCCGATTGAGGCGGAGAAGATTCATCGCGACGGATTTTTCCAGGCGAAAATTCCAAACGCGACGCGCGATCTCGATTATCACCTGCGCGTCACCAACTGGGATGGATCGGAATACGCGATGCGGGATCCGTACGGCTACGGGCCGATCATGGGCGAGGTCGATCTGCATCTGTTCAGCGAAGGGCAACACTGGCAGCTCTACGACAAGTTCGGCGCGCATTTGCGAGAGCTCGGCGGCGAACGCGGCGTTTATTTCGCGGTCTGGGCGCCGAACGCGCAACGAGTCAGCGTTGTCGGCGATTTCAACGGCTGGGATGGCCGCGTCAATCCGATGCGCAAGCTTCTCAGCGCCGGCGTTTGGGAATTGTTTCTGCCGAACGTCCGCGAAGGCGCGCACTACAAATTCGAGATCCGCACGCAGGGCGGCGCGCTTTTGCTCAAGAGCGATCCGTTCGCGTTTTTCAATCAGTGGGGCAAGGAAACCTCGTCGCTCGTTTACAATTTGGAGCGCTACAAATGGGCGGACGGCGAATGGATGGAATCGCGCCGCAAGAAAGAGTGGCCGAAATCGCCGATGTCGATCTATGAAGTGCATCTCGGTTCGTGGCGGAGGAAAACAGACGAGGGGAACCGCCACCTCAGTTATTTAGAGCTCGCCGAAACGCTGATTCCGTACGTGCTCGAAATGGGTTACACCCACATCGAGGTGCTCCCGATCGCGGAACATCCGTTTGAAGGTTCGTGGGGTTATCAGGTCACGAACTATTTCGCGCCGACGAGTCGTTACGGAAATCCGGACGAGCTGCGTCATTTCATCGACAAATGCCATCAGGCCGGAATCGCAGTGATCATGGATTGGGTGCCGGCGCATTTTCCGAAGGACGCGCACGCGCTGGCGGAGTTCGACGGCACCGATCTTTACGAGCACATGGACCCGCGCCAGGGCGAACATCAGGATTGGGGCACGCTCATTTTCAATTTCGGCCGCAACGAAGTCCGCAATTTCCTGATCGCGAACGCGCTTTTCTGGTTGGATAAGTATCACATCGACGGGCTGCGCGTGGATGCGGTCGCGTCGATGCTTTATCTCGATTATTCGCGCAAAGCGGAGCAGTGGATCCCGAACGTGTTCGGCGGCCGCGAAAATCTGGACGCGATTTATTTTTTGAAACGCTTCAACGAGGTTTGTTACGAGCGTTTTCCGGGAATCGTGACGATCGCGGAGGAATCAACCGCCTGGCCCGGCGTTTCGCGGCCGGTTCATCTCGGTGGCCTGGGCTTCGGATTTAAATGGAACATGGGGTGGATGCACGACTTCCTCGAATACATGTCCCTCGATCCGATTTACCGGCGCTTTCATCACGGCAACATCACGTTCTCGCTCCTCTACGCGTTCACCGAACATTTCATTTTGGTGTTGAGCCATGACGAGGTCGTTCACCTCAAAGGTTCGCTGATTTCGAAAATGCCCGGCGATGAATGGCAGAGGTTCGCCAATCTCCGGATGTTTCACGCGTGGATGTACGGGCAGCCCGGAAAAAAACTTTTATTCATGGGCGGCGAGTTCGGTCAATGGCACGAATGGAACCACGACACCGGACTCGATTGGCACCTTCTCGATCTCCCGAGGCACGACGGGCTGCGCCGCCTGGTGCAACATTTGAATTACATTTACAAGAGCGAGCCCGCGTTGTGGCAACAAGACGACTCGTATGACGGCTTCGAGTGGATCGATTTCCATGACGCCGACAACAGCGTCGTCTCGTTCGCGAGAAAATCGCGCGAAGGCGAGCTGATTGTATTTATCGTGAACGCGACGCCAATCGTGCGTCACAATTATCGGCTCGGCGTTCCGCGTCCGGGATTTTATCGCGAGATCATCAACACCGACGCGGAGACCTACGGCGGCGGCAACGTGGGAAATCTCGGCGGCGTGCAAAGCGAAGGCGTGCATTGGATGGGCCGCGAGCAATCGATCTTGATTCAGCTTCCGCCGCTGACGACGCTGGCGTTCAAGGCCGAAAAATAATATCGCGTCTGGTGCGGATATAGGGCTTGACCCTACTCGACTGAATTGTCATTCTCGGCGCGTCAGTTCCCCCAATCTCACATCCCCCTATGAAAAAGAACAATGCATTCACTCTAATTGAACTCCTTGTTGTCATTGCCATTATCGCGACTATCGCGGCCTTCGCCGTGCCGGCATTAACCAGCGCGCTGACTAAAGGTCAGATGACCGGCACGTTGAACAATGCGCGGCAGTTGTATTTGGCCGGATACCAGATGTCGTTGGATGGATCGACCAACGCCGACCCGAACCTGGCGTGGCCCGGCGATTATGCGGCGGGCACGCTGACCAAGCTGCAAGATTACGTCCAGAAGCTCGTGCAAAATGACTACTTGAAAGCGAGCGATCTTCCGAAAATTCTGAGCGCGCCGGGCGCGACCTGCACCGTCACATCTAGCGGAACCGGTTCAGCGACGACAGTGACACTCGCTGGGACGAGCGGGCTTAAAGTTTATCCGGTAACTTCAGCCGATGGCTCCAACGTGATTTTTTCGCTCACTTCCAATTACGTTTACGACACTGACTTGCTTACCACCAGCACTCCGTACGGCGATAAAGGTTTTGTCGTGATGCGAAAAGCCGGCGACGCCGCGGTCTTGCGCAGAAACAACGCAAAACACACCAGCGGTCAGGAATCGGCTTTCGAATCGCTGGTCGGGAAACGACCGGGCGATGCGCAAGGAACGGTCACGTCAGGCGATCCGAACGGCGTGCTGAAGCAGCCGTAATTAATCGGCCGTCGATTCAAACTCGCCGTCGCTGATGCGGGTTTTGATTTTCATTTTCTGACGCACGGTTGCGATTGAACGAATCAATTTGCCGCGCGCGTCGGTGGTGATGGTGTAACCGCGGCGCAATGTCGCGTCGGGTCCGAGCACGCGCAGAATTCCTTCGATTCGTTGAAATCGGTGACGCGCGAGTTCCATATTGTGCTTTGGCAGTTCGCGAAGCCGGCGTTGCAGATCGCCGAAACGGTTTCGGCGCAGCATCAGCTCGCGCACCGGACTGCGCGCCTGCAACACGGCGACAGCGTGCTCGAGCGCGTGGCGGTAGTTGTCGATCTTGTGCGCGAGGCAGCGCCGCAGAGTTTCACGCGCGTGATCGAGCCGCTGTTGCGCGTCGCGCACTCGATTGAGCAACTCGCGACCAATTCCGCGCGCGAACGCGTCGAGATGACGGCGAAGATCGACAATGTCGGGCACGATCAGCTCGGCGGCGGCGCTGGGCGTTGGTGCGCGCAGATCGGCGACGAAATCGGCGATCGTGAAATCGATCTCGTGTCCAACCGCGGAGACGATCGGCAGTTCAGCCGCGGCAATGGCGCGCGCGACGATTTCCTCATTGAACTCCCACAAATCTTCGATGCTGCCGCCGCCCCGCGTGACGACGATCAGATCGACCGGTGCGAAATTTTCGTTCGGTGTCGCCAGCTCGCGGATCGCGACGGCGATTTCCTGCGCTGCGCCGCTGCCTTGCACGCGCACCGGACTGATTAAGATCGACAGCCACGGCGCGCGGCGGCTGAGAATATTTAAGATGTCGCGAATCGCCGCGCCGCTCGGCGAGGTGACGATTCCGATTCGCCGCGGAAACTTTGGCAGAGCACGCTTGCGCGCAGGATCAAAGAATCCTTCGGCTTCAAGTTTGCGTTTCAACGTCTCGAACTTCGCCTGGAGCACCCCTTGACCGAACGGCTGGACAATCTGGACGGCGATTTGATAGTGGCCGCGCGCTTCGTAAACCGAGACGGTTCCGAGAACTTGAATGCGCGCACCGTCGACGAGCGGTTGCCGGAGCGGCGCCATCGAATCGCGCCAAATCACGCAGGCGATCTGCGCGCGCGCATCTTTGAGTGTGAAATATTGGTGACCGTTCGGATGCGCTTTGTAATTGGAAACTTCGCCCTGCACCCAGACTGCGCTGAACTTCGTTTCGAGCGTGCCGCGAATTGAACGTGTCAGCTCTGAAACGGTCAGCACTTTCGCCGACGCTTGGAAAAAATCGGCCGTTAGTTGCTTTTCCACGGCTTCAAGTAACCACGAAGGACACGACGCACACGCGGATCAAAGTAATTCCTGCTGCATGCCGCTCGGCGGTTTGAGGCCGAGTTTCTTGTAAGCGTTCGCGGTTGCAACGCGACCCTGCGGCGTCCGCTTGATGTAGCCTTCCATTATTAGATACGGCTCGTTTACTTCCTCGAGCGTGCCGGCTTCTTCGCCGATCGCAACGGCGAGCGAATTCAAACCGACCGGTCCGCCGTTGAATTTGTGGATCAGCGTTTCGACGATGCGCTTGTCCCACTGATCGAAGCCGTCGCGATCGATCTCCAACATCGTGAGCGCCGCGTCGGCCACGTCCTTGTCGATCTTGCCTTGCGCTTTGACCTGGGCGTAATCGCGGACCCACCGGAGCAAATTGTTCGCAGTACGCGGTGTGCCGCGCGCGCGGGCCGCGATTTCCGCCGCGCCTGCAGAATCGACCTCGACACCTAACAACCGCCCGCTGCGCAAAATGATCTTCTGCATTTCATCGGCAGCATAATAATCGAGCCGCGCCGTCATTCCGAAGCGCGAGCGCAACGGCGCGCTGACCATGCCGGCGCGCGTGGTTGCTCCGACGAGCGTGAACTTCGGCAATTGCAAACGCAGACTGCGCGCTTGCGGGCCCTGATCGATAATGATGTCGAGCCGGTAATCCTCCATCGCGGGATAGAGATATTCCTCGATCGTCGGTTGGAGCCGATGGATCTCGTCGATGAAAAGCACGTCGCCTTTTTCCAAACTCGTGAGAAGACCGGCGAGCTCGCCGGCTTTTTCGATGACCGGGCCACTGGTGTTTTTCACGTTCACGCCCATCGCGTTTGCGATGATGTAAGCGAGGGTGGTTTTGCCGAGGCCGGACGGGCCGCTCAACAAAATGTGCTCGAGCACGTCGCCGCGTTTCTTCGCCGCTTCCACCATTAACTCCAGACGCTCGCGCACTTTGATCTGGCCGGTGAACTCGCTGAACATCGGCGGCCGCAGCGAGATCTCGAACGCGGCGTCCGGTTCCGGCGGTTTCATTTTCGTTGCAGGCATGTTCAATCCAAATGTTTCGTCAGCACGAGCTCGGTGCCACGCGGTTTCAAAATGTAATCTACTTTATCGAACGCGTTCCGGATCAAATGCAAGCCGAGACCGCCGGGTTTCAACTCGTGGTGATCGCGTCCGCGCATTGTGTGCGGCGCAGTCTTGGCGCCGTAATCGCGCAGCCGCAATCGCACGCACCTTCGCAGCGTTTCAACCCACAGCGTCATCGGTTGATTGTCACGCAAATCGTAGGCGTGGCGGATCACATTGGTGCAAGCTTCATCGATCCCGAGCACCATCAGCGTTTGCTCTTTTTCGCTAAACGGATGCGCGGCGAGAAATCTGCGCACGAACGCGCGCATCAAGGCGAGGTTCGCCGTGTGACTGGTGAACTCGAGTTTTCCTTTCTTCATTTACGAGCAACGCTGAGCAACTCGCAGCGTTCAATCCACTATGCACGTGAAACCGAATTGGACAGTTGCGCAAACCGGTTGTTCAGTCTCGCACATGTGGAAAACGTTGTTTGCGCTGGTGATTTGCGCAGCACCGGCGCTGGCTCAGGAACAATTCACCGCTTACGACGCCCTCCGAGTAGTCGGCGTCCATGCGAATCGCGAAGCGGTCAATCACGTCGTCTCCGTCACCGGCGCTCAAGGTCATCCGCAACCGCGGACGTGGAGGATTTTGCTCGAGGATCGCAATCGCGGCGGGATTCGCGAGATCCAGGTGCGGAATGGACAAGTCGCGTCCGATCGGCTGAGCTCGGTCGCCGGTTCCGCTGAAGGCGCGACCATTAACACTTCGAAATTGAATCTCGACTCGAGCGGCGCGTTCGCCGTCGCCAGTCACACCGCCGACAAATCGGGCACGCGTTTCGACAGCGCGAGTTACACGCTGCGCACGAATGAACGGGGCGATCCAACCTGGATCGTGACCTTGCATGCTCCATCGGGCCAGCCTGTCGGCACGATTTACATCGGCGCAAATCGCGGAAACGTGAGCCGGACCGAAGGAATGTTTGCCGGCGCGACGATGCAGGATGTCGCCACCGAGGAACGCGTTTATCGCGAGCGGCCGCGCCGACACGAAGGTGAAGAAGAAGTGACTGACGAAGAAGGCAACCAAGACGAGCGCGGACCTCTTTACGGCGTGAGACAACGGATGCGCGGATATTTTCATAGTGCTCAGGACGAAGCCGGCGACATGTTCGGTCGCGTGCGGCGGTCGTTTTCCGATTACATCAACCGCTAAGATCGACATCACGATGGCAAGCTCAGCGTCTCAAGTTTGGCCGGAGCTGAATTACGCCGATTGGAAAGACACCTGCGCAACGCTGCACATGTGGACGCAGATCGTTGGGAAAATTCGGCTGACGCTCACGCCATGGACGAATCATTCGTGGCACGTCACGCTTTATGTGACTTCGCGCGGACTCACGACTTCGCCAATTCCACACGGCACGGACACGTTTGAGATTCGTTTTGATTTTATTGATCACCAGCTGCGGATTTTGAAAAGCGACGGCGGGCAAAGGTCGCTCCCGCTCAAACCGCAGACTGTCGCCGCGTTTTACAAAGCCGTGATGGCTTCGCTCGACGAGCTGAAGTTGCCGGTGAAGATCGACATCGTGCCGAACGAGGTAGAGAATCCGATTCCGTTCGATCAGGACGAAACGCATCGCGCTTACGACGCGGAATACGCGAACCGCTTTTGGCGCGTGCTCGTCCAGGCTGATCGCGTCTTTAAGGAATTTCGCGCGCGGTTCTGCGGCAAAAACAGTCCGGTTCATTTCTTCTGGGGCAGCTTTGATTTTGCGGTGACGCGATTCTCTGGACGCGCGGCGCCGCCGCATCCCGGCGGGATTCCGCATTTGCCGGATGCCGTCACGCGCGAAGCGTATTCGCAGGAAGAGAGCAGTCTCGGTTTCTGGCCGGGCGCCGATGTTTTGCCCCAGGCGATCTTCTATTCCTACGCGTATCCCGAGCCGGCCGGGTTTCCGGAGGCGAAAATAAGACCCGACGCCGCTTCCTACAATTCGCAGCTGCGCGAATTCGTTCTGTCTTACGATGCGGTGCGAACAGCAAAGTCGCCGGATGAGGCGTTGCTGGAATTTGCGCAGAGCACGTACGACGCCGCGTCGAACCTGGGCAAGTGGGATCGGGCCGCGCTCGAAGAGAAGAAACCAATCTTGCATTCGTCGCCGCAACATTCGTAATTAAGCCGATGAGCGTTCAATGCGCGGCCGAACAGGCGGCCTGGCGGGAGATCAAGGAAGGTTGGCGGCCGCTCTACGGCGATGTCGATTTAATGGGCGTGGCTGTCGAGTGGCACGATTTCCAAACCGCGCGCTCGTTTAACTGGGGCCGCACGTTTCATCCACGCAGCCTCGAGTTTTGTTTGAATCTCGACGGGCGCGGAGAGGTTGGCGCTGCCGTAAAGACAGGATACGCGCCGGGAACTTCCGGGTATTATGCGATTGGTGACGAACCGCTGCCCGCCTTGCGCCGTGCGAACGATCATCATCAATTCGCGACGCTCGAATTCTCGAGAAAACATTTGCGCAAGCAGTTTGTCGACAGCGAAGGCGATCTCGAACCGCAGATTCGCCGGATTATTTTCGGCGATAAAGATGAGACGGTAGTCGCGCCGACGCGACCGATGTCGATCCAACAGCGCGCCGTGGTCGGGAGTTTGGCCGAGCCGCCGGTTTCCAAAGCGGCGCAGGTCTTATGGTATCAAAGCAAAGCGCTCGAGCTGATGGCGCATTTTCTTTTTGAACCAAAGGACCCGGAATTTTTCTGCCAGCGGCAAAAGCGAGTGGCGCGTGAGCGTGTCGAGCGCGCGAAGGAGCTTCTCGCGCGGGATCTGGCAAATCCGCTGACTCTCGAAGCGCTCGGCCAGGAAGTTGGCTGTAGTCAATTTTATCTGAGCCGGAGTTTTTCGCGCGAAGTTGGTCTGACCATCCCACAATATCTGCGCAAGCTGCGCATGGAACGCGCGGCCGAACTTTTGCGCACCGGGCGTTACAACGTGACCGAAGCGGCGACGGAAGTCGGTTACTCGAGCCTCAGCCATTTCAGCAAAGCGTTTTGCGAGACAATTGGCTGTTGTCCGGTGTTGTATCCAGCGGCCAAGAACGTGATCCTCGACCGCTGAACGCGACCAATCGTTCAGCGATTGTCGATCTTGCTCTGGAATGAAAATCACTCGCGCGCTCATCTCCGTTTCGGACAAAACAGGCATCGCTAAATTCGCGCGGACACTCGAGAAGCAAGGCGTCGACATCATTTCGACCGGCGGCACGGCAGAGCTTTTGCGGAAAGAAAAAATCCCCGTGCGAGAGATTTCCAATTTCACCTCATTCCCGGAAGTTCTCGACGGACGGGTCAAAACTTTGCATCCGCGTGTGCACGGCGGGCTGCTTTACAAACGTGGCAATCCTAAACACGAAGCCGAAGCGAAGGAATGCGGCTTTCAGCCGATTGATATGGTCGTGGTCAATCTCTACCCTTTCGAGAAGACGATCCAAAAGCCGGATGTCACTCTCGCCGAAGCGATCGAGAACATCGACATCGGCGGCCCGTCGATGATCCGGAGCGCCGCGAAGAATTACGAATCGGTCACGGTGGTCGTCGATCCGGCCGATTACGACACCGTTTTGGAAAACATGCGCGAGAACAAGGGCGAGACCACGCTGAAGTTGCGTGAACATCTGGCGATCAAGGCGTTCATCAAAACTTCCGATTACGACCGCATGATCGGCAACTACTTGAATCGCGAGCAAATCACCGAAGCATCATTTTCGTTGTCACTGCCGTTGGTCACGAAATTGCGTTACGGCGAAAACCCGCATCAAAACGCCGCGCTCTACGGCGATTTCGAACGGCATTTTGAGAAACTGCACGGCAAAGAGCTTTCATTTAACAACATTCTCGACATCAGCGCAGCCACCAACCTCATCGCGGAGTTTTCGCAGCCAACCGTTGCGATCCTGAAGCACACCAATCCATGCGGCGTCGGCTCCGATGTCGATCTTCGCAAAGCGTGGGAGAAAGCATTCGCCACCGACAAACAAGCGCCGTTCGGCGGCATCATCATTTGCAATCGCGCCGTCGACGAGCCGCTGGCCAAAACGATCAGCGAGATTTTTTCGGAAGTGATCATCGCGCCCGAATTCGAAACCGAAGCGCGCGCTCTCTTGCAGAAGAAAAAAAATCTGCGGCTCATTCGGCTGACGACTTCCGCATCGGAAGCGCGCTCAGCTGTCGATCTTCGTTCGGTTTGCAGCGGCGTTCTCGTTCAGGATTCGGACATCGCAATCGAAAAACCGGAACAAGTCGTGACCCAACGCAAGCCAACGAAAAAAGAAATGGAAGCGATGCTGTTCGGCTGGCGCGTGGTGAAACACGTGAAATCGAACGCGATTGTTTACGCGGCCGCTGACCGCACACTCGGCATCGGCGCCGGCCAAATGTCTCGGGTCGACGCATCGCGCATCGCGATTTGGAAAGCCGAAGAAGCCGGCTTGTCGCTGAGAGGCAGCGCGGTTGCGAGCGATGCGTTCTTTCCGTTTCCCGATGGTTTGATCGCGGCAGCTGAGGCGGGCGCGACCTGCGCGATTCAACCGGGCGGTTCAGTTCGCGACAAGGAAGTCATCGCCGCCGCCGACGAGCGCAAAATGGCGATGATCTTCACCGGCGTTCGACACTTTCGACATTAAGATCGGCATCGATCACGGCTGAAAAGTGACCGGCACGAGCACGGTCCAATCGTTCGGTCCAGGGTCGACTTTCCACTGGCGTAGCGCATCCACTGCGGCGTTATCGAGGATTGGTTGACCGGTTGAAGTGACGATCTGGACATTTTTCACGCGGCCGCTGGGATCAAACGTCACCCGATAGCGGCCATTGCCGCGATTCGGGCCGATCCGAATTGAGCGCGCCTCAAACGGATATTTCGGCGCGGGATTATAAATGACTCGGCGAGCCCCCGCCGCGACGCGCGGTGTCGGCGTTGGACTTGGAGACTCGACCGGTGCGGCCGCCCAGCGTCCAACCGCGCCGGGTTTGGCTTCGGCCAGCAGCGGATCAAGCAAACCGGTCGGCCGGACTTCGTTTTTGCCGCCGGAGGTCACAATTCCAACGACGTCGCCCTGATCATCCAGGACCGGCGCGCCGCCGGCATCACTCGGAATCGATCCACTGATTTGAAACGCGTCTTTCTTCGCATCGGCGCCGCGCGAAACAATTTTGCCGGCCGCGAGCGGCTGCTGTTTGTGTTGAGTCGAACTCCCAACCACGACCGCCCAAGCGCTGACGACAATCGATTCCGAAGTTTTCGCAAGCGGTAGAAATGGAACACCCACCTTCGTTTCGGCGCGCAGCAGCGCGAGCTCGGATTCGGGTGTGGTCGCGATGACGCCGGAGACGTTGCGGATTTTTCCATCGCTCGTTTTGGCAACGCCATACGCGCCGCCGGCAATCGTCGCCGCATTGGTGACGAACAAACCGTCGCGCGAAACGAAGAAAGCGTTGCCGCTTCGCAGGAGTTGGCCTTTCGCGTCGAACACCGTGATCTCGAGGATCGCGGGGTCTGCTTTGTGGATCACGTTCTGAAATTCCGGCGGCGGCGTTTCCGACGGGGGCGTCGCAGTTGCTTGCGCCGCTGCGGTCGTGGGCGTGCTCGGAGCCGCGCTGGGCGTGGCTGCGGAACTGGTCGCCGCCGGCGTTGGCGTCGGAGTCGCGGACAACACGCTTACCTGCACCGGCGGATTTCGTCCGCACCACGAATAAGCGAGGACTACAACCAGGATCAGTCCACAAATCAGAGCGAGCGTCGATTGTCTCATCGGAGGCTCGTTAGTAGAAACTCATCGCGTCCCGTTATTTTCTCGTGCTCGATAATCGCCACATCCAAATGCAAAGCAGTCCGAAAACAATGACACCGATCCAGCTCACCTCTATCGGAATCGCATGCGTCGCGAAGGTTATCTTCGCGTGCTTGTACAAGCGCCAGACGTGAGCGAGCGCGACCAATCCGAAAATCACTGACGCAACCCGCAAACCAGTTCGTTGTGAGTTCATGGCTCACATTTTCACATTTTGGTGTTCGCCTTGTCAGTAAAATTTGCCTGCCGATTACGTGACCGCTCTTCGCCGAAACGCCGCCGCCTGGACGACGATGCCGATCGCTGCGAG
>Ga0137359_10001453_pt1 | contig 18765 bp, 13 predicted proteins | sample Mad1_40_16metaG_FD_108281 | JGI IMG/M metagenome (GOLD analysis project Ga0137359, IMG submission 108281) | Vadose zone soil microbial communities from Angelo Coast Range Reserve, California, USA - Mad1_40_16 metaG | ecosystem: Environmental > Terrestrial > Soil > Vadose zone | place: USA... | reverse complement strand
GCACATTGCCGCGAGAAACTCCGCCGTATGGTGCGTTTTCAGATACGCCATGCGGTACGAGATATCCGCATACGTCGCGGCGTGCGCTTTGCAAAAACCAAAGCCCGCGAATTTCTCGACCATCATCCAGGTTTCTTCGCGTTGCTGGCTGGTCAGCCCCATCATTCCTGCAGCTTTCAGAAATTTCCCGCGCAACCGATCGCGGTCAGTCCGGCCGGAGAATTTTGCGGACGCCCGCCGCACAAGATCGGCTTCGGCCAGCGACATGCTCCCGAGCGCCTGTGAAATCTGCATCACTTGTTCCTGGAAAATACACACACCTTGTGAATCGCCGAGAATCTTCTTGAGCGCCGGATGCGCGTATTTGATTTCCTCCTGTTTGCGCAGCCGCTTCAAAAACAGCTCTTTCGATCCATACTCCGCCGCGCCTGGACGAATCAGCGCCAATGCTTGCGCTACTTCTTCAAGTGTCCGCGCCTTCATCGTGCGCAACAGCCCGCGCATTGCCGGCGATTCGATCTGAAACACTCCCATCGTTCGTCCATCTGCGATAACCTCGCACGTCGCGGGATCGTTTTCCGGTATGGCGTCAAAATCGATCTCCCGCGGTTTGGGGCACGGTGTCACTCCATCCGGTGCGACGTTCGATGCATCAGCAGCGGGCGGGGCAAGCCCCGCCCCTACAGGTCGAAGGGTGCGTTCGATGTTGTCCAGTGCCAGCGACATGGTGGTGAAGCCGCGCTGGCCGAGGAGATCCATCTTGATCAAGCCGAGCGCTTCGACGGCGTTCATGTCGTACTGCGTCACGACGATGCCTTTCGTCGCCCGCTCGAGCGGCGTCAGCCGGTTGAGCGGGCGCGCGGAAATCACCGTGCCGCAGGGATGAATCCCGAGATGCCGTGGCGCGTCGTCGAGCCGCAACGCCACTTGCAGGATCGTTTTCCAGGGCTCGTCGTTCACGGGAAGGTCGCGGCATTCCGGCAGGCCGTGAATCGCCGATAGAATTTCACGCACCGGCCGGTGCGGCAGCCGCTTCGTGAATCGGTCCACATCACCCGGCGGCACGCCGAACGCTTTTGCCACTTCGCGCACGGCGAGCCGCGCATGCATGGTGATGAAGCTTCCAATCATGGCCACATGTTCGGCGCCCCAGTGCTCGTAAACGTAATCGAGAAGCTCGTCGCGCCGCGCACCGCAAATATCGATGTCGATGTCCGGGCAATCGCCGCGCTGTTCGTTCAAAAATCGTTCGAAATACAGCCCCCAGCGCAAGGGACACACGCAGGAAATGCCCAGACAATACGTCACGATGGAGCTTGCCGCCGACCCGCGCGCCACCGCGGGAATCCCGCGCCGCCGCGCTTCTTCCACGATGTCCAGTACGAGCAGGAAATAGGGCGCCAGGCTCCACTTCCTGATGACCTCCAATTCACGCGTCAGACGCGAACGCGCTTCTTGTGTTAATGAGTGATAGCGTTTCAGCGCACCCTTGAGGCTCAGCTTTTGCAAATAGGAATCCGGCGTCTCACCCTCCGGAACGGTAAACTCCGGAATGATCAGTTTTCCCAGCTCGAGTTGCAAATTGCAGCGCTCGGCAATCTCCAGGGTTGCTTGCAGCCATTCCGGATGATCGGGGAAGCATTTTTGCATTTCTGCCGCTGGCTTGAACCATGCTTCACCGGTAGTGATTTCAGGCGGAGCGACGGTGGTAAGTAATCCGCCCTTGCGGATCGCGTTTACCACGCGATGATGCAGGTGTTCCTCGGGTCGCAGAAAATGAACATTGTTTGTCGCCACCAGCGGCACGCCTAGTTCGCGGCCGATGCGTTCGGCTTCGCGCAGCACGCGCCCGTCTCCGGGCGATAGGCGTTGCACCTCGATGTAGAGGCGATCGCCGAAAATTTCTTTGAGTTGTAAAAAGTGATCGGTGACTGATGAGTTGTGACTCGTGGCTGAGATTCCTTGCTTATGGCGATTGCCATCCGCTGGAGTTGTCTTTGTAGTGGCGCAGCATGCTGCGCCACTACAAGTGCTTGCGTCACGCGAGCTTGCTGGCAACGGGCACAACGCGATCACGCCGCGGCTGTGCTCCGCCAATTCCTGCAATGTCACAGGCCGGCCATCGGTTTCCGCAGCAGCGGCATTTTGTGACAGCTTGGTCGTGCCCAAATGCCGCAGCGTCACGAGCTGGCAAAGATTTCTGTAGCCTTCCATGTCCGCTGCCAACAGCGCCAGCTGTATGCTCGGGAAGTTTCGCGTTTTGTGGAAAGAAGTGGCGAGTGGCGAGTGACGAGTGACGAGTTCCGGCAAGCGAGAAACGTCCAATGCCACGCCGACAATCGCCTTTATTCCCGCTTCCTGCGCCAACTTGTAAAACTGTACTGCTGCATACAAACCATTTGTATCCGTCAGCGCCACGGCGGGCATTTTCTGCCCGGCCGCTGCGGCGACGATCTCTTCCGGCGACGCTACGCCTCGTAGAAACGAATAGTGGCTATGACAATGCAAATGTACGAACACGTGATTGGTGACTCGGGACTGTGACTCGTGAAGCCCGGATCGCGAAAGTGGATGTTCCACGAGTCACGAAATACGAGTCACGAGTCACGCCGCGCGAGGACGTGGCCCCTTGGATTCAGTAAAACCAGGTAGAGGAGGGTAGGAAAAAATCAGCAAATTACCGGGATAAGCATGGCGTCGAGAGGACCAGGCCATTGGGCTTGGTCGCGTAATGCTCGCGCAGCTCGAGGCCTTTGCCGTAGAAGACGGCGTTCCAGCCGTAGCGGCCGCGCACGGAATCGAGGCCGCGGTTCAAGTACCAGCGGCGGTTGGCATTGCTGTCAAAGAGTTCGTGCTGGCGCTTGTCGGTTTCGAGGTTGTTCACACTGACGCCGACCAGGCGGACGGCCACGCGCCGCGTGAACAATTTGGCGAACAGATCTTTTGCTGCGGCGAGCAGTTCGCGCTCGTCGTTGGTTGGTTTGCTGATTCGCACGGTCTGGTGCGCCGAAAAGCGATCGACATAGCGGATGCGCAGGCCGATGGTGCGCGCCTGCTTGCCGTATTCGCGCAGGGTTGAGCCGATGCGTTCGCTGAGATATTCGATCAGGCGGCCGAGAAATTCCGTGTCGATGGTGCCGCCTTCGATGGTGGTTTCGCGGGAAACGGATTTCGGCGTGGAGGGCAGCAGCACTTCGCGGCCATCGAGGCCGCGGGCGCGCTCCCAGATTTGCTGGCCGATGGCTTCGCCAAAGGCGGCCTGCAGCGCCGGCTTCGGCACCTGGCGCAGTTGGCCAATCGTGGCAATGCCGCGTTCGGCGAGCGCTCCCGCGTGCACGTGGCCGATGCCATGCAATTTCTCCACCGGCAGCGGCGTCAGGAAATTTTCTTCTTCGCCGGGCGCGATCATTCGAAAGCCGCGCGGGCGCTCCAGCCGTGAAGCGATAGAGGCGACAACTTTTGTGCGCGCCGCGCCAACCGAAACGCTCAAGCCGGTGCGGCCGCGTATCTCCGCCTGCAAACGCAGCAGCGTGGCTTCGTAATCCGGATACAACCGCTCGGTGCCGGCAAAGTCGAGGTAAAAGTCGTCCAGCGCGGCGGTTTCGACCGCGGGCGTGTACGTTTCGAGGATGCGCCGCACACGCTCGGCAAAATCGGCGTAGTGCTCGTATTGCCCGGGCACGACGATGGCTTTTGGGCAGATGCGCAGCGCTTCGCGAAAACCCATCGCCGTTTTCACGCCGTGGAACTTCGCTTCGTAGCTCGCCGAAGCCACACAGCCGCGTCCCACCAGCACGGGCTTGCCGCGCAGCTTGGGATTGAGCACTTGCTCGACCGAAGCGAAAAACGCGTCCACATCCACGTGTACGATGTTGGGAATTTGGTTGGAGATTTTGCGGATGGAATTTTTGCAAACTCCCAACCATGACCAGGCGGACCAAGGATTTTTCTCCGCCGCCGTTTCTGTTTGTGGCGCTTCCGGCTTCGACGACGGGTCTAAAGACCCGCCACTACAACTGCCGCTCGTCCCACCCGATTCGGACGAATCCGCGGGGCTGAAGCCCCGCGCTACAGCTTCTTGTTCCGCGTCTTTCTCTCGATGCCCATGATGCGGGTCGGAAGAAGCCGCGCGATCATTTTCCTCGGCGGTTGCTTGAATCACATTGATTTCTTCGATGGCGGGAGTGATGAATACGTTTTCGACACAGACGTCCATGGCGGCTCCTGAAAGGGAAGCGGGACGCATATACTGTCTCCGAGCAAAGGAGCCGACGCAGTCGGCTTCCGGAGTCGAGGGATCACTCTTTCGAGTCGACCCCTCACCCCGCTTACGGCTCGGAACTTTCAACGGGCGGCGGCCGACTCGTGAGAGCCTAGTCGGCAATGGAGCCGGCGCGCCACCCGTTTCCCGTTTCCTCTACCGCCCCGCACTATAGGCGAACAAAAAGCGAAAGTCAAGAGTATTTCTGGACCCCCATTTTTTGGCCTTCTCGCAGGCCTGTTTTCTACTCTCGGAAAAAAGTAGTCGCGGTTGCTGCCGTCGTATTTGCCCGCGCGCAGGCAACAACGCTTGAAACCTGCGCCCAGAGCCACACGGACACAGGTCATTGCGCCCAAGTTTCTCCACGAGTTCTTTTTCTCCGTGAACCACTTGCGTCCCGCGCTTTACTTTAGTTTCTGATGGATAGCCCTTCCGGCGCTTACTGCTGCGCTCGAAAGCGGTGTTGTTCGTTGATGTGTTCGTCTCGCATGACAACCTCCAATAGGAATTGGAAAACTGAATACAAATTGGTTCTGCACCCTCCCTAAATGGAAGGGTGCAGCCACTCGAATCGTGACCATAACTTTCTCTTTTCTAAGAAGCGCTTCAGCGCTTCGGGCCGTGTTCTTGGCGCGCAAGCACATCGTGAAAGCACACCAGGAACGGTGACTCGCGCGAGATGCGAAACTTGCGCGACAATGCGGCACACACATCGCCGCTCAACGCCGAGATAAATTAGAAAGGTTGCCGGAAGAAAAGTGGGCTAGCTGAAGAGCGCAGACGACGCCCATTCGCTGCCGCGACAATGTCGCTCCGACAACGCCGCAAAACGGCAATGATGAATCAACCGTTGCATGGGACGTAGTTCTCCTTAGGACAGCGGCCAAGATGCCATAGAAAGCGTGAAAGGGAAAATAGAAAAAATTAATCGCAGCCAGGAAAAGTATAAGCGCGCAAAAGCCAGTCTGCTCCAATTGCCGGTCTCAGAGGTATAATGATCCCATGACGCAACAAGTTTCCGAGTTACTTCAGAAGGCTCTCTCACTCTCCGAGGAAGAACGCGCCGAACTGGCCGGCTCGCTCATCGAGAGCCTCGACGCCACTGTCGACGAAGCTGCCGAGGCAGCATGGAATCAGGAGATTGCCCGCCGCATTGAGGATCTGGACTCGGGTAAAGCGAAGACCGTCCCATGGGAAGCAGTTCGAGCACGGATTTCCTCCAGACTTACTCATGGCAAGCAAGAAAGTTGAGTTCAATGAATGCCACCCGAGGAGTGTCTTAGCCTCAGCCATTTGGCGTAGGTCTGTTTGATGTCATCCTTTGGTTGCGCAAACCGCTTTCCCCAGTTGGCGGTATATCGACTCCACGCCAAATCTCGTTGAAGCAGTTGTTTATCGCAAGGAATTCGTCTGAATCGTCTGAGCCGTCGTCAATTTCAGGCCACAGCGAAATAACTCGTCTTAGAGTGGGCCGGACTATGCCTAGCCGCGTATGAAACTCCCAGTCTTCGATTTCAGGGCCGTCCGCAATCGCCTTCATGCATTGGAGCACGATCTCTTTTTCGCTCGGTGATAGCTCTTTGAACGCCATAAGCGTAGCGAACCTCAGACGGAAAGTATAAAGCGGTAGGCAAGTGCGGGGTAAACGCCGTAACCGGAAACTGACCCACCGCCCGGAATTGCGGTTTAGAACACGCGCCCCAGTTGGAAAAACCACTTGCGATGGCCGGAGTCGCCGACGCTGCCACCGATGAAGAACGGGCCCAAGGCGGTTTCCGCCAGGAGGCCCGCGGCCACATCGTTGGGGAACTCGGTGCCGGTGGTCACGCCGTACATTTTGCCGAACTCGTAGGCCCCGACGGCGTAGACTTTTTTGCCAACGAATGGCGGCAGCGTAAGGAGGTCACGCAAGTAGCCGATCCGGAATAAGTAATACTGATTGCCCTGAAACTCATTCTGGCCGTAGGCGCTGAGTCGCACCGGCCCGCCCAGGAAGAACTGAGGAATCCCCGTGCTCGTCGAGCCAAACGTCGTGCCACCTTCGCCCTCAAGAAAGATCGACGCCGGCCGCGTAATCGGCTGGAAATATCCCAGCTTCAAATCCATGGAAGGGAAGCCCTCCTTTGCTCCGGGACTGCTGTCGAACCATCGGAAATTCGATTCCGTACTGAAACCACGGCGCGGAATCACGGGATCGTCAGTGTGGTCCAGCAGGTAATGCAGCCGGGTCTGCCCCACGCGCCCTGTCACCGAGGGAATTATGGGCGCCCCCAGCCGCAGCTTGGTGTTCAGCGAACCGACTTCGTAACCGACGCGTAGTTCACTGAAGCGCCCTAAGTTGTATCCCAGGTCGCCGCCGATATTGGTGCGGTAGATGCGGTAATCCGCCAGCGGATCATTCTTCTTGTAGATCTGAAACGTCGTATCGCTGGCATCCGCATGTGGCGCAAAAAACCAGCGGCTCTCCGCGCGGAACGGCCGATAGAGTTCGGTCTGGATTCCGTAGGTATTCCCGAGCAGCAAATCGGTCCGCCACTCCGAGCGGAAGCCGGCCACATCCATAAATGTAAAACGCGTCCCCATCGTGAACTGGACATCGCCGCCCTGCGAGCCATCCACTTCAAAGGCCGGCTGGAACATGGGGGGCGCATCGCTTTTCTCGACCACATGAACGAGCAGCCCCGTCCGGCCGTTTTGTTCGGTGAAACGGTATCCGGCCGAATCATAGCGGCCCAATCCCTTGAGCCGCGTCAAAGCCTGGTCGAGCTTCCGCGGATTGAGCGGCTTGTCCTGAAAAGACTTGAGGTGGTGCTCGATGTCCGTCGCCCCATTCGCACTGGTTCCCTGAACCTGGATGAACTGCGGAACCGGGGCCTCGGTCCGTTTCCGTGCCGCGCGCTCCCGGAGGTACTCCTGCCAGTTGACATCGTCGAGAGCGAAGGCCGCGAACAAGCGTGATCGGTCATTTGCTGCTGCATAACCCTTCTGCATGATCGGCCCGTTTTTTTGGTAGTCCGTTGAGCCGAATTCAGAGAGCGGCACGGAGACGACGGCATCCGCGCGGGCCAGGCTTCGCACCTCGTTTTCTGCGAGGACCACACGCACCGATTGATCCAGCACTTTGAAGATCGACTGAATGTCATTGGCCTCCACGGGGGCTCTTTCCAGATGGACCCCGATCACGATATCCGCGCCCATCTGGCGGACCACATCCGTAGGCAGGTTATTCATCAGGCCGCCGTCCACGAAGACGGCCTGCCCCTCATGCACCGGTGAGAATGCGCCGGGAATCGACATCGTCGCGCGCAGCGCTACCGCAAGCGAACCGTCTTTGAATACATAGGGCTTCCCGCTGACTAGATCCGTTGCCACGCATCGGAACGGCACTGGCAATTCATCGAAAGCCGGCAATCCGTAGTAAGGAAGAGCTACGCGATCGATTATCAGTCCGATCTGATGTCCCGCATTCAGTCCCGCAGGCACCGATAAACCACGGCGCAATCCAAAGATGAGTGAATTGGGGTAGGCGCGCTGGTCTTCTTTTCTGCGGAACGAAAGGTCTTCATAGGGGGTGCGGTCGCCAAGAATGTTCCGCCAGTCCAGGCTTTCGATGAGTGTTTTCAATTCGTCTGGGTTCATCCCAGTGGCATAAAATCCGGCAACCAATCCGCCCATGCTGGTCCCCGCGATGTAATCCACGGGAATGTGATGCTCCTCAAACCATTTCAGGACGCCGATGTGCGCGAGTCCCATCGCGCCGCCGCCTTCCAGGGCCACACCGATTTTGGGTCGCGGCTGCGGCGCGGTTTTTGTCTCGGCTACAACGGGATTGCCAGGAGCTTGCGGGGAGGCTGGGTTCGGGTTGTTCTCCTGCTGCGCGCGCAGACAAAAAGGTGCCAGAAGCAGTACGAGAATGGGTAGAGCGCGGCGCATCGAGAGCCTCCTCAGCGGCAGGTCGATCATCGAGACTTTGAAAAGCTCTTCCGAGTTTGGCCTAGCGTCTGGATTCGGGCAAGCATTGAGCAGCTAATTCAGCAGCTCTTGTTCTCTTGAAGGATATTGCCTCCATCGACCACCAAGACTTGTCCGGTGATGTAGGAAGCCTCGGGCGAAGCGAGGAAGCAAACCGCAGCGGCGACTTCGTCCGGCGCGCCGGCGCGGCCAAGCGGTGTGTGAAGACCTGCGATTTTTTCGGACTCCGTCGAGGATGCCGTTGCAATCCAGCCGGGAGCGACGCCATTGATCGTGATTCCAGCGCCGGCCGTTTCGATGGCGACGGCGCGCATCATCCCGTCCATGGCCGCTTTCGCCGCACCATACGCCGCGGAACCCCGGTTGCTGACCAGCGGTCCCGTCACCGAGGTAACATTCACAATCCGGCCGTACTTTTGCTGCGTCATTCCGGGTAAGGCCGCGCGGGTCATGCGGAAGGTGGTGTGCAGAGTAATCGCGATCTGGTTTTGCCATTCCGCGAACGAGGTTTCGATCAGCGGCTTGCTATCCGCCGGCCGCCCGGATTGCGCCATGCCCGCGTTGTTCACCAGAATGTCGATCCTGCCGGCGCGCGAGACCACCGAATCGACAAGTCTCTGAACTTCGGTTTCGACAGTGAGATCGGCAATGAAGGAAAAAACTCCTTCGCCGCCGGCGTCGAGTTCCCGGGCGCGGGCATGAATGCGATCCGTCGTGGAAGTAATCACCACGCGTACGCCCGCGGCATACAGCCGCCGCGCGATGGCAAAACCGATCCCTTCAGCGCTTCCCGCGCCGGTAATCACCGCTATTTGACCGCGCATCGATTTTTTCTCGGAGAAATCCATGTGCAGCATCATACATCGGTTGAGATTGTCGGGAGTTTTTGCGCTTACTTCTTGTTTTCCAGGTGCACGGTTGGCTTGATCGTTCCTTTTTCACGCGCCACTTTCAATAGCTCGGGATAAAACTGCACGAACGAATGTTCGACCGCGGCGTTTTCGTCATGGCACTTCCAGCAATCATTCTTGCTTGGGGTGGCCGCACTTGCAGCCTTTTCGGCGGCATCGAAACCGAAGTAGGCCCACTTGTCCGCGAAGCGCTTTTCATCTTTGACTTCCACGTCGAGGCCCATGAAGTCGGTTTGATAACTGCCGTGCTTGTTGATCGAGCCCTGCGAAGTCGAACCGTAGAGCTCCAGGACGAAGATAGTCTTGTCCGGCCAGTTCCCATGCGCGAGATAGTAGCCGTAGGACGAAGGATTGACGAACACGTTTGTGAACATCACCATGCTGTCGTCGGCCTTTTGCGAATAGCTCATGCCATAGCCGGAAGAGGCGTATACCCAGCTCCGGTAACCCTCCGGCCGCACCAGCTTGCCGTCCGAAGTGAATTGCGGGCTGGCAGCCGAGGTGGCTGCCGTCTGGCTGCGACCCGGCGATAGCGCGATTGTTACCGCCACAAGACCGCCGAACAAAACGAGTATGGCTCTTCGCATGCTAGCTCCTTCTGTCTACTCTGAGTTCTTTGGACCTGCCTAGCCCTCTAGACGCGGCAAGCCGAGCAATGTTTCTGACAATTCGTGCCCGGCCGCCTCGCAGAGGTGTCGATTTGGCCTCTAATCCGCATCGGTTTGCTTGTCTCTGACTGTTTGCAGGGCTATGGTTTTCTTAAGGGAACTAGGAATTCATGACGCAAACGACTCCCTCAGCCGATCAACATCAGTTCGTTCGCGCGAGTCCGTGGAAGCGCGTTTTCCGCATCATTCGCTGGACGACCTACACGTTTGCTCTGGTCACGCTCGTTCTGCTGCTCCATAAGGCGCCACCACCGCTGGTGGAGACCAGCCCGCAGGCTGCTGCGCGTGCGGAAGGAAAATTTGAACAGGTGGAAAAGGCCGTCGCGAGCGGGCAACCCGCGACGCTGCGCATGGACGAAACGGAGTTGAATTCTTACCTCGCGTCCCACTTGGCACTGGCGGACAAAGGCGGGCCGAATCCGGCCCCTACAGGAGGCGCGCAAGGTGCTCCCAGCGGCGCGGCTCCGACGCCCCAGGAAGTCGAGCAGATGCGTTCGAACGTGCGGGACGTGAAGGTGCAACTGATCGACGACCGGGTCAAGGCCTATGTCGTCTTTGACGTGCATGGGAAAGACATGACGCTGCAGTTGGAAGGCCGGTTAGGCGCGCAAAACGGCTATTTGCATTTTGAACCCCTCAGAGGGCAGATCGGCTCGCTGCCGATTCCTCAATCCACGCTCGAGTCGGCAGCGCACCGGCTCATGGACTCGCCCGAGAATCGCGAGAAGCTGAAACTGCCTTCAGAGATTTCTGATTTGCGAATTGAGAACGGCGAAGTCGTGGTCGGCTACAAGTAATCAACCCCAGGCTCGCAACATTCCTGCAAATTGATCCAGCAATGCATGACGGAAAACCCAGTACGGCCACGCCAAGACGCGAGAAAGATTACTTGAAATGTGTAGAGTTGGGCAGAGCAGGCTATAATCTGCGGCTGTGGAGTGCGCCAGGGGACCAGTCATGAGCGAAGAGAAAGATCTGGGCATGGGGCGAGAAATCACGCGCCGCGATTTTCTGAACGGCGTGGCCATCGGCGTTGGAGGAACGCTTGTGGGGAAAGGGATTGGAACAGAGACCCTGCTCGCCGCAGCCGCTCTCGATGAGTTCGCTCCGGAGAAAGCGCCGGACTATTACCCTCCCGCACGCACGGGAATGCGCGGCAACCATGACGGAACATTCACCTTTGCCCATCGCTTGCGGGACGGCGAGGGCGCGGATTCGTTCGGAGAGCCGGCAGATACCGGTGAGACTTACGACCTCGTAGTCGTCGGCGGAGGCATCAGCGGACTGGCAGCGGCTTATTTCTTCCGCAAGAGCGCCAGGAAAAATGCGCGCATCCTGATTCTCGACAATCACGACGATTTTGGCGGCCACGCCAAGCGCAACGAATTTCGCGCGGGCGGCAGGACTCTGCTAAGTTTTGGCGGCACAGTTGCCATCGAGAGGCCCTCAGAATACAGCGCTGTCGCCAAGGGCTTTCTCCGTGATCTAGGGATCGATACGCAGCGCTTCTACAAAGCTTACGACCAGAAGTTTTATTCCAAACTGCGCACCGCGGCTTTTTTTGATAAAGAGACATTTGGGGAAGACCGGCTAGTTGCAGGAATGAACGACACGCCCTGGCCCGAATTCCTCGCGAAGGCGCCACTCTCAGACGCCGTGAGAAAAGACATCGCCCGGGTCTACACCTCCAAGGTTGACTATCTTGCGGGACTTTCCAAGGAGGAAAAGCTCGCCAAGCTGGCGAAAACCAGTTACGCGGACTACCTGACGCAGTATTGCAAGTTGACCCCAGAAGCGCTGCCGTTTTTTCAGACTTTTCCCCATGATCTTTTCTGCGTCGGGATCGATGCTGTCTCCGCGCTGGCTTGTTACTACGAAGGCGATGCCAACGCATCGTTCACGTATCCCGGTTTTGAGGGCTTGGGCATTGGCGCGAACGAAAAAGAAGAACCATACATTTTCCACTTTCCTGATGGAAACGCGTCGATTGCCCGGCTGCTGGTTCGCTCATTGATCCCGGAGGCCATGCCGGGCTCTACGATGGATGATGTGGTCATGGCCAGAGCCGACTACAGCAAGCTGGATGCCGGCGGTTCCTCCGCACGAATTCGCCTGAACAGTACCGCGGTTCACGTGCAGCACGTCAATGCCGCAGACATTTCGAAGGGAGTCCAAGTTGCGTATGTGCGAGGGGGGAAGTTGCAGACGGTCTCGGCAAAAAACTGCATCCTGGCCTGCTACAACGGGATGATTCCTTATCTCTGCCCTGAACTGCCTGAGAAACAAAAAGAATCGCTATCATACCTCGTGAAAGCGCCGCTGGTGTACACGCACGTGGCCTTGCGCAACTGGACCTCTTTTGCGAAGCTCGGCGTACATCACATTGTTGCCCCAGGTGCTTATCATACCTATGCTGCGCTGGACTACCCCGTATCTCTCGGCGGGTATGAGTTCCCCGGCAAACCGGAACAGCCGATGGCTCTCTGGATGTTTCGCACACCTTGCAAGCCGGGCCTGCCGACGCGCGATCAACATCGCGCGGGCCGCGCCGAGTTGCTGCAAACACCATTTTCGCAATTCGAGAGAAATATCCGCGATCAGCTCGCGCGAATGCTGGGTGGTGGAGGATTTGACCCCACACGCGACATACAAGGAATTACCGTCAATCGCTGGGCCCACGGCTATGCGTATGAGCCAAAGCCCTATAACGCACTCTTTGACCCAGAGTGGAAAGAAGGAGAGCAACCCTGGCTGCTCGGGCGAAAACGGTTCGGAAGGCTGGCCATCGCCAATTCCGATGCCGGGGCGAGTGCCGAAACGGATGCCGCCATCGATCAAGCCTGGCGCGCCGTCGGCGAACTCCTTCACGGCTAGCACTCCTCCATCGGTCACTGCCGTTCGCGGGGTCATCTCGGCTCCAGAGCCGGGCCCGAAATGAACATGCGGCCATTCGCGGGGAAATGTGTTACTGTCGTCAAGTAGACTCCCGAAGTAGAATTGCCTGAATTCCTTGTAGGGTGCTCTTTGCGGCTCTCCCTCCACCGATTTCAGCCAATTTAGAACTAACCTCTCGTAGTGTCTGGGAAGCGGCATTTCACCAAGATCCTGCGCTCGTGGTGCTTCGAAGAGTACAGGGAGAATTAAGATGAAGAGTTTATTTGTGGGCAACATGAGCTTCCAGACCTCGGAGAGCGAATTGCGCGAGCTGTTTGCCCCGTTTGGCCAGGTAACGCGAGTTCACATGGCCATGGACCGGGAGACCGGCCGCGCGCGTGGTTTTGCATTCATCGAAATGCCCAACGACGCGGAAGCGGCGGCGGCCATGACTGCCCTCGATGGAAAAGAAGTTGGCGGGCGCAATTTGAAAGTGAACGAAGCGCGCCCGAAGGGCGAAGGCGGCCCGCCACGCGGTCCGAAGAGTTTTGGCGGGCCGAGCGGCGGACGCGGCAAGGGTGGCGGCGGACGCGACCGTTTTTCGAACGAAGATTACCGTGAATCAGCGCGCCAGCCGCGCGAACCGCGCTGGTAGTTTCCCTTTTCCATGGATGGGCTGGACGGCAGGGCCAGGGCCTTCGCCGCACTCTGCTGTGAGGAGAGGTTTATGACCACGACATTTCAGAAGCGGCAGAAAGAAATGAAGCGCATCGAGAAGCGCAAGATGAAGGAAGAAAAGCGCGCGCAGCGAAAGCAGGATAAGACCAACGCCCCCGAAGTCGAACACGATCCCGCGTCCGATCCAACCATCGATTGGAATCACAGCAACGAGATAAGCTCGCCGGAGTAATTTCGATTGGCCTCAGCCGCGGTCTCGCCAGCGGATTTCCTTCGCTCCTCGGCAGGCCGTTGAGACAACTCTGTTCGAACAGCGGCGCCCGAATGAAATAGCAATTCACCCCGGCTTCTGTATAATTTTCTTCCAGCAGTCGAAGTCCGGCTTTCACGGAGCTTTTCGCCATTCTCGGCGAAGAGGAAAGTCATGCACCCAGGTCGTCGAAATCTTTGCGCACTCATTCTGTTGGCCGTGGCCGCGGCTTTTTTCATCGTTGCTCCCGCCGCCGCGCATGCGGTCCTTCTGGAATCAAATCCGCCTTTGAAGAGCGCGGTATCGGGACCGGATGTTCCGATCAAGCTCCGCTTCAATGTCCGCATCGATGCGCTCCGCTCTCGCTTGACGCTCATCCGTCCGGACGGCTCCGCGCAACCGCTCGAAATCAGCAAGCAGACTCCCGCGGATACCCTCTCGGGCGAGGCCATGGGCTTGGCCGCTGGAGCATACCGCCTGCGCTGGCAAGTGCTGGCCTCCGACGGTCACATCACCCGCGGGGAAATCCCTTTCACTGTCACGTCGCCCTGATCGACATTCATGGCCCGTCTGCTCCAAGTCTTTGGCTTCCTCTCCGTCCTGTTCCGCGGCGCGACCCTCACGTTTCAGTCCCTCGCGATTGGCGGCATTGTTTTTCTGATCTTCGTCGTCCGCCGCGGGAATGAAGATTCGTCTGCGCTTCAGCAAGCCTGTCTGCGCTGGATTCGGCGCTCGGCGATCGCGCTGGCCGTGATGCAGATTTCCTATGTCCTGGCGAACTCGATGATCCTCAGGCAATCCGCCGGACTGTCTCTTCGCGAAGTCGCCGGAGCAAATTTTGTCCTCGCCGGCCTAATTGGCATCGTGGCGGCTTTTACGGTGATCGCTCTTGCTGCCGCGAGGCGCTCCACCGGCTACATCGATCTGCTTCTTCCCGCAGCCGCCATCATCGCCTCCTCCGTCATGACCAGCCACTCCATGGCTCGCTTGGATTATCGTGCGCCGCTGGTCGCTTTCACCGCCCTGCATCAAGCAGCCACTGCGGCTTGGCTGGGCGGCCTGCCGTACCTGCTGATCGCCGTCCGGCGACCGCCGACTCCGGACTTCGCGCGCCGGCTCAGCGCCAGATTTTCGCAACTCGCTCTGGCGAGCGTTGCCGTGCTCGCTTCCGCGGGTTTGCTGTTGAGTTTTGCTTACGTTGGCTCATTCAAGGCTGTCTACGGTACTTCCTACGGCGCGATGGTCGCCACGAAAGCGCTTCTCTTTGGCCTTCTCTTGTTTCTCGGCGCGCTCAATTTTCAGCTCGTCCGCCGCGGACCGGCCAGTTCGATTCTTGCCAGCCTGAAGCGCTTCGGGGAAGCCGAAATTGGCATCGGCATTACCGTGATCCTCACCGCCGCTTCGCTCACTTCACTCCCTCCCGCCGCGGATCTCACTCACGACCGCGTCACCGGTCCAGAAATCTTCGCCCGCATGTCTCCACGCTCGCCAAGATTCGCCAGTCCCTCTGTTCAGGAGCTGCCCGAAGAAATTTACGCCGCTCAGAAAAAAGCTTTCGAATCCGGCTCGCTCTCGACCGAATCCTACGTTCCCGGCCAAACCGGAACACGCCCGAACACTTCCGCCGAAAAAGCTTGGTCCGAATACAACCATCACTGGGCAGGCATCGTCGTTCTGGCGATGGGACTGCTGGCCCTCATCGCACAAGCGGGACGAATCTCCTGGGCGCGCAATTGGCCGCTCGCCTTCTTCGGCCTCTCGGCATTTCTTTTTCTCCGCAGCGATCCGGAGACCTGGCCTCTCGGGCCCGTCGGCTTCTGGGCGACTCTTGCGGATCCGGAAGTACTGCTGCATCGTTTTTTCGCAGTGCTCGTAATAGCGCTGGCGATTTTCGAATGGCGCGTGCAAACGGGCCGCGTCGCCTCCGGCCGTGCACGGCTGATCTTTCCTGTCCTCGTCGCCGTTTCCGGCGCTTTGCTTCTCACTCATTCCCACAGTCTCGGGAACCTCAAGGAAGAAGTCCTCGCCGAGCTCAGCCACATTCCGATTGCGATTCTCGCCGTGACTGCGGGATGGTCGCGCTGGCTGGAACTTCGCCTTCCTTCCGAAAATCAAACGCGAAACGCCATGGCTCGCCTCTGGCCGCTCTGTTTCGTCCTCATCGGAGTTGTCCTGCTGAACTATCGTGAAATGTGATTCCAGGATTTTATTCCGAAGCAGGGAATTAGTGCGGAGGGAAGTTTGGTTCCGGGACGTGGACTCGAACCACGATACTCAGCTCCAAAGGCTGATGTCCTACCGATTAGACGATCCCGGAACCGGCCCGATTAGTGTAGCAGACGCCCGCAAACACGCCCAAGCGCCGCAAAAACCACGCGGCTCCGGCGCCTCAATTTCCACGCCATTCCCGGACGGCCAGTGATAATGATAGAGTTCCCGAGCAGCACTAGCGATTGCCGGAACTCGGCTTCGCGTCTGGAAACTTTTTCACTCACTTGCGCGTAGAACGGACAGGGGAAACGCACGCATGAAGCGCCGGGTCTTGCTCCGCGAACCGATCGGCGTAGCCCTGGAGACCCTGCGCGCCCACAAAATGCGCTCTTTCCTGATGCTTCTGGGCATCATCCTCTCGGTTTCCACCCTCATCGTGGTCGTCGCACTGATCTCGGGGGTAAACCGCTACATCGCAGACCGCGTCGCCAATATGGGCTCCAACGTCTTTCTGCTGACGCGCTTTCCGCTCATTACGGACCTGCAGGAGTTGGTCAAGGCAGAACGCCGCAACAAGAAAGTGACCTGGCAGGACTATGAAGCGCTGCGCGACAACATGAAGCTGCCACTGCGCATGGGCGTGGAACACCGTACCAACGCAAGAGTGCGCGCAGGCTCGCAAGGCCTTGACGACACCAGCATTCGCGGGGTCACGGCCAATATGGCGGACATTGACATCGAGACGCCGCGCGATGGGCGGTACATTTCCGAAGGCGACGATCAGAGCCGCTCACCGGTGGCGATGATCGGGAATGACCTGGCGACCAAGCTGTTCCCCAATGTGGACCCCATTGGACGCGAGGTCCTGATCGACGGGCGGCCCTTCCAGGTTGTGGGCATCGGCAAAGCGATTGGAACAGCGTTTGGCCAATCGCAAGACAACTTCGCGTACATTCCCATTCAAACGTATTTCAAGATGTACGGCACGAACGATACGATTTGGGTGAACATCCAGGCGAGCGGGCCGGAATGGATTGAGCGCACGCAGGACGAAGCGCGGGCCATCATGCGGGGACGGCGGCACCTCCCGCCCAATGAGCCGGACAATTTTGGCATTTTGGATTCGGCGACGCTCATGCAACTTTGGAAGAATTTAACCGGAGTGATCGCGACAGCGATGGTTGGAGTAGTCTCGGTGTTTCTGGTGATCGGCGGCGTGGTGATTATGAACGTAATGCTGGCGACAGTGACGGAGCGGACGCGGGAGATAGGGATTCGCAAGGCGATGGGCGCGCGGCGCGGAGACATCCTGCTGCAATTTTTGATTGAAGCAGCCGTGATGGCGGCGGTGGGCGGAGCGATCGGTGTGGCCGTGGCATATGGAATCGCGGCTCTGACGCGAGTGGCAACTTCGGTCCCCATGAACGTGCCCATCGCGGCGGTCCTGCTCGCCGAAGCGATCTCCGCGGCGGTGGGGATTTTCTTTGGCGTGTATCCCGCGAGAAAGGCGGCGGGGTTGCAGCCGATTGAAGCGCTGAGGCAGGAGGCTTAGTTGGCGTGGAGGCCGCAATGCACATGCAACTGGGAGAAAACGCGCGGATGGCGCTGACCACGCTGCGTGAGAACAAAATGCGGTCCTTTCTCACTGTACTAGGGGTGGTCATCGGCATCACGGCGCTGCTTTCTGTTGTGGCCATCCTAGTTGGCGTCTATAGCGATCTGAATGCCTTTTTGAGCGACTTTGGGCCGAATACTCTTTTCATTTTCAAATTCGATCCAGGTATTCACACCTCCGGACGTTTATCCCGGGAGGAACTGGCGCGAAAGCCGTTAACGCTGGAGGACGCCAAGGCGATTGGAGAGCTCTGCCCTGCGGTTCAGGCCGTCTCCGCAGCAGTGCTCCCCCGTGCCGATGAATCCGGCCGTGGCCGGATTCAAACCGCGCGCTACAAGGCGAGAGAAGCGGCCGGCGTGGATTATCACGGAGTGCAGCCGGAAGACGAAGAAGTTTTCAATTCGAGAGCGGAGCGCGGACGCTACCTTACGGAGGCTGAAAATCTTCACCGCTCGGACGTGGCGCTCATCGGCCCAGACTTGGCTAAAGCTCTATATCCGGACGAAGATCCTCTCGGGAAGCCCATTCTTGTCGATGGGGTGTCGTACCAAGTCATCGGAGTGATGGCTCGCCGCAAGGGGCAATTGATGAAGGGCGAAGCCTCAGAGAAGGCGATTCTCGTGCCTTACCGCACCTATCAAAAGCACCGGCCGATGGACGACGAGAATCTGATCGGAGCGGTGGCCTTTCCAGGCCGAATCGCGGAAGCCGAGGACGAGATTCGCGGCGTGTTGCGCCGGCGAAGAAATGTTCCTTTCGAGAAACCAGACAATTTTGGCATATCGAGCGCCACGGAAATCGCGGACCAGTTCCGGCAGATCACCGCTTCTGTGGCGCTCTTGATTTCGGTCGTCAGTTCGATAGGCCTGCTGGTTGGTGGTGTCGGCGTGATGAACATCATGTTGATGTCCGTCACGCAACGCACGCGCGAGATCGGCGTGCGTAAAGCCATCGGCGCTCGCCGCCGCGACGTTATCTGGCAGTTCCTTACGGAAGCCGTTGTGCTCACCGGCGTGGGAGGCGTCGTCGGCGTGTTGCTCGGCGGCGGCATCAGCCTGCTGATCAACCTTGCCGTGCCCAGTCTGCCATCATCCATTCCGCTCTGGGCCGTTGTGCTCGCCGTGGGCGTCTCCATGAGCGTCGGCCTCTTCTTCGGCATATACCCCGCCATCAAAGCCGCCCGACTCGATCCCGTCGAGGCCCTGCGCTACGAGTAAGTCATGGTCCCCAGGGGCCCACAACGAAGGATGAAAATGGGCTCGAGATGGCGTAGCGTTTGTGCAGCCGCGTTGGCGACAGAGGTCGAGCTACTCTGGCGCTCGCAG
>Ga0137359_10001449_pt1 | contig 18813 bp, 16 predicted proteins | sample Mad1_40_16metaG_FD_108281 | JGI IMG/M metagenome (GOLD analysis project Ga0137359, IMG submission 108281) | Vadose zone soil microbial communities from Angelo Coast Range Reserve, California, USA - Mad1_40_16 metaG | ecosystem: Environmental > Terrestrial > Soil > Vadose zone | place: USA... | reverse complement strand
TCGCCATTGCGCTCGCCAGCAAGGTTCATCAGAGAGGCTTGGCCGGGAAACATGCCACCTTTTGGAGCGCAAAGGACGGTGGTGAATCCGGCGGAGCGCCAAGTTTCGACGCGCTTATCGCTCAGGCTGGCCTCGTCCGCGCCGCTGCGCCAGGGTGTGGCTCCGGGGCGATCTTCCGGGCCGTGCGAGACGGGTGGCGGCGAATGCGAATCACCAAGCGTGGGCGCGGGAGCCGGGGGAATGCCGACGTCGGTGAAGGAATCGATGAAGCCGGGATAGACGATGAGGCCCTTGCCCTCGATGACCCAAGCCTCATCGGGAATGGCCGCGTCTTTGCTTACGGCTTTGATGACGCCGCGCGAAATGACGACCGTAACGTTTTCCAAGCGGGGTCCCGAAACGGGAACGACCGTAACTCCGCGAATGGCGAAGTATTGCGGCTCGCCGCCCTGCGCGGCGGCGCGGGCTGAGCCGAGCAAGGCTGCGCAGCCGACCGCGACGATCCCCAGCGCAAACCTCAACCTATGAAGCGAAGAACGCATTCACCACCCCTTATTTGAACAGCACGGTAGACGCAGCCCAGCCGCCGGTGCCGCAAACGCATGAGGCTAGTGGGAAGTCGTCGCAGAGTCAAGGAGATGAGGAGGGAAACGAGGGGCACCGGCGCGTTTTGTTGCGCCCAAAAGAACCAGAAATGTCAGAAACAAAGTGAGGGCGACTCTCGTTTCTTTCATTGGCGTCCAATAGGGCTGACTTTGCGTGCTGCGGTTACCCATGGGAGCGGAGGGTGTACCGGTGATTGACACGTTGCTGCAGGATTTGCGGTTTGCGCTGCGGATGTTGCTAAAGAATCCGGGATTTACAGCGGTGGCCGTGCTCGTGATGGCGCTGGGAATCGGCGCGAACACGGCGATGTTCAGCGTCGTTGACGCTGTGCTGCTGAAGCCGCTGGCTTTCCGTGATCCGGATCGCATCATAGTGCTTTCTTCGTTGTGGAAGAAAACGTCCAGGCGCGGCAACGTTTCCGCTCCGGATTATCGCGATTGGCGCGATCAGAGCTCCGCATTTGAGAGCGTGGCGTACTACGGGCACGATGATACGGCCGTGACGGCTGGCACATCCGCTGAATACGTGCACGTGGCCATGGTCTCGGCGGACTTTCTCGGCGTCTTCGGTGTACAACCGCTTGCGGGGCGCGAATTCAGCTCCGAGGAATCTAAACGGGGCGGCGCTGGCGCGGTCATGATCAGCAGCGCCTTTGCCATGAGTCGTTTTGGCAAAGCCGCAAACGCGTTGGGGCAGAAGGTTCGCATGGCCGGACGGACTCTGGACGTGGTGGGTGTGTTGCCACCAGGCTTTCAGTTCCCAGACAAAGCGGACATTTGGTTCCCGGCAAATACGATATTCCTCAATACCGAATCACGCTCCGCGCACAACTACCGCGTTGTCGCGCGGCTGAAGCCAGATGTCACCCTCGAGCAGGCACAAACGCAAATGACGGCCATTGGCATGCGGTTGGAGGAGAAATATCCCGACAGCAACGCCGGCAAGAGCGTCAGTGTGACGCGGATGCGCGATGCAATGGTCAGCGATTTTCGGTTGATGCTCTGGATCATGCTGGCGGCCGTCGGAGTGGTGTTGCTGATTGCTTGCGCCAATTTGGCCAACATGCTGCTCGCCAAATCCGTGGCGCGTACCAAGGAAATTGCGATTCGAGCGGCGCTGGGAGCCGGCCGAGGACGCATTGTGCGGCAGCTAATCACCGAAAGCGTTGCGATGGCTTTGCTCGCAGGAGCGGTGGGAGTGCTGTTGGCGCTTTGGGGTTCGCGGCTGCTCGTTGCGGTGGCTCCCGGGGACGTGCCGCGCCTTTCGGAAACAGGGATCGACGTGCGCGTGCTGGGGTTCGCGTTTGGTGTGTCCGTGCTGGCCAGCTTATTGTTCGGCCTTGCGCCGGCATTGCAGACCTTGCGAGTCGATCTCAATAAATCGCTGAAGCAAGGCGCGACGCGCACGAGTGGCGGCCGCATCGCGGACCGCATGCGCGCGGCGCTGGTGGTAACGGAGATTGCGTTGTCGATGGTGCTGCTGACGGGGGCAGGTCTGCTCCTGAAAAGCTTCGTGGCGCTGCAGAACGTCACATTGGGATTTCGTCCGGAGCGCGTCTTGGTGATGGAAACGAGTGTTCCCGCGTCCGACCTGGAAACCGCGCAACGCGCCACGCGTCTCTTCAAAGATTTGCTGGAGCAGGTTTCCGCGATGCCCGGCGTGTTGAATGCGGGTGCAACGAGAACGACGCCAGGTCAGGTTGCATCCAACGGAGGCTATTGGATCGACCACCTGCCAAAGGAACTGAATGTCACGTCGCCGCAGGCGGTGTTTTCTGTTGCTTCGCCGGGCGCCTTCGCGACGTTAGGCATCCCGCTGCTGAGCGGCCGCGACTTTAATGAAAGTGACACCTACGACGCGCCATTTACCGCGGTGATCAATGAAAAACTCGCGCGGGACGCTTTCCCCGGGCAGGATCCCCTCGGGCATACGATTTACTGCGGCCTTGATTCTCTGAAACCAATGAGAATTGTGGGTGTCATCGGGAATGTACGCCAATCCGGGCCTGCGAGCCCGCCTTCCGCTGAGATTTACATGCCATATCAACAGCACCCCATGCCGGCGACTGACTTAAGCATCCTCGTGCGAACGGGCATGGAACCAGCGGCGTTTGAGGAAACTCTGCGCAGCGAGGTGCGGAAACTTTCCGCGGATGTGCCTGTGAAATTCACGACCATGGAGGCTTCGTTGAGCGAGAACGTCGCGGCACCGCGCTTCCGTACGCTGCTGCTGGGGATTTTCGCGGGCTTAGCCGTGTGCCTGGCGATGGCAGGCGTCTATGGGGTGATGTCTTATGTCGTAGGGCAACGCTCCAACGAGATTGGGTTGCGCATGGCGTTGGGAGCGAGTCCGCGCGACGTGTTGCGCTTAGTGCTGCGGCGAGCTTTGCTGCTCGCGGTCATCGGGATTGCCGTGGGGCTGGCTTGCGCCGCGGCGATGACGCAACTGCTGAGCAGCATGCTCTTCGGCGTCAAGGCGACCGATCCGCTGACGTATGTCGCAGTGGTGGTGACGCTCACGGGCACAGCGATGCTGGCGAGCTACATTCCCGCGCGGCGCGCGATGCGCGTAGACCCCATCGTGGCTCTACGCTACGAATAATATTCGCCTTACGTCCGACACCAATTCCGACTCTACTTGCTGTCCTTGCTTTGATCCTTGGCTTGGATGGAGAGGAGTTCGACCTCGAAGATCAGCGTAGCGTCCGGGCCGATCGCGCCTCCGGCACCGCGCTCGCCGTAAGCCAGCTCCGAGGGGACGAACAGCTCCCACTTCGATCCCACGGGCATGAGCTGCAGCGCCTCAGTCCAGCCTTTGATCACTTTGTTGACCGGAAAGGTAGCCGGCTGGCCACGCTTGTAGGAACTGTCGAACTCTGTGTTGTCCAAGAGCGTGCCGCGGTAATTGCAAACGACGGTATCGGTGGCTGCCGGCTTCGGTCCGGTGCCTTCTGTGAGGACCTTGTATTGCAAGCCGCTGGGCAGGGCTACGACGCCCTCTTTAGCCTTGTTGGCTTCGAGGAATGCGAGACCTTGCTTCTTGTTAGCCTCCGCCGCTTGCTGAGCCATCTCTTCCTGCTTCTTCCGCAAATCGCTTTGCAGCTGGGTGAGCACGGCGCGCGCTTCCTCTTCGGTCAAAAGCGTCTTGCTGTTCGCAAAAGCATCTTTTAAGCCGCGCGCAAGGATTGCGGGGTCGATATCGATCGACTGTTTACGGAGCCCGGTGCCGAAATTCATGCCCATCGCATAGCTGGTTTTATCTTTTTGCGTCTTCAGCGTAAGAGGCGTTTGGGTTTTCGCCGGGGCGCGCGGAGTCTTTGTTGCGGCGCCTTGCTGGGATTTCGGCGGGGTAGCCGGTTGCGCTTTAGCGGGCGGCGGCGTCTGCTGTGCAACGCCATTAGGAAGCACACTGGCCGCAACGAGAAGAAGTAAGGTGACGCGTAATGGATTTTGCATCCAAGCATTGTGCCACGGCTACAAGGCTTGGCAAAACCAGGGAAGCGCGCCGATTACTGGGGCTGCTTCTTCTTTTTAAACAGGCCGCCGAGGGCGTCGATCGGGTTATTTGGATTTTGCTGCGGCGGTTGTTGCTGCTGCGAAGCTTTGGCTTGTGAACCACCGCCAAGACAGCCCAATTGCGACTTCAGCATGCCCGCAGCAACGCCGCCAACGTCGGGAATAAATTTCGGATCCTTGGTTGTCCCCTTAATTTGGAACGGAAGCGTGGGGCCACTGCCGCCATTCGCATTCTTGCAATTACCCAGCAGACCTCCGGCCCCGCCCGCTCCTGCCGCACCGCCAGTAACTTTTCCGAGCAGGCCGCCAATCGCATCAGAAGCAGCCCCGGTTGCCGCGCTCCCCGCAGCGCCGGCGGTCCCACCAATAGCGTTCTTCAGCGTTGCGGCCATTTTGAAGTCCAACTCGTTCTTGGCATCGATCGTTCCGTTGCCCACCAGCGTGCCCATCGAGGGCACCACGGCCTGGAAGTTCTGCGCTTGCAACCCCGTCGGCGCGACATGGAGATCGCTGGTCACTTTTTCGATGTCGAGATCCTTGCCGGTATTGATCCCGATGAGGTGAGACACCGCGGCAAGCTTTGAGCCGAGGTCGAAGCCCGCGAGTTTTGCGTTGAACATACCGACGTTTCCGGAGGTCACAAGCTTGTTGGTGGGACCGTTCAGCTCCAGATTCGCGTTGAGGGTGCCCCCCTGCAGCGACGCACCGTTGGGCATATTAATTCCAATTGCGGGGAGGAATGCTTGCAAGTCCTGGGCGGGCATGTTTTGCCCTTCGACCTTTACGTGCAGGACGACGGCATCCGAATCGGCGGGAACTTCATAGGTGCCGCTGAGGTGCGCGACAGCATTTCCAATTTTTAGGGTGGAGGGCTCCAGGACGCCGCGGTTCTTGCGTAAGTCGTATTTTGTGTTGAAGTCCACCACAACGGGAACGGCGGCGGGCGAACCGCCGGCGACCAGCAACGCCTTGGAAAGTTTCGCGCTGCCGCTCAAATGCGCTTCGCCATTTTTCGACGCGATGTTGGCATTTAGATCGAGCAGACCGCCAAGCCCCGCGGAGGGGTCAAGCAGGCCGGTGGTGGCGAGATTTAGATTATTGATGGTCAGCTTGGCATTCACCGGCGTGAGCGCTGTGTTCTCTTGGTCGAGAGGTCCAGCCGTGCCGTCCAGCTTGAGGTTGCCGCCGCCCGGAAGATTGGCGGTAAGTGTCACAGGAAATTGGGTAGTGAGGGAAACATTGGACGCGGCCAGGTCGACCTTGTCGTACCTGCTGCGTTTTTGGGAGTTGGTCGAGCCGATCACGAAGCTGCCATTCCGCAACTCCAGTTTCTCCACGGAAAATTCACCGGCGTTGGATGGGGCGGAGGGCTTTTGCGTCTCTTTTGGTGGAGGCGGGGCCTGTTTTTCCCGCGATTTCGCGGCTGAAGCCCCGAACGAAGAGTAGTTCCATTCCCCGCCCGGATTGCGAAGCAGCGTGACCGCGGGACTGTCGATGACGATGTTGGTGACGTTGAGCTCCTTGCGCAGGATCAGCGGCAACAGATCAACTCCCACTTTCACCGATTTTGCCGTGAGGAACGGGGAGTTACTGAACTTGGGGTCGTCGGCGATGGACAGGTTGTCCGCGGCCAAGGAGCCGCTGAAAAGCGAGAGGCTGAGATTCCCGACATCAACTTTGCGACCCAGCGCCGCGGAAGCCTTTTCTTCAATCGTGGGCCGGAACTGGTTGACGGGGATAAGGAACGGCGCGACCAGCACGATAACAACAAGAACCGCAATGACGACGAGGATGATGCGAAGTGTGCGGCGCATGAACAACCTCCGAATGGATAGGGATGGGAACGTGAACGCGTTGCGGCAAGGCGATAATAGCATACGCAGCATGAAACCCCTCTACCGCAGAAACCCGAGGCCAAGCGAACCGTTACCGCAAACTTGCCGAGTACACCGGCAGCTTTGCCGGGCTCGGAATACAGGGGTTCTAGTAGCGAAATAGTTTGAAGCTCCGTGGATAAAGGGAGTAAGGTAAGCCCACCGCATTACCCACCGTTTTGTGTCGAAAGATCTAGGCCGGCAAGTAACAAGAAGGACGGATTACATGGAGCCAATCATTCGCACCGCTCGCCTGCGACTCTCCCTTGTCCGACTCTCTGTTATGCGACTTTGTATTGTGCGACTTTCGGTTGTGATCGTCGCGTTGCTCGCTTGGCTGGTCAGCGGCACCTGCTGTACAGCCCAGCGGCGTGTCGTTGCAACCCTTCCGGATGCCCCCAAGCCACAACAAGCGAATGAAGTGGAGGGGAAAGCGAAAGGCTGGCGCTCCAGAACCACTTACGAAATTTTGGCTCGCAGGTCGTTCTTCTTCCCGGACCTGGCCTACACCAATAAGCCACTGACCAGCGCCCAGAAGTTTTTGCTGGCGGCCGACGAAAGCGTCGCGCCTTCGGGCCTGATCGCAGCGACCATGAGCGCAGGAATCTCGCAGGCCCGAAATTCGTGGCCCGGCTACGGCCAGGGCTGGAACGGTTACGGCAAACGCTACGGCGCGACGCTGGCGCTTAACGCTTCCACCGATATGTTTGGAACGTTTCTACTGCCCTCCATGATGCACCATGACCCGCGGTATTTCGTGCTGGCGCGTGGCAAGCTTTCGCAGAAAATCGGCTATGCCCTCAAGCGTGTGGTGGTCACTCCCACGGACGCCGGCGGAGAGGCTATGAATGTCTCCGGCGTGCTCGGCCCCCTGGCCGCCGAGGGTCTGGCAAACACATATCTCCCCGATGCAGAGCGGACCGCCGGCCAAACTTTCGAGCGTTTTGGGATACAGTTGGGGGTAATAGCCGGCGGCAACGTAGTTAAGGAATTCTGGCCGGCAATTCTCAAGGCACTGCGAATCGGAAAGTTCGCACCCGGCGCGAACACAGGCGCCCACCCCGACGCTTCGCCTAAACCTTAAACCTTGGGATTGCTCTAAAGGCCGGCCGCGGCGGATCTAGCTTCGGCTTGCGGCGGCGGAGCGGCGATGGGAAGAAACGCACGGATCAGCGTGCCTTTGCCTTCGCCGCTGGAATGAATCTCCAGAGTTCCGCCAAGCTGTCGCAGGCGCTCGCGCATTCCGCGGATGCCTACCCCGGGAGTACCTCTTGGTGAAGAAATAAGTTCTGACCGCTTCTGAAGCGGGATGCCCTTGCCCTTGTCTTCCACTTCCACGCGGACGCGACCGTCGGAATGCGCGATAAGAATTCTGGCCACGGAACTTCCGGAGTGGCGATGGATGTTGGTCAAACACTCCTGCACGATGCGAAAGATGGCCGTTTCCAGGTCGCGGGGCAGGCGGCCAAAATCCTCGGGCATTTGCAGGTTGACGTCGATCTTGCTGCGCTCGGAAAAGCCCCTTATGTACCAGGTGAGGGCTGAGGAAAGGCCGGCTTCGTCGAGCAATGGCGGATGTAGCAGGTACGATATGGTGCGGATGTCGCTGCTCATGTCGTTGACCAGCGCGGTGCTGTCCGCGATCGTGGTCGCGGTCTTGGCCAGCCGGTCGATGTCCGCGCCAACGGCCGCAAGATTCATCGATAGCGCGGCGAGGGTTTGCCCCACGCTATCGTGAAGCTCGCGCGCAATGCGGCGGCGCTCTTCATCCTGCAAGTGAAGCAGTCGCGCGGACAGTTCGCCCAAATTGTGATTGGCGGCGGCAAGCTCGACGGTGCGCTGCCGGACTTTTTCTTCCAACTCGCCCTGCGCGCGGTGCAAAATGGCGCTATCGCGACGCACGAATTCACCAGCCGCGATGATGGCGGCGACGCCTGCGGCGAATACGAGCATGCCCACTGTTTGTGGGCCGTCGGGAATACTCAATGAATATTTTGGAAAAATGAAGAGATAGCGCAGCCCGAGCATGCCAAGAATAGTCAGAAGGGCGGAAGGACCCACGCCGCAAAACCAGGCAGCAAAAGCTACGGCTGGGTAAAGTGTCGCGTAGGGAAGATAATCCCCAAGCAAGGGATTAAGCGCCCAGCGGGCACCGATGGCCACAATTGCTGCGCCCGCAGCGATGAGATAACGTGCTGCGGCATTGCTGGAAATGCGGGACCAGGTAGCAGCCAGCGAGGCCATAAGTGTTGCCCTTACGCTGCAACGCGGGCTGGTGCGCGCGTTAAAATTCTAGTTCCAGCCGAGGCATGCGGTCAAGAACGGTTTAACGCCAAATTTGTCAGTACCTTGCGAGCGCCTCGGGTAAATCCTGTAGAACGGGGTGGGCCGTCGTGCGGCACCATAGATGTGGGTGGAACAGGTTTCCGCACCTTGCGGTTTCCTAATCAACGATGCTTCAGGACGACGCCACTTGAATCTGCACCAACCCATGCATGGATGCAGCTTTGGAGAGCAGGAGGTTTGTTGAGGGTATGCCGGTTCTTGCGAATGATTTCTCACAGTCTTGAAGCGACGGGCCACGCATATTTCCTTCCATGTACGCCAGTCCGGGACAGCGCGTGCAGCCCATCACATGCGTGCAAGCAGAACAGGTGGGTAAGTCACGCAAGCGGATGGAACGTATCTCTTTGAGAGCGCCGGAATAACGCCAAATATCAAGGAATCGGGAACGCCGCACGTTACCGGAAGGAAGGGGAAATTGCACGCAGGGATAGACGTCGCCATAAGGAGAAATATAGCAGGCCGTATGTCCCGCGCTGCAAGGCAGCGCTTCGAGCGCTTCTTCATCGGCCTTCGCGGGTAGAGCGCAAAATTCTTCGACATTCCCAATCAAACTTTCGTCGCGAAAGACACTTTGGAGTGCCACGCCCCTGACATTAAGGTCCAGAATCGACCGGTCGCCATCCATTTTCGGAGTGATCGTCGGATCGAGGGTGAACTCGGCGCCAAGCTCGGCCGCGAGGGCACGGACGTCGGGATAATCTTGAGCATTTTGCTGCATGAGAACGTCCGCAACGATGACTTTCAGTCCGTGCGCCTTTAGGAACCGAATTGCATCCAAAGAGCGCTTCAGCGATCCCGGAACCTTGGTAATGGCATCGTGAACCTCAGATCGATGCGAGTAGATACTGACTTGTAACGAATCTACACCCAGGGAGCGAATGCGCTCGGCCTCGGCGGCGCGAATCAAAATCGCATTGGTCTTTAGCTTGACGCAGAAGGTCAGCTTGCGGGCGTATTCCAGGATTTCAAAGAAGTCTTTGCGGAGCAGGATCTCACCGCCGCTTAACGTGAGAAAAAAGACGCCGGCGGAGGCAAGCTCGTCGAGGAGGTTTTTGATTTCGCCGGTGCTCATCTCACCATGGTCGTCATGGTCGAGATAGCAGTGAACGCAGCGCTCGTTGCAGCGATAGGTGAGGTCGATTTGAACGCTGAGTGGAATGCCAAGCGTGAGCGCTTTGGCGCTCATTTCCTGCATGAGACCGCTCATTCCGCGGCCTTGCGCGGCGAATTCGATCCGGTCAAGCGCTCGCTCGAGAGCAGCAAAATCCCGTGACCTGCCAGTCGTTCAACCAGCGCTTCCGCGTCCCGCAACGCCTCGTCGCGCTCGACTTTGAATTGCGTGCATATTTTCGAGTCGACGATCTCTTCGAGTGGTGTTGAGCCGTCGGCTGCTTCCCAAATGATCGTTGCGACTTCGTCCAATGTAAACAGCGTTGAATCGAGGCCCGACATGATCATCGTTTCTTCACCCAGCTTGCGTGACGCGACGCTTCGGCTGCGCGCCACGTAAAGTTTACAACTCATGTGAGCATCTCCCAGACGCTGGAATGCGGCAGGAAGGTGAGGCGGTATACCGGCACCTGGCCAACAAATTCGCAGGCGGAGTAAAACACCGAGCGGACAAGCTCCTGATCCTCCGCGAAGAAAAGAACATTGGAGAGAAAAGCTCGACCGGCTTCGGCGGCGGTGACCGGAGCGATCTGGTTTTGCCGTCCTTTTTCCAGCAGGTACAAGGCGCCAATCGGCGCGCTGACATTCTCCCCCGACTTGCCCAGTTCGCCGGTAAATGGTGTGCCGAACGCCGTGTATCGGTTGCCATCTTTCCGAATGTAGGAGATTTCGTCGGTCAGCAGTGTCACATCGGGAGGCGCCAGACTTGCGATCGTGGTCTTGCCCGCGCCGGAAACTCCCGCAAAAACAAAGGCCTTTCCATTGCGGATGGCACTCGCTGCGTGCAACAGGAATCCTCCTTCCTGCGCAAGCATTAGGGTGTGCAGAATGCGAAAGAGAGCGTCAATCGAAAAGGGGTTACGGGACTGGCGGATTCTGCCACTCCTCGAATGAGGGTCGAACTCTGCGGCAAAATCGCCGCGCTCGAGGCGCCACCGGCCTGAATCCAAGGTCACGCGGAGATCGGCATCCGCATCAGCCGCCACCGGTTCTGTTAATTCAACGTCGAAGTCGAATTCCGCGGCTTTCCCCGAAGTCACAAACCCCGCGTACCGCCTTTCCAACATTTCGATGAAACTGGTGTCGGTCGTACGCACGCGTACCGGAGCGCCGCCGATTTCGATGATGATTTCGGCTTGCGCGAGTGTCGCCGTCAACTCTCGCACAGCGTTTCTCGTCTCCGCGTGTCACTTTGAAGCGAATACATGAATGCTAGGAGGAGGGCAACCCATGCGAAATGCTGAACTAGCTGTGATGTCATGCGCGCCCAAAGACTTGAATCTACGCTAATCTCCACGTGTGTCCCGGCTCGCAGAATATGGCGGACGCTTCCGAGCAGCTCTGTCGGAGAAACAGGGTCGTCGAGCGAGAGCAATGCGTCGCCCCGAGTGATCGCGTGCAACACACCGCCGCCAACGGTGGTTTTGCAAAGCACGCGGTGAGCGACCAGTTTGCCCTGGCGAGCGAAGAGGGCGATATCCCCCGCAGCAATCTCCCTCATATCGCGCCGCTCGATGAAGAGAATGTCACCCGGCCGTACGGAGGGAAGCATGCTCAGGCCGGTGACCTGCAATCGCAGCATGCCGAACGACCGCAAAACTTGCGCGGCAAGCTCACACTTTAGTGAATGCTTGCTATCCTGCGGAGCATCGAAGCGTTGGTTCACGAAAGTTTTCGGTTCAATGTGCATGAACTCTGCGTTGCCTGGACTTTCCCGCAGGACAGCGCTGATGTCACGAAGACCCGCTCGCAGCGAAAGCTGGGTTTCTTATACGTCTTCTTCCCTTCGTGTTTTTCGTCCGCAGCTTTTTGAAGATCCTCTTCTCGTTGATCCCGTGTCGTCATCTCAATTCAACCCCGATTGTGACGCTTGCACCGCGCAGCCATTGCCGGCTCCGCAGGTCCCGAAGCCCATCCCCAACGGTGAGAAATAGATCTGTGAGCCCCCTGCAAAGGTTCCGGGAAGGACCGTGTTATCGATGATGATGCCGCTGGTGCCGCCGACCACAGGGAGAGAGGACACATCGATCGGGCCGACGTTAACCCAAATCTGGCCTCCATCGACTGTCTTTGCCCCAATGTTCAGAGGCCAGATTGGTTGCGTATTCCCTGTCTTGCCAAGATCAACTGAGGCTGCCTCGAGGTTGCCATTGGAGTCGAGAATGGAAAAGCCCACGCCGAAGCCAGCGTTCGGTAACCATGATTGAGGCGGGATCAGACTATTCAAACACATTTTGCCGGTCCAAGTTAGCGTGCCCGTTCCATCCGCGGTCGAAACACCCGCATTGACGGCCCAGTTCGGCTCTTGGAGCGGATCTGAGGCGCCGGCAGCGGTCACAACCTGGACACACATGCCCCGGCCGTCATCGAGAATCACCTGACCGACGGTGTAAGGCGTATTCGGCTGCCACGACGTAGCAGGCAACGCCCAAAGACAGCCCCCTTGACTACGGTCACAGGGGTTCGCGTTGCCGGTCCCTTGAATACTCAGGAAGATCTTGTCCGTTCCCTGTGGCCCTCCGCTGTCCACACCGCTGTTTTGGTTCGGATTGAAAACTTCGGTTACCGGAGAGCAGGGGACATTCGACGACGACGAGCCGAAGGCAAAAAGGCCATCATTTACTGGAAAACGGGACATGGAACCACCGACGATTGATATTTTGAAAAGATGGGCAGCGCCCAGATCTTGTCCGCAAACGTACAGAGAACCTGTTGCATTAGCGGATGTGTAGTAGGAATTATCAAACGCCCCGAGGTAAAGCGGGAATCCACCGGCCGCGCTTCCCACACTCACTGGAGTTTCAGTCCCCCCGCCTGAAATGAAGTTCGTCGAAAGTTGGTAAACGCCGCTACATGGCGGGCCGCTACCATAATCGCAGGTAATACTGCCAGTATCAGTCCCCACAAAGACGTAGACCAGCCCGGCAGTCGAATCAACGATCGGTCCGGACACGATTCCATTCCCTTTGGCGAGATGTGGGCTGGTCTGAGAGACATTGCCCGTTGTTGCGTCCACCGCGAAAAGCTGCCCCCCGAACACACCATCGGACCCGCTTCCCACAAAGACTCGCCGAGTCCCAGAATCATAGACCGGACTACTGAGTTTGAATCCGCTCGCAAGTGTCACAGGCCATGACCAGGGACTCCCGACTTCCGCCGGGATCCCAGTTGTAAATACAGGCTGGAACTTGTGGAGTGAGCCGTTGTCATCGCCCACATAAAGAGCGTCGTTAGTGTAGTCGTAAAACGGCGACGAATTGGTATCGGTCCTGAATCCGCTAAAGGGCAGGAGCGTCATGCATGGTGCGGTACAGGATGGGTATAAGCTGGGGGTGACCGTGGCAATGGGGTCGGGAGTCGTGCTTGTCGCGCCGTCTGCGGTTGCTTTCCATTTCAACAAAACCAAGCTTGTGATCGGAGCCGCCGCTCCTGAGTTCTGGATGAAGGCAACCTGCGAGCCGTCCAAGGAAAGTACCACCGAAGTTACAACCCATCCCCCGGTGTTATAGGCCCAATAGGTCGTCGGCACGGTTCCGCCTCCGACACAGCCGGTGTAGAGATTGTCGAATGCAACGATGCTTGCCTGGGCGGGTGATCCAGTCACACTGGTATTGTAGACGACGAAATCAGGCTGCGCCGCGCTGCCACAGTTTGCGCTATTGATATCGAACGAAAACTTCGCCGGAAAGTTCCCGGCTCCGACCGTAGCGTTCGGACCCAGCGAAACGCTCCAGTCCCGTTTCAACGAATTTCGAGGGCTCGGTCTGCGGTGCCTACGCCACCCAAACCAGTCACTGAGTGAGCCATCCTCGCGTCCTGTAAGAAGTTCGTCGTCGCTGAGTCCACTGTCATTCGTCGGTTGGACCACCGGAAGCGCCAACTGGGCATTCCGCCGGTAATATTGATGCCAGAAGCGAGGATCCTGGCGGACCCGTGTGGCCTGTTCTATCGTGCCTGGGTTGGAGAAGATGACGTGGCGATGGCTCCAGTCATGAGGTATCCCGATTCTGCCACGAGACGGAGCATTTTCCTGGCCCGGGAGAGCCAGAGTCACGACGATCGGGGCAATCAGCGCCACCCCCGCCCACACGATGCGCAGATTCTTGCGGTTCACTGAAGAAGCTCCAGGTGATCAATTCCAAATTTAGTGGATATTCGCCGGGGCAATATATCACAACGTTGAACACGGATGGTGGGGATGGTGGGGCTGGCGAGAGTCGAACTCGCGACAAACGGTTTAGGAAACCGTTGCTCTATCCATCTGAGCTACAGCCCCTCGTCCATAGACTACTACAGTTTTACTACAACCCACGGCCGACTGGACTTATGCTCTTCCAACAAATTCTCTCCAAACCTTTGGATTAAAACGAGAAAGGCTGTCTTTCGAGAGCACACCCAATACCTAAACCAAATCTTCCCAGAACCACCATGTCGCCGACTTCCCTAGTTCCAGCCGGCAGCCAATTTACTTTTCCATTGGCGCTTCTTTTTGTTGAAAAAGGCGAATAATGTTGTCTGCCGCTACCAATACAAACGCGTCCCGGCACTTCCGTTACTTAATAAACAGGAGGGTTGAATCATGGATATGCCCGCCAACCCCTGCAAACTAGGCATCGCTCTTTTCGGGATTCTACTATTCGCCGCACAATCCACTCATGCTCAAACAGCGCCGCGGACTGTTAAGGTTGAGGAGCCTGGAGACGGGGCACATCACTTTTTGTTACCGCCGATAAACCTGGAGGTCATCAAAGCATTCTCCGATCGAATCGCCGCAAGCGGACGTTATGCGTTGACAAAATCGCCTGCCGAACTGGTCGTCACCATCGTCTGCGCGGATTCCAAAAAAGAAAGCCTTGTGGGAGGTTTCTGTACCTATAAGTTCGAATATCGCTCTCAGAAGGCACCCGAGTTCAACATGCCCTTGGGAACGCCCAGTCCCGTCGTTCGTTCTGAAGCTTCGGAAATCGCCGAGTATATTTTTCAGGACTTCGTCAAGGAAACGACCGAGACAAAGTTATCGGTGGCGGAATTGGAAGCGACGTTTCGCGTTGCAAATTTCTGTTCCAAGCCTGCCAATCAGGTACCTTGCAGCGGAAAGTTTCAATGACCGGCGCAGAACCCAGTGGGCGAATAAATGTTAAACATCGCAGTGTTTTCCGGGCTACGGGCCGAACACCTTGCTGTGTCCGTCCCTATTGCGGCCCCGTCAGGTAGGACTTGCGATGGCGCACCTGGTATGTGCCGGAAACTTTGACGTCGATTTGGCGGTAGGTGTTGGCGGCACCGCGCGGTTCGGGATAGTAGCCCAGGCGGTACTGGGTGCGCAGCTCGCGATTGATGCGATCGAAAATTCCGTCGAGTTCGCTAACTTCGTCGGGGAAAAACATCGCGCCGCCCATAGTGTCTGTGATCGTCGCAAGGGCGTGCTCGCCGGCGGTGTTGCGGCCGCTCTCGTTTTTGACGGGGCGCACGACAATGGTATACAGAAGCGACCCGGAGCGCACCGCCTCCTTTCTTGCGGCGTCAAAATCGGCGCGGCTGGTGGTTTCGCCGGCGTCGGTAACCAAAATGATGACGCGGCGGCGATCTTCGCCACGGCGCGCCAGGCTGCGCGAACCCAACAGAACCGCGTCATAGATGGACGTGCCTGAACCCGCCGGCATGCGGCGCACCGCTGCCTGCAACGAGCCTACATCGTCCGAGAACGCGGCGAGCTGGGTGATTTCTTCGTCGACGGCGAAAACCGACAGGCGATCGCCTTTGCGCAGCACTTGACGGATGAAATGCGCCGCGGCTTCCTGCTCAAAGGTAATTTCCTTGTGCGCGCTGAGGCTTGAATCGATCATCAGCGCGAGGTCGAGCGGCAGCTGCGTTTCCGGCTCGAAGACCTCAATCTTCTGCTGGACACCTTCTTCGAAGAGCTGAAAAGCTTCGCGCGGCAAATCGGCCGCGGGACGATTGTGGTCGTCGAGCACGCTGACCAGCACGTTGACGAGATTGACGTTGACGCGAATGCGTCCACGCTGCTGCCCGCTGTCCTGCGAATCGTCAGCTTCAACGGGCTGGCTTGGCGCCGCGTTGCCAACCTTAGACTTCTGCGCCCAGGGAGGACGATCAGGCTTATCCTGCGCCAAGCTCGTGCCTGCCGGCACCAAGGTAGCAATGAGCAAGACGGCGCAGAAAAGGAGCGCCGCCGATCGCGCTGAATAAAATGTCGGGCGCATGGCTAGTTAGGATGCACGTTTCCGCGCCTGCGTATCCTGCGGGACGGGAGGAAGCTCGCCGTCAGCCCAGACAGCGCCGTCTTCAAAGTATTCTTTCTTCCAGATCGGCACCGAACGCTTCAGCGTGTCAATTATGTGTCGGCAGGCGTCGAACGCCGCGGCGCGATGCGGCGCGCTGACCGCAATAAACACGCTGGTTTCCCCGATTTCGAGCCGTCCGAGGCGATGCGCGACGGCTACGCGGTCAATCGCGAACTTCGTATGGGCTTCGGCAGCAATCTCGCGCATTTTGGCAAGGGCCATGGATTCGTAGGCTTCGTAGTCGAGGTAGAGCGTGCGGCGGCCGTGCGACTGATTGCGCACGCAGCCATCGAAGGTAACAATCGCGCCATCCGCGCCGGTGCGAACATGGCGGATGAGTGCGTCCGCGTCGATGGTTTTATCAACGAGGACAATCAGGTCGTTGCTCGCTGGGGTGGACATCGCCTGGCGTCAGCCTCCGCTCACCGGCGGAAGAAAAGCGATTTCGTCCCCCGAATCCAAGGACGTGCCCCAAGCAGCAAACTCCTGATTGCGCGAGGCCACAACAGAGCTGCGGTAGCGCGCGAATTCCGGGTGTCGCGCGACGAAGCTGGTGAAGAGGTCCTCGATGCGCGAACCCGGCGTCAGTTCTACAAATTCCTCCGCGACGCCGGCAACTTCCTTGAGGCGGCCGAAGAAAAGAACCTTTACCCGGATGGCGGGTGTTACTGGCGACGACGTTACGTTGGGCGGTGTCAAGGCGCTCTCATAAGAATTGTAACCCGCTGCGCAGCGGCGGGCCAGCGCGAGAAGCGTGCTGACACTCGAGCGACTTCCGCTACAGGTTTACCCCGCTTGACCGCGCTGGGCGGAGTGCGTAGCGTCCTAAGTAAGGCAAGTAGATAACGCGCTGGAAATGACGGAGAGCGCATGAAAGTTGTGATTACCGGCTCGAGCGGGCTTGTGGGCACCGCGCTCACCAATTTGCTCGTTCGCGATGGGCATACCGTGGTTCGCCTGCTGCGTAGCGGAAGCGGTTCAAAGACCGGGAGCGGCGAGTCCCGCGGCGAAACACCCGAAAAGGCGGACGCAAGATCGGCGCAGCCGCGCGATATAGGAAATATCGTTAAGGTCGCGTGGAATCCGAACACGTGCGACTTGGAAGGTGAGCCATTCGGCGAAGACCAAGGGGAGATTGAGGGCGCGGATGCTGTCGTAAATCTGGCGGGGGCATCGATCGCCGCAGAAGGCTGGAGCGAAGAACGCAAGGCAATATTGCGATCGAGCCGCCTGCACATTACCAGAGAGCTGGTCTGCGCATTGGAGAAGCTCGCGGAGCCGCCGAAGGCCCTCGTCTCCGCATCCGCGATCGGGTACTACGGCAATCGCGGCGATGAGGTGCTCACGGAGGAAAGCAAGGCCGGCGATGATTTTCTGGCGCGCCTGGCGCAGGAGTGGGAAGCGGAAGCGGTCAAGGCTGAGGCGTTGGGACTGCGAGTGGTGCGCCTGCGCTTCGGGATTATCTTGTCGAAACATGGCGGGGCGCTGCCGCAGATGATGCGTCCCTTCAAGTTTGGCATCGGCGGCAGAATTGGCTCCGGGCGGCAGTGGATGTCGTGGATTACGCTGCTGGATGTGGTGAGCGTGATTCGCGCGGTGCTGGAAAATACGGCGGTCAGCGGTGCCGTGAATGTGGTGGCTCCACAACCCGTGCGCAACGCTGATTTTGCGCAAGCGCTGGGACGCGCGATGCACCGTCCGGCGATTATGCCGGCTCCCGCATTTGCACTGAAATTTGCGCTTGGCGAAATGGCGGACGCTCTGCTCCTGGCAAGCCAGCGCGTGACGCCGTTGCGACTCGAGCAGCTTGGGTATCGATTTGCGCAGCGCGACTTGAATGCGGCGCTGGCGAGCGTTCTCGCGGAACCGTAACCGCCTGCGCGACTAGATCTGGATGGTGCCCTCAAATACTTTTACGGCGGCGCCGCTGACGCGGGGCACCAGTTTTTTGCCACTCTGCGTTACTTCCACTTCGATGTGGCTGGGCCGCCCCATTTCTTCGCCTTGCAGAATGTTAAGCGTGTGCGCGGGGGAAAGCCTGCCGTGCTTTACAAGATATGCTCCGAGCGCGCCGGCGGCCGAGCCCGTAGCGGCATCTTCATAGAGCTCCCAGGGGAGCATCCCACGCGAAAACGCCTTGTCGTTGTTGGTGCCTGCGAAGCAGTACGCCATGGTGGCGTTTTTCCCAAGCAACTTGCGCAGCTCCACCATGTTCATAGCGACCTTGGCGAGCGCGGATCGGTTGCGCAGCGGGACCATCAGATTAAAAATGCCGGTGGAGACGTATTCGGGATCGAGCTCGGGATCGAAATCTTTTGGCGACAGACCAAGCGCCGACGCAAGCGCCTTTTTGTTGAGCTTTGAGGGACGGAAGGCGGCCTCCTTCTGCGTCATCGTCACGCGCTGCGGCCGGCCATCCTTGAAACGGATCTCCACAGGAAGAACGCCCGCCCCGGTTTGCTGCAGAACGTGCACGCCTCCCTCTTGCGCCGGCACCACTCCCAGCTCCGCGAGCAGGAACCATGTGCCGATGACCGGATGACCGGCGAGCTTCAGCTCTTCCCGCGTGGTGAAAATTCGTAGCCGCGCCAACGCTTGATCTTCGGTCGGCTTCTGAACGAAGACGGTTTCCGAAAGATTCATCTCGCGCGCAACGGCGAGCATGGCGTCATCGGAGAGGCCGTCGCCGTCGGTAATGACGGCGAGCGGATTGCCTTCAAAGCGCGTGGTGGTGAATACATCAAGGGTGTAGAAGCGGCGTTCCATGCAGATTTTGTCTGTGGCGCGAGCGAACTACCGGACGAGTCAGATGCGCTCGAGCTGGGCGACGGTCCTTTCGTTAACGATATTACCTGTATTCAGCGTGGATTTGGGCTCGATTAGGACAATGTGGACTTCTTCGTCGGCAACGGGGCAATGCTCGACGCCCCGGGGGACGGTGACGAACTCGCCTTCACGCACGATGGCTTCATGGTCGCGGAATTTCATGCGCAAGGT
>Ga0137359_10001442_pt1 | contig 18832 bp, 23 predicted proteins | sample Mad1_40_16metaG_FD_108281 | JGI IMG/M metagenome (GOLD analysis project Ga0137359, IMG submission 108281) | Vadose zone soil microbial communities from Angelo Coast Range Reserve, California, USA - Mad1_40_16 metaG | ecosystem: Environmental > Terrestrial > Soil > Vadose zone | place: USA... | reverse complement strand
GTGCGCAAATAAAATTCCGTTGTGCCGACCAGCGTCACGCAGAGTGCACCAAACGCGTGACTCAGCGCGGTCCGCTGAGGAACGGCGGTCATGGCGACTTCGCCTAGCGGCACGCCGATGATCGTTCCGAGCACCAGGCCGATAAAGATCCATTTGTATTCCACGATGCCGTGGTGGAGTAATGTGCCGGCAATCGCCAGCAGCATGCCCAGTTCGCCGGCAAAGACGCCGCGGCGCGCGGTCGTCGGAGAGCTCAGCCATTTGAGCGAGAGGATGAAGAGCGCCGTGGCAATCAGGTAAGTGATCTCGATGAAGGTGTCCGAAGCGAGCACGTTGCTCATGGTTTCTTCGGCCCGCTCGGTTTGAACATTCTCAGCATCCGGTCGGTAATGAGGAAGCCGCCGACGATGTTGCTGGTTGCCGCGACGATGGCGATCGTTCCCAGGATTTTCGCGAGCGTCGCCCTGTGCGCATGGTACTGACCGGCCATAATGATGGCTCCCACCACGGCGATGGCGTCGAGCGCGTTCGTCAATGACATCAAGGGCGTGTGCAGAAGAGGGGAAACGCGGCGTATGACTTCAAATCCGATAAATGCGGCCAGCATGAAAACGTAGAGGCTGGTGAGCAGATCCAGCTTCATGACTTCGCCACCTCCATCGATTTGGCCGGCAAGGCCGGGAGCGAAAAAAACTCTCTCACGCGCGCGTTGACCACTTCCCCGCCCCTCGTCAGCATCGTCTCGCGGATGATTTCATCATCCGTATTCAGTTGCAGCTTGCCGTCCTTAACGAGATGCAGGAGGAAGGCGGTCACGTTTCGCGCGTACATCTGACTGGCGTGATACGGCACGGTGCTGGCCAGATTGAACCATCCGATAATCGTCACTTCATGTTCCATGACGATCTCGCCCGGACGAGTAAGCTCGCAATTGCCACCGCGCTCGCCGGCCAGATCGACGATCACGGATCCGGGCGCCATGCTCGCTACCATCTCCTTCGTCACCAGAATCGGAGGCTTCTTTCCTGGAATGACTGCCGCGCTGATCACCACGTCGCTCTCCGCCACGACCTTTCCCAGCAGTTCGCGCTGGCGCTTGTAGAAAGTTTCATCTTGCGCCCGAGCGTACCCGCGCGCATCTTCGGCATCTTTGGCTTCGATGGGAAGCTCGACGAACCGTCCGCCGAGGCTCTGCACTTGCTCTTTCGCGGCAGGCCGAAGATCGTAGGCAGAGGCGACTGCGCCGAGCCGCCGCGCCGTGGCAATGGCCTGCAACCCTGCCACGCCCGCTCCAATCACGAATACGCGGCACGGAGTAATCGTTCCCGCGGCTGTGGTGAGCATCGGAAAAATGCGCCGCGAAGTATCCGCCGCAAGCACGACCGCCTTGTAGCCGCAAATCGTACCCATCGAAGAAAGCACGTCCATGCTCTGGGCGCGTGTCGTTCGCGGCATCAATTCCACCGAAAACGAAGTCACCCCCTTGGAGGCGATTTCCTGAATGGTTTCGATGGAGCCAAGCGGCCTCAAAAATCCAATAAGTGTCTGGCCATTGCGGAAAAGGGGAAGGTCGGCCTTGCCGGTCTTGTCGTTGGATCCATAACAGAGAATTTGCACCAAAATGTCGGCGGCGCGAAACACTTCGGCGCGATCGGCGGTAATCTTCGCGCCCTTCGCGGTGTAGTCCGCGTCGGGATAGCCTGCCGCGGCTCCGGCGCCCGCCTCCACCACCACTTCCAGGCCTGCTTTAATTAGATTCGGAATGGCGGCGGGCACCAGCGCCACGCGCCGCTCTCCGGGAAAGCTCTCTCGGGGCACACCTACAATCATGAAGCTTCCTCCGATGCCAAATGCCTGAACTGAGATTGGATGTTACAAAGGCTCGAGGAGTTTTGTTTGACAAATATCAACGCGAGGCCAACCCTCCGGCGGGCCAGTGGCCCCAGAGCATACACTCCTCGGTGCCGGTTTCGTAAGTGCCGTGACAAAATTGTTGCTCCTTTCTGCGCCATAACCTTGTTGGCGTTCTCCGCATTGCTTCGCTCCTGGAATCTTTTGCCCGCTTGTCTTAGTTGTATCCGGGGCTATACTTTTCCATGCGCTCCCGGACCCTCGTCGCCAAATCAGCCCTGCTCTTCTTCGCTTGCGGGATCCTTTCGCTCTCTTCATTCGCTCAAGACGCCGCCTGGCAGAAAGACACCGCTGCCTGGCGTGCAGCACACAAAGCGGACCTCCTCAAGCCGGACGGCTGGCTTTCTCTCGCCGGCCTTGAATGGCTCCAGCCCGGCGATAATTCCGTAGGCTCGGCCGCCGGCGACAAAATGCATCTCTCCACTGGGCCTGCGCATCTCGCCGTCCTTCACCTCGAAAGCGAAACCGTCACGCTGAATCCTCCCGCGGGAGGATTCCCTCCTGACTTCCTCGTCGCTGGGGCCGCCGCAAAATCGCAATCCCTGCGAGCCGAAGCGAACAACGATAAAGTTTCCCCCCATCTGACCATTGGCACTCTCAACATGTACGTGATCCGCCGCGAGACCCGCTTCGCTCTCCGCATCAAGGATTCTCATTCTCCCGCCATCGTCGGTTTCCGCGAACTCAAGTGGTACCCGCCCGACCCCGCCTATCGTGTGACCGCCAGATGGATTCCCTATTCCCCGCACAAGACCATCGCTCTCGCCACTCTCGTCGGCACCAGCTACGATCAGCCCGTTCCCGGTGCCGCGGAATTCATTCTCGCTGGAAAAACATTTCGGCTTGAGCCCGTCCTCGAAGATCCCGCCGTCGCAAAGCTTTTCTTCATTCTTCGCGATACGACCAGTGCCTCGGTCACGTACGGTGCCTGCCGCTTTCTGTATACCGGCTTCCCCACCAACGGCCTCGATAAACCCGGCGAGCTCGTGCTCGATTTCAACCGCCTTGAAAATCCCCCCTGTGCCTACACTCCCTACTCGACCTGCCCGCTCCCGCCTCAAGGCAACCGGCTCCCCATCCCGCTTCCCGTCGGCGAGCAGCGTTATCACGATTGACGGTCTCCGTCTCCATGCATGCCGGATTTCCTCTATTAGCTCAAGCCAAGACCAGTTCCGATGTCGAAAAGTGCAGTATTTATGCTGCGTGATGAATGACTTCGCAGTTGGAGGGCCGCGCATAAATCCGGCTCACGGGGCATCGCGCCGCTTAGCTCATTGCAACAAGTCGGTGAGCAGGGGATGAGGTGACACGCCGAAGGGATTGGTTACGGTGACGCTGTTCCAGGTGAATCCCTCTTGCAGATCTTCCGAGAGGAGCAGGCGGCACCCGCCCTCGGCGGCGGAGGCGAGGACGACGCCGTCCCAGAAACTGAAACGGTGCGTGGCAGCGAGTTCGGCAGCACCCACGATCACGGTTTCGGAAGTCTCAATCAGAGGGAAAGCGTCACGCCAACCGAGAATCGCGGAGCGGGCTTGCGCGGGTGTGCGGTTCACCTTTCGCACCAAAAGCTGGAACAGCTCGCCGAGCGTCTGCACAGGGAGCAAAGCAGACCCGGCGGGCAGCCGCTGGATCAAATCCAGCGCGTTTACTTTTCTTGCTGCGCCGTTGACGCCTTCCGCGTACGCCAGGATATTGGTGTCCAGCGCCACCCTCACTTGTCGTCCTCGTATAGCTCATCGCGGGTCCAGCGCCGCCTCGCTTTGGTGCCTTTGACGGCAGGTTGCGACTTAAGGCGAGCCAGGAGAGCAGACCGCGCCCCCGCCAAGATGCGCGCATCCTGGGCGGCGGGCACCAATTTCGCTACGGGCTCCCCATGCGATGTAACCACATAGCTCCGGCCGTTGCGCACTCCTCGCAGCAGTTCAGAGAATTTGCGGTTTGCGTCCGCCGCCGATACGAGCTTCTCCATGCGGCCTCCAAAGTAGTGATATTATCTACTATGCTCCAATCGCAGGCGTCATGCAAGCCGGGCTGCCCGAGCAGGGAAAGTATCCCGATGGATTAAGTTCGCTATCACAATTGAACAGTCTTCAATTTTCAGTCTTGAGTTTTGCGTTGCAAGCCTTCTTTCTTCCATTTTCTCTATTCCATTCTCCATTTTATCCGCTCTTCCCTGTGTCCCCCGCGAACTCTGTTGCAGGATCTTTCTTCGCGCATTCATTTTGAAATTGCACTCCGAGTATCGGACAATAGAGGTGTCAATCGAAAATGGATTCTCCAAGCTCAAATTTGTATCCCGCGAACTCCGATTCCCCCGCCCGCGAGAAGCTTCTCTCCCTCCGTCTCGCTCTTCTGCGCGTCCACAAGACTCTTCTCAACATGGAGCGCCGCGAGTACGAGCGCGAGCACGGCTACGTAAACACCGGCGAGCTCTTCCAGTTGGTCATCGACCACTCGCAATTCGCCTGGTTGCACAACATCTCCGAATTCGTCGTGCGCATCGATGAGACTCTGGCTGCCAAGGAGCCCGTCACCCCCGAATACACCAGTGGCGCCATCTCTCTCGCCCGCAAAATGTTTGTTCCCACGCAATCCGGCGACGCCTTCCAGAAAAAATACTTCGACGCCATTCAGCGCGACCCCGCCGTAGTCATCGATCACGCTGAGCTCGCCCGCCTCTTCAACAACGAGCCTCCCGACACCTCTGCCCCGTAGTTTTTCCAAATTCCCTGATAGACTTGCCCGGTCACCCGGAGGTCCTCATGAGCGAATCCGAAAAGGCCTACACGAACGGCGAAATCACCGTCCTCTGGAAACCCGGCGTCTGCATTCACTCCGCCAAATGCGTGCAGGGCCTCGGCGAAGTCTTCAACGTCAGCAATCGCCCCTGGATCAACATGGACGGCTCTGGAACCGATCGCATCATCAAACAGGTCGACCAGTGCCCTTCCGGCGCGCTCAGTTATTTCCGGAATGAAAAGACCAGCAAAGCCGCAAGGTGATCCGTGGACGTGAACCTTAACGACTTAGTTGTCACCCACAACGAAGAGGCGCAGCGTTTCGAACTGCTCGTCGATGGCCATCGTGCCCTAACCACGTATCGCCTCTTTCCTGGCCGCATCGTTCTTGTCCACACCGAAGTGCCGCCGCCACTCGAAGGCCATGGCCTGGCAGCAAAACTTGCCCGCTTTGCGCTCGATTTCGCCCGCGTCAATCATCTGCGCGTTGTCTCGCTCTGCCCCTACGTCTCCAGTTTCATTCACAAGCACCCTGAGTATCAGGATCTCGTTTCTTCCGAAGACCTGGAGAAGCTGCTGTCCCACTGATTCGGCATCCCATGTCCTCCACTCGCGCCGCTCTGAAATCCTCACCAGCGAAATTCTCCGTCCGCCGCCTCCGCCGCACTGAGCTTCCACCTGACACCGTCGATCTCGCTCGCTTCCTCATCGGAAGAGTTGTCGTCCACGATCTCTCCGCGGGCCGCCTCAGCGGCCGCATTGTGGAAACGGAGGCCTATCCGCCCGGCGATCCCGCCGGACATCATTTCCGCGGCCCCACTCCGCGCATCCGCTCGATGTACCTCGCCCCCGGCCACGCCTACATTTTTTTCAACTATGGCGCGCACTTCATGCTCAATGTCGTGAGCGAGCCTGCCGGAATCGCCGCCGCAATCCTCATCCGTGCCCTCGAACCGCTCGAAGGCATCGAGCTCATGCAACGCCATCGCAAGACCACCCGGCTCCTCGATCTCACCCGCGGCCCCGGGCGCCTCGCTGCCGCTTTTCAGATCGACCGTCGCCACGACGGCCTCGACCTCTGCGCTCCCGGCTCGCTCTGGCTGGGCGAAACCAGCCATCCCATGGGGCCAATCGGAAAGACCGTCCGCGTCGGCATTACCCGTGCCGCCGATAAGCTACTTCGCTTTTACGAGCGCGGCAATCCCTTTGTCAGCGGCCCTAAGCGCCTGCTCCTCCCAGTCACGACCCGCGGAAAATCGTCTTCAGGGTCAGAATGATCTGGCGGCGAAAACGCACTCGTTCCTTTGTCGAATTCCTCGCGTTTCCATTGTCTACGTGCTGCTCTCTCTGATTATTTCTTGCTCAGAGTGCTTTCTTGCGCTTCCGCAGTTTCCGCCCGGCGCGCGAGATATTTCTCCAGAAGCTCGTCCAGTTGCTGCGGCCGGATCGGCTTGGTGAGATATCCGTCCATTCCTCCGGCCAGGCATTTTCCCCGGTCGCCCTTCATGGCGTGCGCCGTTAGCGCCACGACCGGCGCGCGGATTCCCTTGCCTCCTTCCCTCTTTCGAATCGCCGCGGTCGCTTCGAATCCATCCATCACCGGCATCTGCACATCCATCAACACCAGATCAAAACTCTCCTTTTCCAGCGCCTCTCGCGCTTCCCGTCCATTCCCGGCTACCACCACGAAGTGGCCTTTCTTTTCCAGCAGCCGCGTCACCAGCCGCTGGTTCACCAGATTGTCTTCGGCGACCAGTACGCGTAGCGAACCCGAAGGCTCACGCGCATCCTGCAACGAGTACCGCGTGATCAACGGAATCGCGCCCTTCTGTTCCTTGGCCCCAAGCACTCTGGCAACCGCCTCTCGCAATTCGGATTGCCGTATCGGCTTCAATAGATACGCAGAAACTCCCAGCTCCTGGCAACGTGCCGCATCCCCTCGGTGGCCCGCCGAGGTAAGCATCATGATGGTGGCCGTTGACAGCTCCGGCCTTTCCCGTATTCGTTCCACCAGCGCAAACCCGTCCATCCCCGGCATGTGCATGTCCGTCAAGACCAGCCCGTACGGCTTTCCCGATTCCAGGGCCGCGCATAATTGCGCCAGCGCCTCAGCGCCTCCTTCCACGCTAGTCACTTTCATCTCCCAGCGCTTCAGCATTCCTTCCAGGATCCGCCGGTTCGTCCGGTTGTCGTCCACCACCAGCACGCTCACGCCGCGGAGGAATTCAGGCGGAGCGATCGCTCCCACTTCGATTACTTTCGTGTCCGCAACCCCGAGCCGCGTGGTGAAGTGGAATTGGCTCCCTCGTCCGAGTTCGCTTGCCACCCAGATTCTCCCGCCCATCATCCCGCCAGCCTGCTGGAGATGTCAGTCCTAGCCCCGTTCCCCCGTATTTTCTCGTCGTCGAGGTATCCGCCTGGGAAAATGGATCGAAGTCGATTGCAGCTTTTCCTTGGGAATCCCGATCCCGGAGTCCGCCACCGTAAACCGCAACGTGCAATCGTGCTCATTGCTCGCTTCCACTTGAACCTTCAGCGCCACTTCACCCCTGTCCGTAAATTTGATGGCGTTCCCCGCGAGGTTGATGATGACCTGACGCAATCTGCCGGAATCTCCTCGCACCACTTCCGGCACTTCCGGCGCCACCTCGCACAAGAGTTCCAGGCCCTTTTCGTCGGCTCTTAGCGCCAGCGTTTTCAAACTCATTTCCAAGCAATCACGCAGGTTGAAATCGATGGATTCCAGGTCGACGCTTCCCGCCTCGATCTTGGAAAAGTCCAGAATGTCGTTGATCACCGTAAGCAGGGCATCGCCCGACATCTTCACGGTCTCCAGGTATTCGCGTTGCTCCGGAGTAAGCTGCGTCTCGAGCGCCAAATCGGTCATCCCCATGACGCCGTTCAGCGGAGTGCGGATTTCGTGGCTCATGTTGGCGAGGAATTCGCTCTTCACCCGGCTGGCTTCTTCCGCGGCCTCTTTCGCCCGGCGCATTTCTGTTTCCGCCCGCTTGCGTTCCGCAACCTCCTTCTGCTTCCGTCCGCGCTTGAACTCGAAGTTCGAGTTTCTCCTTTGCGCCCTGAAGTGCGGCGTCGCGTTCCTGAATTCGCTCCAGCATTTGATTGAAAGAAGACACCAGGGTTCCCACTTCATCGCCATCCCCGGGAAGCCCACGAAGCGTGTAGTCTTCATTCGCGGAAACCTTGGCGGCGATCCCGGCGAGTTGCAAGATCGGCCAATTTGCCGGTGAAGTAGGCGCTCGCGTCCCAGCCCATTCCCCTGGAGAGCGCGACATGCGACCGGATTTGTGCTTGATGCGCGGGATTGGAACCCTCGACGTGCTCCACCCTCCTGGGGTCAAGGCTCGAGGCCTTGGTCTGCAGATCCATCTTCAGAAGCGCGTAACCGGGGCTGACGCTCCAACGGCTGGTTACCTTCCAATTCAGAATTGTCTCGACGCCTTCGGTCGTACGGCGCATTTTGTCGTCTATCAAGCGGGGCAGAACGAGCAAAGGTGGGTCGGAATTCGGAACGGTGAACGAAGCGAGCGGTTCTATTGTTTCCAGCCCCCATAGTTGCTAAAGAATGCGGCGAGGTCGAAAGACAGCCGGGCACTCGGCTGCGTCCTGCACCCCAACCCGTAGGAGATAACATGCTCGGAGTTTCCTTCCGGGCTTCCCAGCAGAGCAACTTCGGCCGGCCCTGGCAGCGCCGCCAGCACCGCATTCAAGCCCTCTTCGCGCCGAGTCGGAGTGCTGGTGGCCCGCGATACTGCTGCCCAAACTGTGTGGCGCTGAGTCGGAGTCCAAGTTAAGCGCACGCTTGGCTGAAGGTCGAGCCCGGTGACATAACCTTTCTCCAGCTTCGTCCCAATAAACAGGTCTACTCGATTGCGTTTCAGCGTTATTTGGTCCTGGGCATACCAATTGAAAGAATGGCCGGACCAGTTGGCCGGGACAAAAGCCTGGTCGATGGTTCCTACGGTTTGATCCGCGCTGTGTCGATATCCTAGTCCCCACACGAGGTCCTGGCGATTTCCGATCTTCAAGTGATTCTGGAACTCAAAATCAATCGTATCGCGCGCCTCCCGCGATTCAGGACCAGATCTCGCATATCGGTCGAAATAAAACTTCACGGTGGTGTCGGATCGGTTTGAAAAAATATGATTCCATCTGGTCAAGACATTTCCTCCGGAAAGTTTGGCGAGTCTCTCGACTTCCAAGTTATCGGGAGGAGAGAGGACGGAATGCGCGATGACTGCCCCTTCGCTCCCGGTGTACAGGTCCCCTTCGGTCGTTAAGGAGTCTCTGTCCGACAAATCTGTGTCCACTCGGAAACCGCCGTGCAGCAAGTGCCAACCGTCGTGTCCATTTTGTCCGTGCAAATTCGGAAAATGATTGTTGTTGAGGTACTTTGCAAAGATTCGATAGCTCGTGTCTTCTTTAATTTTCCCTCCGTACTGCACCGTGCCGAACCCTTGCGCTTGCGTTCCTCCGCCTCCCACCAGCGTGGTCCCCAGGGTATCTCCGGCTTTTTTCATGCTGATGTTGATGACCCCATTCACCGCATTGGCGCCCCAGATTGTTCCCCCCGGTCCGCGAATGACTTCGATTCTTTCGATGCCCTCCAGCGGCCCGTCTTGTGTGTCCCAGGAAACCTCCCCGAAAAGTGGTGTGTAGACCGGCCGGCCATCGATCAATACCAGCAACTTATCGGAGAATTGAGAATTGAAGCCGCGCACCGATATGGCCCAGGTGTTGGCATTGATTTGTGTAACGTCCATCCCCGCCGCCATGCGCAGCAAATCTGGAATATTATGACAAAGATCGCCGCCGCCACCTGGGATATCTTCTGCTCTTTCTTCGAAACCGAAGTCACTTCCATGTTCATTAGGTTTTCGATGCTTACCTTCGCCAAATCGCTCGGTGGAGATTGTGGATCTTTCTGGGAGTCGGGAACTTGCCCCCATGCCACTCCGCACGCCAGCAAGAGGAGCAAGATCGTCGCTCCCGCCTGCCGAACTCGTGGCGGCCGGTTCCATCGTTTTCCGCGCATGGCAAACACCCCCATGGGGCAGATGCACGCAACTCGCCAGCGACAGACGTGCGTCTAAGCGCCATCTCTTTTGCAATCAGTGCTTTCTCGTTTTGGAATAGAAAGCGGACTTTCGGAGTCTGGAAGTTAGAGGATTGGTGTCCCAAATTGGAACTTGCCGATCGCTTTCTCGGCTCAGTGTTTCTATGTCCAGGAATATCTTGGCCGGGCACAGCTGCCCTGTTTCGCATGGATCACAGCCGAAAATGGCCATTATTTATACGTTGTATCTTTAACGCTGTAAAAGATATAATCTGAAGCAAGGGAGAGTGGAGGTCTGCCGCATGCCTCGCAAAGCTGACGCTCACCTGGAAGGCCGCATCCTCGATGCCGCCTACCGCATATGGAGCAAACGCGGCGAGCATGCCCTCACTATGCGCGCCGTGGCCCTCGCCTCGGGCACCACTACCCCTACTCTCTATGAGCGCTTCTCCAATAAGGACGATCTGCTCGGCCTGCTCCGCCGCCGCGCCCGCCTGAATCTCTTCGCCGCCATCAAGCCCTCACGCACTCCCGCGCAAGTTTGCCGCCGCGTTCTCGACTTCTTTGCGGCCCATCCCAATGACTTCCGCCTGATCTCCGAAGATTGGGCCATCGCCTTCGCCCGCAAAGAGCACATGCCTTCGTTTGAATTCTTGAAACAGCATCTCGCCGCTCAACTTGGTGGTGAGCCCAATCAACAAACTCCCGTCGCGCTGGCCCTCGTCGCGCTCCTGCATGGCACAGCTACGCTTCTTCTTTCCGTGGACATCCATAAGAAAATCTCACGCAACTTCCGGCGCGCCTGCATTTCCGCTTGCGAATCCTTGATTCATGCCGCTTCCGCAAAAGCCGCTTGTTCAAACCGCCTTTCACATGGCCGGTCCTAGCCTCTCCATGACTAATAGGAACCACTCTCCCCTTCCTGGTCATTTCATGCCAGAATGTGTGCGACGAGCGCCCGGCCCCAGGCGCGTGCGAATCGCAAGTCGAGTTCCAGCCCTGCCTCAGACGCCGTGATGTTTTTTTTTCGGCGGCCGCGCGCCACGCAGATGGGGGTGTCCCCATTGGCCGGCTCACAAGAATTCGCCGTTGGAGGTGCAATATGAGCGATGTCTGGACACAGTGCGAAGGCCAGGTGATTGACAATAAATTCCGGCTGCAGCGGTACTTGGGAGGGACGGAGGACTCCGCCGTTTTCCTCACGCAGCTCGCCGGATCACCGTCACAAAAAGCCGCCATCAAATTCATTCCCGCCGGTACCACCGCAGATCTCCAGCTCTCTTTATGGCGCCGTGCAATGCAACTCGCTCATCCCAATCTGCTCCGCGTCTTCGACGTCGGACGCTGCCGCCTCTCGAACAGGGACCGTCTCTACGTCGTGATGGAGCATGCCGATGAAGACCTTTCCCAGATTCTTCCGCAGCGCGCTCTCACGGCTTCCGAAGCTCGCGAAATGCTCGAACCGGTGCTCGATGTTCTCGTTTATCTCCACGGCCATGGCCTCGTTCATTCGCGGATCAGGCCTTCCAACATTCTCGCCACCGCCGATCAACTCAAGCTGTCCAGCGACACGTGCTTCCCTATCGGCGAATCCCGCAAATCTTCTCGCAAGTTCGACCCCCACGACGCTCCGGAAACCGCGGCTTTTCCGTTCTCCACAGCCGCCGACGTCTGGTCTCTTGGCATGACCCTGGTCGAAACGCTTACGCAGCACACCGCTATCTTGCAGCCCGGAGAGCAAGCCGACCCGATCGTGTCCGATAGCGTTCCTCAGCCATTCCTCGATATCGCGCGTCACGCACTCCGCCGCGAACCCCGGCGCCGCTGGACCATTCCTGAAATCGCCGCGCGCCTCAATCCCGTCGCCGCCGCTGCGGCCGCCGCGCAAGCCGTCTCTCCTTTGGCTGTCCCGCTCTCATCCGTTCCTGCCGTCCCTGCGGCAAAGCTGCCAGTCCCAAAGTTCGACGCACCTTCGACAAGAACGCAGGCGCAACCCCCACGTTCGCAAGCCGCAAACCCGCCGGGGCAAACTCTAGTGCTCCCCGGCTATGTCGTTCCTGTTGCCGCTGTGCTTCTAGTGATCGTTGGCATCTTTGCGCTACCGAAGATCCTCGGCCATCGTTCCGACGCTTCGTCGTCCGCTGCAACGGCCTCTGCCCCGCCCGCGGAGCAGCCAAAACCGATTGAGCAGCCTGCGCGTCGTGAAACCCGGGCAGCTTCAGAGCCGTCCGCAACATCCGCGACACGAGACTCGCTGAAAACCGCCGAGAAAAAGCGTATGGCAGAGCCGCTGAGTTCGGCGGAGGCAGCGCCAACTCCTGCTTCTGTGCGCACGGGTACGTTCCCATCCGCAAACGCGCCGAGCGCCTCCGCGTCCTCTTCCGAACGCGGTGAAGTCCTCGAAGAGATTTTGCCCGAGGTCTCCGAGAAGGCCCGCGCCAGCATTCAAGGCGTCGTGCGCGTCAGCGTCCGCGTTCACGTCGACGCCACGGGCAATGTTTCTGAAGCCTCGCTCGATTCCGCCGGCCCCAGTAAGTATTTCGCCGACCTTGCTCTCAAAACCGCCCGCCGCTGGCAATTCTCTTCACCCGATATGGGCGGTCACAGCGTCCCCAGCGAATGGCTCATCCGCTTCCAATTCTCGCGAACCGGCCCCAAGGCCTTTCCAAAACAAATAACGCCGTAGCGTTTGCCCGCGAGATCCTTTTTGGCTGCGCGGCGGCGTGCGCGGTTGTCAGTTGTAAGTCGAAGGAAAACTTAACGGCAGAGACACCTCGACAGGGTCGGGGTAGACGCCGTACGCAGAGGAAGCAGTTCTCTCGTCAGGATGCTCCGCCCTTCGGGGCTCAGGGAAAGCAGGGTTGAAATCCTTCTTGGGATTTGAAGAGAGATCCTTCACTCTCGATGGTCGTTCAGGATAGAAATCCTTTCCGGCCGGGCTGGAATCTGCGATTGGATTGGCACGGGGAAATACGTAAGAGGCCGCATTTCTGGTGCATAGGGGCTGAACCCGCAGGTACCCCACGCGTAGCACCGACGCGTGGGATTTGGCCGCGAACGGTCGTCTTCCCACTCGCTCAGGTCTCTGGCACTAGCTCCCCAAATACAAAACGTGAACGTACGTCCCCAACCGCGGGTTATACACCAGGTACCACCCATCATGATCCGGATCCGGATAGAGTACGAGGTCGTCGGTATCCCATTGCCGGTCGCTCACGTGGTCGTAATGGTACGGCGACACTTGGAAGAAGTACCCGCCGATGTCGAACCGGTCGCGCCCGCCGCCGCAGCCGCCAGATTTGCGAAGGGCCAATGGGCCCATCGAACCGGCCATGCTCCCACGGATGATCGAGATGGTAGTGCGGATCATTGCGTCCCGTGTCGTGCCCTATCCAACGGTCATCCTGCGCGTGAACGTGCGGCGCATCTGGATGCCCCTGCTGATCCTGGTAAGTCCGCCGTTGCTCTCCCGGTTGCGGCTGCGGAGGCTGTCCGCCCCGATTCTGATCGCCGCGACCCTGTTGGCCAGGCCCTTGTTGACCTCGATTATGGACAAGTAGACGCTCATCTATGCAGCATTCCCAATGGCGTTTTCTCTGCTCCGGATGCCAGCTTGCAAGATACATGAAGAAACGGTCGTGTGCGGGGCAGCGTCTCCCCTCTATTCCAAATTGAAAAGTCCGAGTCACGGTTGTTGCTCTGAAATATCCGAGCTTGGGTTCCCAATTGAGGTCGCAACCGGATTCGCGACAAGAGTATGTGATAGGCCCATTCGGCAGGCCGGGATCTTCGATCATAACCGTCTTGTGAGCAACACAGAGCGGCAAGACAGCGCTACGGATGTTGTGCATCGTCCGAGGGCGGCTCCCAACTCAACATACTGTTCAAAGCCGATTGAGGCCAGACTAGCCCCAAAATTGTTGCGTGAATAGCAACAATCTTCTGGAGCCGGTCACCGACACAGTGCTAAGGGTATGCAAAACTGTACAAAAAAGAACAGCCACGCCAGCCCCCAGCGGTACGCTGCAACGCACCTGGCCCGCTGTGAGCTTTTCTTGAAAAGGAGAACACCATGGCAGAGCCGAAAGCAGCGAGATACGCAGATATCGTACCCGCGAAGAAGACGGTGATAGGCAGTAAAGTCGTCAACGCACAAAATGAGGACCTCGGAAAAATCGAGGACCTCGTACTCGACGCCGGGGCCGGGCGGATCGCTTACGCGGTCTTATCCATTGGAGGATTTCTTGCAATGGGTGACAAGTATTTTGCCATTCCGTGGAACGCCTTGCGCTTCAATTTGTCGGAAAAGCACGCCGTCTTGAACGTTGAGAAGAAACTGCTGGAGAATGCTCCGGGTTTCGACAAAGACAACTGGCCGAACATGGCTGACGCGACCTGGGGAACCGATATTTATAAACACTACGGTTACCGCCCTTACTGGGAAGAAGGGTCCGGCACAACGGGCACGAAAGACCGATTCTAAGTACAGGAATGGGCCGCCCGGGCTTAATCGGACGCCCATTTTTATCAGCGGGCTGCGAACAGGATAGCCGCGAGAACATACAGGGCAACCCCGTGAATCTTACCGAATTGCAGGGGAACTCCTGCGAATGGTTACGCGTTAGCTACAAACAGTGAATGGGTCTTAGCATGGACCTGTCATTTAGGCTGTGGCTCTACCTCTGAAGAAGTGCAGGAGGAGCATCACTATGCCGATTATCAGCAGGACGTGAATGAAGCCCGTGGAAACCTGAAAGGCTAAGAATCCTAGTAACCAAAGAACAATTAGAACCGCGGCGATTATTCCAAGCATGTCTTCAACTCCTTTTAGCTTCGAGCGCGCCAATCAGAAATCCAATTGCCACGCGCAGCACGGATTTCGTCTTCTCGGTGGATTCGTGCTTATGGTCACAATCCTGTCAGATTAGGGATTTGAAATCTGTTCGATAAGAGTCACATCCTCAATTCAAACCTGAACGCGGACAACGACGGTTTAGCTCCAGATTTTGGGGACATTGAAGCGTATTCAAGCGGGCGCTACAGGGGAACAGAGATCGACGCAGGGTTTACGTCAAGGCCACTCGCCCACACGCCTCTTAGATCGATCTCCTCGCAACCTCCAGCTTGAGCACGGGGAGATCTGTTCGCATGTATGTCATTGCGCAGAGGCTTTCCTTTCTGTCGTGGATTTGATACCGGAAGTGGATGTTGAGGTGGCGGCAACGTTGGAGAGGGTTTCAGGGACGGCGAGCCAGAGCAATGTACAAGCGAGCAAGGCGATCGCCGCTAAGCCCAGAAAAGACGCTGGGTACCCAAAATGCTGGATCAACACGCCGCCGAAGGTTGTGCTTGCGGCGGCCCCGATGCCGACCATGGTCGCAAGCGATCCCGCAGCCAAATTAAAGCGGCCTGTCCCTTGGGTTCTGTCTTTGATAATCAGGATGGAGACGATCCCGAATACGGCGTTCGCCACGCCGTCGAGAGTCTGAATCGCAATTAGCGCCGCCGCAGAATGTGTAATGGCGTAAAGAACTCCGCGTATGGGAAGGACACCGAAGCCGAGGAGCAACAGTGGTTTTCGTCCGTTGGCCGCAGCCCGCTTTCCAATCCAAGCCGCCGTGAGCGCAATCACCACCTGCGTCACGATGATGCACGCGGACATGAACGGAGCAGCGGCTTTGGGGCTGCCCTTCGACAGCATCTCGCCCAGTTGCGGCAACATCGCGGCGTTGGCTAAATGAAAAAGAAAAGCGCTCGCCAGGAAGGAAAGAAGAACACGGTCCCTGAGGAGTGAGGACAATCCCTGCGCCTGGCCTTTTTCCTCGACTGCTCCTCGCGCCCGGGCGTAGTCGATTTGCTTTGGATTGATGGCAAGGAGGGACGCTGCCGCGGGGATAGCCAGCAACGCCGAAACCACGAAGATGGCGCGATACCCAAACTTGTAGCTGACGTAAGCGACCAGCAAGGCGGTAAATACATTGCCGGCGGAGTTAAATGCCTGATTTTTTCCGAACTGCTTATCAAATGCACCGGCCCCGACAATTCCGAGTGTAATGGCCGTAACCGTGGGCGCGAGAAAAGTTCCTACACCACCGATGAGGAACTGTGCGGAATATACCGATGCCGCGCTGAGATTCCTCATTAGGAGGAACGCCGCAGCAACCAGCACACCGAGACACACCGCCAGCAGCGTCCGTTTGCGATGCACTGCGTCAATCGCCGCTCCCGCCGGCGTCTGCAGCGCGACAGTGACCAAACCTCCAAAAGTCAGAGCAAAACCCACACGGTCCGGATGCCATCCATTCGAAGCAAGATAGGCCGCTAAGAATGGGCCAAGGCCGGTTTGCACGTCGGCGAGAAAAAAGTTCAGCCATCCGAGCGAGCGCAAACTCCGGTATTTTCGTTGCAGGCTATTGCTCACAGAATTTCCTTCCGTGGTCTTTTGCGCATTTTATCTCTTCTTTCCTGCACCAAGACTCGCGGGCTACGAGATTGGCAGAACCCTGTGGTTGCTTCCGTTCATCCTGGCCAGAGTGTCACGGTCGCTTCGAGATAGAGCACGGCCATCGCCAACGCAAGCAGTAGACCTTTCAACCCGTTCGTGGTCGAGGTCTACCGAGCAAGGGTGGAACTGGGTGAAGCAGGGCGGGGTTCTTCCACATACGGAGCGGGACCCACCCTGGGCAAAAACCAAAGCCGCAAAGAACAGGCCGCGCGAACCACAGTAGAGCGTTCAGGGCGCCCCACCAGCCGCCAGGCACGGCCGGGTGTCTTTGACACTGACACTCACTCCAACACTTGTCGGACCGTTCGACGGCTGCGGGGGCTACGACAGGCCGATTTCATGGCTCCCGGCGCATCGTGCGTGGCGACCGATTTACATTCCTCGTTGATTCAATCACTTGCAGCCTCAAGCTCCGAGCCGCGAATTTGTTTTCTTCCTGGCAACACGCTTGCATTCTCCCCATGCCGGAAGCCAAGAACGATGCAAATTTTCGGTGAACAACGGAGAACTGGGGCGAGTTCCTGGCGTGAAGTGGGAATAAAAGTGGGGACGCCTTGTTTGGGCGGCCCCCAAAAGGACAGACGTTATGCGCAGGGAACTTTTATTGATTGCATTGCTCCTCACGATCGTGCACGCGGATAAGGCACAGGCGCAATCCTTGAACCCCGCCCCGATCGCGAAACCATCCCGCATCGATCTGAAAGGATTGACCAAGGATGCAAATTCGGGAAGCACCGCAGCGCAATTCCAACTCGCCGTTGCTTACCAGTTTGGTAAAGGAGTCGATCAGGACATTTATGAAGCGATCCGGTGGTATCGCATGGCGGCGAACGGCGGTGATCCCAACGCACAGAACAACCTCGGATACCTGTACCAGACCGGCCCGAAAGGAGTAAAGGATCTGGCGGAAGCGTCCAAGTGGTACATGCGCGCCGCCACCTATGGGAACTCCCTAGCTCAATTGAATCTCGGGCTTCTTTATCTCCGGGGTGAGGGAGTGCAGAAGAGCACAGCGGATGCCCTGCATTGGATCGGCCGTGCCGTGGATGCGGAATACCCTACGGCGCTGGCGGCCCTTGGGTACATCTATGCCATCGGCCAAGACGTGCCTCAGGATCTAGACAAAGCGCTAAAGCTGACCCGGAAAGCCGTCAAGAAGCACAGTCCAGAAGGAGAAGCAAGTCTTGGGATCTTCTACGCTCGAGGGCTGGGTGTTCCCGCGGATGCGGTGGAAGCTGTGAAGTGGTTTAGAAAGGCGGCGGAGGCAGGTAGTTCCGATGCTCAGTACGGACTTGGAGTCATGTATGAGAATGGCCAAGGCGTGAAGAAAGATACTGAAGAAGCTCTGCGGCAGTACCGGCTTGCGGGCGAACACGGATCGACGCAGGCGCAAGCAGCTCTCGGTGAAATCTACGAACTTGGGCAAGGCGTCAAGGCTGATTACAAAGAAGCCGCCGGATGGTATCGCCGGGCTATCGAGCAGGGTGAGACCCGTTGCGCAACGCGATTGGGAGCGATGTTACTTCGCGGTGAGGGAATCGAGCGGGATATGCAGGAAGCGGTCAAATTGTGGACTTGGGCCGCGGAGCAGGGAAATGCGTACGCGCAATTTGACCTTGCAGGGCTGTATATGACGGGTACGGGCGTTCAGCGTGACCTGGTCAAAGCGTATTCCTTGTTTACTCTCGCCGGAAAAACGGTGGATGTAAGCAAGCAATTGAGCGAGCTTTCTTCCAAGATGAGTGAGGACGAATTGGCTAAAGTTCCGAGTCAAGACGAAGTGGCTAAAGTTCAATGACAGAGTGTCCGAAGTTGAAGGAACTTCGATGCATTTGCGCTTGGGACTTGTAGTTTCGCTGGTCATCCTCTTGTCCATGATGGCGCTGCGCGAGATGTACTCCAAAGTGATAAAGCCGCTGAGCTACAGGGCGCGGCAAAGGAAACCGCAGGGACTGAAACCGATCGCGGCGCTCTCTTGCAAAGCAGGGCCGCAACCTCTACGCTACTCACTGCATGCCTGATCTCTCGCCCGAACTGCTGGCGCTGGGTTTTATTTGGTACGTCGCGTTTCTTTTCTCCACCACCTGCCACGAAGCCGCGCATGCGCTGGCCGCCAAAATCGGCGGGGACGACACGGCGTTCGCGGGCGGACAGGTATCGCTCAATCCAGTCCCGCACATCCAGCGCGAACCCTGGGGGATGGTGGTTTTTCCGATCCTCTCGCTGGTCGCGACTGGCTCACTTTTCGGCTGGGCCAGCGCGCCATACGATCCGCTGTGGGAGCGGCGGCATCCCCGCCGGGCCGCGTGGATGGCGCTCGCCGGCCCGGCTACGAACTACATGCTGATGCTGATCGCGGCGCTGATACTGCGCCTCGGGTGGAGTTACCACTGGCTTCGGGTCGACGCAACCAGCGGCCGTGCGGACTTCCCCACGAGCGTCCTTGGCGTTTTCTTCTTCCTAAATCTGCTGCTCGGGACGTTTAATTTGCTGCCGGTTCCGCCGCTGGACGGCAGCACCGGCATCATGCTGTTCATGGGCGAAAGCCGCGCGCAGCGTTACCTGGACTGGCTACGGGGCAACAGTTACGTGATGGTTGGGCTG
>Ga0137359_10001432_pt1 | contig 18876 bp, 10 predicted proteins | sample Mad1_40_16metaG_FD_108281 | JGI IMG/M metagenome (GOLD analysis project Ga0137359, IMG submission 108281) | Vadose zone soil microbial communities from Angelo Coast Range Reserve, California, USA - Mad1_40_16 metaG | ecosystem: Environmental > Terrestrial > Soil > Vadose zone | place: USA... | reverse complement strand
TCCCTTGCGAAATCTTTGAAGGTCGCTGCCGGCGTCGTTGAACAACGTTTGAAGCGCGGATTTCACCTGCGGATTTTGGATTTTGGCGATAGCCGCGCGGATGTCGTCGGCGGAGGGAATAGCGCCGCTCTCGGGACCGAGAATGCTCGTGAGCGCGTTGGCGAAGTCTTGCGAAGGAATGTAAGAAGGAAGCGTTCTGTCTTTTGAAGCTTCTTCGTAAGAGCCGCGATAGAGACTGAAAATCAAGCCGTGATTGTAGAACTTGTCCACGAGACCGGTGTTATTGCCGAGAAGACCGGTGATGCCTTTTTCAAGATCGCCAGCGCGGTTCTTCAGGCGCGTTTCAAGGAGTTCGTTGACGGCGGAACAGATGAGGCTGAGGAGCAGGAAAACAAAAACCATGCCGATGACAACATCGAGAAGTTCGGAACCAAACATGGCTGGGGGCCTCCTAAACGAAAATGCCGAGCTGATCGAACTCCTGTGTCAGCAAGCGATTACAAAAGAGAACCGGACTTAGGACGTCACAAGAAGTTGGCGATGCCGAAATAGGGGTGTGCGCCTTCGCCGCCGCCGAGTCCCACGTAAGCTCGGAAGACCACTTTGCCGGCGAGAAAAAAGGAGAGGCCGCCGCCGAAGCCTTGATGAAGATTCGAGAAGTTGAGGTCGCTACGGGCGAAGGAGACTTTGCCGGCATCATAAAAAGCAAGCAAGCCGACGGGGCCGATGATGCGGCGGTCGTATTCGGTTTGGACGAGAAACGAGTTTGGGGCGCGGAAACGGAAATCACGGAAGGAACGTAGTGTGGCCTGATTGTCTATGTCGCTGCCGCCGATGGTCTCCTGCAGATAAAACGGAACGGCGTTCGAAGCGCTGGCATCGGACATGGACAGGCGGAAGCGAACGGTGAACACGCTGTCGATACGGCGATGGCCGTTTTCGGATTCGGGATAAAGGCTGTGGCCGAAATCGGCAACGAAGCGGCGGAAGGAATAGTGGCCGGTGTCGGTATCGTGAAAATATCCGTAGCGAAAGCGATAGTCGAATTGAAGGTGCTCGGAAGCGAGGCTGAAATGCGGGCGAAGAAAGGCCTCGAAGTGGAGGAAGGTTGGTTGCGACGCGAGGCCGGGCGCGGTTTGTTCGGTGTAGGCCTGGCCGATGGAGATGACCTTGCTCGAATCTACATTGCCGATGTCGGGCCAAAGAGTTTCGAATGTGCCGCTGGCGGAGAGCCAAGAGGTTAAAGGGCTGGCGACGAGTGCGCCAAAGCGCGTGTCGCGCTCGCTGAACTGAACGGCGTTGTGGACATTGGTGTCCGGGCCGAGGCCGTAGAAGGGAAGATCCTGCATCTGTTTGTTGCGCGCGTAAATCTGAAAAGCGAAATTTTCGTCGGAATGGAAGGAGCCGAAGTGCGGGCGGCGGGCGGTGAATTTTGCTTCGGTGAACCAGAACTGGCGGATCGTCATTACGCCGGTGAATTCGAGTTTGTTTTGCCAGATGTCGCGATTGAGATCGCGGCCGTAATAGCCGCCGCCGCCAACACCGCTGCCGGGAACGACGCTCTGGGCGAGGAAATGAAACGGGCGGGAACGGAAAGTGCTTGTGGCGCAAGACAGAAAAGTGTCCTTGCCAAAACCGGCGGTCATGTCGTGGCAGTTCTTCTTCCATTGATCCCAATCATTCGTGCCGGTGACGGTCGGGTCAGAAGGCCACATCGGTGGATTAAGTGGAGGGCTGGTAGGGGCGATTTGCGAGAGAAGAGGGGCGCTAGCAAATGCGGACAAAGACAAGACAAAGAGCAACTTCGTTATTTTCGAGAGTGCGGGGACGATGAATTTCATTTCCAATTTTTCCTAGTTCCCTTTCCCTGCGCCTGCCGCTCCTGCTTGTCCTTTTGCCTGAGCCAGGAGTTTGTTGTGGACGCCGAGCAGAAAATTGGAGGCTTGTTTTTCCGAGCGAATGTCGCCGGGGTCCACGCCGCTGTGTTGCTCGGGCGGAAGTACGGACTTTTCCAATAAAGAAGCAGCTTCGACGTGGGCGGCAAGATGGTCGTTGATGTCGGCGTTCAGGTGAGCGGCATCGAGGTGCGGCTGTCCGAGCGCGACAAGCGATTCATGTGCAGGAGCGGTGAGGGTGAAATTAATTGTGTCGGTGCGCGGCTGGGCGAGCGTGAGATTGCCTTCGAAAGTGTTTGCACTGCGGTCGCGGCTGGTCAGAGAAGCGTTGGGGACACTCTTGAGCAAGAGCTTGCAGGCGGTGGCGATGATGGAGCTGTGATCGTAAAGAGTGCGATCAATAGTTCCCGCTTGGATGTAAGGAGAAATCAAAACTGCGGGGACGCGGACGCCGAGGCGCGTGAAGTCAAACGCAGGATCGAGAGAGTTGGGATTGCCCGGCCAGTTCTTGTTGTCAGGATTCACGGCAGGCGGAGGAGGAACGTGGTCGTAGAGGCCGCCGTGCTCGTCGTACACGACAACCAAGAGAGTGGACTCGCGCAAGGGCTGGTTTTTCCAGATGGCGTTGAAGGTATCGCGGATAAGAATTTCGCCTTGCTCGACGTTGTGATCCGGGTGCTGGTCGCTGGCGGAGAAAAAAGCGTTGTTGACGGGGTCTTCGCCGTTGGCGTAGCGCGGCTCGATAAAGCTGTAGGCAGGCAAGCGATTGTTTTTGCAGTCGGAAAGAAAATCGTCGAAGAGGCTGAAATATTTGCCTTGATTCATCAGCCCTTTGAAGGTCATGGCCATCGTCGAGTCGTGGTAATAGATGCGGGCATCGACATTGTTCTCGGCGAGCAATTCGTAGATGGTTTTGGACATGCCCAGCCAGTTGACGCCCATGTCCACGCGGCCGATGGAGGTGGCACCATGAGCGAAAGCGCGATTGGGAAACGTGGGGCCTGGGACAGAAGAGAACCAGCGGTCGCAGACGGCGAATTGACGGGCGAGCGTGGTGAGGACGGGAACTTTATCTGGAGAAAAACAGCGCACGATGCGTTGCGCGTTGGATGGATTGTGGGTTTTGCCCTCATAACTGAGGACAAAGCCGTTCATCGTGGGGTTTTGCGAGGTGGAAGTTTTGGCGTCGCCGTAAAGCTGGGTGAGCGTGTCAAAGAGGGCGTGTCCCGGATCGGGAGTGAAGTCGCCGGAGAAGCGGGCATCGCCTGATACTTTGGCTAGCTCACCGGTAGAGTCGCGATTGGCCTCGTTACCCGTGAGTCCGTCAATCTGCCAATTTGGAGTGGCGGCGAAGCCGAGCATGTGGTCGAAGGAACGGTTCTCCATCATAAGGACAACGATGTGTTTGAGATTGTCGAGGCCTGTAGGCATGGGGACTCCTGAAGTTAAGCGCTTGTCGGATAGTGCGAAAACTTGAAAAACCGTTACAAACCAAGAGGGGACAAGGATGCTAGAGGAGGGGTCTGGGTTGCCGGGTGTGTTGAGAAAACGCTGGGTCGCAAGCCCATACGTAATACCGTCAGCATTGCGAATGAACAATAAGCCGCGAAATTAACTATTGGAGCGTCACAGTTACGTTCGTTGAGCGGTAGAGCGATCCAGTTTGACCATTCACTTGAAATACAGTGCTCCCCGTGACTGCTTCGCTCACGTTCGCCGACGTGGAAGGCGAGTTTTTCGCGTCGCCGGAGTATTGCGCGTTGACGGAATAGAGGCCCGGAAAAGGCAAAGTGACGTTGAGCGTCGCAGCGCCGGCGGTTAGATTCGACGATCCGATCCAACCACCAGTCGCATAGAAGAAGTTGACCGTTCCTGAGGGGCTACCTTGTCCGGTCACAGTAGCGGTGAGTGTAAACTGAGTGCCTTGTGCGACTTTGGCCGAACTGGTTGTCAAAGCAGTCGTAGTCGCGAAGGGGCCTGGTGGTGGCGGTGGCGGGGGTGGCGGCCCGGCAGAACTTCCTCCTCCGCAACCAACAACTCCTATGATCAGACCAGCAGTGCAGATAAGAGCGAACGCCACGGGCACGCGCAAATCTTTCTTTCTGCTCGCGCAGTAGATACATAACACCGCGGCAAGACCACTCAAAACGCCGAGAGGCCAGAGCGGATCTGACGCAAATGGAAAAAGAAGAATGCCACTGTGCTTGCGCAAAATGGCCGGACTCACCACCGCCGCGGATGAAGGAGATAGAGTGAGCGTTACCGGCGAAGCGACGCCACCAGCAAGGTTCACGGTGGAGGGTTGTAGCGAGCACGAGTAACCAACCGGCATGTTTCCATTGCAGGAGAGCGTCACAGGGCTGGAGTTGTTGCTTGCTGGCGTCACGTTAAATTGCAAAGAGCCCACCTGCCCCACAGCCACGTTGAGCGGCGCGTTTGGAATATCCAGGCTGAAATCCGGGATGTTCACGTTAATCCAGGCAGAGGTGTTGTAGACGCTGGCGAAATTCGAATCACCGCTGAAGTTCACCGACACGTATTCGGCGGATTGAGGGACGGTCGTGACCGTAGCCGTCAGAACTTGATTCCCACTGGAGTCTGTAGTGAGCGTGCCAGTCACAGGGCCTGGTATCTGAGTATATGAACCGTAGAAGTAAAAGGACCCTGTCATCGCGGGGCTTTTTCCGCTAGAGGTGACCGTGGCAGTAATCGTGACGCTCTGACCGTAATTGATGTTTGTAGACGACGGAGCGATGGTGATTGATGTTGGATAAAGGGGATGAATCACGAGGGGGCTCGATGTCACGGTGGAATAATCCGCGTCCCCGGAATACTTTGCGGTAAGCGTGTGGTCACCGCCGCTGTTCAGAGTCAGCTGCGTGGATGCATCGAATTGCGGAGAGCCTCCGTTTGTCCCCGGAGCCCCAGTTACGGAGATCGGACCAGCGATAAGCGTTGTGCCGTCGAAAACAGAAACTGTGCCAGTGGGTTTCACTCCTCCTGGCGCTTGAGGATAGCCCGTCACATCGAAATAAAAAGGTGTGCCGACGAGCGGTGAGGAGCCGGAATACAAATACAACGATACCGGAGCCGGAGTGACGGTAAATGCGCCCGCCGCTGATGTGCTGGGCGAATAGCTGTTGTCGCCGGGATAGCTTGCCAGCAGCGAGTAGGTGCCCCCGGTTAGGGTGGGAGCAATGTCGCGCGTGTAGCCTTGGTTGTTCAAAGTAAAAGTGCCGCCGTCAATTGGCGTGCCGTTGCCGGAGAGGGTCACGCTTCCTGTGGGGCAGGTGAACTGATTGACATTCTCGCAAGTGAGCGTTGGTGGCCCCGTTGTGTTAGCGGCTGCAGAACTATTCGTTACGTACATGCGAATGATGTAACGCGAGCCATAAGTCACGGAGGTCGCGTTGCCATTTAGAAGATTGCCTTGGGAATCGAATGAGGGAACGACTATAAATGTCTGGCTAGACTCCTTGCCGACGGTGACCTGCGTTGAAGAGGAATCGCTGGGGGCGTTCGTTCCGTCGCCTGAATAGTGGGCATAAACCTGGTACGTGCCACCGGGAAGGTTTTGCGTTTTCGCAGAAGTGATAGCGCCGTTTGCAAGCGTGAAGTGATCCAGTCCGAGCGTAGAGCCGTCCGAGAGGTTAGCCAGTAGCGCAATATCGCCCGACGGAACACCGGAGCCGCCGGTCGGCTTCACGTTGACCGTAACGCTTACGTTTTCGCTCTGTCCGTGAGGGATCCCTGTAGTCGGCGACAAAGTAAGCGTGGTGGTTGTGCCGACTGTGGACGCACTGGCCCAATTGGTGGCGAGATTGTTCACATTGAGCGAACCGAGTCCCGTGGCCATGTCGTAGCCGGCGGCGGCGGTCCAAGCTTCGGTGGAAGTATGACTCGGATCCACGAGCACACCGTTGATCGCCGCGTTGTTCGAGTTGCAATTCGGCGTGCCACCCTGGCACGCGACGCTGATTGTCCCTACGGAATTGCCATACCTGGTCTTCAGGAAGTCATTTCCCTTGACGACGTCATTGAAAACGCAGTTCGCCCCTTCCGGTGAGGTCGAGGCGCAGGATGCGCCGGATTTTTTCGCCAGAGCGTACAGGACATAGTTTGGATTGCCTTGTCGCGACGAACCGCCGTGCGCGGCCTGATACTGATTCACGAGAGCCATGATGCCCGCAAAAGCGGGGGCAGAGGCCGATGTACCGCCGATCAAATGAAACGTGTAACCGTAGCTGTTCAAATTACAAGGAACACCAGTGAGATCCGATTGGCAAAAAATGTAGGCGCTGCCGGTAAAGCCAGGACTCGCGAAAAGAGAAATATCCGGTTGGTCGCGGTGATTGTCGTTTGGCACTCCCGAAACGCCCATTTGCCATTTGGGCTTGCTATAGATGCTGCTGGGACCGCCACTGCCTGCGACAATGTTGACGGAACCCTCGGGAGCGGAAGTTCCGCATCCGGTAAGTCCCAGCTGAGCGCAGTTTTCATTCCATGGAGTTTCCGGAATGTAGCCCATTGCCGAAGTGCCAGTGACGGGATCGCTCGTCGCGTTCCAATAATTGGCCCACACGTTTATTTGATTGAAGTCGGTGCCACCAACCGAGACGTTGAAAGGCGTTCCGGCAAGTCCACTAACAGCGATGCCTCTGGTAGCTACAGCTTGTGCATTGAAGTCGTCGCAGCCGGCGGAGCCCCCGTCGCCCGAAGATACGGCTACGGTGATTCCCTGCGCAGCGGCCTGTTCCCACAGTTGATTGTAAAAGGCGTTTCCTGCGCTTCCAAGGTCACTTTCACAAGCTCCATAGCTCAGACTTATCACATCGGCCAGGTTGTGCTCGACGATGTACAAAGCGGAAAGATCGATTCCCGCGCTGGCGGGCGTGGAAGCGGAGACCACGAATTTTACGGTCGCACCGGGTGCAACTCCGCCTGACCACTGGACGTCCAAATCGGATTCGGATTCCTCGTCTTGAGAAGTGATTCCCGGATCCATCCCGTTCAAAACAATGTTGGACGCTGAAAAATTATTCGGAAGACCAAACATAGTGCGGAAATCAGTAACGTCCTGAGGATTGATTTCCGTTTCTCCCACAATCGCGATGGTTTGTCCGGTTCCGTCGGAGCTGGCGGCGATCAACGGCTTGGAGTTGTAGATGACGGCGAAGTCTCCCGGTCCGACACCGTACAAATTGTTTCCCGTATTGGGGTTAGGAAAGGTAAAGAGAGGCTGCAGTTTAGAGCTATTGGGCTCTCTGCGTGCCGCGCCAAGGTATCGCGTGTGCGATTTCCTGGGAAAATTATGCAACGAGACGATTCCCGCAACCACCGGCGCAAGCGCGGCGGGAATTTGTGGATCAGTTGCGTTCGCGACATATAGATGTCCGTTTACTTTGTACTGAGCGATCTGCGTCGCAAAGGCTGCCCGCACCTGCCCTGCTGTCCCGCTAAACTCGATGACGGAACGGCCCGGACCGACGTTGATATTGGTGAAGCCTTGCGAAGCGAGCCATTGCGCGATAGTGGCGACGTCTGAATCGGCGATTCCGAATTGCGCGCCAAATTGTTCCGGGGTGAACCACTTGTGAAAGTTTGGGGATGACTTGGACTGCTGATCGTCCAGGAGCTGACGGAGTGATGCCTCCTGCTCCGGGCTACGCTGAAGGAGCAGCAGAATGCGATTCATCGGTTGTGAATCGGCGACTGCACTCTGATCAAATTCCGCGCGAGCGAGCGGATGGACGTTGCCTTTCAAGGAGACTACTTGCTTCGGATCAATGGTTTGGACGATGCGGGCTTGTACGGCGGGAGCTTGCGCGATGCCAAGCGCCGGTGCGAGGTCCTGCGCGGCGCTACAGCCAAGGGGAGCAATCAGCAGGAACAGAATGACGACACGACGAAGAAGAGAACATGGGTTGGGTAGAGTCATGGGCCGACCACACAACGAAGATTTCGACTCAGGCTGACGTTCGGCCATTTGGGGGACGTGAGACCTGAAGAGGGCCGGCGGCAGAGTGTCGCGAAACGGACAGGAGCCTAACATAAGTCGCTTTAACTGACTAGGTACTTAGCCGGAGCGGAAGGAGCAACGATTCGGTTATCTGCCAGCAGGGTGAACAGACTCGGATACTGCGTGAGCCAAGTCGGCCGCGGGAGCAAATCAGGTTTTTACAGCTTGGTCGGGCTCGGTGGCGATGGCGTGATCCAGAACTTCGCGGACTTTTGCGGCCAAAGAAGACGGCGTGAAGGGTTTTTGGATGAAGAAAGTGTTGGCGTCGAGCTCGCCGTGGTGAAGGATCGCCTGGGGCGTGTAACCCGACATATAAAGGACTTTTACGCCGGGAAGGATGGCGGTTACCTGGATTGCAAGCTCGCGGCCGCCGATACCCGGCATTACAACGTCCGTGAGAAGCAAATCAATGTGAGCGGAATTGCTACGGCAAATGGTGATCGCTACCAGCGGAGTTTCTGCAACAAGGACTTTGTAGCCTGATGCGGAGAGCGCCTCGCTGGAGAGATCGCGAACCTGTTCATCGTCTTCGACGAGGAGAATCGTTTCATTCCCCTGCCCTCCAGACGCCTGCGATTCCTCCGCGGAGAGGGATTCCACGGGAGCATCTACGAGCGGAAAGTAGATTTTGAACGAAGTGCCGCGACCCGGTTCGCTATAGACCCAAATGTACCCGCCACTTTGCTTGACGATGCCGTATACCATGGAGAGACCGAGGCCTGTGCCCTTGCCCAATTCTTTTGTGGTGAAAAAAGGTTCAAAGATGCGGACGAGATTTTCGGGGGCGATACCCGCGCCGGTGTCGCTGACCGCCAGAAGGGCGTACCGTCCGGGTTGCACGGATTGATGATGTGCGGCGTAGGCTTCATCGAGGAAAACATTGAAGGTTTCGACAGTTAGCTTGCCGCCCTTTGGCATCGCGTCGCGCGCATTGACGACCAAATTCATAATGACTTGTTCGAGCTGGGAGCGGTCCGCGCGAATCTGTCCGAGATCGGCCGCGAGGACGGTTCGCATTTCAACATCTTCGCCGATCAGGCGGCGAAGCATTTTTTCGAGATGCTGCACGAGCGTATTAAGATTGAAGACTTTCGGCTGAAGCACCTGGCGGCGGCTGAAGGCGAGAAGCTGGCTGGTGAGCGCGGCGGCGCGATCGGCGGCGTCGTCAATGCGCGCAAGGCCGCCGCGGAATTCGTGGCCTGTGGCACGATCGAGCAGGAGCCGGCTGTAGCCGCGAATCACGGTGAGGAGATTGTTGAAGTCGTGAGCAATGCCACCGGCGAGGCGGCCGATTGCCTCCATTTTCTGAGCCTGGCGGAGTTGGTGGCGCGATTCTTCCAACCTGACCGTGCGCTCGGCGACCAACTCTTCGAGGTGTTCCTCATTGCGGCGAAGCAGTTGCTCCACACGTTCGCGCTGCAGAATTTCCGCCTTCAAGTCCAATTGGATGCGTTCCTGCCTTTGTTGAGCGATTACCAAGCGCAGGCTGGAGCAAAAAAACGAGATACCGACGATTACCAGAGCGAAGAGAGTCCGCTCCCGAGCGATATACAAGGAAAGCACGAGCACAAGGAAGGCGAAAAGAATCGGGAACAAACGATTTCCGACGAGCTCGCTAAAGAGCGGCCGAACGTTTGCCCTTTCGATTTTCGACTGGTCCCACGTTCCGGCGATGACAATTGGGAAAATGTTGAGGCCGGTCCAAATGATTTCGTACCAGGAGCCGGTCTGCAGTGTGCCGCCCAGGTAGTTGTAGTAGAAGTCGCCGAGACAAACGAAAACGAGGAATACGCCGAATCTGCCGAATAAGGTGCGCGCCACTCGCGAATTGGTGAATGCCGCACGCAAGAGAAAAACCACGGCCATGGCGCCGTCGTACATGAGGGAGCCGACCCAGGTGGCGTGGACCCAGGTGCGTTCGAAGGGCGATCCGGAGGCTTCGTGGGTGGGCATGTAGAGAAAGAAGAAGTAGATGACGACCCAAAGCAAAACCACCTGAATGAAATCGAGAATGTGGATCGGATCAAAACGCCGAAGTTCAAAGTCGGGCTCGAGAAAGAGCGTCAAGCTCGCCGGACAGAACCAGAAGACAGAGATGATGTCGGCAACGTCGGCGACAGACTGCAAGGGCTGAACAAATTGCACAAACATATTGCAAAGCGCCGCGACGCAAAAAAGCGAGATGGAAAGAGCCGTAACATACCAAAAATAGCGCGCCAGATTGGAGGACTTGCGCGCAGCCCGCATCACAAGAAAAAGGCACAAGAGATTGAAGAGCAAATCGCCCAGACTAACGAGAGGAGGACCCGGCCTTTTGGTGCCCAGCGAAAAAACCACGATCATTTGCGCCAAAGCCATCAGAGCGACCAATGGAATCCAGAAGTTTCTGCTCAAAGAAGAGGCGAGCCGGCTCGGCGTAGTGGTGTATTCAGACGACATGGAACTCTTCAGCGCAAGAATGGGCAACGGATTTGGAAAATCGGCGGGCTACGACCCTCACCGAGTCCGAATAGTGTGAGTATAGCGGTGACGGGGCCACGCTGGGAGCGCGGCGTGCCTGTACCTTTTCCCAGTAGATACCGTCCGTTAGGACAGGTCCTGCGAGACGTGCGGTTGCGAGATAGGCCGAGGACGAAGCGCCAGTCTCAGTAGTACGTCGTGTTGTTGATCCACTTGAGGCGTTGCACGGTGGGGACGTACTGCGCCGTAGTTGGATTGGTGGAGGTCAACGATGTCGAAGGGTACCAAGGCGGCGCAAAGCCGTTCTGCGCGAAACGGCGGTCAAAATAGACGTTACGGGTGGAAGCCTGGTAGGTGTTGCTGGCCTTCTTGAAAGAGACCGCGTAGGGGCAGCCATCAACAATAACGTGATAGCGCGTGGACGAAATGGCTCCGGATATGGAGCTCACCGCGGATTGCACGCGAAAGCTTTGCAAGCTGGACTTCACGAGGGGCAGGGCCATCGCCGCCGCGATCATTCCAACGGCAATGACAGCGACAAGCTCGAGCAGGGAGTAGCCACGGCTCAGTTTCCTCGGGGGCAGTTGAGGAGGAGTGTCGCGGAGAAGCTGGGTAGCGCCCTGAAACATAAGGCTTTGTTCTCTCCGTTCCGACGATGGACTGCGGACAAAAGTGTTCAGGGCTGTTTATATTTCATAAAAATGTAATTACACAACTGGACCATGGGTGAGGTTCGGGACAGGCCGAAAATACCTGTCCGCGCGACCTATAGGGTAGGTGGTGTGCGTAGAAGCTTTCTGCAAGCAGGAATCCGACGCGAGAATTCTGGATTGATCAGGGGAAGAATCAGGACGCGTGATCAATCAAGCGGTGATGGATTGCGTAAAGGGCGAGTTCGAGGCGGTCGGAAACGCCCAGCTTGTCGAAGATGTTGTGCAAGTGATTCTTGACAGTCTGCTCGGAAATAAAGAGCTTTTCGCCGATTTCCTTGTTGCGAAACCCCTGCGCGACAAGCTGCACAATTTCTTTTTCGCGATCGCTAAGCAACGGCTTTTCGCGGCGCGGGCCGGACTCGGAAGATTTCGCGAAGGCCTTCATGACTTCCGCGGTCATACGGTTGTCGAGCCAGATTTCGCCGGCATGCACGCGATGAATGCTCTTTACAAGGAGATCCGTGGCCGATTGCTTAAGGACGACACCGCGTGCGCCGAGGCGCATCGCGCGGACAACGTCGCGATCGTCCTCCGCTGCGGTCAGTACAATCACGCGCGTGGGAATCGTATCGAAATTCACTTCTTCGAGAACGGCGAGGCCGTCTTTTTCTGGCATGCGCAGGTCAAGCAGCAGAATATCCGGCTTCAGTTTGGCGAGCAGCTTGATGCACTCGGAGCCATTTTGCGCTTCGCCGACGATGGTGATGTCCTCGTCGCCGTCAATCAGTTTGCGAAGGCCGTCGCGAAAAATCGCGTGGTCATCCGCCATGAGAATTCGAATTTGTGGTTTGATCTTCGCCATTTTTACCTCAGGGTTTGTACTTACAACCCTGAAACTTTATTAGCTCAGCCGAGCGGAATCTCAATCGTCAGACGCGCCCCATGCCCCGGGTTCGACTCGACAGTCAAAACCCCGTTCACAGTTCGCGTGCGCTCCTTAATGGAAATGGGACCCAGCCGCAGACGGTCCAACTCATCCCCGGTAAAGCGGCCCGCAAAACTGAACCCTTCGCCGTTGTCGTCTACGACTAAAAGGAGACGGCTGTCGTCCTGCGAAAGTTTTACCACGACATGGGTAGCCTTAGCATGCTTTTTTATGTTGTTGAGTGCTTCACGGTAAATCTGGAAAAGCTCCCGGCAAACGCGGTCGGGAGCGCGCAAGTCGGCGGAATCGATGAGCAAATCGAGGGCCAGGGGCGATTCATTGCGAAAACGCTCGGCAAAACCGCGCATAAGGTCCACGAGGTCGGCGGACTGCACGCGGACCGGACGCAGGTCCGTCACGAAGGTTCGAAGCTCGGCCGATTCGTTCTTTACCGTCTTTTGGAGCGAGGTAAGCCCGCTGGAAACGGGCTCGTTGCTCGCGCCGCCGGCAACGCGGCGGCGCAAAACATCAAGCTGAATCTCAATGCTCAAGAGAGTTTGCAAAATACCGTCGTGGAGATCGCGGGAGATGCGCGAGCGCTCGGCTTCGATGGCACGAGCGCGAAGATGCCTCAGGAGAAAGAGATTTTCGAGAGACGGACCAACGTGCCGCGCAACACGCTCGAGCCATGCAAGGTCGTCCTTGGTATAAGGCTTGTTGCTGGATTTCCCGTTCAGGAGAAAGAGCCGTCCGACTGGACGCTCGGCCTGGTCGAACGCCACGGAAATAAATGACCGGATGCCAAATTGTTGCTGGGTCAGGCCCGGGAGTCTCGGAAGAATCTTGAGCATATGGCCGTCCCGGCGGTCCCAGCCAAAGCCCGCGCCGGAACCTTGGAGTGAATTCCAGCAAAGCGTGGCGTCGAAATCATCGAGGAGCAAATCCTCGGAGTGGGCTAGAGGAAGACTCTCCGGTGCCAGGCGTTCACTTTCGCCCGCTCTAAGGCGCCAGATGAAAATTCGTTCCAGGTCGGCATCGCGGTAAACAAGAAGAGCTTCGGGCGATTGGAAAGCGATGGAAAGTTCGGTGAGGAGAAGGCGGAGCGACTCGGCCAATCCCTGGTCTACCTGCATCGTCGCAGTGATGTGAGAAAGGAATTCGTTTTGAGAAGCAAAATTGCGGCTGCGCTCGCCGAGAAACGCAATGCCTGCGCCGGCCGCAAACGTGACGCCTGTGGCAGCGAGCCAGGAAACTACACGGATCCATTGAACTTCCGTTCGCGCCGCGGCAACGAGAACGATGCTCAGCGAAAACAGGCCCGCGATCGGAACCGCGAACTGAAAGCCCCACCGCGAACCCGCGGAATAGCAAATAAACAAGTAGGGAAACCAGGTGGGCACCGCAGCGGGGCAAATGTAAATGAAAAACGCCAGCGCTAGAAGATCGCAGACCAACGGCAGGTGCCAATCGCGTTCCTGAAGAAAATCTTCGATAAGAACGACGAGGATCGACAGGATCAGATAAGCGATGAGGAACGAGACGGAACGCGAGGACTGGTGGGACGGTGCTAGCTCAAGAACCGCGAGGAGCGCCAGAATGATGATGATCGGGCGCGCGAAAACAATTTGCCGCTCAAAGTGGCGGCGGTCGGTTTCATGGGGGCTCATGCGCGGGGACGCAATTTCCTGCCAGTTAGTTTAGCAAGGGCGATGGGGGCAAAACGGCGGACGTAAGCGGAAGTTTCCACTTTGCTAAGACCTCTTTGGCGCGCGGGCGCCGCTTTTCGGGGGACGGATGGCGTGTTAAACTGACGAAGAGTGGTGGGAGTAGCTCAGCTGGTAGAGCGTCGGTCTGTGGCACCGAATGTCGCGGGTTCAAATCCCGTCTCCCACCCCAACTTCACCGTTTTCCACTTCCCTTTCAACTTTCATGCTCTGGTAGTGTTCTGGTCCATCCGTATCTGCCCCGCCTTCAACGAAATGCAGCATCAGCTGTTCAAAGATGTGCCGATTTGCCTTGGCGTGCATCCAACAAGCACACGCGTTAAAGTTAGGTTTCCAAGATTTCGAAGGGCAGATCGAGTATGGCCAAACCCGTATTGATGGCAGTGGATGATGACGCGGAGGTGCTGCGGGCGGTGGAGCGCGACTTGCGCAACCGCTATGCGGAGCACTACCGCATCGTGCGCGCAAACTCGGGCGGGACCGCATTGCAAGCGCTGCAGTCGCTGAGAAAGCGGAATGAGCCGGTAGCTCTTTTCCTGGTGGACCAGCGCATGCCGGAAATGAGCGGCGTCGAATTTATCGCAAAGGGAATTGATGTTTTCCCTGAGGCGCGCCGCGTGCTTTTGACCGCTTATGCGGACACGGACGCCGCTATTCAGGCTATCAATCACGCGAGAATTCATCACTATTTGCTAAAACCGTGGGACCCTCCCGAGCAGAATTTCTATCCAGTGCTGGACGACTTGCTGAGCGATTGGCAGGCGGGCCACAAGCCTGCGTTCGAAGGCGTGCGTGTGTTGGGTCACCGCTGGTCTCCGCGTTCCTATGCGGTGCGGGATTTTCTGGCGCGGAATCAGGTGCCTTACCGGTTTTTCGACGTCGAGACCGCGGACCGGAACCCAGAAATTAAGGCCATGATTGACCAAAATGGCGGCGCGAACGTGAAGTTGCCTGTTGCGATTTTTGCCGACGGCACTTCCCTTTCCGAGCCGACGATCACGGACATTGCGACGCGACTCGGTTTGCGGACACGTGCGGAAACATCGTTCTACGACTTGCTGATTGTCGGAGGTGGCCCGGCAGGACTTGGCGCCGCTGTGTACGGAGCGTCGGAAGGTCTGCGCACGGTGATGATTGAAAGCGAAGCGCCGGGCGGTCAGGCCGGTATGAGCTCGCGGATTGAAAATTACCTCGGTTTCCCGTCGGGGCTTAGCGGCGCGGACTTGGCGCGCCGTGCGGTCGCGCAAGCGCGGAAGTTCGGCGTGGAAATCCTGGCCCCGCAAGAGGTGAAGAAGCTGCGTGTAGAGGGCCCCTCCAAATTTGCCACACTTTCCGATGGCACGGAAGTCGGCGCAAAAGCGCTGGTAATCGCCACAGGAGTTTCTTACCGCAAATTGGATGTGCCGGGGATGGAGCGCGTGCAAGGCGCGGGCGTATATTACGGTGCAGCGATGACCGAAGCGGCGACGTGCAAGGGCGAGGACGTCTACATCGTCGGCGGCGCAAACTCCGCCGGGCAGGCGGCGATGTTTTTCTCGCAACATGCGCGTCGCGTGATTATGCTCGTGCGCGGAAAATCCCTGGAAGCCGGAATGTCGCAGTATCTGGTGGACCAGATTCGAGAGACCGAAAATATTCACGTCGAACTGAACAGCCAGATTGTGGAGGTTTTCGGAGAAGAACGACTGGAGGCGATCTCCATCTTGTGCTCGACCAGTGGAGAGACACAGAGAGTTCCTACCAACCACCTCTTTGTGTTCATTGGCGCTGCGCCGCGAACGGAATGGCTGGCGAACGTGCTGATGCGCGAAGAAAAAGGATTTATTCTGACGGGTCCGGATTTGATGCCGGACGGAAAACGCCCGAAAGACTGGCCACTCGATCGCGATCCGTGGCTTTTGGAAGCATGCGTCCCGGGCGTGTTTGTTGCGGGCGATGTTCGCTATCGCTCGGTGAAACGCGTGGCTTCCGGCGTCGGTGAAGGCGCAAATGCGGTGCAGTTCGTGCATCAATACCTGAGCACGGTGTGAGATGGCAGAAACCGAGAAGGCAACGCAAGTCCAACACATCATCGGCGAGCTGAAGAAATTCCGCACATTTGCCGATTTGTCCGAAACCGATTTGCAGTGGCTGGCCGAGCGCATGGATGAGATAACTCTGGCCGTCGGCCAGATCTACGCGAAGCCCGGCGACTCCGTGGACTACCTTACCTTGATGGTCGAAGGAGAGCTGCAATTCCAACAGGCGGGCGGCGCGGGCTCGCCTGTGTTTATCGCTGTCGCGGGAGAAGTCACGGGGAGGTTGCCGTTTTCCCGGCTAAAACAGTTCAAGGGGACCAGCCGCGCGGTTCTGCCGACGCGAATCATCCGCCTGCACCGCGAGCATTTTCCGGAACTGATTCAGCGCATTCCGTTGCTGGCGGAGCGGCTTGTCGGACTGATGTCCGACCGCATCCGTGAAGTGACGCGAACGGAAACGCAGCAGGAAAAACTGATGGCGCTTGGCAAGTTGTCGGCCGGGCTGGCACACGAACTGAACAACCCAGCCGCGGCGGCGCAGCGCGCGGCGCAAAGCCTGCTGGCTTCTCTTGAAAACATTCGCGAAGTCAGTCTGCGTTTACTCCGGCATGCATCCACCGAAGAGCAGCGCAATGCGCTTTTTGAGTTCGAGTTGACCGCCGGCAAAAGTTTTGCGGCTCAAAGTGGTCCGGCGCCCGATCCGTTGGAGTTAAGCGATCGCGAAGAACGCGTTTCCTCATGGCTTGAGAAGCATGGCGTGCCGGATGCGTGGAAGATCTCGTCCATTCTAGCGGAAGGTTGCGTGGACGACCCGCAGCTGGAGAAATTCCTGACAAAGATTGGCCCCGACCTTTTGGGCGATGCCCTTCACCGCGTGGCGGCAATCATGACGTTATTTGGTCTGGTTCGCGAAATTGAGAATAGCACGCGGCGAATCAGCGACCTCGTAGGCGCTGTCAAACGCTATTCATATATGGATCAGACCTCGCTCAAGGAGGTGGACCTCCGCGAAGACCTCGATAACACGCTGAAGATTTTCGGGCATCGTTTGAAAACGGGGGTCAACGTCATTCGCAACTACGACGAGACTCTGCCGCGAGTTTGCGCCTATGGCGGCGAACTGAACCAGGTCTGGACCAATTTGATCGACAACGCGATTGACGCCATGCAGGGAAAGGGTGAATTGAAAATCACTACCTGCAAGGAGTTGGACTACGCCGTCGTGGAGATTCAGGACAACGGGCCAGGCATCCCCCAGGCGATCCAGTCGCGGATTTTTGACCCTTTTTTCACGACAAAAAGCGTAGGAGATGGGACAGGGCTCGGTTTGGATGCCGTTGCGCGCACTGTCCGCAGGCATCACGGCTTTATCGAGGTCGAGTCGCAGCCGGGCGAAACGTGTTTTACGGTCAGGCTCCCCTTCAAGCAGCCTCAGGCGGAGAGTACAGAAGGCGAGGATGCTCCGGTATGAATGAAACCTGCGAGCACATCAAGCAAACAAAAAAAACGAAGCCGCATTCGAAGGGCTGCGAGGAATGTTTGAAAATGGGTGACAGCTGGGTGCACCTACGGCTGTGCCTGGAATGCGGACACGTTGGCTGCTGCGACTCCTCCAAGAACAAGCACGCGACCAAGCATTTTCACTCGTCGAAGCACCCCGTTGTGCAATCGCTTGAGCCGGGCGAGCGCTGGATGTGGTGTTATGTGGACGAATTGTTTGTCGATCCGTGATTCGGATGCTATCGCGAGTTAACCCGCAGGCGGATGCCCCAAACCGAATTCTTTATGCAGTACCCGCAACGCATGCTGCATTGATTTCTCATCCACAACAAAAGAGATATTGGTCTCAGAAGACCCTTGTGCAATAGCGATCAAGTTCACCTTTTCCTGACCAAGCGCATTGAACGTTTTTCCCGCGACGCCCGGGGTCCCACGCATGTTTTCCCCAACAACCGCGACAATCGCGACATTTGGATCCACGGTGATGTGGTCCACGACTTCATGAGCGAGGTCTTGCGCGAATTCCTTGCGCAGCGCGTCCACGGTGGCGTGTGCGTGGGGCTTCGAAACCAAAAAGCAAATGTCGTTTTGCGAGGACGATTGCGAAATCAGGAGGACGTCAGCGCGAAGCTCGGCCGTCGTCGTGAACGTCCGGCCGATGACATCGGGAACGCCAACGATTCCCGGGCCGCCAAGACTAATCAACGCGACGTCGCGAATCGCAGTCAGCGCCTTGACACCACCGCCGATGCTCTTCCCTTTTTGCGAAATTTTGGTGCCGGGCTTTTCCGGCGCGAAGCTGTTGCGAATCCAAACAGGAATGCTCTCCGGAAGAACGGGCCGCAGCGTTTTCGGGTGCAGAACCTTTGCGCCGAAGTAGGCAAGTTCCGCAGCCTCACGGTAGGAAATCTCTGGAATCGTGCGCGCATCCGGAACAAGACGTGGGTCCGCGGTCAAAACGCCTTCGACGTCGGTCCAAATAATGATTTCGTCGGCATTCAGCGCGGCGCCTAGAATCGTGGCGGAGTAGTCAGAACCGCCGCGACCGAGGGTAGTGAGCTTTCCATCCTGAGTCGCGCCGATGAATCCCGTGACGATGGGTACTTCTCCCGCGGCAAGCAATGGCAGAAGTTGCGCGGCCGAACGTTGACGCGTTTCCTCCGCGCGCGGCTCGGCGCCGCCGTGGTAAGAGTCAGTGACGATCAGCTCGGTCGCCTCGATGGAACGGCTTTTTGTTCCAAGCTGGTTTAGCGCACCGGCAAACATTGGCGCGCAAAGTCTTTCGCCGAGGCTTGAGATGATGTCGAGCGTGCGCGGCGTCAGTTCGCGCAGCATCGCGGTTCCGTCGTAGAGGCGCTTGCCTTCCGCGAGAACTTCCTCGAGCTCGCGGTCGATTGCGGCGCGAGCCGTTTCGCCCAGAACTAGAACCGCCAGGGCCGCGCGGTGTTGTTGGCGAAGCGATTCAACCAGCGCGCCGCCCGCTGCCGTATCGCCTTCGCTGGCGCGGCGTGCTGCCTCAATCAAACGGTTTGTCACGCCACTCATTGCAGACACAACCACAACTACTCGCATTCCTTTCGCTGCGCCCGCGACGATTTGGGCGGCACGCGCAATGCATGTGGCATCGCCAACCGACGTACCGCCAAATTTCATCACTTGAAGTGGCTGTGTCATCAATCTTC
>Ga0137359_10001430_pt1 | contig 18888 bp, 19 predicted proteins | sample Mad1_40_16metaG_FD_108281 | JGI IMG/M metagenome (GOLD analysis project Ga0137359, IMG submission 108281) | Vadose zone soil microbial communities from Angelo Coast Range Reserve, California, USA - Mad1_40_16 metaG | ecosystem: Environmental > Terrestrial > Soil > Vadose zone | place: USA... | reverse complement strand
GCACGTCGCGCTTGGCGGCTTTCTTCCGACAATTAGCACCACTGGTGGCGGCGAATGGCTCAGCTCTCCTATCAACTCGAGCTTCCACGATATTTCCAAAGGCTGGATCGCCCAGGTGACCGGTAGTTGGCCGATTTGGGATAGCGGTGAAGTTTACGGCCGGGTAAAGGAACAGCGGGCATTGCTCTCTGAAGCCAAAATCACGTACGACGACGATGTTCGGCAGGTTGAGCTCGAAGTGCAGCAGGCCTATTCCAATTTGCTTCAGAACCAGGAATTAATCCAAAGTCAGGAGAAAAATGTGGAGCAGGCTTTGGAAGCGGTGCGCCTGGCCAAGGCCCGCCTCGATGCGGGCGCTGGAACCCAGCTCGATGTGTTGAACGCGCAAGTCCAGTTGGCCACGGCGGAGTCGACGCGCCTGCAGGCGTTCTTCGGATATAATTCTTCTCTCGCGGAATTCGACCGCGTCACCGGGACGCAGAGCACCTACACGGAATCGTTCAGCGGTCTGGCTCCGCACGCGACTCGGTCGAAAATCTACGAAACAGGCAGTGGCGTCGATGCCACCGGAAAGCGTCGCGAAAAGTCATCGAGATAGCCCGGCCTCGCTTCGCATTTCGGCTGATCGCGTGCCGAGCGGGCAATCTGCGATCGAACAATTTGCGGCGCTGGAATCGAGCGGCGTTTGCCGGCACGCTTTTATCAGGCGGATTGCTGGAATCGATGTTTCGCACGATAAAGCCGAAGCATTGCGACGGCTCGAAGCCACGCATCGAAACATTCGACGCGAAATTGGGGTGGAAAGTTGGCCGCTGCTTACCGCGGAACAAGTTCACGGAAACAAAATTGCGATTGTCGATGGACCGGTTGAATCGGACAGACAGTCCGCGGGTCGCGATGGAATCATCACGAACCAGAGGAAAATTCTGCTCGGCATTCATGTCGCCGATTGTTGCGCGGTTTATATTGTCGATCCAAAAACGCCGGCCATCGGTCTGGTCCATTCCGGCCGCAAAGGGACCGAGCTGGGTGTCGTTTCGAATGCGATCACGCAAATGAACGCAAGCTTCGGATCGCAACCGACCGACCTGATTGTGCAACTGAGCCCCTGTATTCGTCCGCCGCATTACGAAATCGATTTCGCCGCGAAAATCGTCGAACAATGCCGCGAGCGAGGCGTGAACGAAATTCACGAGAGCGACGTCTGCACCGCCTGCCATGTCGATCTTTACTATTCCTACCGCGCCGAACACGGGCGCACCGGCCGCATGCTCGCGCTGGTCGGTCTTGAATAGTTTAGTCCACGGTCGGCACAGCGCGCCGCCCCTACCACAAGGTCGACAATCTATTAGATCGACATCTCTTCGTCGATGCCGCGTTTTAGCGGGCAAATCCCGCGCTTCTTTGCGTTCGCGACAAATTCAAAAAATTCGCGCGCGGGCGCACCGAAATTTATGGTCGCGGCTTTCTCCAGCGCTTGTGAAATGTTCAGTCCGCTCGTGTAAAGCAGCTTGAATGCGGCTTTGATTTCGTCGCGGTCTTTCGCGCTGAACCCGGCACGCTTCAAACCGACAACGTTAACGCCAAAAATGGAATTGCGTTCTGCCGCGATCGTGAACGGCGGCAAATCTTTTCCAAATGCGGAACTCCCCTGAACCATCACCAGCCGCCCCACATGCATGTTCTGATGAAATGTCGATCCACCGCCAAGGAATGCTCCATCGTCTACGAGCACGTGTCCGGCCAGCAAACAATTGTTGGCAATGATCACGTTGTTACTGATCTCGCAGTTGTGACCAACATGAACGCCAACCATGAGAAAATTGTTGTCGCCGATCTTTGTCGTACTGCCTTCGGCACTGCCACGATGGATCGTGCAATACTCGCGAACCACGTTCTCGTCGCCGATCTCGATCTTCGTTTTTCGTTCCAGCGAAAATGCAAGATCCTGCGGCGGTGCGCCAATGATTGCGCCGTGTCCGATAAAATTACCGGCTCCGATCAAAACATCTCCTTCTATGACGACATGCGATTGAATCACCGTCCGCTCTCCGATCACCGCTTGTGCGCCGATCACCGAAAACGGGCCGATCTCCGTATTTGCGCCGATCCGCGCCCCTGGATCGACAATTGCCGTCGGATGAATTTTCAAAGCACGCCCGCTTCTTTAAAACTAAAATAGCCGGCGTTTCCGTTCGCGGGCGCGCCGATGATGATGTGGTCGAGCAATTTGATCTGCAATAGCTCGGCCGCTTCCACTAATCGCCGCGTCAGGCTGTGATCGGCCTGACTGGGCGACGCGTCGCCGGAGGGATGATTATGCACCACGATCACTGCGTAAGCCGACGAGGCCACTGCGGGCTGAAAAATGTCGCGCGGATGGGCGATGCTTTCATTCACGCTACCACTCGAAACTTCTTGGGTGCGGATGAGATGATAGCGAGTGTCGAGCAGGATTACGCGCAATGATTCCTTGCGCAACATTCGCATTTCCGTGCCAACCAACTCATTCACAATCTCCGGTGCATCGATTTTTTGCTTCGACAATGTCTCGTGCGCCAGACGCCGGCCGAGATCAAACGCAGCCACCAATTGCACCGCTTTCGCAAAACCAACCCCGGGAATTTTGGCCAATTCATCCACTCGGCATCGGCTTAATCCGCGAAGCGATCCGTATGTTTCGAGCAATTCGCGCGCAACTTCTATCGCGTTTGTCCCAACGATGCCGGTGCGCAGAAGAATCGCGATCAGCTCCGGATTGGTGAGGGCCGATGCGCCGTGCGCGGCAAGTTTTTCACGCGGCCGCTCTTCCTGCGGCATCTCCCGAATCTTTAGCCGGGACATTGCTACGTGCGCAACTGCTCGAACATCTCGCGCAGCGCATCGCCGAGCGCGAAAAGTCCCTCGAGATGCGCGTTCGATGGAAGCGACTCAATCCTGGTTTGGGCCTCGCGGATAAGATCGCTGCCGGCGGTAATCGATTCATCCAGCGCGCCATTGCCCGAGCGGTTTTTCAGAATCTCGGTTACTTCTTCGCAGCGGCCGTCGAGAATAAAACTCGAGCAGCGTTGGCGCTCGAATTCGGACGCGGAGCGCAAAAAAATCAGCATCGGCAGCGTGAACTTGCCTTTGCGCAAATCGGTTCCGAGCGTTTTTCCGGTTGTGCTTTCATTTCCCGCGATATCGAGGCAGTCGTCATAAATTTGATAAGCGGTGCCCACGCGCATTCCGAAATCTTTCAGAATCTGGATTACCGAAGAATCCGCTTGGCTGATCGTTGCGCCCAATTCGGCCGCCGCCGCGAAAAGCGATCCGGTTTTCATTTTCACGATGCGCAAATAATCCTCGACGCTGAGTTTGAGATCGAAGCGACGCTGAGTTTGGATCATTTCGCCGGAACAAATCTCGCTGGCCGCTCGGGCAATCGCGCGACTGATCTCTGAATTCTCAAAGCTGGTGGAGAGATTCAACGCGTGGGCAAACAGACAGTCGCCTAACAAAACACTCAGCGAATTTCCCCAGCGGGCGTTGATGGTCGGCTGCGCGCGGCGACGCTCGGCCTCGTCCATCACATCGTCATGCACGAGTGTGGCGAGATGGATCAACTCGACGATCACCGCAAGATCGACATGACCCGAATTGATCTGGCCGGTTGCGCCCCCGGTGAGAAGCGCCATCAGCGGTCGAAGACGTTTGCCGCGTCCGCCGATCGCATAGGTCACATAGCCTTCAATGGCTGGGTCAAAAGCTGCCGCTTGCTCAATAATTCGCGCTTCGACGAGGTCGAGTTGCGGTTGCACAAGCGTGGTCACTCGAGCCAGCGGGTTAAGCCCGGTAGCGGGTGCCACAATGCCAGTCCGGCTCGGATCTGAGCGTGCGAAGACTTCCACAATCGCAGGATGAAGGCCGAGCTGTTAAAAGTCAAAGCAACACGATGGCGAATTTCTGGGGAGGGCACGCGCCTCGGGTACCGTCTTCGGCGCCACGGCCAAAGACTTTAGCGTCGTCGCAACCAACTCACCGAGCCATACTTTTCCTCGGCAAGTTCGTGGGCACGTTCGATCAATGATTCGCCAAGGATTTTTACGCCGCAGTCGTCGGACAATTCTTTTGCGAATCGCTCGGCCAAACCGTTTTCAAGATCGACGTGTTGGACGCTTCCCTGATGAAGCAAGCCGGTGCGGGTGCGCCGTTGGGCCGCTCCGGCAATCTTGCGACCATTCAGCAAAACGTCGGCGGGCACTGGATTCGCAAAACAAGCATCTTTGTTGTAGCGGCGGTCTATGACCGCCGAATTTATTTGGGCACGAGGGTCACAGACCGCCGCTACAGTTGCCAGTTCTGCGCCATTTGAACCCAAAGCATCGCGCAGAGCGCGATGAACATTTTCGTAGATCGACATCGTCGATTCGCTGAAAGCCACATCGGTTCGGGGAATGACGATGGAATAAGTCAGATCATCTTCGTGCAAAACAATTCCGCCGCCCGTCCAGCGGCGAACCAAGTCGCGCCGCGCCGCATAATTTGCGACATCGGCAAATCTTCCAAAATAACCGAACGAAAGCGCAGGATGATCCCACCGGTAAAAGCGAATCGACGGAACCTCCGCGCATTCGAGCAAAGCTTCATCGATCGCCATATTCATCGCCGCCGATCGCGGAGTCCTGTCGTTATAAATATCCAGCGCGGCGAAGAGCCGTTCTGTCATTTCGAGCGAAGTCGAGACATCTCTCGCTGTTAATGATGATGGCGACATCGAATAGGAGCAGTGCTACTTACCGAGTTCTTCCAAAATCTTTGCAACCGCTTCGCGCGGCTTTGGATGTGCAGTGATCGGGCGGCCGATGCCGAGATAATCTGCGCCCGCTTCGGCTGCCTGGCGCGGCGTCATGAATCGTTTTTGATCGCCCGGCTCCGCCCAACGCGGGCGAATTCCCTGAACCACGATTTTAATTTTATCGCCGAACTCCGCCCGTAATACTTTGATTTCGTGCGGACTTGCCACGATTCCGTCAATCTCTTCTTCCACACCTAATCTGGCCAAGCGCAAGACCTGATCGTTGACTTTGTCGGAGATTCCAATTTCGCGCAGCGTTTGTTCTGTCCCGCTTGTTAAAACACTCACACCCAAGATCGATATGTTATTTGCGCGAGCCGCAGTCGCTGCGCGAATCATCTCCGATCCACCGCTTAGATGAATGGTGAGCATCTGGACGCCGAGGTTGCCAGCCGATTCGACCGCTCTTGCTACCGTGTTTGGGATGTCGTGGAGTTTGAGATCGAGAAAAACTTTGGCACCGGTGGCCAGAACTGCGCGCACAATTTCAGGTCCTTCAGCGGTATAAAGTTGCAGGCCGATTTTGAAGAACGAAATTTGGTCGCCGAGTTGTGTGACCAGCTCAAGCGCCGCAGTTTTCGTCGGCACATCGAGCGCGACAATGATTTTGTCAGCTGCTTTTGTCATGTCGAGCGGAGTCGAGACGCCTCTTTATATTTTCTTCTTAACAATATGAGATTCCTCGACTTCGCTCGGAATGACAATTGAAATGCAAACCATGCAAGTCTCAGCGCCGGCGAAGGTCAATCTTTCGTTGAGGATTCTGCGGCAACGCGATGACGGTTTTCACGAAATCGAAACCGTCATCGCGCCGATTTCGCTTTGCGATGAGATAAAGATCGGCCGGAAAAAACAGGGAATCGAGTTCCGCTGTGATGATCCATCTGTGCCGCAAGGCGATGACAATCTGGCTGTACGCGCGGCGAATACGTTTTTTACCTCGACGAAGTTGAAACCGGCGATCTCGATCGAGCTGAAAAAGAAAATTCCACCTGGCGCCGGTTTAGGCGGCGGCAGCAGCGATGCTGCCGCGACTTTACTCGCACTGAACCAGCTTTTCGAAACCAAATTGACGCGCGACGATTTGGCGAAGCTTGGATCGACAATTGGTTCGGACGTTCCGTTTTTCATTTTTGAATCGACGGCGATTTGCTGCGGACGTGGCGAGCTGGTCGAGCCAGTGAAATTGCAGGAGAGATTGTCGATCTTGCTCCTGAAACCGGAATTTGGAGTTGCCTCTAAATGGGCTTATTCACGCTGGTGGGATTCGAGAGACATTCCCGGCGTTTCTTATGAAATTCAGGAATTCGCCGGCCAAACGTTTGTCAACGATCTCGAGCGTCCGGTTTTTGAGAAATTTGTTTTTCTCGCACAACTCAAAATGTGGTCGCTCAAGCAACCGGAAATCGGTGCGGCATTAATGTCGGGCTCTGGATCAACAATTTTTGCAGTGATGCGCCAAAATGCAGATGTCGATCTTGTCGCCAAGCGCGCGTGTGAAGAGCTTGATCGGAAACTTTGGACGTGCGCATGCGAAACTTTAGAGGGCGCCGCGCCGTCGACGCCCTAGTATTCGGGACACGAGTCGCCGCAGCGACCGAGTCCCTCCATTATTCTCCCACGCTGGCGCGCAAGCTCGCTCTCGCGTATTCGCGGTTCAGCTTTGCGATGAAGCTGGCGCTGATTTCAGCGGGGCAAACGGCTTCGCATTCGTAGGTATTGGTGCAATTGCCGAAGCCTTCGCCGTCCATAGCGTGCACCATTCTTAGGACGCGACTCGCGCGCTCAGGATCACCCTGCGGCAAGAGCGCGAGGTGCGACACTTTTGCCGCGGTAAAAAGCATGGCCGATGCATTCGGACAAGCCGCCGCGCAGGCGCCACAGCCAATGCAGGCCGCGGCTTCCATAGCCAGATCGACATCTGGTTTGGGGATCGGGGTGGAATTCGCTTCCGGTGCCGAACCGGCCCGCGCGGAAATGAAACCGCCCGCCTGCACGATGCGATCGAGCGCGCTCCGGTCGACCACCAAATCCTTAACGACCGGAAAGGATCTTACGCGAAATGGTTCGACGATGATCGTTTCGCCATCGTGAAATTTTCTCATGTAGAGCTCGCAGACTGCGCCGGGATGGTCCGGCCCGTGTGCTTCACCGTTAATGGTGAGTGCGCACGTGCCGCAAATTCCTTCGCGGCAATCGGAGTCAAACGCGATCGGTTCCTCGCCGTGCGCCAGCACATTTTCATTCACGATATCGAGCAGCTCGAGGAATGACGTGTTCGGCGAAATCTCATTTGCTTCGTAATCAATGAGCTTGCCGCGCGATTTCGCGTTGGATTGGCGCCAAATTTTGAGTTTAAAATTCATGGGCGAAACAGTGTGAGATTCTCCGGCCCCGCTCGGAACAAGGGATCACTTGTAACTCCTTTGCGTTAAATGCACGGTTTCGAAATGCAGCGGCTCGCGATGCAATTTCGGTCCCGCAGTCGCGGGATTGCCTTGAAATTCCCATGCGAATACAGTGGCGAAATTCTCATCGTCGCGCAGGGCTTCGCCCTCCGGAGTTTGTTGTTCTTCGCGAAAATGGGCGCCGCATGATTCGTCGCGTGCGAGCGCATCGGTGCACATCAGCTCGGCGAACTCGAGAAAATCGGCGACGCGGCCGGCGCGCTCCAGGGCCTGGTTGAAATCTTCGCCATCGCCCGGAACGCGGATCCCGCAGCCACGGGACCAAAAATTTTCTCGCACCTCCGGAATCTTCGTCAACGCTTCGCGCAAGCCGGTTGCGTTGCGCGACATTCCGCATTTTTCCCAGAGAAGCGCTCCAAGCTCGCGGTGAACGGAATCGAGAGAAAGTTTTCCGTTTATCTTCAGGAGATTGTCGATCTTAGCGCGAACGTCGCTCTCGGCTTTTTTGAAGTCAGGATGGTCGGTTGACGGCCGCTTGCCCATCTGGGACGCGAGATAATTGGGCAATGTGTAGGGCAGAATGAAGTAACCGTCGGCCAAGCCTTGCATGAGCGCGCTCGCCCCGAGCCGGTTGGCGCCGTGATCAGCAAAGTTCGCTTCGCCAATCACGTGCAGACCAGGCAGGTTGCTCATCAAATTGTAATCAACCCACAAACCGCCCATCGTGTAATGCACCGCGGGATAAATGCGCATCGGAACTTTGTAAGCGTCTTCACCCGTGATCTTTTCGTAAATCTCAAATAAGTTTCCGTAACGCTCGCGGATCGTTTCTTTGCCAAGCCGTTTGATTGCGTCCGTAAAATCGAGATAAACGCCGCGACCACCAGGACCAACGCCACGTCCTTCGTCGCAAACTTCCTTGGCCGCACGCGATGAAATGTCGCGTGGCGAGAGATTGCCATAACTTGGATATTTTCGCTCGAGATAATAATCGCGCTCGCTATCCGGGATTTCGCCAGGCGATTTGCCGCAATCTTCCTTGCGCCTCGGAACCCAGACGCGGCCATCGTTGCGCAACGATTCCGACATGAGCGTGAGCTTTGATTGATATTCGCCGGAATGTGGAATGCAGGTCGGATGAATTTGGGTGAAGCAGGGATTGGCGAAAAGCGCGCCTTTTTTGTAGGCGCGATAAGTGGCGGTGACGTTGCAACCGCGCGCGTTGGTCGAGAGGTAAAAGACGTTGCCGTAGCCGCCAGTCGCGAGCACTACCGCGTCGGCCGCATACTTGTCGATCTTTCCCGAGACCAAGTTGCGCGTGATGATTCCCTTGGCATGACCATCGATAACCACCAGGTCGAGCATTTCGGTCTGCGGATACATTTGCACGGTGCCGGCGGCGATCTGACGACAGAGCGCCTGATAACAGCCGAGAAGCAGTTGCTGACCGGTTTGGCCACGCGCGTAGAACGTTCGTGAAACCTGCGCGCCACCGAAGGAGCGGTTCGCGAGCAGGCCGCCGTACTCACGCGCGAAGGGAACTCCCTGCGCGACGCACTGGTCGATGATGCTTGTGCTGACTTCGGCGAGTCGATAAACGTTTGCTTCGCGCGAACGAAAATCGCCGCCTTTGATCGTGTCGGAGAAGAGTCGATAAACGCTGTCGCCGTCGTTCTGATAATTCTTTGCGGCGTTGATTCCACCTTGCGCGGCGATCGAATGAGCGCGACGCGGCGAATCTTGATAGCAAAAACATTTCACCCGGTAGCCAAGCTCGCCGAGCGTGGCCGCGGCGGAGCCGCCAGCGAGGCCGCTGCCGACAATGATAATTTCAAATTTCCGGCGATTATTCGGACTAACGAGTCGGGCGTGGTCCTTGTGACTGTTCCACTTTCCGGCGAGCGCCCCGGACGGGATCTTGGGGTCGAGCGTTCCAATCATAATGGTTGCGCCGGTTTGACGAGCCCGAACAAAACCGCAATGGGAATCGAAGTGTAGCCAAGAAACAGAAGCCAGGCGAAAACGCGCCCGCCCAAGGCGAGACGCGGCGTCAGCGTTTTGTTATTGAGCCCGAGCGATTGAAAGAAGCTCGACGACCCGTGGCTCAAGTGGAGCGCCAGCAGAAACAATCCAAGAACGTAAAAGGACGAGACGTAGATGTTCTGAAAGCCGTAAACCATCATCGAATAAACATCGTAATGATTTAACGGATCGGCTTTGAGCAATGCGAAACGGCGATCGGTCACGCGCACGGTGAAATGCGCGATGTGATAAATGATAAACGCGAGCACGATCAGCCCGCTCATCACCATGTGGCGCGATGCGAAGGTGGCTTTTACATGTTCCTTGTCGATGTAGGCTTCGGGTCGCGCGCGTCGATTATCGATTGCCAGCCGGATCGTGACGTAAATGTGCACAATGACGGTCGTGAGTAGAGAAATCCTGATTATCCAAAGAATAGGTCCGAGATCGCGGAGATGTTGCGAGTAACCGTTAATCCAATCAGGGCCTAAAAAGATTTGCAGATTTCCAAGCAAATGTCCGATGACGAAAAGGATCAAAATGATCCCGGTGAACGCGACGATCATTTTTTTTCCGACCGATGAATAATAAAAGGCCGAGAGCGCGTTCACGAGTGATTTTACTTGCTTCCAGGTTTTACCGCGGGAATGCGAGCAAGATCGGCCGGCAATTTGTCGGCCGGAAATGTTTCGACATCCATCTCGATCAAACTAACAAAAGGGCAACCGAAGACCGGTTTGATTTTGCCGCTTAGATCGAAAAACACGCCGACCACGGCGACGCTCCCGCCGTGCGCGCGCACGATATCGATCGTTTCCTGCACGCGGCCGCCGCGCGTTACGACATCTTCGACGACGACAAACTTTTCGCGATTGTCGATCTTGAAGCCGCGTCGCAAGACAAGTTTGCCGTCCTCTTTTTCAACAAAAATGTGGCGTTTGCCTAACGAACGAGCGACCTCCTGACCGACAATGATTCCACCGAGGGCAGGGGAGATCACCGAGTCATAATCAAATGCGTGCAACTTCTCCGCGAGTTGGCTGCACACTTGTTCGACAATTTTTGGATGCTGAAGCAGGAGCGCGCATTGAAAGTATTGCCGGCTGTGCAGGCCGGAACGCAAAATAAAATGGCCATCCAGCAATGCACCGGTTTTTCGGAACAACGCGGGCAAGTTCTCGCTCATGGTTTTCTTTTTGTAGCGGCACTCTATGAGTGTCGCATTTTTTCCTTTTTGAGCGACGGTCATAGACCGCCGCTACAGTTAAAATCTAGCCCGAAGTGTCAGCGACAGTTTGTCCGCCGAAGCCGCCCTGCTCGGCCACGGCGATGGCTTCGATTTCCACGCGCGCGCCTTTGGGTAGAGCGGGGACCTGCACGGTCGAGCGAGCGGGCGGCGCTTGCTTGAAATACGAACCGTAAATTTCATTCACGGTCTGAAAATCGGCGAGATCGGTGAGAAAAATTGTCGTCTTGACGATGCTCTCGAATGAAAGACCCTCGGCTTCCAGGACGGCGGTGATATTGTCGAGAACGCGGCGGGTTTGCGCAGCAATATCTCCCGAGACGATCTGGCCGCTTTTTGGATCTAGCGGAATTTGTCCGGCGCAGTAGATTGTCGATCCAACGCGGACGGCCTGCGAATAGGGGCCGACCGCGGCGGGCGCTTCGCTTGTGGAAATAATTTTCTTCATCGAGCGATCTTAGCGGCTGCGCGCCGAATGACAAATGACGGAATCTCATCGATATTAGCAGTGAAATGGTTGGCTGGATTTTAAAGAAAATACTAGGGTCGAAAAATCAGCGTGAGCTCAAGCGCCTGATGCCGATGGTGCACCGCATCAACGAGTTCGATGAGCAATTCAAGAACTTGTCCGACGAAGCATTGCGCGCGAAAACCGCGGTGTGGAAGGAAGAACTGGCGAAAATTCCCGACCTCGAGAGCCAGTGGAAGCGGTAGGACGAGATTTTGCCGGAAGCGTTTGGGGTTGTGAAAAATGCGGCCCGCCGTCTGAAAGATCGACAACATAGTTTCACCGTCTGCGATCAGCCGATGAAGTGGGACATGGTGCATTTCGACGTGCAATTGCTCGGCGGAGTTGTCCTGCATCGTGGACGAATCGCGGAGATGGCGACGGGCGAAGGCAAAACGCTGGTGGCGACATTACCGCTTTATCTCAATGCGCTTACCGGTCGCGGCGCACACCTGGTGACGGTGAATGATTATCTGGCGCGACGCGACGCGGAATGGATGGGTCAGCTCTACGATTTCCTCGGGCTCACCGTCGGCTGCATTGAACACGATCAAGAGCCGAACGTACGCCGCGAACAGTATGCGATGGACATTACTTACGGAACGAACAGCGAATTCGGGTTCGATTATCTGCGCGACAACGGCATGGCCACGACGCGCGAGCAGCAGGTCCAGCGCGGTTACCATTATGCAATTGTCGATGAGGTCGATTCCATCCTGATCGATGAAGCTCGCACGCCGCTGATCATCAGCGGCCCGGCCACAGTTTCGACCCATCAGTACGACAAATGGAAACCGTTGCTCGAACAATTGGTGCGAAAGCAGAACATGCTTTGCAATCGGCTGGCGAGCGAAGCGATCGAGAAATTCGAAGAGGGCGATGTGGAAACCGGCGGACGTCTCATGTTCAAAGTGAAACTGGGGCAGCCGCGCAACAAGCAACTGCTGCGCATGATGGAAGATCCCGAAAAACGCCGAGCCATCGATAAAGCCGAGCTCTCGTTTTACCAGGACACGCGCAAGGAGGAATTGTTCGCGCTCAAGGAAGAACTTTTCTTCACTATCGATGAGAAATCGAACGAATCCGATCTCTCCGAGCAGGGCCGGGCCTTTTTAAATCCGGACGATCCCAATGCATTCGTGCTGCCGGATTTGATCAACGAATTCACGGAAATCGATCTCAATCCGGACCTCTCCGACGACGAAAAAGAGCGCGCGAAAACGGAGCGGCAGCAACATTGCGATGCGCAGGCGGAGCGTATTCATAACATCTCGCAGTTGCTGCGCGCCTACTGCTTGTTCGAGAAAGACGTCCAGTACGTGATCGAGGAGAACAAGGTCGTGATTGTCGATGAATTCACCGGCCGCAAAATGCCCGGGCGCCGCTGGAGCGACGGTTTGCATCAGGCGGTTGAAGCGAAAGAAGGCGTGCAGATCGACCGCGAAACGCAAACGCTCGCGACGATCACGATTCAAAATTATTTCCGGCTCTACCAAAAACTGGCCGGCATGACCGGCACGGCCGAAACCGAAGCGGCCGAGTTTCACGATATTTACAAACTGGACGTCAATATCATCCCAACGAATCGGCCGGTGGCGCGTAAAGATTCTAACGACCGCATCTACAAAACGCGGCGCGAAAAATACAACGCTGTCATCAATGAAATTAGAGATTGCCACATCAAGGAGCAGCCGGTGCTGGTCGGCACGGTGAGTGTGGAAGCGTCGGAGTTGCTCAGCCGAATGCTTAAGCGCGAGAAGATTCCGCACAATGTTTTGAACGCGAAGTTTCACATGCAGGAGGCGGAGATCGTGGCGCGCGCCGGTCAACCAGGCACGGTCACAATTTCAACGAACATGGCCGGCCGCGGCACGGACATTAAATTGGGGGACCGCGTGGCGGCACGCGGCGGACTTTACGTTATCGGCACAGAGCGGCACGAAGCGCGGCGGATAGATCGACAATTACGCGGGCGTTGCGCGCGCCAGGGCGATCCGGGCAGTTCCCGCTTTTACGTCAGCTTCGAGGACGACCTCATGCGCAACTTCGGCGCAGCCGATCGCATGACGAGAATCATGGAGCGCTTCGGGCTCGAGGAAGGCCAGGAGCTGGAGCATCGTTGGTTGAACAAGTCGGTCGAGACGGCGCAGAAGCGCGTCGAGCAACGCAATTACCTGATCCGAAAACGGACGCTCGATTTCGACGACGTGATGAACAATCAGCGTGAAGTCGTCTACACTTATCGTAACGAGACAATCGATTCCGAGGAACCGCGCACCCTGATCTACGAAGTGATCGACGAAGCGGTGCCAGCGAAAGTGAAGGAGTATATCGCGGACGATGAGCCGAACTACGCGGGCCTCATCCACTGGGTAAACACGACGTTTCCGCTCGGCCTAACCAAAGAAAAAGCGCAATTCGAGACGCGGAGTGTCGATGAAAACACCCAGTTCCTGATCGAAAAGATCAAGGACGCGTATGAGCGAAAATCGAGTCACGAGGAACCGACCGCGGTGAAAAGTCTCGAGCGTTACATTATTTTGAACGCAATCGACCGTCTCTGGCAGGAGCACCTCTACGCGATGGATTCGTTGCGCGAAGGCGTTTACCTCCGTGGTTACGCGCAAAAAGATCCGCTTATCGAATACAAGACCGAGGCCTACGACATGTTCGTCGAGCTGATGGCGAACATTAAAAACGAAGTGCTGAACAATCTTTTCCGCAGCACCTCGAACTTGCAGGCATTCGAAAATTTCCTGGCCACGCTGCCGCAATTTTTACTGCGCGAACATGCTCCCACCGCGCCGACCGCAAACGCGCCGGCGCGCGCGCGCCAGCCTCAACCGGTGGGCGCGATGGCGGGAATCGCTGCCGATGGCGACGGTGCAGCCGACATAACGCTCGATCTCCCCGTTCGCCGCTCATTGCCAAAGGTTGGTCGCAACGAGCCATGTCCCTGCGGCAGCGGTAAAAAATACAAAAACTGCTGCGGCCGCGTCGCGTAATTAGAAAATTTATCTGCGACAGCTCGTGAAGCTGCACTGCATTGTTAGGCATCCAATTCGTAAGTCGTGATCTCGAGTTCGTGGCCGTCGGGGTCGCGAAAATAGATCGAGTGGCAAATCTCGTGATCTTGGAAATGGAATTTGATACCGCGTCGTTTGAGTTCTTCTTGTGCGGCAAGAAAGCTTTTGCGATTGGCGCGAAAGGCCAGATGCAGCATGTCGATCTTACCTTTGCGCGCCGCGGTTTTTGAATTGCGTGGACGCGCGGGGAAAAGCGCAATCGCGGTTGTGCCTTTGCCGATAAAAGTTGGTAGACCGCTCCACATTCCTTCATGGCGGCGCTCGAAACCCAAGACTTCGATGTACCATTGCGCAGAGCGCTCAACCTCGCCCACCGACAAGGCGACATGGTCAATGCCTTCGAGCTCGAACATCGACATCAATTTTTGCATTAACGGAATTGTCGCGCACGACAATTCCGGATAGTTCTGGGTCATGAAATCGCTCAGCCGCCGAGCGTTTCTTAAAACGATTAGTCAAGCCGGACTTCTTTGTGCCGCGCCGTCATTTGCGCACGCAGTCGAGACGCTGAATCCAGACACGGTCACCATCTCGATCTTGCACACGACTGATCTGCACGGCCACATCTTGCCGACGGTCGATTATAACGGAAACCCTGACCTCGGCGGATTGGCGCGTTGTGTGACGCAAATACGCCGCTGGCGGCGGCAAAATCGGAACTCGATTTTGATCGATGTGGGCGACGTCTACCAAGGCACTGAGGTCGGCTTGCGCAGCAAAGGCGAGTTGATGGTCGACCTTTTCAACTATTTGAAATACGACGCGTGGATCATTGGCAATCACGAGTTCGAGTGGGGAATCGAACCGTTCTCCCACGCGGTCGCAAGATCGACAATGCCGGTTCTGGCCGCGAACACGTTGCTGGAAGGAAGACCGGCTGGCGAAATTCCGGATACGAAAAATCCTTTTTCGAAAATCCAGCCCTACATTTTAAAGGAAATTGCGGGAATCAAGATCGCGATTATCGGAGTCACGACTCCGGGCATGCCGTTCTGGTTCCGGCCGGAATTTGCACGTGGGATTGATTTTCAACATCCGGTTGAGCCGGTGCGGCGTGCGATTGCGAAAGCAAAAAACGAGGGCGCGAATACGATCGTGCTCAGCGGTCACATGGGTCTAAAAGCGCGCACTGGTGGCGACGATTTTGCGAACAGTGTGATGACGTTGACTTCCGAATTTCCCGAGACCGCTGTTTTCATAGCTGGTCATACGCATCAAGCGATCCCAAGTCGCATGACCAACGGCGTGCTTTTGACCCAATCGGATCATTTCGGCATTCACGTCGGCCATGTCGGTCTTGTCTTCGACCGCAATTCAAAAAAACTGCTGCATCGACAAGCGCATTGCGAATTGATGGACAACCGTTTCCATCCCGATCATGTGGTTATTTCCCGAACCAAAGTGCAGCTGGCCGAATCAGATGCCGTACTCGCGCAGCCGGTCGGCGATTTGGCCGAAACTCTTGGCGCGCGCGGCCATCCCGGCGAGCCGAGTGATGTCGAACGATTGATCGGTGCAGCAATCATGGAATCGCTGCAAGAAAGAGGCATCTCAATCAACGGCGCCATGCACGGCGTTTTCGACGAGAGAAATAATTTCTTCGCCGGTCCGAAGACCGTGAACGACATCTGGAACATCATCCCCTACGAAAACTACTTGGTTACGGCCGAGCTCGTGCCGGATGAAATCAAGTTGATCATGGAGGAGGTCTACGCGAGCCACGAAGGCCGGAATTTACTCGGATTCAATATTGTGACGGAAGGGCGCGGTTATGATCGCCGCATCAATTCAATGACGCTCGCTGATGGGCGGCCGCTTGAGCCAGATAGAAGATATACGATTGCGTTCAACACCTTCGATTCGCGCAGTGCCGGCCATCGCTTTATGAAACTGCGTGCTTTGCTTGAAACGCCATCGGCCAACTGCGTCATGCATCAAGTGCAGACTCGCGATGCACTCATCGATTATTTCCGGCGGCACAGAATAGTGCGCAAAATTGCCGCCAGCAATCACCTGGCCGCTGCGGCGTAAGTTCACGACTTTGGCCTTGCAAAAACGACGCGCTCCGCTTGCGTATCTGCCCATGCGCACGTTTGCCGTCTCGCTGCTCAGCTTGTTATCAATTATCGATCTTGCGTCATCGCAGGTAACCGATGTTCCGTCCACGCAGACAGCGGGTTTGCCGATCTACCGTCCGATTTTGCTGGGGAAAGGTCCAAGCTCTTTGATCGATCGCATCGACACACAGGACTTGGTTAAGAAAGGCCAAAAGGATGCGCAGGTCACGTTCGTCTGCTCGGTGAAGAAAAATGGCGAAGTGGAGTGGAGCGGCGTGTATAGCGGCACAGCGGATTCGGATCTTCTCAGGCAAGAACTGCAAAAGAGGCTCTCGCCAGCGTCGGATCCCAAATTCATTCCGGCCATTTATAATCATCGACCGGTGGACGCCATTTATTACGGCAGGGTCACTTTCGCGGTCGTCGATGGAAAACCGCGGCTGCGCATTTTTTCCAATCAGGAAGCCGAGGAACTAAAAAAAGAGGCCGACTTTATCGGGCCGCAGCCTTTTTTTGGGCCTGAATCGAAGTTTAGCGGATTCCATTATCCAAACGAGAGTACGCCAGTTGTGGTAGATGGCGTTGTCCAGCTTGAACTAAAGATTGACGCTACCGGAAATCTTCAGGACATGAAAGTGCTTTCGGAGGAACCTCCCTATCTCGGGTTTGCGGACGCAGCTCGGGGCGATTTTCGCAATGCCAAGTTTATTCCGGCCTTCCGTGACGGCAAACCAGTGGCATGCGACGTGACATTACGGGTTTTTTACAAAGCAAAGGCTTTTTGAGGCGGACGACTGATTGCGCAGTTCGCCTCGAGAGAGGTGGCCAGGCGCTCATGAATGAAAAGATCATTGGCCGGGCGTTTTTCCGACGGGACCCGCTTACTTGCGCGCGAGAACTAATTGCCACGGAGCTCGTCTGGGGAAAATGCGTAGGGATCGTGGTTGAGACCGAAGCCTATTTTGCCGAGGGCGATGAGGCGTGTCATACCTTTTCACGTCCAAGCGCGCGGGCGTTTGTCGAGCGGAACCAGGCTGGCGCGGCCTACATTTATTTTAGTTACGGGGCGCATTGGATGTTAAATGTGCTCGTAAAGGGCGAAGCGAAGGGTTTTGTTTTAATTCGCGCGCTTGAACCGATCCGCGGGATCGAGTTGATGAAAAAACGTCGCGGCATCGACGACAAAAAGCGTCTCTGCTCGGGACCGGGCAAACTCACGCAAGCATTCGAAATCACGGATCGACATCATGAAATGGATTTGTGCGACGGTCCGCGCCATTGTTTCGTTCGATCCACAAATGCGATTGTGGATATTGTAGCGGACGCGCGGATTGGCATCACGCGCTCCGTCCATCATCCGTGGCGTTTTACTTTACGCGGGAGCCAGTTCGTAAGTGTGCTGGTCCGCAGCGGAGCAGTCATTGACCGCGTCTCATAGCTCGTTGAGGCTTATCCTTCAATGAATCGAAGTAGAAAGCGCGTTCTCCTCGGAATGAGCGGCGGAGTTGACTCCAGCGTTGCCGCCTATTTGTTGCGCGAGCAGGGCTATGAGGTGATCGGCGTGACCATGAAAGTATGGCCGCAGGATTGCATCTCGCGCGCGGAGGACAAGTGCTGCGGCCCGCAAGCGGTGGCTGATGCGCGCTCGGTTGCGCACTCCCTAGGCATTCCGTATTACGTGGTCGATGAAGCCGACCAGTTCGAGCAGACCGTGATCAATTACTTCGCGAGCGAATATCAAGCCGGGCGCACCCCGAATCCGTGCATCATGTGCAATGAGAAACTCAAGTTCGGAAATCTTTGGGGAAAAGCTCAGGCACTTGGCTGCGATTATATCGCGACCGGCCACTACGCGATTATCGAGCATCAAAAAGAACCGGCTACTGGCCGCGATCGCGCGGTGTTGCGCAAAGGCGTCGATCCGCGCAAAGACCAGTCCTATTTTCTGTTTAGCCTCCGCCAGGCGCAGTTGCGTCATGCCCTCACGCCGCTCGGGACAATGTTGAAGCCGCAAACCCGCGAGATCGCGCACTCGTTAGGCTTGAAGGTCGCGGACAAGATCGACAGTCAGGAGATCTGCTTTGTCCCGGGCAATGATTATAAGACATTTCTGCGTTCGCACCTGGGCGAGAACGAATTTCATCGCGGCGAAATTTACGATGTCGATGGGAATTTCGTGGGTCAACACGAAGGCATTGAGCTTTTCACCATCGGTCAGCGCAAAGGATTGCCCGGCGGCTCGATGCGGCCGCGCTACGTAGTCGATCTCGATGCCCAGACCAACCGCGTGATTGTCGGCGATGCGGACGACTTGATTTGCGACGAGTTCGAAATCGATCGCATAAATTGGATCTTGCCAGAGCGCGCGACTGAAGATGTCGACCTTACAGTGAAGATTCGTTACAACCATCCTGGGACGAGCGCGACGGTCACGCAATTGGAGGACAATCGCGCTTGCATTCGCTTGCACGAACCGCAGCGCGCGGTCACGCCAGGACAAGCGGCCGTGATTTACCACGGCGACATCGTGGTCGGGGGCGGTTGGATCTGCCGGAGCGAGGCGCTTAGCGGGACTGCGGCGCCTGCTTTGGCCTAACGAATGGCTGAGAAAGGTCTGCTCGCGCTGAGCACGTTTCCGGATGCCAAAATAGCGCGTCGTATTTCTCAGCAGCTGGTTACCGAAAAATTCGCGGCCTGTGCGAATATTTTACCAACCGTCGAATC
>Ga0137359_10001428_pt1 | contig 18908 bp, 18 predicted proteins | sample Mad1_40_16metaG_FD_108281 | JGI IMG/M metagenome (GOLD analysis project Ga0137359, IMG submission 108281) | Vadose zone soil microbial communities from Angelo Coast Range Reserve, California, USA - Mad1_40_16 metaG | ecosystem: Environmental > Terrestrial > Soil > Vadose zone | place: USA... | reverse complement strand
GACCTTGTTCCAATGAATGGGCTTGTTCTCGGCGAGGCTCAGGCGCACCGGCGCCAACATTTCGGCGTTCGTATAGAGCTGCGAGTGGCAAGTCATGCAGGTATGAGTGGGCGGCACGCCCGCGACCGGCGACCGCTCGACTCCGGCATGACAGTATCGGCAATCGAGGCCGAGCCCGCTGATATGATGCTCGTGGCTGAAGGGAACCGGCTGCCCCAACGTGATGTTTTCACTCGTGATGTACGAAGACCGCATGATCCCATACGCAATCGCGATGGCGAGGAACGGGACGACCAGGATTGCGGTGAGCACCACGCGGGCGAGCGTGTCTGCGTAGGGTCGAAAGATCTGCGCCATCCGCCACTCGCTTTGCGGTCTAGGGCGGGGATGACTTTTCTTCGAGTTCGAAGTCGTCCGCGCCATGCACGCGGCGCCTCGTAAACGTCTCCGTAATGGCTTTGTTCCTGTGGACCGAGTGCCCCCCGGGAAGCGCGATGTGCCGGATTCAATCAAGCGGGTGGTTGTGGTCGGCTCTTATCTTGGTCGTTCTTATCAGTTACGCTGCCGCGGGACCGTATCTGCAGCCGCCATGTCCGATCATCCTCGCATCCATCCCGTGAAACCCGAGCGCCCCGACGGCGCGCCGCCGGTGCCGGTGTCGCCGCACCTGTTGACGTGGTGGTTCGGCCTGATGGCGGCGGGCGGCTTGGGGTTTGGGCTTTACGCCGATGAGCGACCGTTCGGCAACGGCGTGCTCGCCCACCCCCTGGTCGCCTTCCTTGCCTGCGCGGTTGTGGGCTTGCTGACGCTGCGTTTCCTTCATGCGCGACCGGTGCTCCAGTTGATTTCCGCGCGGCGCCTCGCGGCCGGAGCAATCATCGGGATCGCATGCTTTTTCATCGGCACCTGGTTCGGCGCCAATCTGATCCATATGCCATGAGCGATCTGCATCAAGACATAGAGCGCGGGCTTGACGCCCACGCTCTGCATGAGTGGAATCATTTCCGCGCCAGCCGACGCGCCTGGATGGAACCGCTACTCGTCGATCGACGTGCGCAACATGCCCCAATCCACCGGATGTGGCGCCTGTCCTGGCGGCGTTGTCGAAATCTCAAGCCGCGGGTTGCGGCGGGTAAAATCGCAATACGCAAAACCGAGCCCCGAGAGCGCGCCGCGGAAGCTTCGGGCGTCGGTTTGTTGAATGGTGAAGCAAGGCTGGAACGGCATCCCACGCAGCGACGCGCAGATCGAATCGGGCTGCACCCGGATCGTGCCGGTCGGCAGGGCGACGAGGCGCACAGGTCCTGAGCCACGCACTTGGATGGTGCCGACCACCGACCCATCAGCATTGATCCGGCCCGCCCCGGTGGTGCCCTCGAAGCACGAGTAGCTGAAATACTTGCCGGCAATGAAGCGCTTGGCTTCTGCGGGCTTGAGCTCGCCCGCCCCCGCCGGCATTGCGGCGACAAAGCTTGCGACGACAAAGCTTGCGACGACAATGACGCTACGCCCCAACATGCCCGACTCCACTTTCCATAACCTGTCTTAACCAGCCCTGTTAAGCCCACCCTGACTGTGCTCGAAAAATACCTAACTCGAAACGAGCATGATTGGATTCGGTGGATAAATATTAAACGTATTTACTGGATTTTGACCACAACTCGACCCCGGATGCCGCCCTCAACGATCTTTTTCCCTACCGGGATAACGCCTGTAAGGTCAATTTCCTCAATCATTTTGGCCAATTTGTGCCGATCGAGATCGGTGACGAGTCGCTTCCACGCGGCGTTGCGTATTTGCAACGGTGCCATGGTGGATTCTATTCCCAATAAAGACACTCCCCGCAAAATGAACGGGGCAACCGAGGTCGGCAGATCGATGCCGCCTGCGAGCCCGCAGGCCGCGACGGCGCCGCCGTAGCGGGTCATCGACAGCATGTTGGCGAGTGTCGTCGATCCGACAGTGTCGATCCCGCCGGCCCAGCGTTCCTTGGCAAGCGGGCGCGCGGGGCCGGTGAGGTCGGCGCGGGCGATCACCTCGGTCGCCCCAAGGTCCTTGAGATACCCCGTCTCGGCCACGCGGCCGGTCGACGCCAAAACCCGGTAGCCGAGTCTGGACAACAGCGCGACCGCGACCGACCCGACCCCGCCGGCGGCGCCCGTGACGATCACCTCTCCGCTGCCCGGCCCAATCCCGGCGCGCTCGAGCGCCATCACGCACAGCATCGCCGTATAGCCGGCGGTGCCGATCGCCATGGCGTCGCGGCCGGACAGACCCGGCGGCAACGCAACCAGCCAATCTCCCTTCACCCGCGCCTTTTCGGCAAACATGCCGAGATGGGTTTCGCCGCATCCCCAGCCGTTGAGCAGAACCTGATCGCCGGGCTTCCACGCCGGATGCGAAGAGGCTTCCACCGTCGCGGCTGCATCGACGCCGGCGATCATGGGAAACCGCCGCACCACAGGAGCCTTGCCGGTGATGGCGAGGCCATCCTTGTAGTTCACGGTCGACCATTCGGGCCGCAGCGTGACATCGCCTTCCATCAGGTCCTGCGCGTCGAAATCCGTCAGCGCGGCGGCGGTGCCGCTTTCGGTCTTGGTGATGACGATCGCCTTGAATGTGGACACGAAGTACTCCCGCTAACTCTGTGTTCGGCCCAAGATACCTAAGCGAAGCGCTGTTCAGCTTGCCACTCAGGGCGCAGCAACGCCATGATGAGCTCGTCCCTGTAGACGCCACCAAAAAACGCACTGCCACGCGCTATTCCTTCCGCCTTGAAGCCGACACCTTCGTAGGCTCGGCGTCCGCGGCTGTTCTCCGGAAAGACCCCCAACCAAAGACGCCACGCGTTAGTTTCCTCGAATGTGGCGTCGATGACCTTGCTCAAGAGCGACCGGCCGTAGCCGCGGCCCGGACGAGAAACGGCAATCCGCTTCACCAGCGTGACGCGCTCCGGAGAGTCCCAATCGCGCAGAATCGCGAAGCCGATGGGCTCCGAGCCATTCCAAGCAACGAAATAGGCGTGCCGGCCATCGGAAAGGGCGGAGCGGTGACGCGCCTCATCCCAATGGCCAACGAGATCCTCGAATCCGGGTAGACGTTCCGTCGCCATGATGAAACGGATCATCGATTCGTCGCCACGCACGACGACAAACGTCCCGGAACTCGCTGATTGTCCCCGTTGTACGGTGGTTTCTGTGCGGTCCAAGTGGTGTCGCCCTTTCCATCTACGAAAGCTTGACCCAATACTTGCCTTTCACGCGCCTCAGCTCTTCGTCAGTGCAGGGGCGTGGCAGCTCGTCACCGTCGTGAATGCGCGCTGCTATGGCTTCCTCGATCGCCGCCGTGGCGCGCCGAGCCACATCCGCCTCGTCCTCCGCAAAGGTTGTCACCTCGGGAAATGCCGGGCAGGTAATGAGCAACGAGCCGTTGTGGTCATTGGTGACGTTGAGGAGGTATTGCATCATTTCAAGCCCAAATCCTTGAGAATCTTTGTTCACCAGAAGCTAGCCTGGAGAGCTGAAGGCGATTATCTTGATTGATGGGGTTGGGGGAATGAACAAGAAGCTTTTAGCTGCGATCCGCAACAATCCGAAGGATGTTCGGTTCGAAGACGCCGGTAACGTGGCTGAGTGGCTGGGTTTCGTTCATAAAGGCGGAAAGGGCAGTCATCGGGCGTTCTCGCGGAGCGGTGAGCGGATCGGGCTTAACTTCCAGGACCGGAGCGGGCGGATACCAGCCTATCAGGCGAGGCAGCTAATCGCTATGATGGACAAATACGAAAAGGAACAAGGCTCGTGACCCTGCACTATCCCGCCGAAGTATTTTGGAGCGAGGAAGACGGGGGCTGGATCGCCATCGCCCCCGATCTTCCCGGCTGCTCTGCGTATGGTGAAAGCCGGCCCGAGGCCCTTAAGGAACTTGAGCCTGCTATCGAGGCATGGATTGAGGCAGCGAAGGCTGCCGGTAACTCGATCCCACAACCTTCGCAGAGGCTTAGAGCTTAGAGCCGAAGCCCATCCTACAAGTTACCGCCACTCCGCCGGTGGCCCCGCGAGCGCGGCAAGCCCTTCCGCCCCCGACATTGCGCGCCGATACAGGCGCACCTCGCGATGATTGCGGATCAGGCGCAGCGCATCAAAGTCGATGAGCCCAGCCGCGCGCAATGCCCCAAGGTCGCGCCAAAACGCATGCCACAGGTGAAGCCTCAGATCGGCGACCAGCACCTTGGTCGCCAGATACGTGCCTATCTTGCGATAGCGCCCGACAATTTCGGGGCGTTCGCGTGCATAGGCGACGAGGCCGCTCCCCGCCTTCGCCCAATCGTTGGAGAGATTGTCGTCGCCCCAGAACTTCTCCCATAGCGGCTCAGACAGAAGCTGCGCTCCGCCGCGCCTGGCAAGCCTGATCAGGAATTCGCGATCCTCGATAAGCCGCAGCCGCTCGCAGAACCCACCCACGGCCAGCGCCGCCACGCGCCGCACCGTGATGCTGGTCGCTTCGACCGGAACAAGATCGCAGATCAACGCCCACTCGAACGCTAGCGCGGCAAGGCGCACCGCCGGAATGCGTGCCTCGCGGGACCGTTTGCGATCATGCCGGATCGCCGAACTCAGCGTGCAGACGAGGCCCGCATCGGCCGCAAAGGCCGCAAGCGGGGCCGCAAGGCGACGCGGCAGATAAGCATCGTCGCTGTCGATAAAAGCCACAATGCCGGCTCGCGCGGCTTTGAGGCCGAGGTTACGCGCCGCACCGGGCCCGCCATTGCGTTCGGCCGTGATTGCGCGGACGCGCGGGTCGCAGAGCGTTGCGAGATAATCCGCCGTGCCGTCGCGCGAGGCGTCGTCGACCACGATCAGCTCGAAGCGAACGCCATCCTGTGCCAGCACGCTCGCGATGGCCCGCGGCAGGCTGTGCCGGCGATCATAGGTCGCCAGCACGACGGATATGTCCGGTGTGCCGGTTCCGGGAACGTCGTTCATGGCCGGGCTGTATCAGCGCGGCGGGCGGAATGCCAGGGCGAGGTTCATGTCATGGGGATCAATCGCGTGCGGGTCACGGCGCTGCCAGACCGCAAATCCAGCGACGAAAGCCGCATGGCACTAGCCCAATGCTATTCCTAGCTGGACCGGCATGTCCACAGTCTCGGGCGCGATCCGTAGGACTAGCAATTCCGATGGGAAAGATTCCGGGCACAAAGGATGGCAGCCGCCTTGTTGAATTTCCCCGGTCCGAGACACTCAGGCTGCTTCGATTGTAGACTTGGCCGAACCAGATTCTTCTACCTCGCCCGAGGATCGGCTTGAACGCAGCTTCCTCCCCATATCACGTCGTACATTTTGAAGCGCATCCGTGAAATCATCTGCTGCCATGCTGAGGCTCTCCGGGGACGAGGCCGTCTCGAGCGCCTTTTGATCCCATTCTTTGTTCAACTGCTTTGCAAGAGCGTAGACGACCGTGCGCCCTACACGGAGGATGATCGTCCGCTCTGCATGCTGTTTCGCGAGCAAACGCATCGTCTCGATTTCAGGCGCGTCGGCGTATTCGGATTCAAGCTGCGAGCGCATTTCAGCGATTGCGGGGTATTGCATGTTGACGAATAGCTGACTTGCCTCCATTACATACCGAGCAGCGCGCCCCTTGATTCCTTTCTCTTCTATCTCGCTGTCTTCGTACAGGGGAATAATTTCCGGCGCACGTTCAAGGTTTTTAAATATCTCGGCACGTTTTGCTCCGGTAGGAAGAATTGACAGATCAGTAGGCTTTTGACGTGAAACATCACCGCTGCCATTTCCTCCACCGCTTCGACCACTTTCACTTGCGGGACCGGGACCAGCAGCGACATTCGTGTTCCCTGTAGGTGTGAGCTTGGGGCTTAAGCGTTTCACGCGCAAGTGATTTAGCAGGTTCTGAAGTTCGTTTCGAATGTCGTCGCTCGATGCACTGTCGGGGGCGAACGAGCGAATGAGGTCTATCAGCCATTGCGGCCGCTGCTCGCGTACAATTTCGGCAAAATCATCCGCCGAAACTTCGGCTTGCTCACCCTGGCCATAACGCAGGAATTGCCGATAGCCATCGGGCACGATGGGGAAGGAAGAGGGAAGTTCAACATGAACGGAAATATGCTTGGCGCCGAACGGAATGCCAAATATTGGGGCATCGAAGGTCCACGCCTTACCCTTGCGCACGTCGTACATTTCATCCTTGAATATAACGGCACACGTGCTGACGGCGGAAGCGATAGCGCCGCTGATCGATTTGTTATGGCCCGTCCCCTTCGCCTTGTCATATGGCGCATCATATAGATAGTGCACCTTTATGCCGTTCAGCGCCTCGACTGTCTCATGTCTTTCGAACAGATTGAGGCGCGCAGGAATTGGAAGAAATTGCCTGTTTCCATCGAGCTTGTTAGTTCCCTTTTGCAAGGTAACCCTAACGCCGTTCGGCAATCGATAAAAGCGATGATAAAGGTAGGTTGCTAACCACTGGGCGTCCTGTTCAGGATCACCGTTATAGGGATCTCTGACAGTGTCTTGCTGGGCATCATTTCCGTGAAGAAGAACCTCTGTCCACTCGTAATCGAGTCGTCTTCCTTCGGAGGCGGCGATATCCGTAACATCTATAACTTCAAGATATTCACCAGTGTCCGGATGAAAAAGCCTGAGGCGGCCGTATACGCCTTCACGCTTGCACAATATTACCTCGTGCACGCGACCGTTCTTACATGAGCGATAACGCATTCCGCGCTGATTCGATGGCAGCGACGCAACCTTGGCACCCATACCGAAATTTCCGGTAAGGCTTTTTTCTTTTCCAAGAGATGACGCGATATTGCAGATATGGAGAAGTTCTGGAGCATCCATTCCGGGGCCTGTATTCCAGATAGTGAGTTTGTTGACCCCATCGACAGGCTTAGCCGTGATTTCAACCAGCCGGTGACCCTCTTGCGCGTGGCGAGCCGCCTCAAGAGCGTTCATCATCAACTCACGTATCATCGCCGTCTTGGGGCAGCGCTCGATCAGACTTGCGACCAAAAATTCTTCGTCAGCAACATCAAGCGGTGTAACGGCGTGCGTTGTCATGAATTCCTCTTACAGTTTGAATGCGCCGCCGCTTTTCCCTCGCGGCGACTCAAATCGGCTTTCGACCGCGCTGACAGCATCCCTTAGCGCGCGAACGATTTTTCGCACCTCGGACTCATCGAACTCATAAATTTGCCGGTTCGAGAGATTTCCGATGCGCGCGATCGCTTCTATCGCCTTGTTCGTGCGGCTCTCGGCAAGGGCTCGGAATTTGCTGTGTTTGCTGCCCGAACTTCCGGACTTTGCGATGTCCATCAGCTCCCTCAACGTGGACGTGCAATATTTGCGAAATATCCATACATATCTTGCAAAAATTCGTCAACATTTCATCAGAAAAATAAAATTTTCTTCGCAATATTTTTTCTGACGAAGGAAAACGTGTTAATTTTCAAGTCTCTATAGCGGATTCAAATCACCACCTCCTGCTCCGTTCGCCCCTCCCCGCCGAACACCCGCAGATACCGCGCAATCTCCTCCTCCGCCCCGGTCGCCTTCCTGGGATTGTCCGACAGCTTCACCGCCGGCCGGCCGTTGGCGGCCGTGACCTTGCAGACCAGCGAGATAGCGCGCAGGCCGTCGTCGGGTTGCGGGGCGCAGCCGTCGAAATCGTTGGTGAGGTTGGTGCCCCAGCCGAAGCTCATGCGCGTCTTGCCGGCGAAATGCCGATAGGTGGCCACGATGGTGTCGGCGTCGAGCGCGTCGGAGAATACGAGAAGCTTGTCGCGCGGGTCGCGGCCCTTCTCTTTCCACCACGCGATGATCTCCTCCCCGCCGGGTACCGGCGGGGCCGAGTCCGGCCGGAAGCCGGTCCAGTCGGCAACCCAGTCGGGCGCGGCGCGCAGGAACGCTGTGGTGCCGAAGGTATCGGGCAGCACGATCAGGAGATTGCCGCCGTAGTAGCGCTCCCAGTCGCGCAGCACCTGGTAGGGGGCGGCCCGCAGCTCGTCGTCGTTGTTTGCGAGCGCCGCCCGCACCATGGGGAGTTCATGGGCGTTGGTGCCGATCGCCTCAAGGTCTGAGTCCATGGCGAGCAGCACGTTGCTGGTTCCGATGAAGGCCGCGCCGAGCCCCTCCTTCAGCGCTTCCACGCACCAGCGCTGCCATAAAAAGCCGTGCCGCCGGCGGGTGCCGAAATCCGAAATGCGCAAGGCCGGCAGCGCCCGCAGCCGCTCCACCTTCGCCCACAGCTTGGCCTTGGCGCGGGCATAGAGCACATCAAGGGTGAAACGGCCGTAGCGCCGTAGCGCCGCGCGCGAGCGCAATTCGTTGATGATGGCGAGCGCCGGAATCTCCCACATGGTGGTGTGGGTCCAGGGTCCGCTAAAGTCGAGCTCGTACTGGCCGTCGACGCGACGAAGCTCGTATTCGGGCAGCTGGAACTCCGGGAGCCAGGCGAGGAATTTCGAATCGAAGATATGCGCGCGGCCATAGAAGCTGTTGCCGGCAAGCCAGATCATCTCTTTCTTGGTGAAGCGCAGCGTGCGCGCATGATCGAGTTGATCGCGCAGTTCCCGCTCGTCGACCTCCTCGGCGACGCCCACCCGCGTGGTGCGGTTGATCAGCGAAAATGTCGCCTGAACGTCGCGATAGAGGCCCCAGATCATCTGGAGCATCATGAGCTTGTAGAAGTCGGTATCGAGCAGGCTGCGGACGATCGGATCGAGCTTGAAGGTGTGGTCGTAGACCCGCTTGGCGATGTCGGTCGAGATAGTCACGATGGTCTCCGCCGCCGGCGGGGTAGGATCGCGCAGGATGGGTTGAGCTGTCGCGAAACCATCCTATGCATCGCCACGCGCGAGGGCTGCCGGTGGGTTTCGCCCAAGTCTATCATCGGGCCGGCCGAAGGCCCGACCCGGCGGCTCAACTTATCTTACATAATATTACAGCACGAACGCATGCAACACCGCTCGGGTTGCTCGTTATCGCCGGAACTCGCGCTCAAGACTGCTAAAACTGCGTCCGCAACCGCGCCCCGATGACCGACACGGGACCGCGGTCCCGATTGTAGGCGGGATTGACGATGAGCTGATAATCGGCCGTGACACGCCAATCGCCGACCGGAAAGCTGTAGTAGGCTTCCAGGATCTGCTCGAGGCCGGGATGAGGCAATTGGCCGTCGCCGACCAGGATGCCGAGCCCGCCGGCATTGAGGTAGGCTTGATGCACGCCCGAAATGCCGTTGACAACGCCGGCGATCCCGAAGGTGTCGTCGGGCCGGCCCCACCGCTTCCCGGAAACCGATGCCCCGACCGACGCGGTGCGGTCGATGTCGGTGAACTCGTACGGTTCGCGATTGCCGTCCGCAAAACCGGCGCGCGCGAATATGCCGATGCCGTCCGCAATCTGCTGGCCGAAATTCACGTTCACGCCGCCGCGGCTCGCATAGCGGCGCACCGCCGCGATGTCCGCCGCCCCTCCGGTCAGTTGGGCCAACGCGATGGCGTCATCGAACCTCCCCATCCGTCCACGAGTCAAAAACCCAACAATGGACATCATTCCCGGCTGTCCCCACAGCTGATGACGATGCTCCAGTTCGTAGACGCTCTGGAATTGCTCGAAGCGATGGTCGAGTTCGATGCTGTTTGGAACAATCGACAGGTCGAACAGGCCGGCCCGCAATGTCCAGTTGCCCTGATACCATTCAATGGCAGCCCCATAGGTGTAACCCCAGGCGTCGGCCGCATAGTCGAAGGTGCCGGCGTCGACCAGCGACCAGTTCATAAAGTCGCTACGGGGATCGTGCGCGTAGGCGATAGTATCGAAGATGTCGGAGACGCTGAATTTTCCGACCGTCAGCACCACCCGGTTCGCGGTCCGCGAACCGCTCATCTGGTTGAGGCCCGAAGAGACCTTCTCGGTGTCCCCGCCGAGATCGAAGGTTTGCCTGACAAAGGCGCGCGGTATCCGGAAATACGGGTAGGTATTGCCGACTTTGTAGGCTTCACCGCTGGTGAATCCCGCAATACCCAGCGTGTTGCTCAATCCGAAGCCCTGGTCGATCTCCGGATCGATCCAAAACTCCGCGCCGTCCCACAGCCGCCGCCCGATATAAACCGTGAGGTCCCAGGTCTCGCGGCCGGCGTTTGAGTCCAGACTGTTGGCGCCGTGGTAGGGCGCGTGAAACGCGGGCGCGAACTGGCCGACAAACGTCGTCTGACCATGGATGGCCCAATTGTCCGTCTCGAACGCAGGCGGCATCGGCTTCGTCCAATCCGGCATTAACTGGTCGCTGAGCTTATAGTTCAGGCCGAGCCGGACCTGGTGCATGGAGAGATCGGATTCGAACTTTTGCCCGCCCAGCGGAAAAGTCGCTGCGCTGGTGCCGAACTGCGAATAGAGATACTCGATTTTCGCGGTCCAACCCGGCACGATCGGCGCCTCGACTCCAGCCCCGACAGTCCACCCGACCCTGCCCGCGAAGGACGTCTCAACCGTGCCGGCCGGCGCGCCAAACGCGGGCCCGGCGCCGAACTGGGTGCGGGTGAACTGATCGTAGGTCCAGGCGAGGCCGCCGGTGGCGTAGTAGAGCCAGTGATTAGCGTCATAACCAATGCGCGCGCGCACCGAGCCGAACATGTTCACAGTGTCCTCAAAGTTCGCCGCGCCGGTCGCAGCCGAAGAGAAGCTCTGGCTGGCATCGAGAAATCCCGGAACGGACACGTCGGCTTCGAGCCCGGCGACGAGGCGCGAGGGCAGGGCATAATTGTAACCGGCCGTAAGGCCGGCGAAGTGAGTGCCGTGACCATTAAACACGTCGTAGGGCGTGAAGAAATGAAGCGAGCCTGAGAGGTCCGGGCCGCCCGGCTGCGTCGCCGACCAAGCCGAGTAGCCGCCCGACACGCCCGCATGGGCGCCGACATAGAAGCCGGTCCAGCCGGAACGCAGCGGCGTCGCCGCGGGGACGTCGGACGGCGCTTTGGTGTCACGCGTCTCCCGGGGCGTCGTCGAGAAATCAGCCGCCCGCGCATCCTCGCCGAACATCAGCGCGATCATCGCAAGAGTGCAACACAGCAACTTGTTCTCGCCGGCAGTCATGAAGTATCGTCGTCAATATGTATCCATGGCTACATTTCATAGGAAGGGCGCGCCGTCAAGTCGTGGCTGCCCCGTCCTCGCGACCAGGGCGGGAGGGGCTGCCGCCGAATTCGGGCGGCGGCGGGAACTCCTGCTCCATCCGCGCTTCGGCCTGCCACCTCGCCGCCGAAACCGTCGGCTCGAGGCTGAGCCTGCCGACGATTTTCTCCACCTCGGCATCGACCCGCTGTGATGCGGTCGTGAAGGCTGTGACAACGACGCGCGCGGAGCCTTCGAGATCGTTGCTCTCGAGGCGTCGCAGTATCAGTCCGCAGCCCGCCAAGCCCTGCAACAGGAGGGCGCGGATATGCGCCTCGTCGGGATTGCGGCAGGTGACGGACACCAGATATCCGGTTTCGAGCTCCGTCGACATCAGCGGCTGGCGATTGATGAAGGTCACGATCGGGCGCAGCAGGAGGTTGACAAAGACCACGAACCCGGTCGCAACCGCGGCGTAGAGCGGATAGCCCGCGCCGGCGATCACGCCGATCGCGGCCGAACACCACAGCGTGGCAGCCGTATTGAGCCCGCGCACGCTTAAGCCCTCCCGGAAGATCAGGCCCGCGCCGAGAAATCCGATGCCGGAGACCACCTGCGCGGCCACCCGGGTCGGGCTCGATTCGCCGGGGATGAGCTCTTCGAAAATGACGAAGGATGCGGCGCCGAGCGCGACGAGCGTGTTGGTGCGCAAGCCGGCAAGGCGGTTGCGCCATTGCCGTTCAAACCCGATGGCGGCGCTGAGGCAGAGTGCCACTGCCAGATTGAGGATGGCTTGCTCGATGGAGATCATTGTGATCAATACTCGCGTGGACTGGACTTGTTCCGGCGAGCCTTCAATCGTTTTCGAGATTGCTTAGGCTTTGAACGCTTAGAGCATTTTTCCATTAGGTTGACCTCGCCAGTGTCATTGCCCGGCTTGACCCGAAGTCGGGCCTGCCCGACTTCGGCATTAAATTGTCGAAATCGGAAACATCCGATTTCGATGCAATCCAGTATCCCCGGTCTGTGGTTACTGGATCGCCCGGTCAAGCCGGGCGATGACAGCACAGAGGGAGGTCGACCTGATCGAAAAATGCTCTAGCGAGCAACGGCTGCCCCACGGATTTCTCGGTGTCATAAAAATGAAATGATCCAGCATATTCAATTCGTGGCTGAAACAACGCGTTCGGCGTTCCACAAAAGGCATTTCAAACGTGCGCACCGGCTGCTTGCCCTGTTCGATGGGCCTGCAAGCTCTAAAAGAGGTCACATGAAGCCCGTTGATAAGAACGATCGCACTTTGCAACGCCATCGGGTCTGGAGGGGATTTCTGCTCCTCGTGATCGGGGCCGGAATAGGCGCCGGCGCTTATCGCCTGATCGCGACGCCGTCAGGCAGCGAGGCTTTGACGATCCCAAAGATTGGCGCGCCTAATCTCATCAAAAAAGGCGGGCGAATCGAAATTCCCGATGGATCGCCGTTGCGTGACAAGTTGACGATCGATGCCATCGGTCAGAAGGAGATCAAACACAATTTGGTGCTTCCGGCCGTCGTCGAAGCCGACCCCGCCCGCCTCGTCAAGGTTCTGCCGCCGCTTGCGGGGCGCGTCACGCAGCTTAGGGTGCAACTTGGAGAGGAGGTTGTCCGCGGCCAGCCGCTCGCAGTCCTCGACGCGCCCGATCTTGCGACCGCCTACGCCGACTACGATCGCGCCAAGGTGCTGTTGATATTGGCGCAGCGCAATCGCGACCGGTTGCGCGACCTGGCAAGGTCCGGCGGCGCGGCCCTCCGAGAACTGCAGCAGGCGGAGACCGATTATGTAACGGCGGAGGTGGAGAACCAGCGCGCCGCAGCGCGGCTGCGGCAGATCGGCGTCGATCTCGACACCACCAGCGACACGGTCAACAAGTCCCGCACGGTCACGATCTCGGCGCCCGTATCGGGAAGCGTGATCGATCTCGCGGTCGCGCCTGGTGCTCTCTGGAACGATTCGACGGCCGCGTTGATGACGGTTGCGGATCTCAGCACGGTTTGGGTCACCGCCAACGTTCCGGAGAAAGATACATCCCTGGTCGCCAAGGGGCAGTCGGTCGATATCATCTTCGCTGCCTATCCGGGCGAGGTCTTTAACGGCCAGGTCCTCTTCGTCAGCAATGTTCTCGATCCGGACACGCGCCGCACCAAGGTCCGCATCAACATCGACAACACGGCCATGCGGTTTAAGCCCGGCATGTTCGCCAATGTGACGTTCTTCGCCCCAAGTCAGACGATGCCGATCGTACCGACGACAGCTTTGGTGCTCAAAGACGATGCCAATCAAGTGTTCGTCGAAGTGGCGCCGTGGACTTTCGAGTCCGTCCCGGTCGAGATCGGTTTCCAGCAAGGCGACGAGGCCGTGGTCCAAAGCGGTCTCAAGGTCGGCGATCGCGTGGTCGTAAAGGGCGGAGTGCTCCTCAATGATTGACCGCCTCGTCGCCTTCGCCTTGCATAAGCGCCTTGTGGTGGCGATGATCTGCATTTTCGCGGCCATTTACGGTTATTACTCGTGGACCCAACTGGCGCTCGAGGCCTATCCGGACATCGCCGACGTCACCTCGCAGGTCATCACTCAGGCGCCCGGGTTGGCGGCCGAGGAGGTCGAGCAGCAAATCACCATTCCGCTGGAACGTGAGCTTAACGGGACGCCCGGGCTGTTCGTCATGCGTTCCAAGAGCACCTTCGGGCTGTCGCTGATCGTCCTTGTCTTCCGCGACGGCTCCGAGGACTACTGGTCGCGCCAGCGCATTTTGGAGCGCATCCAGAACGTCACCCTGCCGTCGGGCATCACTCCCGGCCTAGACCCGCTGACATCGCCAATCGGCGAAATCTATCGTTATACGCTTCAGTCGAACACCAAAGGACTGCGTGACTTGTCCGAAATCCAGAGGTGGACGGTCATCCCGGCGCTCAAGCAGGTGGCAGGCGTCGCCGATGTCACCAATTTCGGCGGCATCACGACCCAATTCCAGCTCGAGCTCGACCCGACGCAGCTCATGCGCTTCAACCTGTCGCTCAAGAATGTCACCGATGCCATCAACGCCAACAGCGCCAACGCTGGCGGCAGCGTCCTGACGCGCGGCGAACTCGGCTATGTCATTCGCGGCATCGGCCTCGTGCAGACGCTCGAAGACATGGGTGACATCGTCGTCACGCAGCGCAGCGGAACGCCGATCTTCGTTCGCGACCTCGGCACCTTGAAGCTCAGCAACCAGGAGCGGCACGGCATTCTGGGCAAGGACGAGAAGAACGATACGATCGAGGGGATCACCCTGCTGTTGCGCGGCGAAAATCCCTCGCGCGTCCTCGACGGCATCCATGCCAAGGTGGCCGAGCTGAACAAGCGTCTCAAAGCCGAGGATGTCCAGATCGTGCCGTATCTGGACCGTTCGGGCCTCGTCAATGCCACGGTGGACAAAGTCTCGCATACCATTTTCACAGGAATCGGATTCGTCCTCATTGTCCTCATCTTGTTTCTCGGCACCCCCCGCAGCGCGTTGATCGTCGGCCTCACCATCCCGTTTGCGATGCTTGTGGCTTTCACCCTGATGAATCTCACAAAGATCCCGGCCAACCTGCTGTCGCTCGGCGCCATCGATTTCGGCATCATCGTCGACGCGTCGATTGTCATGACCGAAGCGATCCTGCGGCGGCGCGAGGCGAAGCCGCACGAACCTCTCCTCGAGGCCGACGCCCGCGACGCAGCCCTGCAAGTGGCCCAGCCGATCTTCTTCGCGACGCTGATCATCATCGCCGCCTATTTGCCGCTGTTCGCTTTCCAGCGCGTCGAAGCCAAGCTGTTTCTGCCAATGGCCTACGCGGTCGGCTATGCGCAATTGGGCGCGCTATTGTTTGCGCTGTTGGTCATTCCGGGGGTCGCCTACATGGCCTATCGCAAGCCCCGGCACATCTTCCACAATCCGGTCCTGGATTGGATCCATGGGCTTTATGACCGCGCGCTTGAGGGATCGCTGCGGCGGCCGGGCATCGCCACAGTCCTCGCTGGCGCCGCGGCGGCGGTCGTCGTGGGGCTCGGCGCAACGGTGGGACGCGAATTCCTGCCCGAGCTTGATGAGGGCTCGATCTGGCTCCAGGTGCAGATGCCGGCCGGCATTTCGCTTACCAAGGCGACCGAGATGGCAGCCGATTTGCGCAGGGCGGTCCGAGCGTTCCCCGAAGTATCCTACATCGTCACGCAGCTCGGGCGAAACGACGACGGTACCGATCCGTGGACGCCGTCGCATATCGAAGCCAGCGTCGGCCTTCACCCCTACGGCACCTGGCCGTCCGGCGAAACCAAGCAGAATCTGATCGCGCGTATGGCCGCGAAATTCCGCACAATGCCCGGATTCGATGTCGGGTTCAGCCAGCCCATGATCGACGGCGTCAACGACAAGATCGCTGGCGCGCACAGCGAGCTCGTCATCAAGATATTCGGCGACGACTTCAACGAGCTGCGCCGAATCGGCAAAGAGATCGTCGACATTCTCGAAGCCACGCCCGGCACGGCCGATGTATCGATCGACCAGGAGCCGCCGCTGCCGCAGATCGCCGTCAAAGTCGATCGCGCGGCGACCGCCCGTTACGGCATCAACGTCGCGGACGTCTCCGACCTGATCAAGACCGGAATCGGTGGCGACCCCGTGAGCCAGGTGTTCATCGGCGAACGGCGATACGACACGACTGTCCGCTTTCCGGCGTCGGCGCGCAGCAGTCCCGAGGCGATCGGAAACCTGGTGCTCACGTCGTCGAGCGGCGCGCTCATTCCGGTCTCGCAGGTCGCGCAGGTGGTATTGCAGACCGGCGAAAGCACGATCACGCGCGAGATGAACCATCGACACCTGACGGTGAAGCTCAATTATCGTGGCCGCGACCTGTCATCTCTGCTGGCTGACGCCCACAAGCAGGTCGACGAAAAGGTATCGTTCGATCCCGACAAGTACAGCATTGAATGGGGCGGACAGTTCGAGAACCAGCGGCGCGCGGAAGCGCGGCTGGCGCTGATCCTCGGCCTGGTGCTGGGGCTGATGGTCGTCCTGCTCTATGCCGGGTTCGGCATCCTGCGCCAGGCGTTGCTCATTCTCGGCGCCGTGCCGCTGGCAGCACTTGGCGGGCTTATCGCCCTGCACGCCACCGGAACCACGCTCAATGTCGCGTCGGGCGTGGGCTTCATCGCTCTGTTCGGCGTCGCGGTCATGAACGGCGTCATCATGGTGGCGAACCTCAATCACGTTCGCGAACGCGGCGTCCCGCTGTTCGAAGCTGTGCTGATCGGCGCCGGCGAACGGCTGCGGCCGGTTCTGATGACGGCGTCGGTGGCGACGGTCGGCATGCTGCCGGCCGCACTGGCGACCGGCATCGGCAGCGATGTGCAACGCGGCGTCGCCACCGTCGTGGCCGGCGGGCTCATCATGGCAACGCTCCTCACGCTGTTCATCATCCCGACCTTCTATCTGGTGCTGGAACGGCGGGCAGCGAAGCGGGCCGCGGCGGCCCCGGCCGTAGGCCCAGCGTAGGTTCTGACACCCTTCACGGACGTTACCCACATTCTGGTCTCCACATTCGCGAAAAAAGGTCTAAGACACTCAGGGGCCCGTAGCTCAATGGTCAGAGCTAGCGGCTCATAACCGCTTGGTTGCAGGTTCGAGTCCTGCCGGGCCCACCATGATTTGCTTAGGTTTTTTGTCTTTTGTGCGTGCTATTTTGCGTGTCAACCAATGAAACAACCAATGAAACGTTCTGTGGTTGTTTCGATGTGATGGCCTGGGCGGCACCCCGCATGTAGTCAGGGTGATGATGGCCGTACGTACGTTCAAGGATTTCTGCCGACATCCCGAGGAAGCCGGCGGCTTGCCAGATCGGTACACCCCGTTGCATGAGCCAGGTTGCCGCCGTGTGGCGCAGGGTGTGGGGCGTGACCCGCCCCCATAGTCCAGCAAGCTTTACGGCCCGGTTGAACGCCGTCTTCAACGATTTGACCGGCGCGCCGTGCCACTCGACGAAATGCGATGTGATCACGCCGCGACCGACCCAGCGTCGCATGTGCGCCAGCAGGCGCATGGGGATGGGCGCCGGCGGTTGCCGCTTGTTGCTTGCGCGTCGACCGATGGCCAGCCGGTAGAAAATGCCCTGGTCGAGGTCAACGAATGCGTGGCCAAGGTCGCGGTACGGCGAAGCCGACGCGATCGCGCCAGCGCGCGTCCCAGTATACAGGCCAATCAGAATGAACCGCGCCAAGTGACGCAAAGGGCGCTTCTCGGTTTCGATCTTTTGCCCTCGATCGCGACCACGATGCAATGTCTGTATCTCCCGATACCGCCAACATGCCCAAAGCAGGCGCGCGGCTTCGTTACGCGTCAGCCAACGGTCCCGCGGCGGGCCCTTTGGGGGCAGAGCGATCCGCACGGTGCCATGGTGTAGACTTTCCTTGGCATGGTGATTGATCGCCGCCCGTAGGGTTTCGAGGTCGGTTCGTGTGCCGCCGGTCTTGCCGCGTGAATTGGCGTAAGCACGACACTCAGCGTTGGTCACTTCCGACAGCATCTTGCCGCCCCAGAAGTTATTGAGGCGACCAATACACCGCTCAAGTTTGGGTCGATCCGTAATGCGGGGGCCACAATCATCCAGGTAAACGGACAACACGTCGGCAATATCGATGGCGTCGATGTCCCGCACACGGCGGGACGGCCGGTACTTTTGCGCGATGTAATTGGCTAGACGTTCTTCCGCTTCGCGAGCTTGATGTTCAAGGCATCCCGTGGCGATATGCCGGCCTCCGTCGATAATGATCCAGATGGCGTTCGCGAGAACCCGCCGTCCTTTGCGGCGGGCTGGACGGAGCCAGAGGTGGGCGCCTTTTCCAGGACGCGGCATAGCTGCCTCATTCGGTCAATATTAGCCAACGTAGTATAATCCTTACCTGCGATCCGCTCGATGACCAAACGGCCGCGAGTACCTTCGCGGCGAAGGCCGGACGCTGTCATCGAGCCATCTGGAAAGGCCAAGCTGGCTGCTACACTCAGGCGGAGAGGCGTGTCTGGTCGGACCGTTTCCGGACTGGGCAAGGACGAATGCTTTGATCGCTCGCACGCTATGTTGGGAGTTGACGCGACCATATTAGTCATCGCCTTCTGACGATCCCGGGTTTGGGAGGGCATCGGTATCTTCGTCGATTACGTCGTCAGCTGTCTCAGCAGTGTCATCCGATGGCGGTTCTTCCCCCCACAACAAATGCTCATGTTCGTCGAAATCAAATTGCCCTGCCGCAACGTTCTTTAGCTGCGGTTTGATCAACTTCGTAAAGATGCGGGGCCACTTCTCGACCGCGCTGACGCGAACCACCGCGAATGTTGATCCCGCATCAAGGAACACCCAGCCCGCTGCCAAAAGCCAATCTGTAACCTGCTGCAGGAATTCTGGCGATAGGCGCCGCCGATTCCACAACCGTTTAAGCGTTGGTGGGGTCAATTTGGCACGAGTGACAGGCTTGCGGCGCGCTTCTTCTTTCAACTCGACCAGCCGAAGAAGAAGCATGGCGGATTGGCGGCTGTCAGCCAAATGCAGACGGCGCACATTGGACATCTTTGTGATCGAGCCACGCTTGCGCATCAAAGCACCTCTTTTAGGAGTTTCACACTTGCAGAAGTATCGGCATTATGCAAGTGTGGGACTCCTAAAAGAGGTGCTTCAGCCATAAAGCGGATAAAAATGACGAAGGTTCAGCCATTTCGCCAGCCG
>Ga0137359_10001425_pt1 | contig 18926 bp, 11 predicted proteins | sample Mad1_40_16metaG_FD_108281 | JGI IMG/M metagenome (GOLD analysis project Ga0137359, IMG submission 108281) | Vadose zone soil microbial communities from Angelo Coast Range Reserve, California, USA - Mad1_40_16 metaG | ecosystem: Environmental > Terrestrial > Soil > Vadose zone | place: USA... | reverse complement strand
CGGAACAATCTGGCTATTCTGCGCTGCATAAGTAGAGAGGAGGCTGGCAAGTCCAAAACGTGCCGTGTTCCATGTCAACAGCAGGAGGATGACCAGCAAGCAGACGGATCCGGCTCGCGGGATAAACTGCGGGGCCTCTTTGCTGTACCCGTTATCTGCCATCGAATTCTCGTTCGAGGAAAACTAACGCAACCCAGATAGCGCCGCTTCCAGAACGGTACCTGAGATCACCTGCTGAAAGGTTAACCAGATATCAGGAGTCTCCAGTGACCCCTCCGGGCTTAATCCTACTTTCCCCCTAAGCCGCTGCGGCGCGAAAGCAAAGCCTCGCGCATATGGTTGGGGTGGGCCAGATTGAGCACGGTGTTACTGACCAACACCATTAACTCTTCGTGGTCGCGGCGAAACGCCCCGGTGAGCGGGAGGTCCTTTGTCTTGACTATGACGCCTTCTCTGCACCATTGCCAGAACTGTTTCTGAGTGGTCCAGAATTCTTTTCGGTCTCGGCAAACGACGAGCGCCGTTTTCTTCTTCTTCTTCTTCTTGTCTTTAGTCGTCATCCGTTATTCCGACTCCGCGACCCGTGGTCCTCCACGACATTCAAGGCAAACGCCTTTGCGCCTCGCATTTTAGCAGGAACCGTCCCTGTTTGGGGTCTTAAATCGAAGGAGGTCAGTAGAAACAATTCTGGCGGATTTAGTCTGATATTCGAAGCACTCGTCCGGCTTAGTCCCAGCGAGCCGTGAAGAGATCACCCAACTTTCTTCTGGCTAAGACGCTTGTAGCCTGAATCCAAAGTGCTTGGATCCAGGCTACTAAAGGAGATTACAACGCAGGTCGCTGTCCGACGATAGACGGCAGATCCCTTTCCCTTTCGGGTTTCCCACATCCGGGAGATTACGGGAAAGAGGGACTTGGATTAGAACCTCTAAAGAGCAAGTAAAGACCTGCCGCACCACCGCCGATAAAGGCTGCGGCAACTGCAGGCGGAATTCCCGCCGGAGGAGCTGCTGCTGCACCAGCGGCGCCGCAGTCTACTGCAGATGCTCCCGCACCCGCGTCGACTGCCGCTCCCTGGTTAATCGCTGGCGCGGCACCCGGCCTCAAGCAAACATCGGCCGATCCACCGGTACTGGCAGGTATTTGACCGAGCACACCTTGAGGGCCGTTAATCGTACCGCTAACGTTCTTCTGAGTTCGGAGGATAACGCAGCCTTCGGTCACAGTAATCCTTACCAGGTTGCCCTGCTCGTCGAACTCAAGACTGAGCTTTGTGTTTGGCGCAATACATAAACTGCCAAGACGTCCGAGCCGAATAGTGGCCCCTACGCCAGAAGGAGTCTCGATCGTAGCGCCGGACGGTATCGTCGCTCCGCTGGTCGCGCTGGCTCCATTAACAGTAATCGGTTTATTACTGGTCGTCGTCAGGACCCCCATTATCGCTGGCGGCACGGCGCCGGAAATACCCGGGCCAGAATTTGGTTCGGCGAAACTGACGCCTACATACAACTGCCCAACCGCAAGTGTAACGAGCAGTGCAGTTACGGTCGTGATCTTTTGGTACCTAATTCTCATGAATCTACCCCCCGCTCCCAATTTAATGAGAGAAATGTCCAATCGTTCGATCTTTCCAATTAAACTTCGCCGGACCGAAGAACTTGGCTTGGAGTATAGCCTCAGATTCCTCGGCTAGTCAACTGGTTTCGAACCTCCTTTTCGACCCCTCGGGCCCTACCAACGGCGAGCCGCTTTTCTCAAGAAGCAGCTTCAGCCCACGCACTCGGATCTGCGCTAAAGGTATCTTCTGATTACTTCCCGAGCCGGTCTCTTTGAGTCTCTCTGATAGCAAATAGCCGCACCGATACCTTCAACTTTGTGCGCTAGAGTCTTATGCGGTTGGACGCAGATCTTTGCAAAGATTCTCACCAAAGCTCGGATTGAAATTTTTTTTAGAAAAGTTTGCTAAAGCGCTTGACTTTGCAAGCTTTCGGCCCTTTAATGCGCCCCACTTTTTAGTAAGATCTGTTTGAATCCTGAGCGTTTGGTTTCGTCTTTTTTTGGAGTGAGGAGATCCGACTTCTCAGCTCTTCAAGCGGCTCGACCTGAAGACTTTTGGCCAAGGCGATAAGGACAGCCCTTAAGTTATACCTGCTGCCCGCTCGCTGGCCCTAACTGCCAATCAGTTCTCTGCTGCTTTTGAACGGTAGTCTTTTCCGGAAGGGCAGCCTTACTGATAGGCCCAGACAGGACTCCACTTTGGTGCCTCCCGCTGCCGGCCTATCTTTTCAACTTGAAGGAGTTTTGGCAATGACAAATCACCCCCGCCTCTCTCTTGTACCTCGTACAGGTTTCTCGAACGCTCCCGTTAAGCGAGTTCTGGCAGTCTCAATAGCGATTGTCACCGTTGTGTCCGCAGCAGCGATAGCCTCGGTTTTATCGGCGCCACTCCGCGCCGGGTTGTTTCGGCGAGCGGGGAGAGACACTTCGGCTGCGCGCAAAAGTATCGCGCTTACGGTTGGGGCTGTGCTGATTTCGGATCCTGAACTCAATATCGCTCGTCGGGCGCACACCGCCACACGTCTCTCGGACGGGAAGGTGCTGATCTGCGGCGGCGAGAACGCCGGCGGGTTGGTGACCCAGGCCGAACTTTATGATCCGGCCACGGGAATCTTTTCAGTCTCCGGAAATTTGAACGCCCCACGTGCGGATCACACAGCCACCTTACTTCCTGACGGCCGAGTTTTGATCGCCGGCGGTCGCGGCAGCGTTGGTGACCTTGCTTCAACTGAGATCTTCAATCCAATCACCGGCACATTTTCGACCGGACCAGACCTAAACCATGCGCGCTCAGGTCAGAGTGCGACCGCGCTGACCGACGGCCGAATTGTATTCGTCGGCGGAGATCCGCCAGGCAGTGTCGAGATCTACGATCCGCAAGGTAATGCTTTGATATCTGTCGGCGGCACTCTGGACGCGCCGCGCGCGATGCACTCGGCCGTGCTTCTCAACGACGGAAATATTTTGATCGTTGGTGGAACTGGGCCTGACGGCAGCAAGGTACTTACCGGAGAGGTCTTCGACGCCGGTTCCTCGAGTGTTTCGCCGGTGAGCAACCAGGCGACGGATGGGCATGTTCACGCATTACTGCGCGTGCTGCCCGACGGCAAGGTACAGATCATCGGCGGCACAGATCACGAAGGAATGGAGATGTACGATCCGGCGATCAATTCCTTTGGCGCACACGCGCATGTCTTTCCGCTGGGAGATAACCATTCTGAACTCTTGCAACAGATCATGGATGGGCCAACGCGGGCGGCTATGTTTCGTTTCGGCGCGTCGAGCGCCTTGCTCAATCGCAGGGGCCACACAATCACCGAACTTCCTGGTTTGAACCAGGCCCTGGTTACCGGCGGCGTTGATTCCGGCGGGGCCTTCTTAAATTCCGCTGCGGCGCTCAACAGTTCAGCAGCGTCCGTCACCACCGACAAGCTCGACTATGCTCCGGGCACGATCGTGATTGTCAGCGGTACCGGTTGGCGTCCCAATGAACGGGTGAGGTTGCTGTTCCACGAAGACCCGCATGTTGATACCGAAAACCCACACGACTTCACCGTCGAAGCTGACGCAAATGGAAACTTCATTAGTCAGCAGTACGCCCCCGAGGACCAAGACATCGGCATAGCCTATATTCTTGCGGCGACGGGAGAGTCTTCTGGCTGGACGGCCCAAACTTCGTTGCAGGATGCCGAAACACAGCCACCGGCGCAAGCAATTCCTTATACGCAAACTTTTTCTGGGTTGATCCCCGGCTCCACGACATACCCGGCGGGCTGGCAAGGCTGGAGACTTGCCACGGGCTCCTCCGTCGCGTTCAGAACTAACGCGGCGACAGGTGACGAGGCCCTGATTCCAAACAGCTCCGCGAGTACCACTGCAACAGGAGTTCATAACTATAACGGCAAGGTCGGCATTCTGGCTGGCGGTGCCACCACAGATCCGGCATTAGCGTTGGCTGTAAAAACTACGGGTTATTCGAATATCACTATTAGCTTCGACATAATGACCCTGCGAAATCCCTATGATGGAAGCTCGAATACTCGCATTAATCAGGTTGACCTTCAGTATCGGGTCGGGACGAGTGGAACGTTCACATCAGTAAGCGGCCTCGCCAACGGCATCTACCAGAACATCACCATTCAACAAACCGGTTCCGGAGTGATCACGCCGCAAAACTTACAGAGTCTTGCTTATACTCTACCTGCCCTCTGCGACAATCAATCAAGTGTGCAGCTGCGTTGGGTGCAGCGTGATAACACGGGCGCCGGAGCACGGCCAAGCTTCGCGGTCGACAACATAGTAGTTTGTCCTATCGTCGGCGCTGCCGGAAGCATCACCGGTCCATCAAGTTTCAGTCCCGGCCAAACCGGCGTTGTCTATTCAATCTCTGCCGTCACAAATGCGGCGACTTATGATTGGACGGTCCCAACCGGGGCCAGCATTACCAGCGGACAAGGCACGTTATCCATTACCGTCACATTCGGCAGCAGTTCGGGAAATGTCACAGTCACTCCGAAAAATACCATTAGCTGTAATCCGGGTGTTTCAAGCAGCCAGGCAGTGACAGTTAGCGCACCTTCATTCTCGATTGACGACGTGACACGGGCAGAAGGCGACGCTGGAAACACGATCTACACTTTCACGGTAACCAGGACAGGTGACACAACGCTGACGTCGAGCGTCGAGTTCACAACGGTAGATGGAACTGCCACGGTCGCGAACCATGACTACGCAACGAGCACCGGAACACTGAGTTTTCCTGCCGGCACCGCAACCCAACAGATCATAGTCAATGTTAACGGCGATCCGACCGTCGAGTCGGATGAAGTCTTCACGGTTAACCTGTCCAACCCTTTCAACGCGACGATCGCGGATGCCGTCGGGACCGGCACCATCTTGAACGACGACACTGACGTGAGCGTCGCGGTCTCACCGCCATCCGTTAACGAGGATGAGACTGCAAAACTGATCTACACCTTCACGCGCTCTGGCGTGACGACGGGATCGCTCGCGGTGAACTTCACGGTCGGCGGCATGGCCGGCTCTGGCTCTGACTACACCCAGACAGGCGCGGCAACCTTCACTCCGTCGAGCGGGACAATACTCTTCGACGCGGGAGCTTCGACCGCAACGGTGACGATCGATGCGATTGCAGATACGATTGACGAGCCAAACGAGGAGGTAGTCCTCACGGTCACGGCGGGTACCGGCTACCAGGTCGGCGCGCCGAGCGTGGCCACTGGAACGATTAACGACGACGATGCAGCGCCATCGATCTCGGCCGGCGACGTGTCTCTGAGCGAGGGCAATTCAGGCCTGACTGCATTTGATTTCGCAATAACGCTCTCAAATAGTTCGTGTGAGAACGTAACAGTTGACTACTCTACTCAGGACAATACGGCCATCCAGTCAGGCGATTACACAATCAACAGCGGCACCATCACTTTCCTGCCGGGTGAGACCAGTAAGCAAATCACCGTCCAGGTCAACGGCGACACGACCTACGAAGCCAACCAAACCTTCTTTGTAAACCTGAGCAACAATTCCACGAACTCGACGCTGAGCGACGGCCAGAGCGCCGGCACCATCGTCAACGATGATAGTCCGCCGGCGCTTTCCATCGGCGACGTCACACAGGCGGAAGGTAACAGCGGCGCGACTGCGTTTGTTTTCCACGTCAGCAGGAGCGGCAGCACTGAAGTCAACGCAACCGTTCATTTTTCGACGGCGGATGGTTCGGCCACTGTAGCTGACGGCGACTATGCGGCTACCTCAGGTACCCTGTTTCTTACACCGGCCGATACCGACCAAACAATTTCCGTCCAGGTAAGTGGCGACCTGCACGTCGAGCCGAGCGAAGACTTTTCCGTCAACCTCGATACTCCAACGGATGCCACAATCAGCAATGCCCAGGGCGTCGGCAATATCCAAAACGACGATGCCTCGGGTTCATACACATGGACTGGGGGTGGTCTGAATACTCTCTGGATCAACCCATTGAATTGGTCTCCAACGCGGATCGTACGGACTTCAGGCGATGTACTGATCTTTGACGGCAACGTGACGCCATCGCCCACGGCGACTGACGTGCTCACCGAAACCATCAAAGGCCTTCACTTTCAAAATGGGATCAGCACGACGTTTATAGGCGACGCCGTCCCTGGCACCGAACTCACCATCTCCGGAGCAGACGGCGATCTCCTGGTCGAGGGCGGCGGGAGTCCCAGCACTTTGACGCTGGCGGGTACGACCCCGATTAATGTGTCCTTAACATCGAGCGCCACCGGATCAATCTCCGGCCAGATAGTTTTCCAGGACGCGGCGCATCGTTTGATTGGGACAGCCGCGAGCACGATGACTTTCCACAACGGCTCGATCTTTACTACTGCGAGCGGCTTTAATGGCAACGCCTTCGGCGACGGCAGCAACACGGCGAACGGCGCAGCTGGTTCTGTAGTATTTGCTGGCGGCTCTTCCTATTTCCACAGCGCAGGCAGCAGTCCGTTCGGCAACTCTGCTAATCCCGCGGTCGCAGTTTTCCAGAGCGGTAGCCTCGCTACGTTCCTGACCACGAGCGGCTTTGAAGCCAGCGGCAGGACCTATGCGAATCTGGCTATGGGAAAGACAGATCCGGACGGCATAGCGGTCAACGCCGTCGACCCTTGCGACAACATCAACACGTGTACCGGCAACTTCCAGTTCGACAACCTGACAATTAACAGCACGGGCGCGGCGAACTCTTCGCTTTCGTTCAGCGGTTCGGCCTCAAACTCGATCAACGTACACGGGAACATTTACAGTACCGGCGTCGGAACGGTGCCCGGAGGGACCGCCCCCGATGTCTTTCTCACGGCCGGGTCGGGTGGAATCGTGATTAACGGCGCCAGCACCTTTGGCAACGACGTCAGCAGTGTCAGAGGGATTTTCTTTGGGAGCGACGCGACCGTTAGTAACGGGACCACGTTGACGCTGGGAAGAATTTTGCAGATGGGTTTGAGCGCGGATAAGACTCTGACGGTCGATGTGACTGGAGATCTTAACGGCGGCACCGTTGGCTATGTAGTTGGTAAGGTGCAGAGAAACTTCGCTGCCGGCAATGGCCAAATGTTTACTTACCACATCGGAGATGCAGCGGGCCGCTACACGCCGGCGACGCTTTCAAACTTGAATGTGACTGGCGGTGGCAACATTACCGGCAGCACGACTTCGAACGACAATGTCGTTATTAACAATCCGGGCTCCTTTATCAACGTGAGCCAGGACGTAAACCGCTGGTGGAACCTGACCCGCGGCGGAGGCCTGACGCTTTCACTTTATGACGCGGCGTTCACTTACGCAGCAAGCGACATAGACGACGGCGCGACTGAAGCACGATTTGTTCTGCGCAAACTGACCATGGGGACATGGACTACGCTTCCCGAGACGACCAATGTCGACACCGTCACCCATACCATCACCGGAACAGGCTTTAACAACCTCAGTGACTTTGCGGTGGGCGAACAGAACAACCAGGCGCCCGTTGCCATCGATGATTTGGCGACGACTGACGAAGATACTCCCTATGCGTTCCCGGCTTCCGGCTTGGGAAGTTTGCAGGCGAACGATACGGACGCCGATAACACTGGTGCTCAGCTGGGGTTGACCGCGGTTAGCGATCCGCCACACGGCATGGCTGTGCTCAACGGCGACGGGAGTCTCACCTATACACCGGACGCGGACTTCAATGGTACCGATACCTTCACCTATACGCTCTGCGACCCGGGTCAGGACGGTAACGCATCGACTACCGGCGACAATCTGTGCGATACGGCGACGGTGACGATCACCGTTAACGCAGTCAACGATGCGCCGTTGGCGCTCGATGATGCGACTACGACAAATGAGGACACGCCCAGAACGCTCGCCCAGGCAGAGTTAAAGGGCAACGACACGGATGTCGACAACACTAACGCGGAGTTGTCGGTAACGGCGGTGTCAAATCCGACCAATGGTGGAGTGTTGCTCAACGGCAACGGCACGGTGACCTTCACCCCAACCGTCAACTTTAACGGGACTGCAGGCTTTGACTACACGCTCAGTGACGGACACTTGACCGACAAGGGCCACATGACGCTTACGGTTAATGCGGTTAATGACGACCCGGATGCTTTGGATGACTCGATCACGGTTAGTGAGGACAGTGGCGCGAATGCCATCAGCATCCTCGCCAATGACACCGACGCGCCGGACACAGGTGAGACACTCACCGCGACAGCAGTCACTCAGGGAGCGAACGGCTCAGTTGCCTTCACGTCCACAAATGTGAGCTACACGCCAAATGTTAACTTCTTTGGCACGGACTCGTTCACTTACACGATTAGTGACGGCAACGGCGGGTCAGATACAGCAACCGTGCATGTCACGGTCGCCAACGTCAACGACAACCCGGATGCAGTGGATGACTCAGCTACCGTAAATGAAGACACTGCCGGCAACGCCGTCAGTGTGCTGGCAAATGACTCCGATGCCGACAATCTCAGCGGAGCCGCCAATGCAGGTCTGATGGTGATCGCGAAGTCTAACGGCAGCCACGGCACAGTAATCATCACTGGAGGCGGCACCGGACTGAGCTATGCGCCGGCAGCCAACTACTATGGCAGTGACTCGTTTACTTACACCATTAGTGACAACGGAACGTCGGCGGCCGGCCATACGGACACGGCCACGGTCAATGTCACTGTGAACCATGTCGATGATGCGACTACGACCACCGTTTCTGATAAGACAGCGCCCTACAGCGACGTCGATCAATCCGTGATGTTGACTGCCACCATAACTTCCCCGGCCGGGCAAGTGAACGGAGGGACGGTTACGTTTACGGTCACGAACGCCGCAAACGTTATGGTGGGAACACCGGTAACCAGCGCCACAGTGCTGGCAGGAGCAGCGAGTGCGACCTACACTCTACCGGGCGGCAGCGGCGCCGGTGCCTATGTAATTACCGCGGGGTTCTCGGGTAGTTCTGGTTTCATCGACAGCAACGACTCCGCGACGCTGAATGTCACGCCGGCCGACATTGGGTCTGATGCGGCCACGCTCGACGGCGACTTCAAAAAGATCGATGGCTTCGACGTGCTTTTCAATAAGATTGACAAGTCGACACTGCTGAGGCTCGAGAACACGAATCCGGGCACATTCCACTACCGTCTGACCATCACCAACACGACCGGCGCTGATCTCAACTCTAACAATGGAGCTGCGCTCCGGGCCTTTATTGAAGTGCCAAAACTAATGGACTGCGGCGGCGTACCGTGCCCCGGCACTATAGACAAGTCGCTGGCGGCTTTCTCGCTCAAGAACCGGAAGGCAGTCAAGGTTCGCCCTGACGACAAGACTGATGACCTGCCGGTCGCTTACGGCTACAAGTCGACGGGCGATTGCGCCGATCCAGCCGGATACGGTTCGGCATTCCCGGGCGATGAGTCGCCGCGCTGCGTCATGGTGAGTGGCTTCGCGCTGCCCCGGGAGCATCGGGCGGAGATCGACATTGGTTTCGAGTTCCGCTGGAAGAGGACCATGAACTGGGATCCGAACTCGAGCCTGTGGTTCTATTCAGGGCTCCCATTCAAGGCCATGGTCCAGACGATCTTCACCACGCCCAATGAAATCCGGACGGCGTACTTCACGGTTGGTTTGGTCGGCGCCGGCCAGAGAGTCACGGCCGTGGGCGGCTTCTCGTTCAACGGGCTGGCCCAGCCGCCCGTGGGCCTCAGGATGCGGCTGTTCAGCCTGGCTACTGACGCGTCCTGCACGAGTGACACGAAGCTGGTTGCCCAGGACATCGTGAACGCCGACGGTTTTTACTTCATCTGGAGGAAAGGCACGGATCAGGGGGGCAGCGGCACAAACGACCTGCCTGACGGCGTGAAGTATGTCGTCCAGATCTGCAGCGGCAACGCGCAAGTTGGCACCCTGCGGTCACTCGCGGACAAGCTCGGTAAGAAGGACTTTGATGAGGAAGATTTTTACGACTTGATGTGGCCCTAGCATCTCTGCTGTTTGTGTAAGTAAACCTCCCGGCAGGTTGCCGCGAAGGGACATTAGAGCTGGGGTAAGAACAGCAAAAGGTTTCAGAAAAAGTCTTTTTGTTAGTCCGCGCCAGCGGACGAATGATCATTTGTCCGCTAACGCGGACTAGGCGCTCAGCACTTTTGTGCAAGCGCGAGCAGCAAAGACCCAGACACGAAATCACGTTCACCCAACGCAGGAACTTTGCCGCTGGGGTAATTGTATATTGGTCCAGTCCGGTCGCAATGCGGGGCATTAGCCCGACCGTCAGGGAGGGCTCAATCATGCACGTCGGAGCCCTCCCTGACGGTCGGGCTAGTGCCCCGTGGAGCCGCGGTCTCGTCTGTTTAGTCGAGCCTGGTCTCGGCTTCCGCAGCCGGCGAGACTATTCAACCGTGTTCGGCTTGAAAATTACTGCAAAGGGTTGAGTTACAGGTTCGCCTCAATTGCGCGGCGCGAAATAACCGACGCGCGTGGTGGCATGATAAGAACTGGTGTCAGTTTCGACGAGGACCCGGCGAAACGAACCGTCCCGCTCTCTATTCAAAGGCGTGTAATAGAGCGAGTATTGGTGCCGCAGTTCATCCGCGACCTCAGCATAAGTCGCGTCCAGCGCATCAAAGCTTGGCGGTTTGTAAAGCCGCCCACCGGTGGCCGTTGTAAGTTGGGCCAGTCGCTCCTCACTGACATCGATTACTCTTAATCCCTCGCGCAGATCGTCCATTCTGATCTGGTTGAAGCGCAGCTCGGATTCCGTTCCCCGGGTCATGGAATCAAGCTCTGCTTTCTTCGCCGCCCGCTCAATCGAAGTGTTACTTACCACGTACACGGTTACCTGCGCCTGCAGCAGCCCCTGTAAAGCAACCTCAAACGCCGTGGCGCCATGCCCGCTGTCGATACCGTCAGTCAGGACGATTACCGCGCGACGCGATTTGGTGGACCCGAATTGCTCTTTGGCCGCGAGCAGCAACGCGTCATTGAAGCGGGTGAACATTCCGGCCTGGATGCGGTTTAACGCCCGGTGCAACTGAAACTTGCTCTGGTTCCAGTCCTGCAGCAATTCAACCCGATCGTCAAACTTGATCAGGCTAATCCGATCTTCCGGAGCCAGCCGGGTGGCAAAGCCTTCCACCGCGCGGCGAAAGTCATCCAGATTGCTGGTCACCGACGACGAGGCGTCAACCATGAGGACGATATCAACCGGCACCTGGCGCAATGCCAGATCACTCAGGGGTTGTTCGCGGCCGTCCTCAAAGACGTGAAAGTCTCCGCGCGTCAAATCCCTGACCAGACGGCCATTTGAGTCGCGCACGGTAACCGGCAACATTACTTCGCTGGTGTTGACTGAGATCACGTCGCCCGGCTTAATCTCTTCTTCCTTTTTTTTGAGCACGGGGACGGGCGGCGGGTCGCCCAATGTTTTCAGTCGAGACGACGTCGGAGAGGGTTTGGGCTTGGCGCCCTGGGAAGAACCGGCAGCGGGGCGCTTACCAGATCGAGTCTGCCCATTTAGCTCTTGCGTGCAGGTGAGTCCGCACAGAATGACCGCGATCAGACCAGAAGTCAGGGAAAGTTTAACTGCCGCGGAAGCCGGCTTGCTGCTCGGGTCTTGGCGTGCCATTGGAGGTGGCCCCCGTCTTACTCGCGTTTGGAATCGTCTCCGTTGGCGGCCTTCATCGCTTTCAGGACTTTGTCGCTGACACGATGCTTGCGCAGGTCAGCAATCCTGGCTGGCGAAAGATCAAAGTCAACGGGCGATTGTTCGATGCGCCGGACGATCGTCCCATCAGTAAAATCTGCTTCCACCAGGTCGATAATTGATTCGTTGGTAAGCGGGGATGTCTTTTCAAGCTTCGGCGTCGCCCCACCCTCACTGGGAGGGCGGATAATTCGCACTGTGGCTGTTCCGGTTGTTTCCGTATCGCCCGAAGCCGAAGCGCTTCCGCCGCGACTGCGCGTGCTGCTCTGTCCGCTGCCACTCGACCCAAAAATGTCCGTGCTGTTGTCAGTCGTCCCCGACTTCTGACTCTCTTTCTGCTTCTTACCGCTGTCCCGGAAAAAGGGATCGTCGGTGAAGGCATCGTCCAGTCCACTCATGCCTTCCTGCCGGGCCAGCATCGCCAGAATAATTCTTTCACTGACTCCGCTCTTCTTTAATTCGATCATCCGATCGGGTGACAGATCATAGGCGGGCGGCCGTGTGGCGACGATCGAGATAATTGTTTTTTCTTTGAAGCCGCTCCGGGCAAGTTTGACGATCGCGGCATTCGTCAGCGGCTTGTTATTCTCAGACGCCTGACCCGCGGCCACACTCGCCGTCACCAGCGCCAGAGCTAGTGCGACCAGAGCGCGATTCAGGAAAGCTTTCATAGGGCGGCCATTTCTGGAGGTGTCCTGATTTTCCAGGCGTTTAGAGTACCAACTTCAGTTGGGCTTTTTCCCAAAGAGTCCTCGGGGGTATTTGGGCAGTTTTTTCTGCGCCGCGTGGTGGCGGTTTGAACTTAGCCCGGCCTTTTAAGGCCGGGGTCACCGCCAGTGCCACCAAACCCCGTCGCGTCAGCGACGGCTGAAACATTGACTCAATCGTCGCTGACGCGACGCGACACGAATTGTTTCCTTCGATCCCGGCCTTAAAAGGCCGGGCTAAATTCATCCGTCGCTCTGCAACGAAGACGACCTTGTTATCAAGGCTGATCCACTTTTTGGGCAAAGCCACTTCAGTTGGGCTTTTTCTAACTTCATAAAAGCCCGATTCTGAACACCGTTTATTAAAACATCACACCACTCTATTTTGTTACTGCTGCGGCGCCGGAATTCTTTCGGCAGGGTCTGAAGTGTTCGCACCATAACGGCCGGTAATGCGCTTTACATAATCCCGGGTTTCGCGATAAGGGGGGACGTTGCCACCGTATTTTATCACCGCTCCCTCACCTGCGTTATAGCTGGCCAGGACCAAATCCAGCCGCCCATCGAACATCTTGAGCAACCCTTTCAGGTATTGGGCGCCGCCGAAAATATTCTCGGCCGGATCGAAAGGCCGCCGCACGCCAAATCGGCTGGCGGTGCCGGGCATCAACTGCATCAGGCCCATGGCGCCCTTCGGACTTAGCGCCCGCACATGGAAATGCGATTCATGCTCGATCACACAGAAAACCAGATAGGGATCCAAACCGAACCGCGTACTGTTGCTGCGAACCAATTCATCGATTCTGCTGTTACCCGTAGTCCAGCCGCGCTCTTTCCAACCGGTCTGTTTCGCCACGCCCGAGTCGCGTTCGATGCGCTCGATGCGGTCGCGCTCGATGAAGATCGACAGGGTGTCGCGGCGGTACCACGCGCCGGCATCCGTTTCGGCGACGTCTTCCGCTTTCATGCGCGCGCCGCCTTTTAAGTAGATCCAGAACGCTTCGGCCGCGCGCGGCTTGGCGTCCGCCAACAGCGCCGGCGCCGCGACGGATTTGGCCGGCTCCTTTTTTGGTGCGGCGCGAATGGGATCAATAGTGCGGATGGGCCGATCGATTTGCTGAGTCACGCCGCCGGTGCGAGACCAAAATTCTTCTCCCTGTTTCCAGACGTCATCGGCGTCGAGAACCGAGCCGTCGGAGAATTTTATGCGCTTGCCGATTATTTCTCCCTCAGCCGCCGCGGGCGATGTCGCGGCTACCGGTGAGGCCTCGGCGGCTTTGGCGTGTTTATGTTTGAGCCGCGACTGGTTCTGGGCCGCGATCATACTTACGCAACCCAGCACGATGCAGGTTACCAGTAGCTGTCTGACCGGCCATTTGCGAATGCGATTCATCATTTATTGACCACGACTCAAACGGGCAACGCGGCAACCCGGGCCTGGCTGACCACATCCGGCGCAGCGGCGGTAAACGCGTGCGAGACACCAAAGTAGTTGCGCCAGGCCAGATCCAGCAGTTCAGGTGTTAATCTTGGTTCACTTCCCTGAAAAAGACAAATGTCGCTGACGCGATTTATCAGGTCACGTGGCTCGCATGATTTCATCAGGCGCGCTTCGCTGGCATACCGGTCCAGCACATAATCCAAACAAACTGGATCCAGAACGATCCCGCGGCGGCTCGCGGCGCGTCTGAAGATCTCGGCATACGCTTCCGTACTTGGGGGCTCGAGGCGCGCCCGGTAACCCATGCGGCGCAGAAAGGCTTCATCGACTAATTCCTTGTCCTCGATGTTGGTTGAAAAAATCACCAGTTGTTCGAACGGAACTTCGATCTTCTTGCCGCTATTCAACGTCAGAAAATCCACCCGCCGCTCGAGCGGCATGATCCAGCGGTTGAGCAAATCCCTGGCGGCCACGCGCTGGCGCCCAAAGTCATCGATGACCAGAGTACCGCCATTCGATTTTAATTGAAACGGGGCTTCATAAGACCGGGCCGAGTCGGACCAGGCCAGGTCCGTGTTCTCCAGCGTCAGTTCTCCACCGACAATGATTAAAGGGCGCTCGATCTCTACCCAGCGTCGATCATGTTCAGTGGCCGAGGCCTTCTCGGGGACCTGGCGGTGGCAATGCGTGTCAAAGAGACGAATGATCTGCCCGTCGATTTCGATTGCATAAGGAATCCAGATAAATCCGAAGAGCGCGGTATTCATGCGTTCCGAGATCGCCGTTTTCCCGGTCCCCGGAAGACCCGTCAGATATAAGGACGACCGGGAGTTGATTACGCAACCAAGAGTCTGAAGCAGCGATTCGGGCAGGACCAGATCACGGAACGCAGCCCGCACTGTTTCAGTCGAAGCCGGCCGGAAGGGCACCGCCTGTAGCTGCATCATGTGGCTGTAGTCCGCCAGCGCGACCGGCGCCGGGCCCACATAGCCGGATTGCCGTTGCAACTGCCTCACCCGCTCCCAACCATGATCGAGCATCCCATAGCGAGTGGCGCCGGGTAGACCCTGCGAGCGGATCTCGATCAAGCTTTCGCGGTAGAGTTGGCGCAGCAACTCTTCAGTAATGGTCCAGGACAAGTGCATCCTGTCCGCCACCGAAGCCGTAGTCGGATTCACGAGACCGGCGACATGCTTTAAGGCCAGCGCAGACAGAACTCCTTCCGAGACACCTGTCTCTGCCAGTTCTTCCGGAATTGGCGGGCCCAGCTTCTCAATCTCCGCCCGGCTCAGTATGCCCAGATGTCCCATTATATCTTCTCAACTCGCCCGCAGATTTCAACGCTCGTTCCAGGTCGTGCGCTACGGAACCGGTCGCGGTAGCGGCCGGGTGATTTCCACGAGATTTACCCGCTTGCTACCGTAAGGGTTCCGTACCACCGTTACACTATTACGGCCCGGCATCAGCGACGACCGGCAGCAACGCCAGCGCACTGCGAACTTTCTGCGCTTGCTCGGGCTGGCCTGAGCGATCATACAGAGTCGCCAAACGGCCCAGCACCTGGTTCGAATTCGGCTGCAACGCGCGCGCCATCTCCAATTGTTTGATCGCCTTGTCGGTAGCGCCCTGACTTTCCATTCGGGCGGCGACATTCAGCCGGCCAAAGAATTCTCCGCCGGCCCGTGCAAAGCTCTTGTAAGCATCGTCGAATTTGCCGAGATCCGCCTGGGCCAGACCGAGATTATTCCAGATACGCGCATCATTCGGCGCTAGTTTAACGGCGCGCTTCAGATCCTTGATCGCCTCTTTGTACTCGCCGTGCGTGTACGCCAGATAGCCAAGATTATTCAGGTGCATTGCCTGGTCGTTCTGATCGCGCATTGCTGCTTCAAGCGACTGGCGCGCCTGGTCGTTCAGACCCTTGCGATTATAGGCGACACCCAGGAGAGTGTGAGCTTCACTCAGCTTCGGATCCAGCGACACCGCCGTTGACAGTTCGGTGATTGCCGCATTGAAATTTCCGGCATCGAGTAAGGTGCGGCCCTTCTCCAGATGCTCGACCGCGCTCGATGGACCACGGTTGTCCGCGGCCGGACTTGAGGCTGGCGCGGGATTGTCAACGCTTTTAGCTGGCGCGGGATTGTCAACGCGATTCGCCGGCGCGCTCTCGAATTTCTTGACGTCCTTTGCTGAGATACGTTCGAGTTTGTTCGGGTTCTTCTTGCCGCCTCCGAACAACCGGCCAATGGCTTTGAAGGGTGCTTTCAGAGCACGAACAAATCCATTGCCTTGTCCGGAGTTCGCAGGAGTGTCCGGCGCACTGATCGCCGCCAGCTCCAGCCTGGACAAGATAATTCCGTGAACGGACTGTAAGGGTTGCACGGCGAACGTCAAGGCCACCGTGAATAGCAGAACTCTTATGGGGCTTCTTAGCATAAATGATCTCCCTGGCAACAAACCGCCAATCGCGCGATGAGTCGCGGAATGCGACTACTTGAACAATATGTCGTACAGGTTCAGGAGCGCCGGACCCAGAATAACCAGAAGAATTACGGGAAAGAGAAACAGGGTCAGCGGAAAAATAAGTTTCAGGGCGGCTTTCTGCGAAGCCTGTTCGGCGCGCTGGCGCCGCTTGGTCCGCAGCGAGTCCGCGAAAATGCGCACGGCCTTGGCAATCGATGATCCGTAGCGGTCGGCCTGGATCAGCAGGGCCACAAAGGCGCGAATGTCGTCCACACCGGTTCTTTCGGCCAGATTGCGCAAAGACTCTTCACGGCTGCGTCCCACCCGGATTTCGAGATTAACCAGATCGATCTCGTAATGCATATCCGGATGCAGGTCCTTCAATTCGTCGCCCACGCGATTCAGGGCGGCATTGAGCGCCAGCCCGGCTTCGACGGCGACCACCATCAAATCCATCATGTCTGCCAGCGCCCAGGTGATCCGTTGCTGGCGGGCGGTAGTCTTCTTGATCAATACATACTTAGGCAGGTAAAAGCCAAACGCTGCGCCAATGATTCCCCAGATAAAGAAGTTATTGGCCGGGCGATCCAGAAGAAAGCACGCCGTGGCCACCAGTGTCGGCATGGCGATGAGCAGGGTGATCTGTATGGCCCGGAAAGCTGTCGCCGCCTCCGGCGAACGATAACCCGCCTGTAACAACTGCTTTTGCAGTTTAGCCGCCTCGACCGCCGAAATCGGCACAATCCGATTAAGGGGCTCAGCCACGCGGCCGGCCATCGTGGTCATCGGGTTATTCTCGACCAGCGCGAGCGATGGATCCATGGTCTCGAGACGCGCATTGACGACACCAGTCGGGCGGCCCACCATGAAGTAGATACTGAACACGGCCAGCGCCAGGCAACTGAAGGTCAGGACGATAATAAGAATCAACATGGGATTAACACACCTTACTTTTGGGGCGAGAGTTCAACTCTCCTTAGTCAAGCCTCAAACTTTAATAGCCAGAATCTTCTTGATCGTGACGATTCCCAGGAACTGCAATACGGCCGCGATCATCAGGATGTAGTGTCCGCGTTGGTCGTTCAGCAGAACACTCATATAGTCCGGATTAATGAACGTCATGAGAGCGACAATACCTATGGGTAAGCCACAGAGAATCCAGGCCGAGCCGCGCGCGCTGGTAGTCATGGTGCGGAAATCCTCCATGAGTTTGAAGCGTAAGCGAATAGTCTCACCCACCTTCTCGAGGATTTCAGCCAGGTTCCCGCCCGTTTCCCTTTGAATATGCATCGCGGTGATGCACAGGCGCAGGTCAAGCAACGGCACCCGCTCAGCCAGGCGATCCAATGCCACTTTGGTCGAGAGACCAAGTTTCTGCTCCTCGAAGGTAATCCGAAATTCCGTCGAGATCGGATCCGGCATCTCTGAAGCTACCTGATGCAGCGATTCCGAGAAAGCATGCCCGACCGCGAGCGAGCGGCCGAACAGGTCCAGGGTGTCCGGGAGCTGCGCGTTGAATTTCCGCATTCGCTTCTTGCGCTGCATCGAGACGTGCAGGATTGGCAGAGCGGCCGCCGGAATCGCCAGCAGCAGGGCAAACACCGGATTCACGATCGTGTAGGCCGCCAGTCCGGCCATCAGGCCGGCGACTAACGAGAACGCCAGCAGTCGGGTGACGGTGATCCGAATATCCGCCTGTCTGATCATGTTGTCCATCCGCTTGATGAAGTCCAAAGAGGAGAGCAACTGATTAATGAGGGGGTGGCCGCCGATTGAATCGTCGCGAGATATCTGGACTGGCTCGTCATCGGATGAACTCAACCCGCGCAATGCTTCGGCGACGCGTTTCTGCAAACGCTCCTGCCGCGCATCAGACTTGCGCGACGCCATCAGGAACAGCGCGTAGACCAGAAAAAGGAAGAAGAGAAATACAGTGGTCGAAATTAACATCTTGCGTTAAGTCCTTTTTGGAGTGCGGCGACTTGTCGCCGCTTTGTTATGGAGTGCGGCGACTTGTCGCCGCTGAAGTCCGCGCAGCGGACGATCTGAAAATAGCCCAGCACTTTAGTGCTGGGTCGGCGCAAGACAAATAGACCCAAGCCCGTGGAGCGGGCGACAGAAAACCATGCTTGACGCTTCACTTGACGAAATCTTCTGTCGTCCGCTACACGGACTTCGTGGAGAGGTAACGTTCCGTCCCCAGCGATAAATCGCTGGGCTATTTTCGTTCGTCCGCATCGCGGACTGAATTCGGATCGTTTCGTCTTTGGAGTATTCACAAACAATCCCCCTAGAAGAAAGCCGGAAGTTGCATCCCGTATTGTTTGAGCCGTTCGGCGAAACGCGGGCGAATACCGCTTGCGTGGAAGTGGCCGATCACCTTACCAGTGCTATCGACTCCGGTTTGCTCGAATTTGAAGATCTCCTGCATGACCGTGGTGTCGCCCTCCATCCCCGTGACCTCCGAAATCGACGTGATGCGACGGGTGCCGTCGGTTAGCCGCGAAACCTG
>Ga0137359_10001424_pt1 | contig 18953 bp, 14 predicted proteins | sample Mad1_40_16metaG_FD_108281 | JGI IMG/M metagenome (GOLD analysis project Ga0137359, IMG submission 108281) | Vadose zone soil microbial communities from Angelo Coast Range Reserve, California, USA - Mad1_40_16 metaG | ecosystem: Environmental > Terrestrial > Soil > Vadose zone | place: USA... | reverse complement strand
TGGGCAAGAGCTTCGTATACATCAAGCGCCACTTGACGCCTCGCGAACAGTACGAGGTCAATCAGCTCGGGATACCGGGGCTGCAGTTCGAGCACGAAGAGCGTCGAGTCTATCCGGATGGGACGCTGACGGCGCATGTCGTCGGCTACGCCGGCATCGACAATTCGGGCTTCGCCGGCATCGAGCGCGGGCTCGACGACACGCGGAAGGACCGCCGGGAGCCGTTGCAGCTGTCGCTCGATCTCCGCGCCCAATACATCCTCCGCGAGGAATTGCAGCGGGTCATCGACGACTTCACCGCGAAAGGCGCTGCCGGGTTGATCATGGACGTCAACACCGGCGAAGTCCTGTCGATGGTGTCGCTGCCCGATTTTGATCCGAACCACCCGGGCGCTCCGGATCCCGACCATCCCGCTATTTCCCTCGCGGACCGGATGTTCAACCGGAACACTCTCGGCGTCTACGAGCTCGGTTCGATCTTCAAGATCTTTACCGTGGCGATGGCGCTCGACTACGGCACCTCTACACTAGCCAGCACCTATGACGCGAGCCATCCGATCAACATCGGGCGCTTCACGATCTCGGATTACCATGGCAAACACCGGGTGTTGAGCGTCCCTGAAATTCTGATGTACTCGTCAAATATCGGTGCGGCCAAGATGGCTGTCGCTGCCGGCGGCCAAAAACAGCGGGAGTTCCTCGGCCGGATCGGCCTGTTGAAATCTCCGAAGATCGAGGTATCGGAGATCGCGTCACCGCATTTCCCGGGAAAGTGGCGCGACGTCAACGTGATGACGATCGCCTTTGGCCATGGGATCTCGGTGACCCCGTTGAGCTTTGCCAGCGCTGCCGCGGCGCTCGTCAACGGCGGGATCCTCCGCCAAGCGACGCTCGTCAAGCAGCCACTCGATTATGCGCCGCAGGGTCAGCAGGTGATTTCAGCGAAAACCTCGGAACAAATGCGCAAGCTGATGCGATTGGTGGTTGAACGCGGGACCGGGACGATGGCCGCGGCTCCGGGTTACATGGTTGGCGGCAAGACCGGGACGGCGGACAAGGTTTCGGGCAGACACTATGAAGACCGAAAGCTGCTCTCCAGTTTCGTCGCGGCCTTTCCGATCAACGACCCCAAATATCTTGTCCTGACGATGGTCGACGAACCGCACCCAAACAAGCAGAGCCACGGCTACGCCACCGCAGGCTGGACCGTGGCGCCGGCCACCAGCCGTATCATTCAGCGCATCGCGCCTCTCTTCGGGGTTCAGCCGGTCGACGAATCCTCTCCCGAAATCCAGCGGGCGCTGATGGTCGAGAGCCTGCAGGGTAAAAAGCTTGAAGCTTACTGAGCTGGTCGCCTCCGTGCCGGCGTTTCGAGGATCAGACGACCCCGAGATCCTTGGCCTTACTGCTGATTCGCGGGTGGTGCAGCCGGGTTTCCTGTTCGCCGCCTTGCCCGGCTCGCGACAAGACGGGCGCAGTTTTGCTGCCGACGCCGTAACGCGCGGCGCAGTCGCCGTTTTGACCGACAAGGTTGATGCGCTTGCGCTTCCGCCGGGGCAGCGCGACCGGATCGCCATCGTGGCCGATGAAAACCCCCACCGCCGACTGGCGCTGTTGGCGGCGCGCTTCTACGGCCGGCAGCCGCGGACAATCGCCGCGGTCACCGGCACCAACGGCAAGACCTCGGTGGTCCACTTCACCCGCGAAATCTGGATGGCGAGCGGCCGACCGGCAGCAAGCCTCGGTACGCTCGGTCTGGTGTCCCCTGCGGGGCGTCGGCCCGGTGCCTTGACCACTCCGGACCCGGTAGCGCTGCATCGCGATCTCGCCGAGTTGGCGAGGCAAGGGATCGAGGATGTGGCGATCGAAGCTTCAAGCCACGGCCTCCACCAGTTCCGGCTCGACGGTCTGTCGGTCGCCGCTGCGGCGTTTACCAACCTGACGCGGGATCACCTCGATTACCACGGCGAGATGGCGCATTACCGGGCCGCAAAGGAACGGCTGTTCACTGTGCTTCTGAGCCCGGGCGGATACGCAGTCCTCAACCGAGACAGCGATGAGTTTGCGCGATTAAAGGCGCTCTGCCGTGATGGTGGCCACCCGGTGATCACATATGGCGCCGATCCGGTGGCCGACCTCCGGCTAGTTGCATGCGAGCCGCAGGTCGGCAGCCAAGCCCTGATGCTGGAGCTTTTCGGGAAGCGCCGCGGGCTGGTGCTGCCGCTCGCGGGCGAGTTCCAAGCGATGAACGCGCTTGCGGCGCTCGGTTTGGTCATCGCGGCCGGCGCTCTGGTGGATGCCGCGACTGAGGCTCTCGCCGGTCTGACCGGAGTGCCCGGCCGGCTGCAATTTGTCGTCGAGCATGAGGGCGGCGGGGCGATCGTTGTCGATTACGCTCATACCCCGGATGCGCTCGCGACGGTTCTTGCGGCGTTGCGCCCGCACGCGCGCGGGCGGCTAATCGCGTTGTTCGGCTGCGGCGGCGACCGCGACGCGGGTAAGCGTCCTCTGATGGGAGAGACTGGGGCCCGCCTGGCCGACCGAGTTTACGTCACCGATGACAATCCGCGAACCGAGCCGCCGGCAAAGATCCGGCGAGCCATCCTTGAGGCGGCACCGAACGCGATCGAGATCGGCGATCGCCGCCAGGCGATAGCGACGGCGATCGCCGAGCTTGCTCCCAGCGATCTCTTGGTTATCGCCGGCAAAGGGCACGAAACCGGCCAGATCGTCGGCAACGAGACATACCCCTTCGACGACGCTGCGATCGCCCGTGAATTCGCCGAGAGGCGCAGGCAATCGCAGGTTCGGCGGACCGGCTGATGACCCCGCTGTGGACCGCTGCCGACGCTGCAACTGCCACTGGCGGGTCGAACACGGCGGATTGGGTCGCGACCGGCGTCTCGATCGATACCCGAAGCCTGGCGGCGGGCGATCTGTTCGTAGCGCTGCGCGGTCCCAACCACGATGGCCACGATTTTGTCCGCGCCGCTCTTGAGCGCGGCGCCGCCGCCGCGGTGGTGGATCGTGAAACCCCGGAACTCCCAATGGCGGCGCCATTGCTACGTGTCTCCGACACGCTGGCCGCGCTCAGCGCCCTCGGCGCAGCCGGGCGCGACCGGAGTCGCGCGAGGATCGTCGCAGTTACCGGCAGTGTCGGCAAGACTGGGACCAAGGAGGCTCTGCGCCTGGCGCTCGCGTCTTCGGGCTCGACCTACGCCTCGGCTGGCGGGCTCAACAACCATTGGGGAGCGCCGCTGTCGCTCGCCCGCCTGCCGCCCGACGCCGAGTACGGCGTCTTCGAGCTGGGGATGAACCACGCCGGCGAAATCGCTGCCCTGACCCGGCTGGTGCGGCCGCATATCGCGGTAATTACGACGGTAGAGCCAGCTCATCTCGGCTTCTTCCCCTCGGTCGAGGCGATCGCCGATGCCAAGGCCGAAATCTTTCTCGGGCTTGAGCCCGGCGGGATTGCAATCCTCAACCGCGACAATCCGCATTACGCACGCCTGACGTCGGCAGCGATGCGCGCCCGCGCCGAAGTGATCGGCTTCGGAACCCACCGCGGGGCGACGGTTCGCCTCATCGATTGCGTGCTCGATTCGCGGGGCAGCACGGTCGAGGCCGCACTCCGCGATTTTGTCTTGCGTTTTCGCCTCCCGGTCCCTGGACGGCACTGGGTCATGAATGCGCTCGCCGCGCTTGCCGCAGTACAGGCCGCCGGAGCGGATGCCCGACGAGGTGCCGAGGCGTTAGCCGGGTTCGAGGCGTCGCCGGGGCGGGGCCGACGCTGTGAGATTGCCTGGCGCGATGGCGCGCTGACCCTGATCGACGAGAGCTACAATGCAAGCCCGGCAGCGGTGCGTGCCGCCCTTGCCGTGCTCGCCGTCACCGAGCCCGCTGCCGGAGCGAGGCGGATTGCCGTGCTCGGTGACATGCTCGAGCTCGGTGACGCGGCCGAGCGCCTGCACCGCGAACTCGCCGAGCCGCTCATTGCCGCCAACGTCGATCGCGTCTTCCTCGTCGGCGAGGCGATGGCGGCGCTGCACCGGGCTTTGCCCGAGGGGAAGCGGGGCGGATTGTGGCAATCGGCCGACGATGCTGTCCCCGCGCTGCTCGGCTTTCTCGAGCCTGGCGATGTCGTGACGGTCAAAGGCTCACGCGGCGTACGTGTCAGCCGCATCGTGGAACGGCTGTGCGCGCCATCGGCCCAGCCGGAGACGTGATCGTATGCTGTACCCGCTGCTTTACCCTCTCGCGGAGCAATTCCAGGCCTTCAACCTGTTCCGTTACATCACGTTTCGCTCAGGGGGGGCCGTCGTCACCGCACTCCTGATCAGCTTTCTGCTCGGCCCGCACCTTATCCTTTGGCTTCGCCGAAAACAGAGCAACGGCCAGCCGATCCGTCCCGACGGTCCAAACGGCCATCTGTTGCGCAAGAAGGGGACGCCGACAATGGGCGGTTTCCTGATCCTGTTTGCGCTGACCATTTCAACCTTGCTCTGGGCCGATTTGACCAACCCCTATGTGTGGATTGTGTTGTTGGTCACTGTCGGGTTCGGGTTGATCGGCTTTTTCGATGATTACCGAAAACTGACCAAGAATTCGCACCGCGGGCTCTCCGGCCGCGTCAAGCTCGCCCTCGAAGCGGCGCTCGGTGCTGCCGCCTGCATCGCCATCACGTTTATCTCGCCGCCGGGGCTGGGGACTGCTTTGGCCTTGCCATTCTTCAAGAATGTGCTGTTCGAGCTCGGCTGGTTTTTTGTGCCGTTCGGCATCTTGGTCATCATCGGCGCCTCGAATTCGGTCAACTTGACAGATGGGCTCGACGGGCTGGCCATCGTCCCTTCGATGATCGCGGCGGGCTGCTTCGCTATCATCGCCTATCTCGCCGGCAATCTTATCTTTGCCAATTACCTGCAGATCCATCATGTCGCCGGCGCCGGCGAGCTCACCGTCTTTTGTGGGGCGATGGTCGGGGCGAGCCTCGGTTTCCTGTGGTTCAACGCGCCCCCGGCCATGGTCTTCATGGGCGACACGGGATCGCTGTCGATCGGCGCCGCTCTCGGGACGATCAGCGTCATCACCAAGCACGAGCTGGTGCTCGCTATCATCGGCGGCCTCTTCGTCCTCGAGGCGATATCCGTCATCGTCCAGGTTGCGAGCTTTAAGATGACGGGGCGCCGCGTCTTCCGCATGGCGCCACTGCACCACCACTTCGAACAGAAGGGGTGGGAAGAACCGACGATCGTGATTCGCTTCTGGATCATCGCCTGGATTCTGGCGATCGCCGGCCTCGCCACCCTGAAGTTGCGGTGAATCGATGAAAATCGCTCCTTCCGCGCCGCGAGCCCCTCCCTCGTCACACCGGCGAATCCTGCCCCTGGCGACAAACAGGGGGCCGGTGTCCATCGCGGAAATGGGCCAGGATGACGGACGGCGTCGCTTTCGTTTATGTCTTTGGGTCACCGCACGTTTAGTAGCTAGGGGGTGCGGATTACGCTATATATCGAGTTTCGCCGATTTCGGCTGGTCGCGGCCGGATGGGGTACCCGTCGGCCGAGCCAAGGGGGTATCTGCTGTTACGTGCGCTAACAAGCTTTGGGCCAGACAGCGCTCGGGTCGTGCCGGATGACATTCGCCCGAATCGATCAGAGCCCGGTTGCCCGCTGGTGGTGGACGGTCGATCGCTGGAGCCTAGCCGCTCTCGGCATGCTGATCGGTTTTGGCGTTGTGATGAGCCTCGCGGCGAGCCCCCCGGTCGCCGAGCGGATCGGCTATGACGGGCTGCATTTCGTTCGCCGGCACCTTGCCATGCTGCCATTGGCGGTCGGCGTGATGTTCGTCGTCTCGCTGCAGCCGACGCGGACAATCCGCCGCATCGCCGTGATCGGCTTTGCCATCTCGCTCGCGCTGCTTGCCGCGACCTTCATTGTCGGCATCGAGATCAAAGGCGCGCGACGCTGGATCAACCTGCCGGGGCTGTCGCTGCAGCCGTCTGAATTCGTCAAGCCGACCTTTGCCGTGGTCGCCGCGTGGTTATTCTCGGAACAGAAGTTGCGCCCCCGGTTTCCCGGCAATTTGATCTGCGCGGCGCTGTTTTTGGCGGTCGTCGCAATGTTGATAAAGCAGCCGGATATCGGCATGGCGGCCGTCGTCGCTGCGGTCTGGTTCTCGCAGTTTTTTATGGCGGGACTGCGCCTCTACTGGGTCGTGGCGGGAACGCTCGCCGGTATCGCAGGGGTGGTCGGCACTTATATGTACCTGCCGCATGTCAGGATCCGGGTCGACCATTTCCTCGATCCCTCGACCGGTGACAGCTATCAGGTGAACCGCTCGATCGAGGCCTTCGCAAATGGCGGTCTGTGGGGTCGCGGCCCCGGCGAAGGCACGATCAAGGACGTCCTCCCTGACGCTCATGCCGATTTTGTCTTCGCGGTCGCCGGTGAAGAGTTTGGAGTAGTCGTCTGCCTCGCCATCGTCGGGCTGTTCGCATTTATCGTATTGCGCGGGTTTTCACGGATGTCGCAGGAGGGCAGTCTTTTCGTTCTCCTCGCCGCGACCGGTCTGCTGGTCCAGTTCGGGCTCCAAGCCGCGATCAACATGGCCTCGAGCCTGCATCTGATCCCGACCAAGGGCATGACGTTGCCGTTTCTGTCTTACGGCGGATCCTCGATGCTGGCTCTCGGGTTCGGGATGGGGATGATGCTGGCGCTGACTCGGCGCCGACTGGGGGGAGGCCCGTTGTGAACAGGCCGTTCGTGCTCGCCGCCGGCGGCACCGGCGGACACCTGTTCCCGGCCGAGGCGCTGGCCGGCGAGCTCCTCGGCCGCGGCAAAGAGGTCCATCTCCTGAGCGATACACGAGCCGACGCATTTCCCGGACGCGTTCCCGGGCTCGAGATTCACCACGTGCGGGCCGGGCGGATCGGAGGCGGGCCGGCTCACGCCGCCCACGCGCTCGGCGAGATGGCGTTGGGGGTTCTGCAGGCCGGTCGACTGCTGCGGCGGCTGTCTCCGGCCTGTGTGGTCGGGTTCGGAGGCTACCCCTCTGTCCCGACGATGCTGGCGGCCGTCTATCTGGGTTTGCCGACGGTGATCCACGAGCAGAACGCGGTCCTCGGCCGTGCCAATCGGCTTCTGGCACCGCGTGTCCGGCGGATCGCCAGCGGTTTCCCCACAACGGCGGGGTTGCGTCCGAGCGACCGTGCCCGGGTCGTCCATATCGGAAATCCGGTGCGCCCGGCCATACTGGCGGTCGGACAAGCGAGCTACAAGGCGCCGCAACGGGGTAGCCCGATCGAGCTCCTGATCCTGGGTGGTAGCCAGGGAGCACGGATCATGAGCGAGGTCGTGCCGCCGGCTCTGGCCGCGTTGCCCGCCCGGCTCCGCGAGATGCTGCGGGTAAGCCACCAGGCGCGTGCGGAGGATCTGCCCGCCGCGGAGGCGATTTACCGGAGAAATCGCATCACGGCGGAATTGCAGAGCTTTTTCACCGATGTGCCGGAGAGGTTGGCGCGGGCGCACCTGGCGATTTGCCGCGCCGGCGCCTCGACCGTCGCGGAGCTCGCCGTGATCGGCCGGCCCGCAATCCTGATCCCCTACCCGTATGCGACCGATGACCACCAGACCGCGAACGCCCGAGCCTTCGCGGAGGCGGGAGGCGGATGGGTCATCTCACAACCGGAACTGCGGGCGGACACCCTCACGCTTCACCTGGAGAATCTGTTCGGCGACAATGCCGCACTGATGGTGGCTGCACAGCGAGCGGCGGAATTCGGACGGCGTGAGGCGACCCAGGATCTCGCGCGGCTCGCTGTCGAGCTGGAACCGGGCGCCGGTTTGGGTTCGTGGCCGCAGGGGCGCGCGGCATGAGAGCGCTTCCCCGCTCGATCGGACCGATTCACTTCGTCGGCATCGGCGGCATCGGTATGAGCGGCATCGCCGAGGTATTGCACAACCTCGGCTATCGGGTTCAGGGCAGCGACCTCGCTGACAGCGCCAATGTTCGGCGACTCGTCGACCTCGGGATTCCGGTCGCGGTCGGGCACGAGGCCGAAAATTTGAGCGGCGCAGAGGTCGTCGTGATCTCCTCGGCGGTCAAGCCGGACAATCCGGAGGTCATCGCAGCGCGGGTACGCCGCCTTCCGGTGGTCCGCCGCGCCGAAATGCTGGGCGAACTGATGCGTCTCAAATGGTCGGTGGCGATCGCCGGAACCCATGGCAAGACGACGACGACCTCGATGATCGGTGCGCTGCTCGAGACGGCGCAGCTCGATCCGACCGTGATCAACGGCGGGATTATCAATGCCTACGGCACCAACACCCGGCTGGGAGCCGGCGATTGGATGGTGGTCGAGGCCGACGAGAGCGACGGAACCTTCACCCGACTGCCGGCGACTATTGCGATCGTCACCAACATCGACGCCGAGCATCTCGATTTTTACGGAGACTTCGAGGCACTGCGCCAAGCCTTCGAGGACTTTGTGGGCAACATTCCGTTCTACGGCTTCGCCGCGCTGTGCATTGATCACCCGGTCGTGCAGGGGATGATCCCCAAATTGTCAGACCGGCGGGTCTTGACCTACGGCTTCAGCCCGCAGGCGGACATCCGGGCTATCGAGGTCAGACTCGTGCGCGACGGCGCGTGGTACGACATCGTCGTGTCTGACGCGCTGCCCGATCGGGGACGGACGATCTCCAACCTGTTTTTGCCGATGTTCGGCCGGCACAACGTGCAAAACTCTCTGGCTGCCGCGGCGGTCGCCGAAGCAATGGCGCTCGGCGACGATGCCCTGCGCGCCGCTATCCGCAATTTCAAGGGGGTCAAGCGCCGCTTTACCAAGACTGGCGAGTGGAATGGCGTGACCGTGATTGATGACTACGGTCACCATCCGGTCGAGATCGCGGCGGTGCTGAAGGCGGCGCGCGCAATTATCGAGGGCAAAGTCATCGCCGTCGTGCAGCCGCATCGCTTCACCCGCCTCGCCCACCTCTTCGATGGCTTCTGCACCTGTTTCAACGATGCCGACATCGTTCTGGTGGCCGACATCTACGCGGCCGGCGAGATGGCGATCGAAGGCGTCAGCCGGGACGGTCTGGTCGCCGGCTTGATCCAGCACGGGCATCGCAACGTGCGCCCCCTGACAGACCCTCGCGAGCTCGCTCCGATCGTCAAAGAACTGGCGCGCTCGGGCGATATGGTTGTCTGTTTGGGCGCGGGGTCGATCACCAACTGGGCGAATAGCTTGCCGGGCGACCTCGCTGCTCTGCAGTCCCCTAGCCGCGTCGCATGACGGCGCAACGCGAGCCGTCCACTGCCGCGCTCATTGGGGTGCTGCCGCCGGTGCGCGGGCAGCTGACCGCGAACGCGCCGATCGGCAAACAGACCTGGTTCGGTGTCGGTGGGCCGGCCGAACTGTTGTTCCGGCCTGCCGATACCGCCGATCTTGCCATTTTACTGGAGGCACTTCCGCGGGAGATCCCGCTGACGGTGATCGGCGTCGGCTCCAACCTGTTGGTGCGCGATGGCGGTATCCCCGGCATCGCTATCCGCATGGGGCGGGGGTGTGCAGGGATCGCGATCGAGGGCAATGAGGTTTGCGTCGGCGCCTCAGCGCTCGACCGCATTGTGGCCTGTGCGGCTGCCGAAGCCGGGATCGGCGGGTTCGAGTTCCTGTCGGGCATCCCCGGTTCGATGGGCGGCAGTGTGCGGATGAATGCCGGTGCATATGGCCGGGAGATCAAGGACGTGCTCGTGTCGGCGACGGCGCTCGACCGCAGCGGTCAGGCTCATACGATCGATTGCGCCGCGATGGGATTTTCCTACCGCCGCAGCGATGTCGACCCGAGCTGGATTTTAGTCGAAGCGCGTCTGCGCGGAGCCGTCGGCGATCGCTTTGCGATCGCGTCTCGGCTGACCGAGATCCGGGCGGCGCGCGAGGCGACGCAGCCGGTGCGTGCCCGAACCGGCGGCTCGACGTTCAAGAACCCGCTGGGCGAGAGTGCCTGGCGTCTGATCGAAGCGGCGGGTTGCCGGGGGTTTGTCCGCGGCGGCGCGATGGTCTCGGAGAAGCACACCAATTTTCTGATCAACACCGGGGAAGCCACCGCCGGCGATCTCGAAGGTCTCGGCGAGGAAATCAGGCGGCGCGTCTACGAGACCTCGGGAATTGTGCTCGAATGGGAGATCGAGCGGATCGGTTACCCAATTCCCGGAATGGCGCCGGTTGTGGAAGCGGCCATTGATTGAGAGGGGACATTGAGCAAGAGCGTGGCCGTGCTGATGGGGGGGTGGTCGCCCGAACGCGAGGTCTCGCTGTCGAGCGGACGGGAGTGCGCCAAAGCCCTGGTGGACCGCGGCTACAAGGTGCGGGTCATCGATGTCGGCCGCGATTTGCCGGCGCTGTTGCGCGCGCTGGAGCCTCGCCCAGACGTCATCTTCAACGCGTTGCACGGGGTCGGCGGCGAGGACGGAACGGTCCAGGGGGTGTTCGAGATGCTCGGCGTCCCCTACACCCATTCGGGCGTTCTCGCCTCGGCCATGGCGATGCACAAGCCGATGGCGAAGACGATCTTCCGCGATGCCGGCCTGCCGGTCGCAGAGGGAGTGGTGGCGCGTCCCGAGGAACTCGCCGAGCGCGATCCGATGCCGGCTCCCTTTGTCGTCAAGCCGGTCAACCAGGGTTCCAGCGTCGGCGTGCGCATCGTACGGATCAACGACAATTCGTGGCGTGAGGAGGTGACGGAATGGTGTTTCGGCAGCGAGATGCTGGTCGAGCGCTTTGTTCCCGGACGGGAGCTGACCGTCGCGGTCATGGGAGACCGGGCGCTCGGCGTATGTGAAATCGTGCCGCGCGGTACCTTCTACGACTACACGGCGAAATACGCCGCGGGGGGGTCGGACCATTTGGTACCCGCGCCCATTCCGGCGGCCATCTGCGAAGAGGCCCTCGACATCGGTCTGCGCGCCCATCAGGTACTCGGGTGCCGCGGGCTGAGCCGCGCGGATCTGCGCTATGACGATACGCCGGCGGGTGACGGCCGGCTGTATCTTTTAGAGGTTAACACCCAACCCGGGATGACGCCCACGTCGCTGGTGCCCGACATCGCCCGTCATGTCGGTATCGGCTTTGATGAGCTAGTCGCGTGGATGGTGGAGAATGCTTCGTGCGACGGGTGAAGGCGGCACCTCGGCGCCGGCGGCGCAGCGCCTTTTTCGGCAGAGCCTGCCGTTTCGGGCTGTGGGTCGGCGTCCCGGCTGTGTTGGCCGGCGGCCTCTGCGGCGCGGTTCTGCTGAGCCGCTCGCCGCTCGGGCAAGCGGCGCTGCAATATACCACCGACCGAATGCTCGACGGCACCGCGCGGCTGGGCCTGGTCGTTGCCGACATCAAGGTCGAAGGACGCGAGACGACCGATCGCGAGACGATCCTGACCGCGCTTGGCGCCGGGCCCGGCACCCCGATCCTCGCAATGAGCCCGAGGCGGGCCAAGGAGCAGCTCGAGACCCTGCCCTGGGTCCGCTCGGCAGTGGTCGAGCGCCGCTTGCCCGATACGCTCTATGTCCGTCTCGTCGAACGCAAGCCGCTCGCGCTTTGGCAGCATGGCGGCAAGCTCGAGCTGATCGACCGCGAGGGCGCCGTCATTCCGGTGGCGCGTCTCGACCGTTTTGCCAAGCTGCCGATGGTCGTCGGTGAGAGTGCCGCGAGCCACGCCGTGGATCTGCTCGATATGCTGGCGACCGAGCCCGATCTCGCCTCGCGGGTCAGCGCCGCGATCCGCGTCGGCGATCGCCGCTGGAACCTGCGCATTGACAATGCGATCGACGTTCTCCTCCCGCGCGACGCGGCAGCGAGCGCGTGGACCCAGCTCGCCCGACTGGAGCGGTCGAGCGCTATCCTGAAACGCGACGTGCAGGTCGTCGACGTGCGCCTCCCGGACCGGCTCGTCCTGCGGGTCAACCAAGAGGTGCCGAAAGAGGCGCCGACATCCAAGAAGGGACGCCCACCGGCGAAGAGTACATGACCGTAACGGACGAAGCGCCGCCGCGTGCAAAAAAGGCGAGAGAAACCGCGAGTGACAGAAACGGTGGTCAGGCCAAGGCGCGTCGGCCGGCGATCCGGCCGCGGGGCAGCCTGATCGCGGCGCTCGACATCGGCACCACAAAGATCTGCTGCTTCATCGCGCGGGTTGAGGACGACAATCCGCGCGTCCTCGGAATCGGCCATCAGATTTCTCGGGGCATGCGCAACGGGGCCATTGTGGACCTCGAAGCGGCCAGCACCTCCGTTCTGAATGCGGTGCACGCGGCCGAGGAGATGGCGGGCGAGACGATCCAAAGCGTTGTGGCAAACCTGTCGGGTGGTTTCTCCGCGTCACGCATCATCAAAGCCGAGATCGGCATTACTGGGCGCGAGATCGGCGATGCCGATATGCGGCGGGTGCTCGAGCACGGCTACCTGATGCGCGAGCCCGGCGATCGTCAGATCATCCATTCGGTCCCGGTCGGGTTCTCGGTCGACGACAGCCGCGGGATCCGCGACCCGCGCGGCATGCTCGGCGAGCGGCTCGGGGTCAACATGCATGTGGTGACCGCGAGCGCCGCCAGCGTCCGCAACCATAGCTCGGCCGTCGGGCGCTCGCATCTCGAAGTCGACGCACTCGTCGTCAGCCCATATGCCTCCGGCCTCTCTTGCCTTGTGGAAGACGAGATCGGCCTCGGTGTAACCGTTATCGACATGGGTGGGGGGACGACGACGATCGGCGTGTTCTTTGATGGGAATCTGATTTTTGCCGACTATGTGCCGGTCGGCGGGTGTCACGTCACAAACGACATTGCCCGTGGGCTCTCGACCCCGATCGCTCACGCCGAACGCATGAAGACGTTGTTCGGCAGCGCCATGTCTTCGAGCACTGACGAGCGCGAGATGATTGCCGTCCCGCAGATCGGCGAGGAGGAAGAGGGGCACGTCAATCATGTGCCGAAATCGCTGCTCGTCGGGATCATCGGGCCGCGCATCGAGGAGACCTTCGAGCTCGTGCGCAATCGGCTGGAGGCGAGCGGGTTCGACAAGGTCGCCGGCCGGCGCGTCGTGCTGACCGGCGGCGCCTGCCAGCTGCACGGGTCACGGGAGTTTGCCGGACTGATCCTCGACAAGCAGGTTCGGATCGGCCGGCCGCAGCGCGTCGCCGGGTTGGCCGAGGCGACCGGCGGCCCGGCCTTTGCGACCACTGCCGGGCTCTTGCATTTTGCCCTATCGGAGCACGCGGAGGTGTCTAGCGCGAGACGCAGCGCGACAAGCGCGCCGAGCGGGGTCTTTGGTCGATTGGGTCACTGGCTGAAGCAGAACTTTTGAGGCAAATTCTACGTCGTTGCTCGCCCGGGCACGCGTGAACCAGCGAGGGGGAAGCCCGGACCGACCGGACCGGGGATCGTAGAGGCAGCTTTTGTGGGGGACGACCGCATGATCAACCTGAGCATCCCAAAGGACGAGCACGAAATGAAACCCCGCATCACGGTGGTCGGGGTGGGCGGCGCCGGGGGAAACGCCGTCAACAACATGATCCGCTCGAATTTGATCGGGTGCGAGTTCGTGGTCTGCAACACCGACGCGCAAGCGCTGCTGCAATCGACCGCACAGCGCAAGATTCAGCTGGGGATCGGAGTCACCCGGGGGCTCGGCGCTGGGTCGCGACCCGATGTCGGCCGTGCCGCGGCAGAGGAAGCGCTCGATGAGATCCTCGAAGCGATGGGCGGCTCCAATATGGTTTTCATCACCGCCGGAATGGGTGGTGGCACCGGCACGGGAGGCGCTCCGGTCATCGCGCGGATCGCGCGCGAATCGGGGATCCTGACGGTCGGTGTCGTGACCAAGCCCTTTCATTTCGAAGGCAGTCACCGCATGCGCATCGCCGAAGCCGGCATCGATGAGCTGCAGAAATTCGTCGATACCCTGATCATCATCCCGAACCAGAACCTGTTCCGCGTCGCCAACGAGCGCACGACCTTTGCCGACGCGTTCAAGATGGCGGACGACGTGCTGCATTCGGGCGTGCGCGGCGTCACCGATTTGATGGTCATGCCCGGGCTGATCAATCTCGATTTCGCCGATATCCGCACGGTGATGGGCGAAATGGGCAAGGCCATGATGGGCACGGGCGAGGCCGAAGGCGAGAAACGGGCGACCGATGCCGCCGAGGCCGCGATCTCGAACCCATTGCTCGAAGACGTGTCGATGAAGGGCGCGAGAGGCGTCCTGATCAACATCACCGGCGGTCTCGACATGACATTGTTCGAGGTCGACGAGGCGGCCAATCGTATTCGCGAGGAGGTCGACCCCGAGGCCAACATCATCTTCGGCTCGACCTTCGACGAGAGGCTCGACGGGAAGATGCGGATCTCCGTGGTCGCGACCGGGATCGACGCGGAAGCCGTCGTCCAGCCGCGGCCGGCGATCAGCCTGGTCAGCAGCCGGGATGCGGCGCCTGCAATGCGGGAGGCGACTACCGGGGGCTATACCCAGCCCGTGCTCACCCAGAATGCAGCGCACCCTTCGAAGCCAACGGCGCGTCCTGAACTCGACAGCGAGCCGCTGCCGCAGGCAGCGGAGGCAGCGGAGAGCGCGGCGATGCGCAGCGGCGCGTTCATTGCCCCAAAGCCGGCTGATGCCGCAGCGGCACGCCCAGTGCCGCTGACTCAGTCGGCAGTTCCTCCCGCAGCTGCCAAGGAGGCGGTCCCGAAACCCAAAGGGCGCGTGCCGAGCCTGATCGAACGGGTGACCGGAGTGGGCCGCGCCCGGGCGACCCCGCCGGAGCCCCCGCCGCGTCCACCTGCCCCGCCCGCTAAGTCCGCCACCCCGCCCACTACCCAACCCCGGCTAGCTCCGCTCGAACCGGACGATCGCCCGAACCTGAGCAAGGAAGACGATCTGCTCGACATCCCCGCCTTTCTGCGGCGCCAGGCGAACTAGATCTGCATTTCGCTGACGCTCTCTCACCCACCTTTCCTCCCAGCTCCGCCGTCTGTGGCGGAGAGGAGGCGGGCGGTGGGAGAATTCCCCATAATGACGCCGATGGTCCGGCAGAATTGGAGCCACAAATTTGGCCCGCGTCAGCTTTCTGCCCCGATTTCGTGCAACAATCGGCAACAAAGAGTGATTTGAGGCGAAGTCGGGGCGACAGTAGGTTTTTGCTCGCTAGGGTACCACTTTCGAAAAGTCTGTCGCATGTTGGGGGATATCGCGACGGCGTCTCAGCAGACGCTCAAAACTGTTATTGGATGCCGAGGGATCGGGCTTCATTCGGGCCAGCGGGTCGCGATGACTTTGCATCCTGCTCCGCCGAACACCGGCATCGTGTTCCGCCGGACCGGTTCAGCGGTCGAAATCCGTGCGAACTGGGCCAATACGATCGAATCGCCACTCTGCACCGTGCTGTCGGATGGCGAAGGAACCAGAGTCGGGACGGTCGAGCATGTGATGGCGGCGCTCGCCGGTGCTGAAATCGACAACGCGATTGTCGAGTTGGATGGGCCCGAAGTGCCGATCATGGACGGGAGTTCGGCGCCCTTTCTGTTTCTGATCGAGTGCGCCGGTATCGTCGAGCAGGATGCTGCACGCCGCGCGATCAAGGTGTTGAAGCCGGTCAGCATCGTACAGGACGGCGCGTCGACGGCGCTGTTTCCCGATGACGGCTTCACGATGAGCTTCGAGATAGATTTCGAAAACCCGCTGATTCGCCGCCAAGAACTCCGTCTGGTCTTCGATGCTGAGACGTTCAAGACCGAGCTGAGCCGGGCGCGCACTTTTGGCCTTCTCGACGATGTCAAACGGCTGCGGGCTGCGGGCTTCGCTCGCGGAGGCTCCCTCGACAACGCCGTTGTGGTCGGTCGCGATCATGTATTGAATGTTGGCGGTTTGCGCTATGGCGACGAGTTCGTGCGTCACAAGCTGCTCGACGCTTTCGGGGATCTCTACCTCGCTGGCGGTCCGCTCATCGGCTGCTTCCGCGGAGTGCGCTCGGGACATGCGCACACGAAGCGGCTGCTCACGGCGCTGTTCGCGGACGACGACGCTTGGTGCTGCGCCACGCCGAGCCCGGCGACCGAGCTTGGTGGGATCGAGTGGCGTGACGAGTTGCAGCTCGCCGGCGAATGACATGTGCCCTCGACTTGCTCGGGTTCGCTCGACCTGTGCTATAATTTGCGGAGTAGTGTTCCTTTGCTGAGTTAGCCGATGCGTTCGCTGTTCTTGCTTCGGTGGTTCGGCGCCGTGGCGTTAATCTTTTCGCTGAGCGCTTGCGGCGGCGGAAAAAAAGATACCTACGTCGAGAAACCGGTCGACGATCTCTACAACAAGGCCATGGACGAGCTGGTCGAGGAGCGCTATGCGACCGCGGCCAAGACCTTCCAGGACGTCGAGAGCCAGCACCCTTATTCGGTCTGGGCGACCAAGGGGCAGCTGATGGCGGCCTACGCTCTCTACGAAGCCGGAAGTTACGGTGAGGCGATCATCGCGGCGGATCGCTTTATTCAGCTCCATCCGGGCCACCGCGATATCGCTTATGCCTATTATTTGAAGGCTATTTCCTATTACGTTCAGATTGTCGATGTCGGGCGCGACCAGAAAACGACCGAGCTCGCCTTGAAGGCGCTCGACGATGTTGTGCGCCGCTTTCCCGACAGCAAATACGCCCGGGATGCCAAACTCAAACTGGACTTCACCCGCGATCATCTCGCCGGCAAGGAGATGGAGATCGGCCGCTATTATCTTAAGCGGGGGCAGTATTTGGCCGCGATGAACCGCTTCAAACGCGTCGTCGATAACTATCAGACGACGACCCATGTGCCGGAGGCATTGGAACGTCTCGTCGAGTGTGACCTGGCTCTCGGTCTCACCGACGAAGCGAAAGCCAATGCCGCAGTGCTCGGTCACAATTATCCGGGCAGCGAGTGGTATGTGGACGCCTATGCCCTCGTCATCTCCGGCAGCCCCGGTACGTCGCCGCAGGGCTGGTTCGCCCGCAATGTCGGGACCCCGTTCTGACCTTTTCGCGGGCTGATCTGCCTCAGCAACATGAAAAATTGTTAATTGCGGCCTGACGGCTGCCTGACGTATTTCAACAAGCCGGCAGGAACGTCCGGCTGCTCCCCGCGCAACCTGTGCTGCGCGGGAACGCGTGGCGAGGATCAGCTCGGAGGATTTGAGGATGTTGCTGCGGCTTGTCGCAGTTGGTTTTGTCGTATCGATGGCGGTGGCCGCCTACGCCGCCGATAAGCCGTCGGGCGTCACCGGCGTCTATCTGACAACACGGTATCCGGCTCTGACCGTGCGCGCCGGGGAGACCACGACCATCGACTTGTCGTTGCGCAATTTCAACCACCCGCCGCAGCAGCTCTCGCTTTCCGTGCCGGAAGTGGCGAATGGCTGGAAGGCGACGGTCCTCGGTGGCGGCCAGCCGGTCGCTTCGGCGATAGTGGCGCCCGACACCGAGGAGAAACTGCAGCTGCGGCTCGAGCCGCCGGCGGGTACGGGCCCTGGAGAATACCACTTTGTCGTCGAAGCCAGGGGCGACGGGAGCGGTCTCAAACTCCCAGTCACCGTCACCATCGGGCAAGAGCTTCCGGCCAAGCTCAAACTCACCACCAACTTCCCCTCGCTGCGCGGCACCGCGACCACCTCCTTCAAATTTAGGGTCACCGTCGCCAATGACAGCGGGCGCGACGCCACCATCAACTTCAGCGCCGACGCGCCAAAGAATTTCCAGGTGACCTTCACCGAAGCCTATGGCAGCCAGCAAATCATCAGCATCCCGATCGAAGCCGGCAAATCAAAGGACATCGAGGCCTCGGTGGCGCTGCCGCGCGACACGCCGGCCGGCGACTACAAGCTCGCGGTGCATGCCAAGAGCGAGGCGGCCTCGGCCGATCTCGACCTCGGCATCACCATACTCGGCCAGGCGCGGCTGGCGCTCGCCGGTGAAGGCGGCCGCCTCAGCGGCGAGGCCTATGCCGGACAGGACGGCCAGCTGACCGTAGTGGTTCGCAATGACGGCAGCGAGGCGGCGCGCGACGTCGAATTCAGCGCGACCGCCCCGGAGGGCTGGAAAACCAGCTTCGATCCAAAGCAGCTGCCCGATCTCGCGGCCGGCAAGTCGCAACCGATCAAGGTCACCCTGACCCCCTCCCCACGCGCCATCGCCGGCGATTATCAGACGACGATCCGCGCCAATGCGACGGGCGGTCAGTCCGAATCGGCAAACTTCCGCATCACGGTGTTGACCTCCACATTGTGGGGAGCGGTTGGGATCGGCATCATCGCCATCGCCTTGCTTGTCGTCGTTTTCGCCGTCGCGCGGTTTGGCCGCCGTTAAATGTAATGTTATTTCTCGGCATCCCGACGAAGGCCGGGACCCATGTCCGAAATGGGCACCGGCCTTCGCCGGTGTGACGAAACAGGGAAGCGGGTTTGGATGGCTGGAGACGTCGTCATAAGAGCCCAAGGCCTCACCAAGCGCTATGCCACGACGATCGCGGTCGATCACATCGATCTCGATGTCCGGGGCGGCGAGATCGTCGGCATTCTGGGGCCGAACGGATCCGGCAAGACGACGACGATCCTGATGCTGCTAGGTCTGACCGAGCCAACCGAGGGACGCGCCGAAGTCGCCGGCTTCGACCCGTTGCGCGACCCGCTCGAGGTCAAGCGCCGGGTTGGCTATCTGCCTGATACGGTAGGCTTTTACGACGGCCTGTCGGCTCGCGACAACCTCGCCTACACCGGTCGGCTCGCGGGGCTGTCGCGGCGCGAAATCGACCAAAGGTTTGCCGCGGCGTTGGCGCGGGTCGGGCTGCCCGATGTCGGCCGGGACCGCGTCGCGACCTTCTCCCGCGGCATGCGCCAGCGGCTGGGCCTTGCCGAAGTCCTGATGAAACACCCGAGCATCGCGATCCTCGAC
>Ga0137359_10001416_pt1 | contig 18989 bp, 14 predicted proteins | sample Mad1_40_16metaG_FD_108281 | JGI IMG/M metagenome (GOLD analysis project Ga0137359, IMG submission 108281) | Vadose zone soil microbial communities from Angelo Coast Range Reserve, California, USA - Mad1_40_16 metaG | ecosystem: Environmental > Terrestrial > Soil > Vadose zone | place: USA... | reverse complement strand
TTTCGGTGACAACGCGCGGCACCACAAATTGCAGAAGATAATCTTCGCCGCCGGCCTTGGTGCCGCCCCCGCTCATTTTGAAACCGCCGAAAGGATGGCGGCCGACAACCGCGCCCGTGCAGGAACGGTTGATGTAAACATTACCCGCCTCGATCTCGGCTTTGGCGCGCTCGATGTTGGCCGGACTGCGCGAGAAAAATCCAGCAGTGAGCGCGTAATCGGTGCCATTCGCGAGCTTGATTGCTTCATCGAGATTGCGCGCCTTCAAAACGCTGAGAACGGGCCCGAAAATTTCTTCGCGGGCGATGCGCATGTCCGGCTTTACGTCGACAAAGATCGTCGGCGGAATGAAGTAACCTTTTGGCGGCACATTTTGATGCTGGAACGCGAGCGTGGCTTCGCTCTTGCCGATCTCGATGTAATTCAGGATGCGCTCGTAGGCGGTCTTATCGATCACGGGCCCGACGGTCATCCCGGGCTCTTCCGGGTTCCCGACGCGCAAACTGGCGGCGGCCGAGAGCAAACGCTCCAGCACGCGATCGTAATTTTCTTCGAGCACGATCAAGCGCGAGAGGGCGGAACATTTCTGTCCCTGATAACCGAACGCGGAATAAATTGAATCGACGATCGCTTCGTCCAGGTCGGCATCGGAATCGATAATAACGGCGTTTTTGCCACCCATCTCGCAGATGACGCGCTTGAGCTCGCGCTGACCAGGGCGGGTGATGCCGGCACTCTCCCAAATTCGCAGACCAACTTCCCGCGACCCCGTGAACGCGATAAGATCGACATCTTTATGATCGACAAGGTGCGCGCCCATCTGCGAGCCCTTGCCGGGGAGATAATTGAGCACGCCCGGTGGCACGCCGGCTTCCTCGAAAATCTCCATCAGCATCGCGCCGCAAACCGCCGATTGCTCGGCCGGTTTCATAATAACGGTGTTGCCGGTGACCAGCGCGGCGGTGGTCATTCCACAGAGGATTGCGAGCGGAAAATTCCAGGGCGCAATGACGAACGCGACACCGCGCGGCCAGTAGTGATAGTAGCTTTCTTCACCGGGGACCTGTTGGGTCAGGCGTGGCCGCCCGAACCGTCGCACTTGCTGGGCGTAAAAAAGACAAAAATCGATTGCCTCGCGGATGTCGCCGTCTGCTTCCGTCCACGGCTTGCCGACTTCGAAAACTTCGAGCGCGGAAAGCTCGAAGCGGCGCCGGTCCATGATGGCGGCGGCGCGCTTAAGCAACTGCGCGCGTTCTTCAAACGGAGTCCACCTCCACTTTTCGAGTGCGTCGCGCGCCGCTTGAACGGCGCGTTCCGCTTCGAGAATGCCGGCTTCGGTCACTGCGCCGACGATTTCATCGGGCGAACTCGGATTGATCGAGGCGATCGTTTTACCGGTGGAAAGCTTTTCACCGTTGATGACGAGCGGATATTCCCTTCCGAGACGCGTTCGCATTTCGCGCAACGCCGCGCGCATTTTTTCATGGTTTTCCGGTAAGGCGAAGTTGGTAAGCGGTGCGTTTTCGTAGGAATCGCCCGCCGGTGTGTCCAAAGAACCGCCAAGCGCTAGATGTCGATCTTGCAGTGAAGTTGTGATCATAGTTGTCATTACAGTTGAGCGCGGTAGAACGCCATTTCGGTTCTCCCGCAAAAGTTCGCTCGGATCGCGCAACAATATTTCGTCGGAAGCATTTTCGGAAAACTTCGCGCGCAAAAAACCTTCGTTGGAAGTGTTCTCGAGCAAGCGGCGAACGAGATACGACATTCCCGGCAGCAGCTCGCCGACCGGACAATATTCGCGAACGCGATATCCCATTTCGACAAGCGCCCGCTTGACCGGACCGGCCATGCCATAGAGCAATTGAAATTCGAAACGGGTGCGATCGATCCCGAGTTCGTCGGCGAGCGCCTGTGCATGCGCAATGCTCCGGACGTTGTGCGAGCCAAACGCGGCCGTGACGATCGATTCGTTTTCAAGCAACACGCGGCTGAGCGATTCAAAGTTCGCGTCGCTCTCGGGCTTTTGCAGATAAACGGGAATGCTCCAGCCGTTCTGGGTCGATTTGATTTTTTCGTAATCCCAGTACGCGCCTTTAACGAGTCGGACGGTAAAACGCGTGCGGCGGGCCCGTCCCCAGTCGATAAGATCGACAAGATCTTTCTCGGCGTCGCGGAGGTAGGCTTGAATGACAATGCCGGCGTGCGGCCAATCTCGAAACTCCGTCTCGGTGAAGAGCGTTTTAAAAAGGTCGAGCGTGATATTCTTGTCAGAAAAACTCTCCATATCGAAATTAATGAACGCCCCAAGCTCTTTCGCTCGTCGCAAAATCGGGCGCAGTTTCGGCGCGAGATGCGCGATTGCGTCCGCCGGATCGGCGGGATTCATCTGAGAATAGAGCGCGGAGATTTTTACGGAGAGATTGACGACGGGAAATAATCCCGCGCCGCCGTCGAGCGGGTCGCTCCAGCCGTCGGTTTCGCGTGCGAGATGTTCGAGCAATTCGAGGCAGCGCGCCGCGTATTCATCCGTCTCTTTCTCGCTCACGACGGCTTCGCCCAAAAGATCGACAGTGAACCCAATTTTCTGTTCATGCCGCTTGCGCAGCGTCTTCATTACATCGTCGGGATTTTTTCCGGCGATGAATTGGTGCGCCATGCCGGAAACATTCCAGCGCAGCAGCTGGCCGCTGATCCACGGCATAATTTTCGCGGTGCGGACGCCGGTTCGGACGAGCGGCGCGAAGCCGTTGCGCATGTCCGTGAAATATTCGTCGAGATGCTGGACGATGTCGCCCGAACGCCGGAGCGACGGAAGCACATCGACAAAACGAAACATCTGGACTTTAAAACGCTCATCGCGCATCGAGAGCGCCATCAGCCGCTGGTAAAAACCGGCCTTGCTGAAAAGCGGTTCTGGATGGCGGTCGACCAGCTCAAAAATGCGCGCGCCGCGCTGCTCGATTTCAGTCTGGAGAGACCTCATGGACGACAATAATCCGCGCTCTGGAAGTGAGCAAAGACGATTGCCTGTTTAGAAAATGTTCTGCGCTCACACACTCACCCGGTGCTTCGTATTCGAAGTAAGAATGCGGGGCATGGACGTAAGAAATAGGGAGCAAATAGAGATGATTTGCCTGGCGGACTCCGGAGGCCCAGGGCTCGGGTCTGTCAGGCAATCTCTTTGCGCTAAGCAGGCTAGCTTGTTGTCGATTCTGTTCTTGATTGCCGGTTAAGAGAAACTCGCGTAGCAAACAGGCGAGATGAATCGGGGCGCTGATCGCTATGAGTTTGCCAGCGACAATACCGCATCGATTTGTCCCGAAGCTTGGGACGCGCTGCAAAGGGCGAATGCTGAGAAGGCGGCGCCATCCTACGGCGATGATCGATGGACCGCACAAGTGCGCCAGCTTGTGCGCGAAATGTTCGAAATCGATTGCGAAGTATTTCTTGTTTTTAACGGCACCGCAGCGAACGCACTCGCGCTGGCGCAGCTTTGCCAGCCCTTCCACAGCGTCATTTGTCATGAGCACGCACATATCGAAACCGACGAGTGCGGCGCGCCGGAATTTTTCTCCGGGTCGAAACTGCTCGTCACGCGGGGAGCGAACGGCAAGATCGACATCGGCGAAGTGGAAGCGGCAATTGTTCGCCAACCCGAATTGCATTCGCCAAAGCCGCGCGCGATCAGCATCACGCAAGCGACCGAGCTTGGGACCGTTTACACGGCGGACGAGATCCGGGCGCTCAACGAATTCGCACGCAAACGGTCGCTTTTCATTCATATGGATGGAGCGCGCTTCGCAAATGCGGTATCCTCACTTGGCTGCGCGCCAAAAGCGCTCACATGGGAAATCGGTGTGGATGTTCTTTGTTTTGGGGGAACGAAAAATGGCGTCGGCGCGGGCGAGCTGGTGATTTTTTTCAAAAAAGAACTGGCTCGCGAGTTTAATTACCGGGTCAAACAAGCAGGCCAGCTCGCATCGAAAATGCGTTTCCTGGCCGCGCCCTGGGTGGGCCTGTTGACGGACGCTGTTTGGTTGCACAATGCGGAACATGCAAATCGCGCGTCACGGCAGCTCGCGGGGCGGCTTCGCTTGGAAGCAAAGATCGACATCGTATTTCCCGTGGAAGCGAACGCAATCTTTCTGCGGATGAGTGAGCCGCTAGTGCGGGGACTGCATGAGCGCGGCTGGGATTTTTACAAATTCATTGAACCCGACGTTTACCGGTTGATGTGCTCATGGTCCGTCACCGGAGCCGATATTGCTGACTTTGTTGGCGACATTGTGGCGTTGAAACGTAAGGAAGAAGCGAAACATTGAGTAGTTGCGCTGTGAAAAGGACGTCTGTATAGGAGCAGTAAGATGACGGCGACGGCGCGAGTTTTACTTTCAACTTGCGTTTTCCTGGTGGGATGTCGGGCCACGCGCGATGTCGCTGTCACGTCTTATCATGTTGCTACCGCGCCGGTGCGTCTGGTGCACAGAGCCATCGCTGCCGATTCGCCGCCGCCGCCATCGACAACTTCGGACGTCGCTACTCCGGGGCGTCCTGTGCCAGTTACCTCTCCAAATTCATCGCAACAGCAACGGATCGCTTCGAGGACGCCTTCAACGGAGACTCCGAGCGGAAACGCCCCAGCGAAATCCAAAGGCTCGCCTCCGCGAAGCGCGGCCGCACAGCCGCAGTTCCCAACTGCCGAGCCGGTTCCGGGTCGGCCCGGTCTGGTCTTTAATCCCTACGATCCCAACGGCGGATATATCGATGTGAGCGGCTATGCGCCCGGGAGCAAAGTCAAAGATCCGGATTCTCAGAAGATATTCGTCGTTCCGTAAGGGGCGCTATTGTCGCGACCGGCGAAGAGGAACCGTTGAGACTGAAATGCATGCCTCCGACGGCTTTGCCCTCACACCCAGGGAGTTCTAAGTCGACTATTCGGACAAAACTCGCAACTTAAAAGACTTCGCTTTCCTAACGCTGCCTGGTCGCGTTTTTGGCAATGGAGTGGCTGGTATCGAGCGCGGGTTTCTTCCAATTGCCCTGACTCACTTTGGAGAGCTTGCTTGTTTGCGTTTCCGAAGCCGCTGCTTCAGGAGCGTCTTTCTTCAAGACCACAACAAACCCCAGAGCTGCCACGACAAATAAGGCGAGAATAGAACGCATAACCTGAAATACAGCAGCTCCCGAGCCATTTCCCCGCTTGCTTGCACGTTGCCGTAAACTTCCACGAGTGGTAGGTAATAGGATGCCGTTGGCGTTTCGCTTTGCAGTGCCGGTGACGGTTTTCTTGTCGATCTTCGGTGCTGTGCCCGAGGGCAAGAGTCAGACTTATGAGGGAAAAGAGCTGGTCAAGGCAGAGCTCGTGGCCGACACGACCGCAATTATTCCCGGAAGAAAGTTCACCGCTGGGTTGCTTCTGCGAATGGCGCCCGGCTGGCATACTTACTGGAAGTTTTCCGGCGATGCCGGAATTCCAACAGAACTGAAATGGAAATTACCGCCGGGCTGGAAAGTGGGCGAACTACAATGGCCAATTCCGCTGAAAACGAACGACCCTGGCGATATTCAAACCTACGGCTACCAGGATGAAGTCCTGCTGATGCAGGAAATAGTCCCGCCTGCGAAGATCGACAATTCGTCAGCAAAACTCTCGGCGGAAGCAAGCTGGCTCGTTTGTGAAAAAATCTGCATCCCCGGCAGCGCCAGTTTGCAATTGGAAATCCCAATATCGACAACGAGTGCGCCGGCAAACATGGAACTTTTTGCACGCTATCGCCAGTTGCTGCCACAAGATTTGCCTGCGGCCGATGTCGCCAAGGGGAAATGGAGCCGCGTCGGTTCCGAGCTCCACTTCAACGTGACTAGCGCGACGCTGGCGAATTATCCGGTCGCGGACTTTTATCCATTGCCGGAGGGAAAGATCGTTGTCGGTCATCCAAAGATCGAATCGCGGACCGAAAACGAAATCACTTTTGCTATTCCGGTCGAGTCAGCGTCGAAGAATCTATTGTCGATCAAAGGTCTGGTCGTTTTTGCCCAGCGCGCCAATGGAAATGACCGTGCCGCCTGGAGCGTGGCAGAAAGCGGAGCAGCGTCACCTGCCAATTCTGTTCCCGCACGCGGCGTCTTTACGTTTCTCTTCTTTGGTTTCCTTGGCGGCTTGATTTTGAATTTGATGCCATGCGTCTTACCTGTGATCTCGCTCAAGATCTTCGGATTCATTCAGCAGGCCGGTCAGAGCCGTGAAAAAATCTGGCGCAGCGGCCTGGCCTTCGCCGCCGGAATCTTCGTTTGGTTTGTCGGTCTGGCGCTACTCCTGATTATTCTCAAAGCTGCCGGCCGCGAAGTTACCTGGGGGGGATTTCAATTCACGAATCCTTATTTCGTTCTCTTGTTGAGCGTGATCGTTCTCGTCTTTGCGCTGAATCTTTTCGGCGTCTTCGAGATTTCGCTGCCGCAAACCGCCACCCGCGGGTTGCTAAGCTGGACCGCGGGCGAAGGTGAAGTAGGCTCGTTCTTTCAAGGTGTTTTCGCGACTGTGCTGGCGACGCCATGCACCGCGCCATTTCTTGGAACCGCGCTTGGTTTCGCCTTCACCCAATCATCCACCATCATCTTGTCGATGTTTGCGGCCATCGCCGCTGGAATGAGCGCTCCATATTTGCTGCTCTGTGCGCAACCAGCCTGGCTGCGCTTTTTGCCGAAGCCAGGTCCGTGGATGGCGCACGTGAAACAGTTCATGGGTTTCCTGCTTCTCGCGACCTTGCTCTTTCTCCTCTACGTGCTCGGCGCGCAACGCGGCAGTGATGCGCTGATTTGGGCTTCATGTTTTCTGCTCGTAGTCAGCGTCGCCTGCTGGATAAAAGGCGCGTTCGTTTCGCCGGTTGCCTCAAACCGAGCCAAGACAATCGCGATAATTACGATGTCGATCTTGCTTGTGCTCAGCGGAATTTATTTCATTGGCGACAAGTTTCGTTCCTCCAGGCTCGCAACAAGTTCGCAACTCACTGGTGGCTGGCAGGCGTTCACGCCCGAACGTTTGCAAGAAGAGTTGACGGAAGGCCACGCTGTCTTTGTCGATTTTACGGCGGCCTGGTGTCTGACTTGCAAATTCAACGAGGTCAGCGTGCTGGAAAGCGCCGCCGTGCGCGAAGCATTTCAGCGCCGCGGTATTGTCAAATTGAAAGCCGATTGGACGAACGGCGATCCGGTCATCACAAAATTATTGCAACAATTTGGCCGCCCGGGTGTCCCACTGTATGTGCTCTATCCCGGCAAATCTGCGGAACCGATTGTTTTTCCGGAATTGCTCACCAAGAGTATTATTTTGAATAAACTTGAAACCATCTCGCGCACTGTCGCTTCACAATAGCTTATGAAAACCAAATCGATCCTCGCCATTCTCGCTTCACTCGCAACCACGACGCTCCTGGCGCTTGATTCGCCACCGGTTGGCAGCGCCGCGCCCGACTTTTCGCTCACCGATGCGAAAGGGCAGACTCATTCGCTGTCGCAATACAAAGGCAAATACGTCGTGCTGGAGTGGTTCAACCCGGAATGCCCGTTCGTGAAAAAGCATTACGGCAGCGGCAACATGCAGAAGCTGCAAGAAGAATATACCAGCAAAGGCGTCGTGTGGCTGACGATTGATTCCAATGCCCCCGGCAGCGAGGGCAACATGACTCCCGAACAAGCTGAAAAAGTCGCAGCCGCTTGGAAAACGCATCAAACCGCGCTGCTTCTCGATCCGGAAGGCAAAGCCGGGCGCGCTTACGGCGCCAAGAACACGCCGAACATGGTCGTGATTAGTCCCGAGGGCAAAATCGCGTACGAAGGCGCAATCGACAGCAAAGCCACACCCAATCCGAGCGACATCCCGAACTCGACCAACTACGTCAAAGTTGCGCTCGACGAATCACTCGCCGGCAAACCAGTCACGACGGCGAACACGAAGCCGTACGGTTGCTCGGTGAAATACAAATGATATAAGCGACTAGCGCTGTTTTGATGAAAAACGGCGCAAGATCGACATCGGCGTCATTCGCACGAGGAGCATCCCAAATTTCATTACGAAACCGGGAATGACGAGGGGGCGGTCAGCTTCGACTCCGGCAAGTCCATCGCGAGCGACTTGTTCGACCGGAACATAAACGAACTCCGGCCCGGCTTCGGGCTGGCCACCGGGACGTTTCGCGACTTCTCCGAATTCGGTGTGGACTGGCCCCGGGCAGAGTGTGGAAACACTCACGCCAGTGCCGCGTAATTCGGCGCGGAGCGCTTCGGAAAGGCTCGTCACGTAAGCTTTCGTCGCTGCGTAAACAGCAAAACCGGGAATCGGAAGGAAACCGGCGGATGAGCTCACGTTCAAAATTGCACCGCGTTTCCTCGCGATCATTTGAGGCAGCAAACGGCGGGTGAGCGAAGTCAGCGCGATCATGTTCACGAGCATGATCTGCTGGTTGCGCGCGGGATCGCTGGTCGCAAAGGGACCACTATCGCCGAGCCCTGCATTGTTGATTAAAAGATCGATGTCGATCTTGTCTTGGGAAAGCCACTCGATGAGCCGCTCGATTTGCAATTTGTTGGCAAGATCGACAACGCGGACGTGGATATTCAGCTTGGGATTACACCTGATCAGTTCCTCGCTCAAATCTGCTAATCGCTCACTTCGGCGTGCGACGAGGACAAGGGACCCGGCGCGATTTGCAAGTTGCCGCGCAAATTCCCGGCCGATTCCGACCGAAGCGCCCGTGATAAGCACGCTACAGCCGTCGAGTTTCATTTTGCTTTAAAGAGTCGATCTCTCGTTTGGTCAGCGCGCGCCAGTGGCCGCGCGGCAAATCTCCCAGGCGAAGACTTCCGATGCGCGTACGCACGAGCCGTTTCACTTCGTAACCGACTTGCTTAAACATGCGCCGAATCTGACGATTAATGCCCTGGCGCAGGACAACGCGCAAACGCGTCGGCGTGATGGAATGCAAACGCGCAATTTGGGCGCGCTGGCCGTCGAGAACAATTTCGCGCAGCAATTTTGGCGTAAGAGTGCGATCCCACGGCCGGTCTAAATTCACCTCGTATTCCTTGTCGATCTTGTAACGCGGATGAGTGAGGCGTTGCGCGAGCTCGCCGTCGTTGGTGAGAATGAGCAGACCTTCACTTTGCGCATCGAGCCGGCCGACATTGAAGAGCCGTGGAAATTTTGACGGCAGCAAATCGAAAATTGTGTTGCGTGCGTGGTGGTCACTTTTGGTGGAAACAAAACCGGCCGGTTTGTGTAAAATAATCGTGAATGGAAGATCGACATGGACACGTTTGCCGTCCACTTTCACATGGTCGCGCTCGGTAGGCTGGACGCTGAAGTCGGTGCACGGCTTTCCGTTGATCGCGACGCGGCCGGCTTCGATCAACTCATCGCAATGACGGCGCGAGCCAATGCCGGCTGCGGCGAGGAAACGGTTGAGACGCACCGCACAATTTCGTCGAAAGATCGTTATCGATCTAACGAAAGCTACTTAGGCCTCCGGTTTCGTTTTGGGAAGGCCGATGACTTTGCTGCTTTCCTTCCACTGTCCGCGCTTCTTGAGAAGTTCGACGCGCTCAAAGCGTTTCAAGACATTGCGTCTGGCCGCGATGGTGCTGGCGCCTTTTAAACTGCGATGCTGCGACATAAACTGGTTCTCCTGCAAAATTGAGCCGGCACATTAAGCCGCGCCCTGGATTTTTCAAATGGAGAACGTCCGCCCGGGTGTCGTTACAGCCGGTTACTCAAGACGACGTATGCGCCGCAGGCCGTGACCTGATGATAAATGTGAAAGCGCTGGGTCAACAGGTTTTCCCAGTAAGCGACGCGTTTCTGCTCAACGATCAGATAAACGTCGTCGGCATCGCTCCATTTTGTAAGAACGCGATCTTCATCCAAAACGACATCCGTCTTATTTGAGCCAATGTGCATTTCGTCGTCTCGCGGCTGATTCACGAGGTAGAAGCGCCGATTTAAATAAAAAATAAGGCTGCTGGCGACATCCAATGATCCCTCATAAATGACTTCGTCGTTGTCGGTGAGCCTGGGATTGAGAAAGCGGGCGGCGTCAGCCAGTGAAAAGTGCGGCGCCATCCGCGCGACACCGTCAATCATGCTCAATCCGGTCGGAATCATGGCAACGGCTAGCGCAGTGCAGGCGAGTTTTGGCCGTCGCGTCCAGATGAAATAAATCGCGACGAGGGAAAAGATAATGAGAGAGATGGCAATGATGATAAACATTGGGCGCAAGGCCAGCCAGGCTGGACTTGGAATGCGTTGTAAGGCGCGCCAGGTCGTCCAGCTCGTGTCTCCATTGCCCCGATGTCCATCCATTTCTCCGATCAATTTCGGAAGAAACAGTGCTAGGGAGCTGATGGCGAGTCCGACAAGAGCAAGCAAGCCGGCGCCGGCGAGGCGCAGTGGTCCCGGCGCCCTTAACCACGTCGTCGCGGCCCAGAGCGCAAATGCGCTCCACATGCTCATCGAATAATAATCCTGGCGCTGTCCGATGAGAAGCAGCGGCAGGAAGGCCACAGCCATCCAGCAAAGAGGCAAAGCATCGGCAAATTCAATTTCCCGCGGACGCATCACGCGCCGCCACGCCAAGAGCACCGCGGGCAAGAGGGCAACCGACCACGGAAACCACCAGGCGAAATGCAACGCGATAAATTGCAATCGCGGAACGCCATTGTCGCTGCCGGGCGCATTCGGAGCGGCGTGCAGGTGGCCGAGCCATTCGACGCCCACAAGTTGCCGAAGAAATCCGGGGAAACGCCATTCGGTCCAGATGTACCACGGAGCGACCGCGAGCAGAAAGACCGACAAGTACGACCAGTGCAGAAGCAGGCGAAAGCGAAGGCGCGCCTCTCGAAACAACAACGCCAGCACGAGCAACACTGCTCCCGGATAAAGCAAACCGTGCACACCTTTGGTCAGGCAAGCGAGCGCCGCGCACATCCAAAAACCAAGAAACCAAAAGCGGCGAAAGCGCCGCCGCTGGTAACCGCATACGCCGCAGAGGATCGCGCCGGCAACGAAAGCGCTGAAGACGGGCTCGGGCATAATGATCCTTCCGAGCAAAAAGGCGCCAGAGGAGCAGAGATAAATCAGACCGGCAAGAAAACCCCGCCAATAGTCCGCCAGCCGTTCGCCGATTAGAAACGTCACGGCAACGGTCGCGATCATTCCCAGCGCGAGCGGAAGGCGGGCAGCGGCCGCGTTCACACCGAAACACTTGAACGACGCCATGATCAACCAGTAAAGCAGCGGCGGTTTTCGCAGGCGCGGTATGCCGTCGTTTGTTGGCAGCAGCCAGTGATGGACCTCGATCATTTCGCGGGCCGCGCCGGCGTACTGCCCTTCGGTGTGGCCGTAGAGATCTCCCCAACCAATCGTTGTCAGATGCGACAACGCCGCCAGCGCGATCAGAAAAATAAAAAGAGCGTGGCGCGTCGGCGGCGGAGTAATTGCGGTGGGCTCGAGAAGAGTTTCTTCAATCCGCAAGGTGTGAGTGGCGGCGGTCATGTTCGTCAGGCTAGGGCCGGCCGCTGTCGGCCACTGCGCGCGGGGGAGTATTTATTGTGCACTCACGATATTTCTCCCAGTCTTCCGGCAAGCGCAGCAGTTTTGCCGCTGGCATTTCGATGAGGGCGAGCATCTGGCGGCACTCGGCGATCAACGCCTCATCATCCGGCCGCACAATTCGAAACGCGCACCAAAACCGCACGCGCTCCAGTTGATCGAGCCAGCCTTCGATTACAAGCCGATCGCCAAGTTTGGCGGCGCGTCGATAATCAATTTCTGTGCGGACGACCACGGGATATTTTTTATCTTCGTTCATCTGCGCTAGGCCGAGGCCGAGTTGCTCGGCCAGAAGTGTGCGGGCGGTCTCGATGAAGCGCAGATAAGCGATATTGGACACGACGCCTCCGCAATCGGTATCGAAGAACATCACTCGCACGTCCGTGCGAATGCGAGGCGCAGTAGTGGAGATCACTCGCAACAATGATTCCGTAAGCCTTCTCGAAAGCAACGGCAATCGTGCAAAAACGAAATTGCGATTATTTCGTGCCAGGAAAAGCGCTTGCGCCGGATGAAGATGTTGATCTTTGCAAGATCGACAAGACGGCATCGGTGACTTCCTCGACGCTAACGGCTTTCATGCACCGAAAATCGATTGGACACTCGCGTAAGAAGCACGGGCTGCACTCCACTTGATGCCGCAAGATGGTATGACCGGAGCCGAGCGGCCCGGTCAGCCGCGGCTCGGTTGAACCAAAGATGGCGACAACCGGGACGCCGAGTAACGAAGCGAGATGCATCGTGCCCGTGTCATTGGTCAGCAGCAGCCGGCACTCGCGCAATTCGTCGATAAGTTGATCGAGCGTTGTCTGGCCGATTCGGTTTACGCATGAGTCACCCAACGCCTTGGAAATTTGCTCGCCGATTGCAATGTCGCTTTTTGTGCCGAACAAGATCCATTGCACTGGCAATCGCGCTGCGACTGCTTTCGCCGTCTCGGCGAAGCGTTTCGGCAACCAGCGTTTGGCTGGTCCGTATTCCGCGCCCGGACAAAGAGCAATTTTTGCGCTGCTAAGATCGAAATGGTGGATCGCATTGACGCGCACAAGATCGATCGAATCAATTGAGGCGCCGAGGGTGTCGGCGACGCTAAGATAATGAAAAGCCTGATGCTCCGGCGGACCCACTCTTCGTGATTTGGGAATGACCTGGTTCAACAGCCAGCGGCGGGAATGACCGCGATAACCAACCCGGCGCGGCACTCCCGCCAGCCACGCTTCCAAAGCGACGCGCAATGAATTTGGAAAGAGTATCGCTACGTCAAACCCCGGTTGCCGCCGGATCGAGCCGATTGCCGCGAACAGCGAGCGGCCCTTGAGAGGAACAATCGCGTCCACTTCCGGAATCAATTTCCATAGCGCGGCGAGCTTCGATGGCGTGGCGACGGTGATGTGCGCGTCGGGGCGTCCATCCTTGATTGCGCGTATGGCCGGCGCACTGATGGCGGCGTCCCCCAGCCAGTTGCTCGCGCGAATAAGAATGCGGAATGGCTGCAAATCCTGTGGCGAAACATTGGGGGGCAGATAGAGCCCGCGCCTGTATCGAGTGAGCAGGAAGTTGGGATTGGGCGTTTTCCAGCGGTTGTGCACCCAAAACCAATCCTCCGGCGCGCGACGAATTTGTTCCGCGACAATTTCGTTCGTTTTCGCCGCCAACGCTTCGATTGATTGGTCGGCAGTCGGCAAAGGCTCCGTAACAACCATGCGCCATCGCGCCGTGCCGCTGGTATAGAGAGCCATGCCAATCATCGCCGCACCCGTTCGTTTCGCCAGAAGCGCCGGCAGAGGAGAAGTCGATGCTAGCCGTCCGAAGAAGGGGACCCACAAACCATGATCACCGGCATGTTGATCGCTCAGTATGCCGATTGCGCCGCCGCCGCGAAGGAGTTCGATGGCGTCTTGGAAACCGTCTTTGCGATCGAACATTTCAACGCCGGCACGGCCGCGCAAGCGGCGCACGTGTTCATCGATAAATCGGTTGCGCAGCTTTTGGTAAATCGTGCTGTCTCTGACGTAACCGATGAGCCGTGGCAGAATCTGGGCAAACAATTCCCAGTTGCCGAGATGGCTCAGGATGAGTACGACGGGGCGGCCGGCGCGCAATTGTCGATGGACTACGTCAAAGTTTTCAGTCTCAACTCGCGTCTCCATCTTTTCGAGCGGCATAACGGCGAGTTTGATGCCGCAAAGAAGGTTGGCGCCCAGGCGCTGAAAATGGCGGCGAACCAGGCCGCGCAATTCGCGCGGTGATTTTTCGTTTCCGAACGCGATCGAAACATTTCGCCGCGCCAGACGCCGATATTTTCCGAGAATCAGCCATGCGCAGAAGCCTGCTCCATTTCCGAGTACAAAAAGCGTGCGCAGCGGTAGCGCCGTGAGAAGCGCCAAGCCCGCGCGATAGAAAAGATAGATGGAAAAATCGAGCATGCAGAATCGGCGACAAATGCTCGCGCCACGCCCCCCGCAGAGTAAATTTGCCTGCGCCGCGCTTCAATTAATATAATGTGGCAGTGTTGCAAGCCTCTTCCTCTTGGGTCGGTCGGGATTTTGCGCGCATTCTTGCGCAAAAATTTGGGCGCTCGCGCTTGCTCATCGTTGGTGAAGAACCGAGTGCGATCGAGCAACAGTGCGCGTCGTCCGGAATTGACGCGGTGGTTTGCCCCACTGCGCTTGATCTCGATGGAACGAGCGCGCGCAACGACGGCAGCCGACAATTTGATCGGGCAGTTTGGTTTTATCCGCCGAGCGAAACAAACGAACAGCGCGAGCGTGAGGTCGAAGTGCTCGCGCATCAGGCAGATGATATTCTTCTCATTCCGAGTCCGGACGCTCAAGTTCTAAAGGCGCGTCCGGAGCTGGTCGAACGTTTCGGCCGTTACGGTTTCCTGCCGGATTATGATTGCGATCTCGGCGAACTCGGTCCCGGCACGATTCGCTTGCTGCGTCGGCAGATGGGTAGCGCTGAACGACTCGTGCCAGCGGTGGAGACCGCTTTTGCCCGCTTGCATGCTCAGATGCAGGATCTTGAGCGAATGCTACAGGCAAGAGTGTCCGAACTGGACGCGGCCCAGCGTCACATCGGCAAGCTTGAAGAGAAGATTCTGCAGTTCCGGGAAACGAAGCGCGAGGTGAAACAGCTTAAGAAAGAAAAACAGGCGTTGCGCAAATCGCCAGAACGGAAGGTCGGCCAGGTGCTGCTGTCCCCATATCGGCTGCCGCAAAAACTGATTCGCGCGTTACGCGGTCATGCCCGGCCAGAACGCGAGATTACTTCGCGCTTATCGACCACAATGGAGTATCAGCGCTGGTTCGAACGGCATCGCGCAACCCCGGAACAGGTTGCTGCGATGCGCAATGAGGCCCGCAAATTTGCTTATCAGCCCTGCATCACCATCATCACCCCAGTTTTCAACACTCCGGTGCAATGGCTGGAGGAGGCCGTCCAATTGGTCCTCGGGCAGGCTTACGAATCCTGGGAACTCATTCTGGTGGACGACAATTCCAGCGATGAACCTTTGCAAAAATATCTGCCGACGCTCGCCAGCCGCGATTCGCGGATCAAGATTTTAAAACTTCAGGGCAGCCGCGGTATTTCAGCCGCTTTGAATCGCGGTATCGAACACTCCCGCGGTGAATGGATTGGGTTTCTGGACCACGACGATCTGCTGGAGCCCGACGCTCTTTTCCAAACGGCGAAGTTGCTCCAGCAAATTCCTGAGGCCGATCTTATTTATTCGGATGAAGACAAGTTGACCGAGGCGGGGTTCGACGCCCCGTTATTCAAGCCCGGTTGGTCGCCGGACTTTTTTCTTTCCTGTAATTACCTCGGCCATTTTGTCGTCGTGAGGCGCGAACTCGTTTTGCGCGTCGGCGGGTTCCGTTCCGAATTCGACAGCGCCCAGGATTACGATTTCTTCTTTCGCGTCATCGAGCAGACCGACCGAATCCATCACATTCCGCGCGTCTTGTATCATTGGCGGCGAAGCGGAGGCTCCAGCGCCATCAGCCCTTGGCAAAAGCCGGGGCAACTTGCAGCTGCACGGCGTGCCATTGAAGAGCATCTCCAGCGGAAAGGCATCAGGGGTCACGTCGCCATCGACTGGCGCACGCACGCCTATGGGGTAAAGCGCGAACTCGCCGAAGCGAAGAAAATATCGATCATCATCCCGGCGAGCGATCGCATAGACCTTCTTTCTAGCTGCATCGAGAGTATTACGACCAAAACGAATTATCCGAATTACGAGCTTGTTGTCGTCAGTCAGGACAACCAATCGGAGGAGGCGCGCTCTTCCTTCAGCCGATCCAAACACCGGCTGCTCCAATATGACGGGCCGCGCAATGATTCGGCGGTCAAAAATTTCGCGGTCGAGCAAACGAGAAGTCCATGGCTGCTTTTTTTGGATAATGACCTCGAGGTGATCGACGGCGAATGGTTGAGCGCGATGGCGGAGCACATTCAGCGTCCGGAAGTTGGAGCGGTCGGTGCGCGTTTGCTGTGGCCGAACGACACAGTCGAGCATGCTGGTATCGTTCTGGGCGTCGGCGGGATTGCCGGGCACGCGTTTCGCGGATTCTTGGCGGAAGATCCTCGTGTCTTCAAACAGTTGCAGGTGACGCGCAATTACAGCTGCGTAACGGGCGCCTGCCTTCTCACGCGGCGCGATGTTTTTATTGAAGTCGGCGGCTTTGATGAAGAAGGCCTGGCGATGGCTTTTAACGATGTCGATCTTTGCTTGAAAATGCGACGCGCCGGTTACCTGATTGTCTACACGCCTTTCGCCAAACTGTATCGCCACGAATCGGCCGGCCGCCCAATGCCCTCCGAGCCGCGGGAGACCGGCGTCATGCGCGAACGATGGCCCGAACTGTTGCAGCGCGATCCCTATTACAATCCAAATCTTTCTCGCGAACGCGCCGACTTTTCGTTAGGCAACTGAATTCCTGTTAAGATCGACATGAGCAAGCGTGATAAGAATTTGTGGGTCGGATTGAACGCTGCAGCGCAAGCGGCGCTGGCCTCCCGCGATTACAAAGCGGGATCCTTTTCGCAACGGCTGGCGCACAGCGGAGTCGATGCCGGCGAGCTCGCGGCCGACGATCGACGCAAGCCTGAGATAAAAAAAACCTGGATTCCCGGGGTGGAGATTTTTTCGCGAACCATCTATTCGCAATGCCACCGCGGTGTTTTCGGCGAATTTGTCCGTCGCGATGAAGGAATCCTCGGAAAAATCGGCTTTTGGCCGAAGCAATGGGCAACGGCCCGCATGTTCGCGCGCAGCGCAAAAGGATTTCATATTCATCCCCCCCGTATTCCTTCAGAAACGACCCCGCAAAAATGGCTGCGCCGTTTGTTCGTGACCGAGCCCTCAAATTATAAGCTCAGACGTTATGACGAAGAGCAGTGGGATGTGATGTTTTTTGTGCAGGGCAGGGCGGAGATGATTTTGCGTGATGTTCGCGCCGGACTACCCACGCGCACGATGAGATTTTTTGTCGATGGCGATAATCACCGTGGCCGGAATAATGTCGGCATAGTTGTGCCGCCCGGTGTTGCGCACGCGATCCGGGTCGAAGGTTCCGAAGACGTGATCATGATTTACGGGACCAGCACGATCTTTCATCCGGAATTCGAAGGGCGCATTGCTAGCGAAATTGAGACCGCCGAGCTGCCGGATTCCTGGCAAAAGTTTCTTTGTTTGTAGCGGCGCTCTATGAGCGCCGCATTTGTTTGGGAGAAATTATGCGACGGCCGCAGACCGCCGCGACGCTTCGATCCGGGTCAGCCGGAATTAATGGATCGACCGCAACCGATCTCTGCCGAACTGGAGCGCGATCTCCGGAATCTCCGACAGCTGAACCATTACTTTGGGAGTCATGCGGTTGTTCTCCGGTTCATCCGTCGATGGATTAGACCGGACGACCGCTTGCGCATTGTCGATCTTGCCACCGGCTCGAGCGACATTCCGCGATTGATTGTCGATTTTGCACGAAAGATCGGCGTAAAAGTTCAGATCGATGCGCTTGATCGACAAGCCGCCACGCTGGAAATAGCGGCAAAACTGAGCGTTGATTACCCGGAAATTTCTTGTATCGAAGCAAACATCCTCGAGTGGCGGCCGGCGGAGCCGTACGAGATGGTGCTTTGTTCGCTCGCGCTCCATCACTTCAGCAATGAAGACGCAGTGCGCGTCTTGCGACGTTGCCGCGAACTCTCGCGAAAGTTTGTTCTTGTGTCCGATTTACGACGCAGCTTGCTCGCCACCATCGGCGTCTATTTTTTGACCGCGCTGATCTTTCGCGAGCCAATGACACGCTATGATGGTCGACTTTCCGCGGCGCGGGCATTTTCCTTTACGGAAATGGCGGAGCTCGCGCGACAAGCCGGCTGGAAAAATTTCGGCCACCGCAAATTTCGTTTTGCGCGACAGGCGATTTGGCTGGAGGACGCAACATGACATGAAAGTTCTCGCGACCGTCGCCGAAGCGCTGGCCCAATCGCGCGCCAGACTTCCGCGCGTCCTCGTTCCGACGATGGGGGCGTTGCATAAGGCGCATCTGGAATTGATTCGGGTGGCGCGCGATTCCGCCGGACGCGATGGCGAGGTTGCGGTCAGCATTTTCGTCAATCCGCTGCAATTCGAACCAGGAAGCGATTATGAACGGTATCCGCGACCCGACCGGCAGGATGAAGAGCTCTGCCGAAATGCTGAGGTCGATTTTTTGTTTCGGCCGAGCCCGGCCGAAATATATGCGGACGATCGTTCAGTTTTTGTCGAAGAGACTTTGCTTTCAAACACGCTCGAGGGTAAATCACGTCCCGGACATTTCCGCGGGGTTTGCACGGTCGTTGCGAAGCTTTTCAACATTCTTGCGCCGGATGCGGCGGTCTTCGGCGAGAAAGATTTTCAGCAGCTTGCGATCATTCGCCGGATGGTGCGGGATCTCAATTTCAAGATCGACATCGTGGGCGTGCCGACCGTTCGCGAAAATGACGGGCTGGCTTGCAGCTCGCGCAATCAATACCTGAACGCGGAGGAGCGAAAACAAGCAACGGTTTTGCGGCGGGCGCTTCTGGCGGCGGCAGATCGAGCAAAAGCCGACGAAGAATCCGCAAAAACAATTGTTGATCTGGCGCGCAAAACGATTGGCCAAGCGCCGCTGGCGCGAATTGATTATGTCGATCTTGTCGTTGCGGAAAATTTGCGTCCGATCGAAGTCATTAGGACAAATTCGCTGCTCGCGCACGCGGTTTTCTTCGGCCAGACTCGTTTGATCGACAACATTCTCCTCCCGTGAAAGAATACGATTTCGTCGTCATCGGAAGCGGCATCGCTGGGTTGAGCTTTGCCTTGAAGGCAGCAAAGCATGGCTCGGTGGCCGTCATAACG
>Ga0137359_10001413_pt1 | contig 19009 bp, 20 predicted proteins | sample Mad1_40_16metaG_FD_108281 | JGI IMG/M metagenome (GOLD analysis project Ga0137359, IMG submission 108281) | Vadose zone soil microbial communities from Angelo Coast Range Reserve, California, USA - Mad1_40_16 metaG | ecosystem: Environmental > Terrestrial > Soil > Vadose zone | place: USA... | reverse complement strand
CGACCGCGAGCGCGATCACGATCCACGAGCCGCGGCCGAACCACCGATCTTGCAGCGCCGATTCCGTGGCGGCAGGCGCGGCCGCTGCGTGCGTCCGTGCTGTCGCCGCGTCCACGGCGTCGCCGTCAGCCGCGCCGCTCCGGCCGCGACGCAACGCATGCTCGACCGCGGCGGCCTCGAGGCCGTCCGGGTACTCTTCGGCGACGATGCGTGCGGCGCGCGCGCGGTCGCGGGCGGCGACGACGAGCACGGCGCCGGCGCTCGAATCGACGCGCGTGGTCGCGATGCCCTCGGCGGCGAGGAGCAGCGCGACGTCGTCCGCGAGCCGGTGCGGCAGCGGGCCCGCGAGCGGGGACGCCGCGTCCGCCATCCGCTCACTCCGCGAAGAGCGTCTCCGCCGTCATCTCGCGCGGCACCGGCAGGCCGAGGCATTGCAGCACGGTCGGTCCGACGTCGGCGAGGATGCCGTGCGGGCGCAGCCGGCGCCCGCGGTCGTCGTCACGCACGTAGACGCACTCGACGTCGTTCGTCGTGTGCGCCGTCTGCACGCCCCCGGTCTCGGGATCGATCATCTGCTCGACGTTGCCGTGATCGGAGGTGACGATCACGGTGCCGCCGCGTTCGCGGACCGCGGCGACGACGCGCCCGATGCACTCGTCGGTCACCTGCACCGCGCGCACTGCCGCGGGAAGGACGCCGGTGTGCCCGACCATGTCGCAGTTGGCGTAGTTCAGCACGATCAGATCGTAGGTATCGGCGCCACGTCCGTCCGGCAACGGCCGGCTCGGCTCGACGTCGAGGCGAATGCCTTCCATCGCGGTCGCCCGCGCGCGGACGGCCGCGATGCCGTCGCGGATCGCGGTCACGACGAGGTCCGTGACCGGGTACGCGCTCATCTCCGGGGCGTGGTCCTCGGTCACGGTGACGCTCGGGACGAGGATGCGGTCCTCGCCGGCGTCGGCTTGGATACGCTTGCCGTTGAAGAAGCTCGTGACGTGGCGGTACTTCTGGTACTCGGCGATCCGCAGCTGCCAGAGACCGGCGGCGCTCACCACGTCGCCGACGAGCTGGTTCATGTTCATCGGCGGTAGGATGGCGTACGGGAACTCGTCGTAGTAGCGCGTGAGGCCGCGATAGCAGACGTCGAGTCGCGGGCCGCGCTCGAAGCCGGTGAACGGGTCGTCGACGAAGGCGTGCGTCAGCTGGATGGCGCGGTCTTGGCGGAAGTTGAAATGGACGACGGCGTCGCCGGCGCGGATCGTCGCGAGCGGCCGCCCGTCGGCGCCGGCGATCAGCGTCGGCTGGATGAACTCGTCGGTCTCGACGAGGGCGTCGTCGCCGGCCGTGCCAGCCGCGCGCTGCGCGAGCGTCCGATCGGCGCGCGCGTACGCCTCCTCGATCGCGGCGCGTGCCGAGCGCGCCCGCAGGCCGTCGCCGTTGACGAGCGCCCAGTAGGCGCGGGCGATGCGATCCCAGTTCAGCGCGCGGTCCATCGCGTAGTAGCGGCCCATCACCGACGCCACCCGCCCGACGCCGAGCTCCGCGATCTTGCGCTCGAGGCGCCCCAGGTAGACGAGTGCGCTCCGCGGCGGCGTGTCGCGGCCGTCGGAGAAAAAGTGCACGAAGACGCGGCTCAGCTGCTGGCGCCGCGCCAGCTCGAGCAGCGCATACAGGTGCTCTTCGGTCGCATGCACGCCTTGGTCCTGCACCAGCCCCATCAGATGCAGGGCGGTGCCGCGCTGCTTGCACTGGTCGGTCGCCGAAAGGAGCGCCGGGTGCAGGTAGAGCTCGCCGCTTTCGATCAGCTTGTCGACGCGGACGATCTCCTGCTCGACGATGCGCCCCGCGCCCATGTTGAGGTGCCCGACCTCGGACGACCCTTGATACCCCGGCCGCAGCCCGACGGCCCGCCCGGCGGCGCCGAGGACGGTGTGCGGGTACGCCGCGAGCAGCTCGCGGAGAACGGGAGGGTGGGCGAGGGCGACGGCGTTGCCGGGGTACTCGCGTCCGATCCCCCAGCCGTCGCGGACGATCAGGACGACGGGTCGAGCCATCCCGCGCATTTAACCAGCGCCGCGGCACCTGTCCAACGTCCAATCCAACGTCCAAAATTTTTTTCGTGACAATCGACGGGCATTCGTTTAGCGATCAAATGTGCTGACGAGGTGGGAGGTCGAGGGGGAGCTGCGGAGTCTGCATCTCATGCAGCAGCACACGCGCCGTGTCCAACGTGCGCAAGGCGGAGCGCGACGCGGCGCAGGGCTCCTGATGGTGCTCCTGCTCGGTACCGGCATGGTGGGCGCGGTCGTCATCGCCCGTCTCGAGCCCGGTGGCGCGCGCTCGGCGGCGACGCTCGACGGCGACGACGCGGGGTCGTGGAAGTCGCCGACGTCGTGGGTCGGCAGCTATCACGTTCGCAGCGCACCGGTTTTTCAACCGCGCCGCGGTCGCGGCGGTGCGCGTTCACGCGCGGCGCGACGACCCTGAGGCGGCGAAGCTCGCCTGCGGGTAAGCTCTGTTGTGTCCGATCGCCGCGGGTCAGGGGCGGGCGATGAACGTGAGGATGCGCTCGGCGATCTCCTCGCCTTTGTCCTCTTGCAGGAAGTGGCCGGCGTCCTCGATCACGACGAGCGGCCCCGCCTGCGGCATGCGCTGCTCGAACAAGCGACCCGCGGCGACGCCGAGGACGGGGTCCTTGTCGGCGAACATGAGGAGGCAGGGCTTCGCCCAGCGCGCGAGCGCCTTCCACGCCTCGCGATTCTCGGCGGCGCCGGCATCGCCGGGCTCGATCGGCACCAGCTGCGGGAAGCGGTGCGCGCCTTCTTTGTAGCGCCGGTCGGGGTAGGGCGCCTCGTACGCCGCGAGAATCTCGGGTGTGCGCCGCGACTCCTGGACGATCGCGCGTCCGAAGAGCGCCGCGATCGGCAGATCCGGCGTGCTCGCGACGTACTGGCGCCAGGCGAGGAAGCCGGGGCCCACTTGCTCCTCGCCCGTCGGCAGCGCGGTGTTCATGATGACGAGCCGCGCGAAGCGATCGGGGAACTGCCCCGCGAGCTGGAGGCCGAGGAGGCCGCCCCAGTCCTGGCAGACGAGCGTGATCGCGTCGAGCCGTAGCGCGTCGAGGAACCCGAGCACGGCGTCGCGGTGCATCTTGTAGGAATAGTCTTCCGGCTCGGTGAACTTGTCCGACTTGCCGAACCCGAAGAGATCCGGCGCGACGACGCGCGTCCGGCGCGCGAGGATCGGGATCATCCGCCGATAGAGGAAGGACCAGCTCGGCTCGCCGTGGAGACAGAGCACGACCTCGCCGCTGCCCTCGTCGACGTAATGCATGCGCGCCTCGCCGCTGCGGCCGACGGCGGCGGCGAGGTCGACGTAATGGGGCGCGAACGGGTAGTCGGGGATATTCGCGAAGCGTTCGTCGGGGGTGCGCAGCACGGCCATCGGACGTCCTCCTGCAGCGCTCCATAGACGGTTTCATGCGTCGACGAAACGGCCGGGGGAGCGCGGTAGTGTCTCAGTCTGATTCTGAGACACTACCGGGAGCGCCGGCGACGGCGGCGCTCGACCCGACTCGGGAGCGCCGCCGCAGTGTCCGTCAGCGGCGGAACGACGCGTTCATCGCCGCGGAGTCGATGCGCTCCTCGAAGAGCGGGTCGGAGCGGCCGTCGCGCAGGAAGTGGTCGGCGAGACGGCGGACGCGCGCGAGGGCGGCGGTGGCGAGGCCGGCGCCGGCGCTCAGGCGCCGTACGCCGAGCGCTCGCAGCTCCGTCGCCGCGGGCAGTCCGGGGATCGCGAGCGCGTTCAACGGCAGCGGCGCGATCGCCGCGACGACGGCGCGGATGTCGGCGGCATCCTTGATGAGCGGCACGAACACGCCGTCGCAGCCGGCGGCGCGGTAGCGGGCGGCGCGGGCAAGCGTCGCCTCGAGCGCGCGCTCCGGCGGCTCGAGCTTCTTCAGATACACGTCCGTGCGCGCGTTCACGAAGAGATCGACGCCGGCGCGTGTAGCAACGCGTTTCACCGCCTCGATCTTCGCACACAGGAGGTCGGGGGCACCGGTCCCGTCCTCGAGATTGATGCCGACCGCGCCGGCGTCGAGGAAGGCGCGGACGTTCTCCGCGGCGGTCTCCGCCTCGTCGCTGTAGCCCGCCTCCGCGTCGACGCTGAGCGGCACGCGCACGACGCGCGCGATCTCCGCGACCGCCGCCGCTGCCACGCGCGGCGGCAGCGCGTTGCCGTCGGGGTAGCCGCGCGCCCACGCGACGGCGGCGCTGCTGGTCGCGATTGCGGGCGCGCCGCACTCCTCGATGATGCGCGCGCTCGCCGCGTCCCACGCGTTCGGCAGGACGAGAAAGGCATCGGGCGCGTGCAGGGCGCGGAACGCGGCGCTCATGGTCTCCTTCGCGATGGTCATGCGATCACCTCCGTATGCGGCGCACTATACGCCGGCCGCGCACGCGATGTCGGCAATCTTCGGACGTCATCGGCGGCGTGCGAACTTGACTGCCACGGGTAAACGGGAGAGAGATTCGGCGCTGGTGGCGAACCCGAACGGACAGGAGCTGCGCGGCGCGATCGGGATCCTCGCGGAGCGTCTCGGGTACGGCAAGCTGCACGATCGCTTCGTCCGTCTGAACGCGTTCGTCTCACGCAAGAAGCCGCCATCGCCCGACGTGCTCGCCGACCGCATCTACAGCTTGAGCGGCGGCTTGCGCCGGCAAGTCGCAGCGACCATCGCCTTCCACACGGTGTGGTCGGAGACCTTCGCGAGCGCGATCGGCGAGGAGAACGAGAAGAAGCTCGAGGCACTCGCCGACCGCATCAACGCGACGCTCACCGAGGGGGAACGCGCCGTGCAGCAAGGCCGCGAGGCCGAGCTCGACGCGGCGATCGGCGAGTACGAAGAAGTGCTCGCCGCCGCGATCGGGCCGCAGGCGGCGCGCGTCGACATGTTGTTGAAGGCGGTGCCGCCGGTCGCCGAGCGCTTGCGGGCGCGGCCGCTGCCGAAAACGCCGCCCGCCAATTCCGCGCCGGCGGCGCGCGGCGACGACGCAGCGCCCGCCGAGTAGACGATGCCGCGGGTCGCGGGCGGCGCAGGCGAGATCGCGTACGGGGAGGTCGGTAGCGGGCCGCCGCTGCTGTTCATCAGCGGCACCAGCTTCGATCGGAGCGCGTGGGGCGGGCAGGTCGCACACTTCATGGGGTCGTACCGCTGCGTGACGTTCGACAACCGCGACGTCGGCGAGAGCGCGTTCGCGGCGGACCCCTACACGCCGCGCGACATGGTCGCAGACGCCCTCGCCGTGATGGATGCGCTCGGAGTCGAGCAGGCGCACGTCATCGGGCACTCGCTCGGCGGCGCGGTCGCGCAGGAGCTCGTGCTCGCCGTGCCGGCGCGGGTACGCTCGTTGGTCCTCGTCGACAGCTGGGCGCGAAACGACGATTACACCCGCGCACTCTTTCGCACCTGGCAACGGGTACGCACGCGCTGCACTACCCGCGAATTCCTCGAGAGCGCGACGCTCTTCGCGTTCGGCCACAGGTTTCTCAATACGATCGGGCTCGACACGCTCGTCGCCATGTCCACCGCGGCGCCGCACCCGCAAGATCCGCAGGGATTCGTGCGTCAGGTCGAGGCGGATCTCGCGCACGACACCGCCGATCGTCTCGGCCGGATCGCGTGCCCGACGCTCGTCGTCGCCGGCGAGGAAGACACGATCTTCTTCCGCGAGCACCACGACATGCTCGCCACGGGCATCGCCGGCGCGCGCCTCGTCGTGTTCCCGACGGCCGGACACATGCCCCAGGTCGAGAGCAGCGACGCCTTCAATCGCGAGCTGGAGAGGTTTCTGGCAACGCAGACCTGATGGTGAAGGGTCGAGCGCGTGATCGGCGCGAGCAGGCTACCGTCGAGTCCGCTCGCGCCGCCGTCGGTTACGGGGTCTTCAACGCCGGCACGCAGAGCAACGCCGGCTTCTTCACGTCGAGCGTTTCGGATCCGAACTGGTCTTCGACGAACGCGCCGGTGATCTTCACGAACTTCACCGCGTCGGTCTGCTTGGCCTGGTAGCACATGAGATGATCGACATGGTTCGGCGCCGTCGGATCCTCGCCCTGCTTGTCGACGGGGTTGCAGAGGAACGCCGGCTTCTTCACGTCGACGGTCATCGTGCCGAACTGATCGCCGAGCGACACGCCGAGCTGCGGCACGAACTTCGGCGTGTTCTTGGTGATGCCGATCTTGTAGCACTCGAAGTGATCGGTCACGTATGCGGCCGGCGTCGGGACCGGAGTCGGGCCGGTGAGGCTCTTCACCGACGGCACGAGGAGGTGTGACACCTTCTTCGCGTCGACGAAGAGGCCGCTCGGGTTGAACTGATCGACGACCTTGATGTTGGTCGGGAGCACCGGCTTCACGAGATACTTGATCGGATACGCCTTCAGATGCTCCGGGTGCGCCGGTGCCGTCGGGTCTTCGCCGTTCTTGTCGGTCGGCGCGCACAGGAACTTCGGCTTCTTCACCTCCACCTGGTGCTCCACTCTGGCGCAGTTTCGCCGTTCGTGGTTCGTGTTCGTGTGTCCTGGCGGATGTGTGCAATTCCTCATGTGTCGCGTTGCGGATCGCGCCGCCGTCCCGGCGTGCGCGGGGGCGCGTCGCGGCTCCGGCCGGGGTGATCGCGTGCGACGAACTGGCGTGCAGCCAGCGCGTGGTCGCCGCGGCTGACGTCGCAGCGACCACGCGTGGGCGCGGCCGCGCAGGTGCCGGAGCTGACTGCGGTACTAGCCGTTCGCGGTCGCGACCTCCCAATTGCTGTGGCCGACCCGCCGCCGCTCGCGACGGCTGCCGACGCGCGGCCGCGTGCGCGCGGTGATCTTGGCCGCCGTCTCCTGCTGCCAACCCGCCGAACCGGTGAGGTCGAGGTATTGTAGGTAGCCGCCTTTCAACAATGTGAGGGGTTTCTCGATCAATTTGTCGAAGTCGAACGGCCCTTTCAGATGGTTGGCGGGCGGCGCGAACCATGCCGGCGTGACGAAATCGGAGACGACGACGCCGTCGATCTTGTAGCCGAACTCGTCGGCCTCGCAGGGGTCGCACACCTCGTACGCATACAGGCGTGGGCCGACCTGTGCGCACAGGTTGATCTCCGGGTCGGCGAGCATCTCGAGGAGCTCGTGGCTGACCGTCACCGAGACGATGTAGCCGTTGTCGATGTCGCTCTTCGCGAACGCTTTGCCGAGCGGCTTTCCGGCCGGCGTAATGTCGTGGTAGCCGAGCGCGTCCGCCTGATCCGAGTTGTCGAGGATGGCCAACCACCACGCGTCCTTCGGCGCCTTGTGGCCGTTGCCGACGAACAGCAGGTCGGCGCTGCATCCCCACAGCGGGCCGAAATCTTTCGTCACCTGCTTTTGCAGGGCGGCCGTCATGGCCTCGACGTCTTGGTCGCTCACGACGGTGCTGTGATTGATGATCGCAATGTGCGGCATGATTCCCTCCTGTTGATGACGCTGAACGTTGGACCGATGTTCGCCGGGTTACGCGCGCCGCAGTCGCTCCGTCAATCCGGTTTTGCCGCCGATCGGACCGTTTGCACCGCTATGGAATGATATTTCGCGTTCGACGTTCACAACGTCGCCGCAAGATCCATTCTGTACCGATTTGAGGCGCCGGCGACGCAGGTCAGCGTCGTCGATGTCGGCTCGGCCGATCGCGCTACAACAACGTGCCGCCGAGAAAGAGACTCGCCATCGTGAAGTAGATGACGATGCCGCTCACGTCGACGAGCGTCGCGACGAACGGCGCCGACGCGCTCGCCGGGTCGAAGCCGAGGCGGCGCAGGAGGAGCGGCAGCATCGAGCCGGCGAGCGTCCCCCACGTGACGACGCCGATCAGGCTCGTCGCGACCGTCAACGCGACCAGCATGTAGTGCTCGCCGTAGGGGTGGAAGAGCGCCTGCCACGTGAGGATACGCGCAAAGCCGATCGTGGCGAGAATCGATCCCAGCACGAGGCCGGCGGCGAGCTCGCGGCGGACGACGCGCCACCAGTCGCGCAGCTTGAGCTCGCCGAGCGCGAGCGCGCGCACGACGAGCGTCGACGCTTGCGAGCCCGAGTTGCCGCCGCTCGAGATGATGAGCGGGACGAAGAGGGCGAGGATGACGGCACGTGCGATCTCGGCCTCGAAGTGCCCCATCGCCGTCGCGGTCAGCATCTCGCCGATGAAGAGCGCCGAGAGCCAGCCGGCGCGCTTGCGGACCATCGTGCCAAAGGCGATGTCGAGGTAGGGCGCGTCGAGGGCCTCCATGCCGCCGAACTTCTGGATGTCCTCGGTCGCCTCCTCCTGGACGACGTCGACGATGTCGTCGACGGTGACGATGCCCTTTACGTGGCGCTCGTCGTCGATGACCGGAATCGCGAGGAAGTTGTGCTCCTGGAAGAGGCGGCTCAGAGCCTCCTGGTCCATCTCCTCATGCGCGACGACGACGTCGGTGTGCATGATGTCGCGCACGGTCTTCGACGGCGGCGCCGAGAAGAGCTCGCGGAACGTCACGACGCCGAGGAGACGCTGCTCGGGGTCGAGGACGTAGACGTAGTAGATGGTCTCGAGACGCTCGCGCGCTTGTCGGCGGAGATACGTGATCGCCTCGTCGACGCTCATGTCGGGACGCAGACGCGCGTAGTGCGGGTTCATGAGCCCGCCCGCCTCGTCCTCGGCGTACGCGAGGAGCGCCACGACCTCCTTCCGCGCCGAGTCGTCGAGGAGCGCGAGCAGCCCTTCGCGTTCCTCCTCGGGCGCCGCTTGAATGACGTCGGCGGCGTCGTCGAGCGGGAGGAGACGCATCCAGAAGCGCCGCTCGGGCGGTCGCATCGCGAGGATCAGCTCCGCTTGGTCACGCGCCGGCAGCGACAGCAGAAAGTCCTCGACCTCGCCGGGCGGGAACGTGCGCAATCCTTCGAGGCGCTCTTCTGTCGAGAGCACGGGCCACACCTCCTGAAGATCGGAGGCGGCGTCGGTCTCCGTGCGCGCGTCTTCGCCCGCAAGCTCGGTCATGCGACCGTCCCCCGACGCATGAGATGGATGAACGCGAGATCTGCCACGCAGAGACCTCCTGCCGCCCGCCCGGCGAGAGATCGCGGTGGCCGGCGGGAACTATCGAGGACGACGTTTGCCGTCGCTGCTCATATTCGGGTCGTGCCTATCGCAAGTTCCGGCGGTGGTCCAGCAAAGTGCGGGAGCCGTACAAAACTCGCGCGCGGCCGGACATTGCTGAACGCCGACGAGAGGACGTCGCGCGCAACTCGCTGATTGCGCGACGGCCTGCGCATGGAACGTTTCATGCTTCTCGCCACGGCATCTCACGTAGCGCGGAGGGGCGATGAGCACGCATCGGATGATCAAAGATGGTTCGCGGAAACCCGCCAAGCGGCTGCTCGCCGCCGGCCGGAAGATCAACGGCACATGGCAGGTGAGAACGTTCCTGCGCGCCGCCAACGACGTACGCGAGCCCTTCTGGCAGACGACGTCCCCCCGCCCTCGCTGACGGAGCAATCGAAGGCCAGGGAGCGCCCGAGCACGACGCTCGGGCGCTGCTACTTACTGCACGATCCCTTTACGGACGGCGAAGCGGACGATCTCGGCGGTGTTGTGGAGGTCGAGCTTCTCCATGACGTGCTTGCGGTGACTCTCGACGGTGTTGATGCTGAGCGAGAGGATGCGGGCGATCTCTTTGTTGGTCTTGCCCTCGGAGATGAGCTGCAAGACCTCGCGCTCGCGTCCCGTGAGCCGCGACAGCGTGTCCTCGGCGGCGCCGCTGCCCGAGTCGCTGAGATAGCCGTCGAGCAGGACCTTCGAGACCGACGGGCTGAAGTATGAGCCGCCGCGCGCGAGCGACTTCACCGCCTTGATGAGGTCGAGGTCCTCGGAGTCCTTCAGGAGATAGCCCTTGGCCCCGGCCTTCAACGCTTGGCGCACGTAGACGTCGTCGGAGTGCATCGAGAGGATGAGCACACTCACGCCGTCGGTGCTCTTCATGATCTGGTTCGTCGCCTCGATGCCGTTCAAGCCCGGCAGACCGATGTCGATGACGACGACGGTGGGGCGCAGCCGCTTCGCGGATTCGACCGCGCTGCGGCCGTCGCCCACCTCGCCACCGATCTCGATCTCGGGGTCCGACTCGAGAATCTTGCGCAGGCCTTGGCGTACCACGGTGTGGTCCTCGGCGAGCAGCACGCGAATCTTGCTCATGCGGTTGTGTCCTTTCAGGTTACCAAGAGCGAGAGTACGAAACCCACCACGAATGCGAGCGCCTCCCAGAAGAACCGCAGCGACGGCGATCGATCGAGCGCCCGGCCGACGCGAGTGAGCACGAGCTCGTCGCGTACGCCGTAGCGCCGTTCGACGAGATCGGGCACGATCCCAGCCTCGAAGAGCTGCTTGTTGGCGCGAAACGTCTCCACCTCGTGCGCCCACCTCTCGAGCGCGCGCTCACCTGCGCGCGCCTGGCTGACGAGTCGGCCGAGCTCGTCGTCGTCGGCGCATGCGAGGGCGCGATCCAGCAGGTGGAGGACTTCCACGGCCTGGGTGATGGACGCGAGGCGTTTCGAACGGTCATCCTCCTCCCGCTCGTCGGGCGGGGGGGACCTCAGGGGATGCGCGGCGGATTTGGTCCCCATGTATGGGTCAACGGTGCTCCCGTACTTACGTGACAACGCCAGGCTAAAATCGTTGCAACATCGTTGTCAAGGAAAAGGAGGAGGGCCGGCGACAGGGGAGGGCTGTACGCCGACATATGTCGCGGACGGCCGGACATCTCTCACGCACCGCGTCGCCCGACAACCCGCCGATCTGCCGCGCCGTTCGACGCGCCCCGAGGCGATCCTGGCCGACACGGCGCTCGCGGTGCGGCGAATCGAGCCTCAGATCAGCTCGTCGTCGTCGTCCTGCGTCTCGTCGTCGCCGAACTCGTCGAGATCGTCGACGGACCGGGAGCCGAGCGCCAGCGACGGCTGTACCTCGTCGTTGTCCAGCTCGCGGTCGCGGAGCGTCCCGAGCTGCGTCCGCAGCTGCGCGATCGTCTCGTCGCGCTCCTTCAGCTGTCGCTCGAGGTGCGTGACCCGCGCCTCGTGATGGCGGAGCTGCGCGATCTCGTGGACGGTGTCGGTCAAGCGCTTCTCCAACGTGATCTTCTCGCGTTTGAGGGTCGCGAACTCGTGGCTCGCGGCGGCGGCACGCTTCGCACTGGCGTTCCCCTTCGCGCGCGCGGCCGTCTTCTTGCGCGCAGCCGGCGCGCTCCCCTTCGCGCGGCGCACCGTGGCGGCGGGTTGCGACGTTCGCCGAGCCGTCGATCGTGTTCCCTTGCCTCGGTTCTTGGTCGGCATCGTTTTCCTCCTCAGCGCTCGTAGACGTCCGGCTCACCGGCCGGCCGCGTCCGCCAGCGCTTGTGCGTCCACAGCCAATGATCCGGATGGTCACGAATCATCGCTTCGAGGACGCCGGTACAGCGTTGGGTGAACTCGCGAGCCGCTTGATCGCGGTCCGCCATACTCGCAAACGGCACACGAGGCAAGATCACGATGCGATGTCGTGCGCTCGTCCCCTCGCGCACGAGAAACGCGGGATAGACGGGCACGCCGGCGCGCGCCACGACGCGGCCGAAACCGGCGTTGGTGCTCGCCGGCTTGCCGAAGAAGTCGACAAACACGCCCGTGCGGCGCGACGCGTTCTGGTCGAGCGGCAGCACCACGAGGGCGTGCTCGGCGATCGCGCGCAGCACGCCGCGCGCGGCCGCATGCTTGCGCAGCGTGTGCGTGCCGGCGCGGCGTCGCATGCGGTCGATGAACGCGTCGATGAGCGGATTCTTGATCGTCTGGCGCACGAGGTGCACCGGACGGCCGAGAAGACCCTGCGCGTACGCGAAGAGCTCCCAGTTGCCGAAGTGGCCGGTCAGAACGAGCACGCCCTGCTGCGGCATGATCGTCGCCAGCTGGCGCCACAGCGACTCGTCGGCGATGGAGATGCGCTCGCGCACGTTCGCGCTCGTGAGACGATCGATCTGCGCGATCTCCGCGATCGCGCGGCCGAGATTCCGATAGCTCGCGACGAGGATCCGCAGCCGCTCGCGCTCGGACTTCTCGGGAAACGCGATCGCGAGGTTCACGAGGCCGATGCGCCGGTGGCGGCGATCGAGACGGATGGCGACCGCGGCGACGCCGGCCGCGAGCCGCATCGCGAGCCCGAGAGGCAGCGCTGCCAGCAGACCGTGGACGGCACGAAACGCGGCGTACTCGATCCGGTGTCGCAGGCTCGGCGCCGGCTCGACGTTTGTCGTGCCGGGGGTCGACGCCGTGGCCGCGTCCGACCTCGGCGCCGCCGCCGTCGGCGCCAACGATCCTTCGCGGACGTCCGGCGTTACGATGCGCGCGTCTCGGAAAGCGAGAAGCCGAACGCTTCGCGCTCTTTCGCCTCGAGCTCGCGGAAGACGCGGCGATCGACCTCGCGATAGCGCGCGAGGAGCTCGTCGACGCGCGTTTGTCCGTCAGGCCCGGCCATCTCGCGCAGCTTGTTCTCCATCCACGCGATGTGCCACTTCTCGTCTTTCGTCACCTCGTGGAGCACCGCGCGCGTCTCCGGATCCACGGTGGGCGAGGCCGCGTGCGCCAGGTAGCGCTGGTGCGCCCGCTCCTCGACGACGACGGTCAGGGCGAAGAGCTGCTCGTAGCTCTTCGGGACGCCGATCTCGAGCCCGATGCGACGCTGGTATCCGTCGTCGACGCGCAGCGGCACGCCGCCCATATCGGTGATCCGCTTCGTCCACAGCCACGCGTGATGCGTCTCCTCCTCGAGGTGTTTCGCCAGCTTCACCTGCGCGTCGGGATCGTCGAGACGCTGCATGAGCTTCAGGAGGAGGGTCGCGCCGCGGAGCTCGGCATCCCGGTAATAGCTGAACATCCTGAGGAGTCTCTCGTCCGGTGCCATGACCGCCCCGACCGCATGCGGCGGGTCGAGCACGCTATATAGAACGCCTCGGCTGAACGCCACCGGAACCGCGGCGCGGACGGCTGCTCCCAAATGACGCAGGTTTTCTTGCTCGGTCCCTCCGTTCTGTGTTAAGCGCGTGCGCGATTGCACCCGCGCGAGGCATTCGCGCATGCATCGCCAACCAGGAGGGCTCCGCGTGGCTCGTGGGAAAGTGAAGTGGTTCAACGCGCAGAAGGGATACGGCTTCATCACCGCTGACGACGGTCAGGACGTATTCGTGCACTACTCGGCCATCAGCGGCGACGGATTCCGCTCGCTGCAGGAAGGCGAAAGCGTCGAATTCGAGATCGCCCAAGGCCCGAAGGGCCTACAAGCGGCGAACGTCACCAAGGCGTAGTCGGGGCGACGACCCCCGCAGCGTCCCCGGGCTACGCGCCCGGGTCGCTCACGGAAACTCGATCAGGACCTTACACTGCGTCGTCGGCGCGCTGAGCGCGGCGAACGTTTCGGGGACGAGATCGAGGTCGACGATGTCGGTGACGAGCGGCGCAACGTCGAAGCGGCGCGCGCGCAGCGCCTCGAGCGCGTCGGCAAACTCGGCCTTGCTGTAGCCGAGCGCGAACTTCAGCTCGAGCTCCTTCAAGATCCCGGTGAGCGGGAGAATCTCGTCCGTCTCCAGACAGACGCCGAGGACGACGACGCGAGCGCGGACGCCGGCGAGGGTCATCGCGGTATTGAGGGCGCCGCGGACGCCGCAGCACTCGAAGACGACGTCGGGCTCGCGTCCGGTCCGCGCGCGGACGGCGGCCGCGGGATCCGCGCTCGCCGGGTCGATGACCTCGGCGGCGCCGAAACGTGCGGCGAGCGCGCGGCGTCCCGCGGCGAGCTCGGACACGACGACGTGGGCGACACCGGCGTCGCGCGCCCAGAGCAGCGTCACGAGTCCGATCGGGCCGGCACCGAGGATGACGCAGCCGCTCTCGGGTGCGAGGCGGGCGTGCCGCACGCCGTGCAGGCCGACGGCGAGCGGCTCGACGAGCGCGGCGCTCCGGAAGTCGATCTCGGGCGGGATCCGCAGCAAGCTTGCCGGATGCACACGCACGAACTCCGCGAACGCCCCCGGCAGCTGCCCGAGGCCGATGCCGCGCAAGTCCGGACAGAGAATGCCGTCGCCGCGCGCGCACGCGGGACACGTGCCGCACGCCATGTACGGCAACGACACGACACGCTCGCCGACGCGCCACCCGCGCACGCCGGCGCCGAGCGCCGCGATCTCGCCCGAGAACTCGTGACCGAGGATCGCGTCCGCAGGCATCGGCATGCCGTACTTCGCCGCGTGCAGGTCGGAGCCGCAGATGCCGCAGTTGCGCACGCGCAGCAGGATCTCGTCGGCCTCTGGGCTCGGGTCGGGCACCGTCTCGACGCGCAAATACCCCGGCTCCTTCAGAAGAACGGCGCGCACGGCGCGATTCTACGAGAGCCCTCTTGCGCGCGCCACTTGCGCCGCCGTCCGGCGCCCTCTATGGTCCACCGCTGTACGCATCTCGTCCGACTGCGTGCTCCCGTTTCGCCGCCACCCTAGCTCAGCTGGTAGAGCAGCCGATTCGTAATCGGCAGGTCGAGGGTTCGAATCCCTTGGGTGGCTCTGTGCTTACGCTTCGTCGCCCGATGCTCGTTGCGCGGGGGTTGCGTGTGGTTGCGCGACGGGACGCGCGACGAGCTTGGCCGCGCCTCCGCGATCCGCTCCGCGCGGACCAAGGTGCGCCTCGACTCCGATCAGAGTGGTCGCATCACGCGATGTTCGTCGTTCGGGCCATGGATGCTCTTGCACCGCGGGTATCGTTCACGCGCGAGTGTCAGGGCCTCGCGGGTGTCGACTGGGATGTGGCGGCCGAGACATCAGCGAGAACCTCCTGCGCGTGCGTCGCCGGCGTGACCTGCGCGTACACCTTCACGACCTTGCCGTCGGGGCCGACCAAGTACGAGATGCGACGGGCGACCGGCTGGCTCGGATCGGAAGCGGCGCCGACTGATGTTGCGAGTGACCGATCGGTATCCGAGAGCAGGCGGAACGGAAAGCCCTGCTGTCGAACGAACGTCGCATTGTCGGACGGCGTGTCGAAGGAGACGCCGAGGATCTCGACGCCACGTGCCTGGAATGCGGCGAACTGATCGCGGAGCGCATCGCCCTCGGCGGTACAGCCAGGCGTCATTGCCTTCGGATAGAACCAGAGCAGATACGTCTTGCCGGCGAGCGTGTGCGACGAGACCTTCGCGCCCGTGTGGTCGGTGAGTTCCCATGTCGGAAACGGCGTGCCCGGTTGAAGGACGTCGCCCACATACGCAACTGTTTCAAGAACAACGATCGCAACCACGGCGAGCATAGAACGCATCGGTAGTCCTTTCCGAGCGGTGTCAGCTCCGCGGAACGATGTTCGTCGTAGCCATATCGGCATCGAACACGATGATTGCCTCGCCACGTTCGAGTTGCCGCTCGACATCGGCGATCTTCTCCTCGATCGTCCGGCCTGCGCGCCGCCTCTGCTCACTGTGATCCGTGGAGGTGCGCGATTAGTAGTAGGGTGACGACATCAGGCGCCTCGTCCGTGAGGAAGTGAACCGCCCGGTCGGCGCCATCGTCTGCTTCGTATTCCGTAGCGCTCCGGCCATGCTTTCTGGTAGCGCCTGTCGCTCGGTTGGTCAACGAACTGAGCGCGGCGCGAAACCGAAGGTCGTCTACACGCTCGGTTCATGGGGGTTCACGGTCGCAGGTCTCGCTCTAGCGCAAGGTCTCCTTCCCCTCGTCGAAGGTCGGGTAGCGGAGCTTCGGCAGCAGCTCCTCGCGCATGCGCTGTGTGTCGCCGCAGTGGTGGATGCGGCCCAGGCGGACGAAGTCCCGCGTGAGCGGCGAGAGGGTGCCGAAGGCCGTCGCAAAGAGTTCGCACGCCGTCGCCGCAAAGAGGATCGTCCACCAGGGCATCCGCCGCGGGCGCGGGAGTCCCCAGATGTGTGTCGCCTCATCCAGGAACTCTTGGATGGTAATGGGGTGCCCGTCACCGAGGTGATAGATACCGCGGACGCCGTGCTGGACCGCGGCGGCCGCCGCCGCGTCGAGAAAGTCCTCGGTCTGGATGAAATGATACCAGGTCGGGTTGCGCCAGACGCCGAGGAGGTGCCAGCGAGCGAGACGACGCGCGGCCTCAACCATGAGGATGCCGGGGCCGTAGACGGTCGCCGATCGCAGCACGACCGGCGTGGTGGCTGTGCCTTCGGTGCGGGTGAAGAGGAGCCGCTCCTCCTCCAACCTGGTACGGGCATGCATCGAGATCGGCTGGCCGTCCAGGCGTCCCGTCGCAGGATGTGCGGGGGTGGTCGGACCTTCGACATGCGGGAAGGAGACGAGCACGATGCGGCCGACACCCGCCGCCAAGGCCGCCTCGACCAAGTTCGAGAACCAGCGGGTGTTCGTCTCGGGCAGGAACCGCTCGGGGCGAGGCCGAAAGAGCACTCCCGCGAAGTGCACGACCGCGTCGACGCCCACCAGGGCGGGCGGCAGCGTCTCCGGGCGGGCGAGGTCGGCGTGAGCGACCTCCACCCCGGGCGCCGCGGAGAGATCCGTCGGGAGCGGCGTACGATGGATCATCAAGCGCAGACACGCGACGTGGCCGACCAGGCGCCGCGCGAGGCGGCTCCCGAGGTTGCCCCTGGCGCCGGTGATGAGAACGGTCATTGCTGGTACGGCGACGCACGACGCCAAACCAAGGGTACGCTACGGCACGTGGACATCATGAAGTTGACCGATCACCAGCTCGGCCATTTGATCCCGGTCAGGCCCGCCATTCCCGCAGTCGGAGAATCGTTTCGAGGGGGCGGTCACGGTCCCGATCGCCGACACAGGTTGTTGCTCCGAGGAGCGCGCGGATACCGTGACAGTGTAGAGTACTCAACTCGCGATCGAGATGGAGGTCAGATCTACGAGGGTGGCGCCGGACAAGAGAAGTCCCAGGACCCGATTCGGTCGCATGCACTGAGAGTGCAAGGTCCGAGAACCTCCGGCGCGTGAACGACTTGTCCCGGCGTTGGAACCGAGTCAGCCCGCGGCCAGTTGATGAACGAACCCTTGCCGATTTTGATTGTCCATTCCGCCTGGTCCTCTCCTCGCGGGGAAGGGTGTGCTCGAAACGTCGTATCCGTCAAAAACTCGATGTGTGCAATCTCCCATCCCAGATCTCGCTTCGTCATGTTCAGCGCGAGGAGGCCCTCTCCCTGGAGCTTGATAGCGTTGCTACAGGTCACCACGTTGAACCATTCCCAACTGAACGTTCGCTCGCCAGCGAGTTCGAGGAACATTCCGAATCCCGTTTGTGCGGAACGCTCCGATTCCGGCTCGCTCACCATCCCGATGGCGAAACGTTCATCGAGGTGTACGAGCCAGCGGCGAGAAGGGCCGTGTTCCGACGTGTCTGATCGGACCTCGATGCTGCCGGCGGACAGGGTCGTGTGCCTGCGCGCGGGCGACTGGCCGCCTGTGGGGTCGTCCGCCTCCCATTCGATTGCCCCGAGGGGCGCGGATGCGTCCCCGGATTTGGTTGCGGTCGTTGGTGCGGCGAGCGCCACGAGGTCGAACCTGAGGGTCGCCTTCAACGTTCCATTCACGAACACCTCGATGCGGTACGCACCCACGGGGTCGTCCTCGTCAAAGTCGAAGTCGAAGCGCCGAACCCCTTGCACATGCGCGACTGGCGTCTTGAAGCCCCTTGCCTGACGTTCGAGATTCCCGGAGAGCGCCCCCGGTGGTGCGGGCAGATGATGAATCGAATAGACCTCGTAGGGGGAGTCACTCGGTGGATCGACAATGAAGCTCCACCCTGGACACCGTCCAGGATCGCGTGTGATCCTCTTGGTCTCATGCAGAGCTGCGCGCCTGGCGTCCACGACTTCCATGACACCGTACTTCACGACAAAGTCGCGACGTTCGGCGGCCGTGGCCGGGCACGTGAGACACAGTGCGGCCCCGAGAAGAACCGCGACTGAGCGCAACCGCATGCGGAGCACTGTCGCATGACGATCGGCCAGCGTCGACATCGATTCGTATCGCGGCGATGAGATTCGGGCGCTTTCGTGCAGCGGTCGTCCTCGTGTCAGTGAGCGTCGCCTGCGCGAACGGCTCAGCCGCCGCCAAAAGTCGACACAAGCGAGTATGCGTCCTCTCCGCGGCGGGTGGGTATGCGCTCGTCGCAGTGGGCGATGTGAGAGTGAGGTTTTCGGACGCCGACGTGGTCGTGTCTGATTTGTCATTGGTGGATCAGGGCAAGGCGACCTCTGGGATGGTCCCCGATGATCTCACGCATGAGGGCGGATGGTTCTGGCCGAATCATCGGGTTGTCTGTGATGACAAGAAGCTCACCGTCACCCAGGTCGACCCAATTCGACTCCCCGGCCGGAAGAAGGATACGTGGCTGGACTACAAGCAATGGGAGATCTCGCTGGATGGGGAGCGGCGGGTCATCACGCCGGAGAAGCTCGTGTTCAAGGCTCCGCGGCTCAGCTCCAGCGATGTGAAGGCGATCAAGGCGAGCTATCGCCGCTTGAGGGGCCAACCGGAACCGCGCGATATGCGGAAGGTGGAGACCTTGCTGGGGCAGGTGTTCTTGTGGGCGCTGCAAAATCCGGGAGAGGGCGTGGACGCGTTGAAAGGCTTCGGGGCTACTTTCCACACTGACGGGGCTTTGGGTGAAAGTGAGTCCACGTACCGCGAGATGTACAAGGAGATCACCGGGCGACCTCTGGGAGTAGGTCGATGACCAAGTGGTCGACGTAGTACGTTGTGCGGAGGGCTCTTTCAGGTGACGTCGCGGAGTAGCGCGTCTCGCTGAGCGAATCGTCCGTCCACGTATGCTCCGCCGCGCGAGTCACTGCTCCCACGCCCCGCTCGATCATTCCCACAGTGCCGGGAACCACCTTCGACCCAACCGCGATCGCACTCGGCTTCCTCTTCGGAGGGATCGGTTTCGTTGCGTTCCGTTACGG
>Ga0137359_10001412_pt1 | contig 19015 bp, 16 predicted proteins | sample Mad1_40_16metaG_FD_108281 | JGI IMG/M metagenome (GOLD analysis project Ga0137359, IMG submission 108281) | Vadose zone soil microbial communities from Angelo Coast Range Reserve, California, USA - Mad1_40_16 metaG | ecosystem: Environmental > Terrestrial > Soil > Vadose zone | place: USA... | reverse complement strand
GCTTGGCCGTCCTATCGACGCGCCCGATCCCCTGGACAAATATCGCTGGCCGATTCTTGGCGGCTTCGGCGCGGTGCTGCTGGCGGGTGCCTTCTACACCGTGAACCATTCCAAAGCTCCGATGACCCCGATTGCGCCTGCGCCATCAACTCCGGCCTCCAAACGTCGTGGAGCATTGCTGGAGGCCCTCAAAGAAGAGCTCTTCCATCTGGAACTTGAGCACAAGCAAGGCCAGCTTTCCGACCCGGAGTACGCCAAGGCCAAAGCAGCGCTGGATCAGACGCTCGCGCGGGCCATCAAGCGCAATCGCTGAATTCACTTTGTCGCGCAAGACTCCCCAACTTTGCCGTTCCCTGGGAGATGAAGCTAGCGGCTCGAATATAGCATCTATTCCCTAGGGGCAACCTTTATGGGGAACACCTTTAAAACTGCGTTTCTGCTGACCGCGCTTACGCTGCTGCTGATGTTCATCGGCCGAATCTTCGGTGGCCAGAACGGCATGCTGATCGCATTGATCATCGCGGCTGTCTTGAACTTCGTCTCCTATTTTTATTCTGACAAGCTCGCACTGGCCATGTATCGCGCCCAACCGGTGACGCGAGAGGAGCTTCCTCGCGCTTACCAGATCGTGGAGCGGCTCACGCAGCGGGTTGGAATCCCGATGCCCAAGATTTACGTGATCCCAACTGAATCGCCTAATGCCTTTGCTACTGGGCGGAATCCCGACCACGCATCGGTTGCGGTGACCCACGGAATACTTGGCCTGCTGAACGATGAAGAACTGGAAGGCGTTTTGGCCCACGAACTCGGTCACGTGCGCAATCGCGACATCCTGATCAGCTCGATTGCCGCGACTATCGCGGGTGCAATCACTTATGTGGCGGATATAGCGCGATGGGGAATGATCTTCGGCGGCTACGAACGCGATAGCAATAACCGCGGTGGAGGACTGGGCGCGATCTTCATGCTCTTTCTAGCGCCGCTCGCTGCTATGCTGATTCAGCTGGCCGTCTCTCGTTCTCGTGAATACCAGGCCGACGAAACTGGCGCACGCTTGACTGGAAATCCATACGCGCTGGCCAGCGCTCTGGCTAAGCTCGATGCCTATTCGAAGCGTGTGCCGCTACCAGCCACTCCCTCGACCGCGCACCTGTTCATCATCCAGCCGTTCCTGGGAATGAGCTTCGGGAGCCTATTTTCGACGCATCCTCCGACTGCAAAGAGAATTGAACGGCTGACGGGAAGGCCGGCAGAGTTTATGCAGTGAAGAGTCAAGTTCGGGCCACGGATTTACACGGATCTTCACGGATTTTATTTTTCCCTGTTCTTGATCCGTTGAAAATCCGCGTAAATCCGTGGCTAAGAAGTTGACTTGCCAAGAGCCGATAGCTGCCTTTTCGAGTCACCAAGGTAACCAATACGGGCCCATGCCCGCATAGTAGAATCGCCTCCATGCCCCTGGAAACTGTGATTGCCGCGTCGCATCGGGCCTCACGCCTGGAAAATGAGCTTAAAAAGGTCATTCGCGGCAAGGATGACATCGTTCGTCTGGCGCTGGTTTCGGTTCTTGCCCGCGGTCATTTGCTGATCGAAGGCGTTCCGGGCGTCGGCAAGACTACTCTGGCACACGCTCTGGCCCGCGCTTTAGGCTGCAGCTTCCAGCGCGTGCAGTTCACCAGCGACATGCTTCCGTCCGACATTTTGGGTATCTCGATCTACTCGGCAACCGAGCAGAAGTTCGAATTCAAGCGAGGCCCGATTTTTACTAATGTGCTGCTCGCCGACGAAATCAATCGAACCACGCCCAAAACTCAGTCGGCCTTGCTTGAAGCTATGAACGAGGGCCAGGTCACAGTTGATGCGACCAGCCATCAGCTTCCGCAGCCGTTCCTGGTAATCGCCACTCAGAATCCGGTTGAGCATCACGGAACATATCCGCTGCCCGAATCGCAGCTCGACCGCTTTCTCATGCGCGTCCACATGGGATATCCGGATAGCAAGTCCGAACGCGAAATCCTTCGCGCCGAAGCCGGCACTGCACAACTGGAGAATCTCGAAGCAGTACTCACCGGCACTGACGTGCTTGAAATGCAGCAGGTTGTTACAGAAGTTGAGGTCGACGATTCGCTCATCGCCTATGCCCTTGAAATCGTCGCCCGTACCCGCAAGCACGAAAAGCTTACGCTCGGAGTGTCACCGCGTGGCTCGCAAATGTTATATCGCGCTGCACAAGCTATGGCTTTTCTGGATGGCCGCAGCTTTTGCGTCCCCGAAGATTTCAAGCCGCTGGCTGTGCCAGTCTTCGCTCACCGAGTCGCGATTCACGGTATGCACTCTTCCGGCATGAAGAAATCAGTGCGCACGGAAGAGGTCATTCAGGACATTGTGGATTCAGTCCCCGTGCCCGTGTAACGCGTGACGTTTGCTGCACCTGCCTGCAGCATCACACCCTAATCGAGATGTCATTCCGAACGGCTTCAGCCGTGAGGAAGCTGCTGTTCGCACGCGCCATCGGTGCTGCGGGAAAAAAGCAGGTTCCTCACGGCTAAAGCCGTTCGGAATCACAGTACTTGGAAATGCGTTTTGTTGCGTGCGCTCATTTACACGATCTCATTTACTATTCCCGGATGAACTTCCTGCGCTTTTTGATGCTGCTTGCATTGTCAGTCTGGCTGGGCGGACTCATCTTCTTCCCAGTCGTTGCCCAGACTGCCTTCTCGACGCTTCCTTCAACTCACATGGCAGGACTGGTAGTACGAAGCTCGCTGCTGAAGCTGCACTGGATGGCTTTCGCCTTCGGGTTTGTGTTCCTCGCAAGCTCTTTAATGTACAACCGCACCATGCATGGAAGCTTTCGCGCATTCGAATTTAGGCACTTGCTCGTGGTCCTGATGCTCGCATTTACCGCGATCTCACAATTCAAGATCATCCCGCGCATGGATACTCTCCGCGTCTCAGCCGGAGAAATTGCTTCCCTGTCAGCCGATAATCCCATCCGCCTGCAATTTGATTCACTCCATGTGTGGTCAACGCGAATAGAACAGACCGTACTCGTGCTCGGCTTAATTGTTCTGTACTCTACATCACGCAGAATCGGTTCCTCGCAAGCGTAGGTACAACCGGCACCTATCATTTATTCTTTTCGTTTGAGGTTTTTGCGCTTGGCCTTTTGGCTTAGCTGATAGCTGACGGCTGAAAGCTGATAGCTTCTCTTATGAAAACTGGAATCATCGGCCTGCCGCAGGTAGGCAAAACATCTCTGTTCAGAATTCTCACCAAGGCGCATCTTTCCTCTGCGCCTTCCAATCCACGCGAGGCACATGTTGGAGTCGCGAAGGTCCCGGACGATCGTCTCGACCGCCTTGCCGCTCAGTACAATCCGAAAAAACTGACGCATGCATCAGTGGAATACGTCGACCTCGGAGCCATCGGGCAGGACGCGCTCAAAGAATCCGGCTACATCGGCCATCTTCGGAATGTGGATGCGCTTGCTCACGTAGTCCGCGCCTTTGAAGATGATTCCATTCCGCACGCTGGACCGATTGATCCCGTCCGCGACATAAAAAACGTGGAGTTTGATCTCATGGTCAGCGATCTTGGCCAGATCGAAAAACGACAGGAGCGCGTAGAAAAGGATTTGAAGAAGATGCGCTCGGCGGATCTGGAAAAAGAACTCGAGCTGCTGAAACGGGCGCGAACGCAGATTGAATCCGAGCGCCCGCTGCGCGAAATGGAAATGACTCCCGAAGACAAGAAACGCTTTCGCGGCTTCATGTTCCTCAGCGAGAAGCCGATCCTCTACGTGTTGAACATTGGCGAGAGCACGGATTTGGGGAAAGACCTGGAAGCTGCGGTTGCGAAGTACGGTGTGACCGAAATCGCGTCACGTCCCAACGCCGGAGCCACTGCCATCTGTGGAAAGGTCGAAGCCGAGCTCGCCGAGATGAGCGACGCCGATGCCTCTGAATTCCTCGCCAGTTATGGGCTTCTGGAGAGCGGCCTCGCGCGCCTGATCCGCAAGAGCTATGAGCTACTTGGTCTGGTTTCTTTCTTCACAATTGGTGAAGACGAATGCCGCGCCTGGACTATCCCTGTAAACACGCGCGCAGTCCAGGCTGCCGGGGCCATCCATTCCGACCTCGAACACCACTTCATCCGCGCCGAGACCATTCGCTGGGATCAGTTGCTGGAAGCCGGCTCCGAAGCCAACGCCCGCGCCAAAGGCACACTCCGCCTGGAGGGCAAAGACTATATCGTGCAGGACGGGGACGTGATGCACATCCGGCACTCGGGGTAAACGGGATCCAAAGAATGATTACGACGGCTCGGACAACAGGCGAGATGCCGACTTGGTTCTTCTTGGATTGCGTAGGTGCATCGCTGTAAACTTCCAATATGCATGCGCTTGGGAAGTCTCCCACGCCACAACGTGGAGACGCCGACCTCGAACAGCGAGTCCATCGTGATCTAGCGTTCCTGTTCGAGGTGCACGAAGCGATCGTCACGTCAAACACTTTGCAAGCATTTGGGAATTCGAAGGTTACGATAGCAGTGGGCAATCTCGAATTCCAATTTGCGAAGAATCAGAGAGATAACGATTTTCGCATTTCAGTTAGTCCGCGCGATGGGCACGGGGTGTGGGAGTTGCTGCACATCGCTCTCGCCGCAAGCACGGGCGAAGACCCCGTCGCTTTGACGTTCCCTATCTCATACCGCGACGATCCGATAAGACTCTCTTACATTGGTTTCACCAGGCTGGCCTCAGTCTTAAAGCCTCGCTTCGAATGTCTGAACGAAGCATTCTCATCTGAGAACTACCCAGCTACGCATGCCCGAATGGTGCAGATCGAACGAAGAGTGCACCCTAAGTAACTTACGTCGGCTAATGCGCTTTCCAGACGCTGCAAAACACCGACTTCGCGAGGAGTCGCTGCACAATCCTATTTCACTAGACAGGTTCTAGTCCTGCACTCCCACCGTCGCCGCCTGCAGTCTCTCCAGCAGCATCGGCGCAAGCTGTGAGACCGATCCCGCTCCCAACGTCAAGATCATGTCACCATCGAGCGCATTCGCGGTTGCGGCCGCCACAGCATCGTCAAACGAACCGGCATAGCTGATCGAAGAACCTGCTGCACCCTTCTCGCGAATCCTGCGCGCCAAAGCTTCTCCAGTGATGCCCTCGATCGGCTGCTCGCTCGCAGGATAAATATCCAGCACCTGCAGCGTGTCGGCGTTGCCAAACGCGGTCGCAAACTCATCCATCAAATCGCGGGTGCGGGTGTAACGATGCGGCTGGAAGATGACGTGGACCTTGCGATATCCGCACTGCCGTGCCGCCGCCAGCGTCGCCCGAATCTCAGTGGGATGATGTCCGTAATCGTCAATCACGGTCACACCCGCCACCTTCCCTCGTATCTGAAAACGCCGGTCGACTCCACGGAAATTCTCCAGGGCTTCGCGAATCTGGGCGACCTGAATATCTAGCCCCACTCCGACAGCGATGGCGGCCGTCGCGTTGAGCACGTTGTGCACTCCTGGCACGTGCAGATGAAATTCGCCCAGATCTCGCCCGCGATAATTCACGGCAAAGGAGGTGATCGTTGGAGGCTGGGACGTCCCCGCCCCTGCGGGCACGGAAAGGTCAGAGTGTCTATTCGCGTAGTCCCCAGCAGTCGTGGTGGGCGGGCGAGGACGCCCGCCTCTCCACAATCCATCGCTCAATGCAATACGAAAATCAGAGCCTTTGCGCGTGCCATAGCTGACCATTCGGCGCCGGATTTTTGGCAGCATCCGCCGCAGAATTGGATCATCATTGCAAGCCACAATCATTCCGTAAAACGGCACCCGATCCATGAAGTCGAGAAACGCCCGTTTGATGTCGTGCATGCTGCGGTAGCAATCCATGTGCTCGCGATCAACATTGGTGACCACCGCCAGAATCGGCGATAGCTTCAGGAATGACCGGTCGCTTTCGTCGGCCTCGGCTACCAGATACTGCGACCGCCCCAGCCGCGCATTCGACCCCATCGCATCCACGCGTCCGCCGACAACGACCGTGGGATCGAGCCCCCCGGCCGCGAGCACTGCCGCCACCATCGATGTGGTTGTAGTTTTCCCGTGCATGCCAGCAATGGCGATGCCGTACTTGAGGCGCATGAGTTCGGCCAGCATTTCCGCACGCTGAATGACTGGCACATGCAGCCGCCGTGCTTCTTCGACTTCAGGATTCCCAGCGTTAATCGCAGAACTGGTGACAACGACATCAGCGCCAGTGAGGTTCTCCGCAGTGTGGCCTTCAAACACCGTTGCGCCCAAACTCGTAAGACGGTCCGTCACCAAAGACCGCTTCAAATCAGAACCGGAAATTTTATAGCCGAGATTCAACAGCACCTCGGCAATCCCACTCATGCCGATTCCGCCTATTCCGACAAAATGGATTCGTTGAATTTTGGCAAACATAAGTCAAGTTCTGGCCACGGATTTGCACGGATTCACACGGATGAAACCAAAACTTACGGTCAAAAACGATTAAAAATCCATGGAAATCCGTGTTAATCCGTGGCCAGTTCTTCAATTCCCGCTACTCTTGCCGCCAGCTCAGCAATATCTTTGGCGGCGTCTGGATGCGCCATCGCGCGGGCCGCATCACGCATTCGCGTGAGCCGAGCCGGGTCTTCCAGCAGAACACAGATTGTATCCACCAACCAGACTTCATCCAACTTAGTCTCTTCGAGAACTACCGCGGCTTTGGCCTGCTCGAGGGCCTCAGCATTTCGGCGCTGGTGATCATCGGCGGCCAATGGGAATGGTACAAAAATCGCGGGCTTTCCGGCTGCGCATATTTCCGCAACTGTGCTCGCTCCTGACCGGCACAGTACCAAGTCGGCGCGCGCAAAAAATCCTGGCATGTCGTCGATGAACTTGTGAACTTCTCCGGGGATGGCGGCTTGGCCGTACGCGCCTTGAACGTCATGGTAGTCGCGCTCACCAGTCTGATGAATCACGTGGAACCCTGGCAAACGCTTCATCAACTCAGGCAATGCTCGTACCACCGCCTGATTGATTGCACGTGCTCCCTGGCTTCCGCCAAACACCAGCAGCGTCGGCGAAGCCTGGATGTAAGGCTTCCTGGGAATCTGGAAAAACGCTGGACGAACAGGCACTCCGGTGACTACAGCGTTGCGAAAGCGTTCCGCAGTCTGTTCGAAATGCACCGCCGCAGCAGAGACGAAGCGGGCAACAACCCGATTCGCAAATCCAGGAACCAGGTTGGGCTCAAAAGCGAGCGTTGGCACATGCTTTAGGATCGCCGAGAGCATTGCCGGACCGGATGCGTATCCTCCCACCCCGATCACCACGTCGGGCCGAAACTGATTCAGAAGCTTTCCAGCGTCGAAAACCGCGCGAGGCAGGTCGAAAGCCGTCTTCATGCGTGTGGCCAAGCTCACCCGATTTAGCGCGCCCACCTTTACCAATTGCAGCGAAAATCCGGCCGCAGGCACCAGCCGGTTCTCCAATCCGCGAGCGGTGCCGACGAAAAGCACTTCCGCGCCATACCGCTTCTGGATTTCCTGGGCAATTGCGATAGCCGGGATAACATGCCCGCCGGTGCCGCCACCGGCAAGAATGACTCGCATGAAAGGAACTATAAATGACGCGGTTCGGTGGCGCTTGTCCTTTGCACAGCCTCAGAACTTAGTGGACAAACAATTGACTATTGTCTACTAACGCAATAGACTTACTTACTAGGTTATGGACCCGGAGATTCTATGCTTTTTCCTGATTAGGCCGTGACGCACTCTGCCAGAACGTGGCTTCAGCAGGAACCTCAACGTGACTACTCTGCAGTCGGAGACTGACTCAGCCAGTCATTCACTCCGCCTGCTTGGTCACATTCAGCAGGACACCGATGCACCCGAGCGTGATGAATAAAGAAGACCCGCCGTAGGAGATCAGAGGCAGGGGGATTCCCTTGGTTGGCATCAGGCCCAGCACCACGCTGATGTTGATGAAGGCCTGCACCACAACCATGCTGGTGATTCCAACAGCAAGGAACCTGCCAAACATGTCTTCCGTACGCAGAGTGGTTCGAACTCCACGCCACAAAAATGTCGCAAATAGGAGCACAACAACTAGGCACCCGAGCAGGCCCAACTCCTCACCTAATACAGAGAATATGAAATCGGTGTGCGGCTCCGGCAAATAGAACAACTTTTCCTTGCCTTCCATCAAGCCGACGCCAGTTAGGCCGCCGGTGGAGACCGCAATCAACGATTGAATAATGTGAAAGCCGCGTCCCTGCGGATCGGAGTAGGGGTTTAAGAATGCCAGAATCCGGTCCCGCCGATACGCAACATGGAAGATAAGAAAATAAAGTGGCAGCAAAGAACCGAGAAAACCGTATGCCAGGTACTTTACGTTCAAGCCTGCAACAAACAAAATGCAGACTGTGACTGCACCGCAGGCGATGGCGGTGCCGAGATCGGGCTGAAATACGATCAGGCCAATAAAGACGAGCGTGGGCAGCACCGCCGGAATCAGCGTGTTGCGCCAATCGTCCATCGATCTCGTGCGATTCTCCAGGAAAAAAGCCAGGAACAGGATCAACACCGGCTTCGCCAACTCCGACGGCTGAAACGAGAACCCACCGAAATGGATCCAGCGATGGGTGTTGTGCGCACGATCAAGAAAGAAGACCGAAATCAGCAGCAGAGTCGTAAGTCCGAGCAAGGAGAACACAACCGCGGGATGCTTCAGGCGTTTGTAGTCGATTCGCATGCCGGCCAGCATGGCAATGAAACCCGCTACTGCCCATCCCAGCTGTCTAAGAAGGAAGAAATAGCCCGAGTGGTAACGTTCCTTTGCCATGACTGCCGAAGCGCTGAAAACCATCACCAGCCCGACGAAGACCAGAAGCAACGTAACGATAAACAAGAGCCGATCGACACTGATGCGCTTTGCCATGCGAAATCATTCCATCATGGAGATGCGCCCGCGGAGAGAATTTTCTGTCGCCGATTCGAAGGAAGGAGTTAACTGCTGTGGTTCACCCGGACGGCATCGGCATCAACTGCGGATCCTAGCCCTCGTACGAGCTCTTTGAACGCTCGTCCGCGATGCTCGTAATTTTGAAACTGGTCAAAGCTGGCGCAGGCGGGAGCTAGTAAGACAACGTCGCCAGGAACCGCCGAAGCCGCCGCTCGCTTCACAGCGCTTTCAAGTGTGCCCGAAGCGACAATCTCGACCGCGCCTTTGATGTGTGCTTGGATTTTGTCAGCCGCCGCCCCAATCGTGTAAACCCGCTTTGCTCGCTGGCGCAACAAATCGTTGAGCACGGTGTAATCGCTGTCCTTGTCCTTGCCGCCAAGAATCAAATGAATATTGGCGGGGAATGACTCCAGGGCCTTGATGGCGGCGTCGACATTGGTGGCTTTGGAGTCGTTGTAGTACTCAACTCCGAGCACCGTGGCTACGTACTCCAGTCGGTGCTCGACTGCCTTAAATTCACGATTGGCACTGCGAATCTTTTCGGCGTCGCATCCCATTAGCGCTCCAGCGCAAACTGCTGCCAGCACGTTCTCTAGGTTATGCAAACCTTTGAGCGGTATCTCCGAAACGGGCATGATCTCCAGCTGCGAGGCGTTGCGCCTAAACGCAATTTGGTCATTTCGAACTAACGCGCCTTGTTCCACGTCCCGCTTGCGGCTGAACCAGAACACATGCGCGCGAGTGCGGCCGGCCATTTCGACACAAGTGGGATCGTCCGCGTTCAAGACGGCAAAATCCTCAGCGCTCTGATTTTCGAAGACGCGCGCTTTCGCGTCCACGTAGGCTTGAAAAGTGCGATGACGGTCGAGGTGGTCGGGGGTAACGTTTAGGACAACCGCAACTTTGGGACGTAAACTGACGATTGTTTCCAACTGAAAACTCGAGACCTCGAGCACTGTAATCGTGTCAGGAGCGGCCTGCGGCACGAGGGAAATTGCCGGAGTCCCGATGTTCCCGCCGACAAGCGTCTTCAGCCCACTCTTGGAGAGTATTTCCCCGACCAGCGTTGTAGTCGTGGTCTTCCCATTCGAACCCGAAATCGCGACAATCTCACCCTGCAGAAATCGTGACGCCAGCTCAATTTCGCCTATCACCGGCTGACCGAGCGCCTTGGCCTGAGTAATGGGCTCTGCATCAATCGGGACGCCCGGGCTTACCACGATCAAATCCTGATTTTGAAAAGTGCGTTCCCCGTGACCGCCAGTCTCGACCGTGATTCCTTCATCGAGCAGCGCCGGAATTTCTTCACGAAGTTGGTCTTCTGATTTGGTATCGGAAACAGTTACTCGCGCGCCACGAGCCTTCAGAAATAGCGCAGAAGCCACGCCCGAGCGGCCCAACCCCACAACCAGCACGCGTTTGCCGTTCAGTTCCATAACACATTTTCACCACAGAGACACAGAGCCACAGAACACAAGGTATTGTATTTTGTTTTGTGTGTGGCCCTGTCGCTGTGTGGTGAAGATTATCGCAGTTTAAGAGTAGTCAGCGCGAACAACGCAAACACCAGTGATGCAATCCAGAAGCGCACTATGATCTTTGACTCCGACCATCCCATTAGCTCGAAGTGATGATGGATCGGCGCCATCTTGAAAATTCGTTTTTTTCGCAATTTATATGAAGCAACCTGGAGGATCACCGAAAGCGCCTCGATCACAAAGATGCCGCCAATAAACGGCAGCAGTAGTTCCTGCTTGATGATGACCGCAATGGTGCCAATCGCGCCGCCTAGCGCCAGCGAGCCCACGTCACCCATGAATACTTCGGCTGGATGTGCGTTATACCAAAGAAATCCGATTGCCGCTCCAACCATCGCGCCGCAGAAAATCGTGAGTTCTCCAACCTGCGGCATTCGTGGCAGCTCAAGATATGTGGAGAACGTTGCGTGGCCGCTGACGTACGTCAGCACGGTCAGCGCCCCAGCCGCTATCACTGTGCAGCCGATGGCTAGGCCGTCGAGTCCGTCGGTCAGGTTCACGGCATTGCTGGCTCCGACGATCATCAGAACCACAAAAACCATAAAAGGCAGAAAAGCTAGCGGCCACAGGGCCGGATTATGAACAAGTCGGTCGACCACCAGGTCCGGATGAAACTGCTTTAAAAAAGGTACCACTAGCTTTGTCGAGTACATGCCGCGGTTTTCTAAGGCGATCAGCGCCACCGCAATCAGAAGACTGGTCAGTACTTGCAGCCCCAGTTTCGCCCGCGCCGTAAGCCCCAGGTTCCGCTTATGGACGACCTTTGTGTAGTCATCCGTGAACCCGATGCCCGCGAACGCGGCGGTGGAAAGAACGGCCATCCACACAAACGGATTGCTGAGGTCCGCCCAAAGCAGCGTGGGCACAATGATTGAGATCGCAATCAGGACTCCGCCCATGGTCGGAGTCCCAGCTTTTTTCTGGTGCGCTTTGGGGCCTTCCTCGCGGATGTACTGACCGATTTGAAATTCGCGCAATCGATTAATTACAAGTGGGCCAATTATGAGGCCGGTGAACAGAGCAGTAAGACTGGCGAACGCGGTGCGAAAGGTCAGATAACGAAAGATGCGGAAAGGCGGAAAATAATGAAACAGTTTTAGATAGAGCAGCCAGTAGAGCAATCCGCCTCCGGTTAGAAATTCGTCGTTGGTCGTTGGTCGTTGGTCGTTCGCCGCAGACTTTCAGTTCGTGATCGTTCCGTAGTCGCACCCAGTGTCGATTGCTCTACGTTCATCTTGCTTTTCCTGATGATTGAGGGTTAACAGCTGAGATCTGCTCTTTCCAAGTTTCCAACGCATGTTCCAACTTTACCCCGCGCGACGCCTTCAGCAGAACCACATCTCCCTCGCGCGTCTCTCTCGCGAGCCACGCGCCAGCTTCTTCGGGAGTGCTAACAAACGTCGCGCTGACGCCTGCCTGTCGCGCTGCGTCGACCATCCCTGCCGCCAGGCCGCGCACTCCAACAAGGATGTCAATTCCCTTTGCTGCAAGGTGCTGTCCAGAATCTCGATGCATTTCTTCGCCCTGCGGCCCAAGCTCGAGCATTTCTCCCGCGACTACGACCCTGCGCTTCGCAGGCATCGCCGCCAACGCGTCCACCATGGCAGCAAGGGCTTTCGGATTGGAATTGTAGCAATCATTAATGACCGCGATGTTGCCAATGCGTACAACCTGTCCACGTTTCTCCGCTGGGACCAATCCGGCCAGAGCGGCAGTAGCTTCGGTAAGCTCGATCCCGTGTTCTAGAGCGACACCAACCGCTGCCAGCGCGTTATGAACGTTGTGGCTTCCCACCAGAGGCAGAGTCGCATGGACGCGTTCGCCTCCCGCGAGGATGTCGAAGGTCGACCCTTGCTCTCCGCGAGACTGACAATTCTCGGCACGAACAGTGCTCGTGGGCGCGAATCCGTAAGTGATAACTTTGCCTTTGAAGTCACGGCCGAACTGCGAGACATATTCGTCATCCGCGTTCAGCACGGCTGTGCCATTCACCGGAAGAGATTCGATCAGCTCGTACTTGGCGCGAGCAATCTCGGCGATCGAACTGAAGAATTCCAAGTGCACCGGAGCCACATTGGTCACTACCCCAATATCAGGCTGGGCGATCTGTGCCAACGCGGTGATTTCGCCCAAATGCGACATTCCTAATTCCAGCACCGCAGCGTCGTGTTCAGGCTCAAGCTTCAACAGCATGAGCGGAAGTCCGAAATGATTGTTGAAGTTGCCTTCGGACTTATGAACTCGAAAACGCGTGGAAACAACGTGGGCGATTGCGTCTTTGGTTGTTGTCTTGCCGGTCGAACCAGTGACTGCAATGAGAGGCCGTGCCCAGAGCTGGCGAACTGCCCTGGCCAGAATTTGAAGTGAAATTAGGGTGTCTTCGACCGCGATGAGCTGGTTGCTAGAAGAGAATGTAGCCAGCTTCTCTGTGGAAACGACGGCCGCAATCGCGCCTTTTCCGAGAGCTTGCTCGACAAAGTCGTGGCCGTCCATCTTCTCTCCGCGCACCGCAAAGAAAAGCTCTCTAGGACGGATGGTCCGGGAGTCGATGGAATATCCTGTCGCAATCACGTCTGCACCAGAACCTGCTGGAACGGTGGCGCCCAGAAACTCCGCAATCCGACTCAATGGCAGCTTCATGCGCTCTTCTCTGTCTTTCCGCAATCATGGCCGAGATCACGCAGCGCTTCTGCAGCAACTTGCCGGTCGTCGAACGGGACACTTGAGGTGCCGACGATCTGCACATGCTCGTGCCCCTTTCCCGCAATCAGCACAATGTCCCCGGGCCAGGCTTCGCCGAGCGCGAGACGAATCGCTGCATGCCGATCAGGTTCGGTCTTGTATTTTGCTCCCGAACGCTGAAGACCCACCGCTGCATCATTGATAATCGCCAGTGGATCCTCGCTGCGCGGATTGTCCGAAGTAAGGACGACAAGATCGCTGCCTCTGCCGGCGGCTTCGCCCATCAGCGGGCGCTTGGCGCGATCACGGTCACCGCCGCAGCCGAATACGGTAATCACGCGGCCACCGGAAGCAATCACGAACTCGCGAGCCAACGATGTCAGATTGCGCAGGGCATCATCGGTGTGCGCGTAATCGACAACAACCGTGAACGGCTGTCCGCAGTCCACCTTCTCGAATCGGCCGGGAACTCGCAAAAGGCTTCGGATTCCTGCCTTGATGGCCTCGCTCGAGCACCCGCGCGCGTAAGCCGCCGCGCTTGCCGCAAGAATGTTATAAACATTCACTCGCCCAATGAGGGGCGAAGTGACCGGGATTTCTTCCTTTAGAGTAACCATGTGGAATCGCGTTCCTCGCGGCGTAATTTCCACCTGCGTAGCGGAGAAATCACCGTTCGACAGCCCGTAAGTAATCACCTGGCTACCACGGCCTTTGAAAAACTTCATCAGCTGCAAACCATATTCGTCGTCGGTGTTAAGAACCGCCACCCGCGGCTCTTTGGCCCCACAGCCGGAGAAAAGAATTCTCTTGGCTGAGAAATAATCGTCCATGGTGTTGTGGTAGTCGAGGTGATCGCGGGTCAGATTCGTAAACACTGCTACATCAAAGGGAATTCCAAACGTACGCTGCTGTGCGAGAGCGTGCGACGAAACTTCCATGACGGCTTCGCTCGAACCAGCATCGACTGCATCTCGGAACAGCCGTTGCAGCTCCAACGGCTCCGGCGTGGTATGCGGCGCAGGCAGAACCTTCCCCGCGACGTGATACTCGATCGTTCCCACGAGTGCGCTCTTACGTTCATCCGCGCAGAGGATCGATTCCAACAAGAATGCGGTCGTGCTCTTACCATTCGTCCCAGTGATCCCAGTAATTGCGAGTCTTCCCGCGGGCCGTCCGTAGAAATTTGCGCTCAATCCTGCGAGAGCACGGCGGCCATGCGGCACTCGGGCCCAGGCAACATTCTCAGGAACGCGGTCAGAATCTGTAACAATTGCAACCGCCCCGGAAGCAATGGCCTGCTCAATGTAGCCATTTCCATCGCTAGATTCGCCGCGCATGGCCAGAAACAAATTGCCTGGTTTGACCTTCCGCGAGTCGTATTCAATCCCCGTAATTTGCGGGTTCCCGTTCTGGGCGAGGATTTCCACACCGTCCAGAAGGTCAAGGAAGGTCATTAGGGTGATTGTATTGCAAGCCTGGTTAGCGGGATCGTTAGCCAATCGCGTGCATGAATTACTGACGGCAAGCTTAGCGTCCAAACCTCACGGTGATTCTGGCGCCGCCGGCGACGTGCGACCCTGGCGCGGGCGACTGGTTCTGCGCCAGGCCGCTGCCTACGACTTCCAAATCGAGTCCGCTGGATTCCGCGAGTTCAATTGCTGAGCGAACTGATTTGCCTGTAAACGATGGCACAACAATTCCACCTTGTTCGACGTCCAGAACAACGGTACCGCTCGTTGGCGTGGACGCAGGTTCAAGCGCATCAGGGATCACAGGAGTCGGTGAGGGCTGTTGAGCAGGAGCTGAATCTTTTTGACGCAGTGCTGCAGGTACGATTCCACCGCCGTTTGGCTGCATATTCTCAGCATGGGAACTTGGCGAAGGCTTTGGCGGCACAACTGCGGCCAGTTCCGTCGTACTCGCGTCCGCAGAATCAAGCGTCTCTCCCGGATGATCGGGCGATCCCTCTTCCAAGTCTTTGTCGGTTGTCGTGTTACGGGCCAGCAGTACCTGACGGTTCGGCGGAAGCTCCAAATCGTGCGGGGTGTGCAGATATTCGAGAACCTGTTGTGCGACTCGAGTGAATACTGGAGCCGAAACCTGGCCGCCTTGGTGCAGCCCGACTGCCGAATCAAGAACAACCACCACTGTAATGGCAGGATTATTTATCGGCGCAAATCCGCCGAAAGATGCTACGTATTTTGTATGCGAGTACGCATGCGTCGCGGGATCAACCTTCTGCGCCGTCCCAGTCTTCCCCGCAGAGCTGTAGCCGATCAGCAGGGCTTTCTTTCCCGTACCGTGTAGGACGACACGCTGCATCATCTGGCGCATCTCTGCCGCTGTGAGCGAGGAAATTACGCGACGCTCGTTCACCGGATGGAAGGCAATCCTCTGGGGCGTGCTTTGGGGCTGAATGGTTGCTGCCGTGATTCGCGGCGCGACGTAAATCCCGTCGTTCGCCATAGTCGAGATCAAGCCGGTTAATTGCAGGGGCGTGATTCCGATTTCCTGCCCCATAGAAATTGCAGCAATCGAAACTTTTGACCATCGGTTAACCGGCTTAGTCATGCCGCGAGTTTCGCCGGGGAGCTCAATTCCAGTTTGCTGCCCGAAGCCGAAACCGCGAATGTATTTGTAGAAACGATCTTCGCCAAGGCGCATCCCAATTTTGATAGAGCCCACATCGCTCGATTCAGCCAGAACGTCAGAGACAGACAACAGGCCATGCGGTTTGCTGTCGCGGATTCGCATGCCGTTATAGACAATCGATCCCATTTGGCAATCGAATACTTCGTCCGGCCGCGTTACCTTTTCTTCGAGCGCGCCGGAAATGGTTACTAGCTTGAATGTGGAACCGGGCTCATAGACATCGCTGACGGCATGATTTTTCAATTTCTCAGGGACGATCTCGCGAGAGAGGTTTGGATTGAATGTCGGCCGATTAGCAAGCGCTAGAATTTCGCCGGTGTGAGGGTTCTCGACAATCACCGTTCCCGATATCGCATGCGTCTGCGCTATTGCCGTCTCCAGCTCGCGCTCTGCAATGTACTGGATCTTTTCGTCAATAGTGAGGACGACATTCTGCCCCGGCTCCGGCTGTTTCTCTACGCTGCCGAACCAGCGTTTGCGCGCGTCAACGGAGATCAGCATCTCTCCGGGGCGGCCATGTAACTGGCCCTCATATTCGCGCTCGATTCCGCTAAGGCCGGCATCGTCCATGCCGACGTATCCGAGCACCTGCGCGGCAAGTTCACTTTTTGGGTAGTAGCGTTTCGATTCTTTTTCGAAATAGACTCCGCGGAGGTTTAACGAATGGATGCGTGCAGAAATTTCCGGGTCGGGCTTGCGCGCCAGCCAGCAAAACGTCTTTTCTCCGCGGCAACGCGCCAGGAGCTCGCGCGGATCCTGCTTCGTTATGCGGGCAATCAGCGAAATTGTGCTGCTTGGGTTCGGCATCTCGGTAGGAACCGCGAATACCGATTCCACTGAGATCGACATGGCCAGTTCGCGCCCCTGGCGGTCGTATATGATTCCGCGCTTGGCTGAGACTTCCTCTGTGCGCTGTTGCTGGTGTTGGGCGCGCTGCGTGAAGCTGCCGTAGCGGAAGACCTGCAGATACACGAGGCGAGCGCAGATCGCGCTGCACCAGAAGACGAAAATGCCCGCGAGGAGATAGAGCCGAAAATTCGTGCTATTGCGGGCTGTGCTCGCGGCCACGGGGTAATCCTCAGACAAATTTGGCGGCTGGTTGGCCGCCGAGCGGGGCTAAAGCCCCTAAACTATTTGCGCGTGAAAGCGGCCTTAAAGGGCCGGTCTTCGACACTTGCTGCTATCGCGCCGAGATCACTGAAACCGGCGTTATGCTGGCGACCTCTGCTCCGGATGCCTCCGGTGCAGCATCGATCCGAATGACTTGTCCCGCCTGCGGCGATTGCAACCCCAATTCCCGCGCCATGCGATCGATGCGTTCCGGATCGCGCAGAGATGCCTCTTCCAGGTGAAGTGCGCGGTTCATTTCGACCAGCCCATCGCGTTGCGACTTCAGAGCTTCGATCTTGTACCCATATTCGATGGCCTTGAAATGCTGGAATGCATACGCCATCACAAACAGAAATAGGCAACCAAGGGCGATACCGAATTGCCTCATTTCGCTGGTGCGCCGCGGGTCTTCGACTTTCACAAGTCGCGAATTGTCGATGCCCTTGGCGAAATAAATCTCCGGCGTTCCTGTCCACAAAGAACGGCGCCTAGGCGCGATGTTTGCTGGGAGAGAAACCTGAATCGTCGCGGCTGCCATGACTATGCCACCCCAGCAAGTTCGTGACTTTGCAAATGAAGGTTTGCCACTTCGCTCTGCGCGACCGCATACCAATAAGCGAGCTTGGACTCCTGCTCCGGGTCGAGGCGGAAGCTGGTTTCCGCGTGTTCGACCGTCGCAATCAGATCATCAATCAGTGTTCCGTTGTACATCGTCTTTCTCCCTTTGGCCCGTATTCCCACTATCAGAACGGTGTGCTGTCCCTCTTCGGGGACTCTTGTTTCCTTACGTTTTTCTTTCGGGAGAGCACGAGGTTCAGTCGTGCCGTACACCCTCCCATTTCACTTTTCGACACGGCTGAAACTCGTGCCCTCCCGACCTTGCAAAATCAAACTTTTTTCCGCCGCCCGCAATTTCGCGCTGCGGGCCCGTGGGTTGCGACCAATCTCTTCTACTCCGGGCGTCACTGGCTTTTTTGTCAGTAACCTGTACGACCCCAGCTTCGCGCCTTCCCGCATCGCGTCCTTCACGATACGGTCTTCCAGCGAGTGAAAGCTGATCACCACCAGCCTTCCGCCCGGTTTCAGCAACTGCGGCGCCGCTTCGAGCAGCTTCCGTAGGTCGTCCAGTTCGCGGTTTACGAATATTCGGAGAGCTTGAAAGGTCCTGGTCGCCGGATGAATTCGCTCATCTTTCATTGGCCGGGCCGCGGTCGAAATCACGGCTGCTAGTTGGGCAGTCGTCAATATCGGCCGCGACCGGACAATGGCTCTGGCGATTCTCCGCGACCTCCTTTCCTCACCGAATTCGTAAATCAGATCGGCAAGCTCGCGCTCGTCGAACTGGTTTACCACTTGTTCGGCGGTCGGCTCCGACATCGGATTCATCCGCATGTCGAGCGGCCCTTCCGCCTGAAAACTAAAGCCTCGCGCGGGATCCGAAAACTGCAAACTGCTTACGCCGAGGTCGGCTAGTATCCCGTCCACGCTCTCGGTCGTCGGTCGTCGGTCGTCGGCCAAACTTGCGAATGATCCGTGGATCAATTCCACCTTCGGCCACTCAGATTCTTGGCCGAAGGCCGAAGGCTGAGAGCCGACGACACTCTTTGCGATTTCCAGCGCCTTGGGATCTTTATCGAGGCCAATCAAATGACCCGGTGCGCCGAGGCGTTTTGCGATTTCTGAGCTGTGCCCGCCCAAGCCCACCGTTGCGTCGATATAGGTCCCGCCACGACGGACGGCTAAAAAGTCGATCGCTTCTTTTAAAAGAACCGGAACATGGCCAAACTCTTCTTTCTTGCCATGCCCACCCTGCTCGGGGGTGTCTTCCAAACCCTTGCCCACTAGATGCCCAATTCGTCGAGCGTCTTCTCATCCTCAGGCGTGAACTTGTCTTCCTCGATCTCGCGGCGATACTGCTCCAGGTTGCTCACAATCAAGTTCGTCAAATTTCCCGTCACCGCGACCTCGCCCTTCACTTGCGCCGACTCCCCCAACAACTGAAGCATCAGCAACCGGCCCTGGCTGTCCATCTCCACCTGCTGGCT
>Ga0137359_10001411_pt1 | contig 19023 bp, 17 predicted proteins | sample Mad1_40_16metaG_FD_108281 | JGI IMG/M metagenome (GOLD analysis project Ga0137359, IMG submission 108281) | Vadose zone soil microbial communities from Angelo Coast Range Reserve, California, USA - Mad1_40_16 metaG | ecosystem: Environmental > Terrestrial > Soil > Vadose zone | place: USA... | reverse complement strand
GCGCCGTCGATCTCCGGAACCGCCGTCGCGACCTTTTTCAATAGCGGCTCGGGATACCTAAGGATACGACGAATCACGGTTTTTCATAACATGCTGACCGGATCGACATCAACGACGAGGCGCACCGTGCGCGCCGCGCGCAGTGCGCGCCACGACGTCACGAGGCGGCGCGTGACGTCGTGCAGAGCGCCGACGCTCGTCGACGCCAAGAGGATCTGCCAACGATAGCGATTGCGCAGCCGCTCCAGCGGCGCCGGCGCCGGTCCGCGTACCGCGACGCGCGCGTCGAGGCCGTGTCCGGCACGCGCGAGGTCGGTCGCTGCGCGCTCGGTCACGTCGGCCGCGACGCCCTCGAGGCGCAGCACGACGAGACGCGCGAACGGCGGATACGCGACCTCCTTCCGGTGCGCGAGCTCGTTCGGCGCGAAGCTCGCGTAGTCGTGCGCGGCCGCGGCGACCAGGCTGTGATGCGCCGGGCGAAACGTTTGGATCAGCACGCGGCCGCGGCGGTCGCCGCGCCCGGCGCGGCCGGCGACTTGCGTCAGCAGCTGAAACGCCCGCTCGCCGGCGCGGAAGTCCGGCATGTTGAGCGCGACGTCGGCGAGGAGCACGCCGACGAGCGTGACGCCGGGCACGTCGTGCCCCTTCGTGACCATTTGCGTCCCGATCAGCACGTCGAGGTCGCCCGCCGCCCACGCCGCGAGGATGCGGCGGTGCGCGCCCTTGCTGCCCGTGGTGTCGCGGTCGAGACGCCCGACGCGCGCGTCCGGAAACCGGGTCGCGATCTCGGATTCGATGCGCTCGGTTCCTTCCAGCGTCGCCCGCAGCGCGTCGCGGCCGCAACTCGCGCACGCGGCGCGCGCCGGCCGCACGAACCCGCAGTGATGACAGAGCAGCACCGCGCGCCGCTCGTGCCAGGTCAAGCTGACGCTGCACGACGGACACCCCGCCGGCTCCCCGCACGCGATGCACTGCAAGGCGCGGCCGAACCCGCGCCGGTTGAGGAAGAGCAGCACCTGCTCGCGCCGCGCCAGCGTCTCGGTGATCGCGTCGAGGAGACGCGGTGAGAGCAACATCGAGAGCGGCGCCGCGTCGATCGCGAGGCTCGAGTCGACGCGCGACGACGAGATGTGGCTCGAGCCGCGGCGCGACGGCGAGACTCGCGGCGTCGTCGCCGACGACCGACGAGACGCGCCGGCCGAGGGCGCGTGCTCCCCTTGTCCACCCGCTCGCCGCAGGTCGAGGATCTCGACGTCGGGCAACGGCCGTCCTTCGACGCGCGCGGGCAACGACAGCAGGCGGAACTTGCCGTCGCGCGCCTGCTGGTAGGTTTCGACGGACGGTGTCGCCGATCCGACGATGACCGCCGCGCCGGCGAGCTTGGCGCGGACGATCGCGAGGTCGCGACCGTTGTAGCGGAGACCCTCGTCTTGCTTGTACGCGGGGTCGTGCTCCTCGTCGACGACGACGAGGCCGAGGTCGGCGAGCGGCGCGAAGACGGCGGAGCGCGCGCCGACGACGACGCGCGCCTCGCCGCGCACGACCCGTCGCCACTCGTCCCAGCGCTCGCCCGGACCGAGGCCGCTGTGCAGCACCGCGACGCCGCCTGCGAAGCGACGTTGCACGCGGTCGAGGAGCTGGTGCGTGAGCGCGATCTCGGGGACGAGGAACAGCACCGACCGGCCGCGCGCCCGCGTCTGCGCCGCCGCCTGCAGGTAGACCTCCGTCTTGCCGCTTCCGGTGACGCCGTGGAGGAGAAACACCTGAAAGCCGCTGCTGCCGGCGATCGTCTCGACGGCGATCTGCTGATCGCGTGTGAGCGTCAGCGGCGAAGCGTCCCGGCCGACGTCCGGTGTCGTGTCGCGGTAACGCTCGTGGCGTGCGGCATGGACGACGCCGCGGCCGACGAGCGCCGTCGCCGCGGCGCGCTCCCGCGCGTCGAGCGCCGGCGCCTCCAAGGTCCGATCGACGGCGCCGATGAGACGGTCGTACACGGCGCGTTGGCGCGGCGCTCGCCGAGCGAGGAGCGCGAGCGCGTCGGGTTCGAGCTCCGACGCGAGCGTGAACGCGGTCTCGAACCGTGTCGTCGCCGCCGGCCGGCGCATCTGCTCCTCGATCGCGACGACGTCGCGCGCGGCGAGGGCGCGCAGCGCGCGCGGTATGCGCCGGTCGTGGAGCGCGCGCGCGAGCTGCTCGACGGAGCTCGGCCCCGTCCGCCGCAAATGCGCGACGATCGCGGCCTCGAGCGCGCCGGAGGGCGGCGCGTCGAGGTGCTCGCCGAGACGCACGATCCGCGCGCTGCGTGCGCGCAGACCGCCCGGCAGCGCCGCCGCGAGGACGTCGGCGAGCGAGCTGCAATAGTAATCCGCCGCCCAGCGACAGAGCGCGAACAGATCCGGCGTGACGATCGCCTCGTCGTCGAGGACGCGGGCGATCGGACGAATGTTCGCGATGTCGGGCGCGGCGTCCGTGAGCTCGACGACGATCCCGGTTTCGCGACGCCGTCCGATGGGAACCACGACGCGCACACCGGGGCGAACGCGGTGACGGTCGGCCTCGGACACGCGGTACGTCAGCAGGTCCTTGCCGGGGATCGCCGGAACGAGCGCCACCGCGGCGAACGCGCGGGCGCCTGCGTCACACGCGAGGGGCTGTGACACGGCGTGAGTTATGGCGCGAGCGGTGAGCGCTGTCAAAGCGGATGGCGCGCGCACGCCGAACCAGCCACCGAACGATCGCTATGATCGTGACGGCGTCACCGCAGTAGCACACGAAGGCGGCGCCAGCTCGCACGGCACGCGACGCATCACAGCGCAACAGCGGCCGGTGTCGGGACGCGGCTTCGCACGCGACGTCGTGGAACATCTCTTGCTCCCCGAGTGCTTCATGAATCGCGCGCGGCGAAGGGGAGGCGTCCGTCGCCACCGCCAGGACGGATTCACGATCGTCGAGCTGGTCGTCGTGGCGGGGCTTGCAGGCATCGTCGCCGCCATGGCCGTACCGCGCGTGCCGCGCATCGTCGCGGTGTACGACACCGCCAACATGGCGTCGCAAATCGCCCTCGACCTCCGCCTCGCGCGCGAGCGCGCCGTGACGACGAACGCGAGAGCGCGACTGACCTTCTCCACGACGGCGTACCAGCCGCAGCGGGAAAGCCCGGCGGGAAGCGGCACCTACATCAGCGACGGCGCGCAGCAGAATCTCACGAACGGCATCACCGTGACGACGAATCCCAGCACGCCGATCTTCGACGCGCGCGGCCTCACGACGCAGGCGTACACGCTCACGGTCACGAATGCCTACGGCGACGCGAAGACGGTCACGGTCTCGGTCATCGGACGGATCAATGTCAGCTAGGGACTCGTGCGGCGGTTCCATCGCACCGCGCCGCGAAGTCGCACTGCGAACCGCTCGCGGCGCCGGCGCGTTCATGACCGTCGAGGCGATGACCGCGATCGGACTGCTCTCGATCGTGCTTCTCGGAACCGCGGTGGGTGCCGATCGCGCGACGCGCTTCACCGAGTACAGCAAGACCGCCGCGACGGCGTTGACCCTCGTCCAAGACGAGTCCGAGCAGATCATGGCCGCGGCCGCCGGATCGGCGGCCCTCGCCGCGGGGGCCCACAGCGACGCCAGCAACCCGATCACGTCGACGGGTACCGCCGGCGGCACCTACACGCGTACGTGGACGGTGACGAGCAATTCGCCGACGGCCGGCTTGCTCTCGATCAACGTGCAGGTCGCCTGGAACCTCTACGGGAGCGACTACAACGTCAATCAGGTGGTGATCCGGTGCACGAGCGCATGCTGAGCAGACGACGCAGGGACGAGCGTGGCTTCACGCTTCCGGACATGCTCGGCGCGATGACGCTTGCAATCATCGCCGGTACCGGCGCGGTGACGTTCATCCGCGCGCAGTCGCTGGCGCTGCGCGTGCAGGCCGGCCAGGCCGATCTGAACGACTCCTCGCGCGGCGCGATCGAGCTCATGGCACGCGAGATCCGTCTCGCCGGCTATTGGCCGTGCGGGACGAGCGCGACGGCGCCGTGTTCGGCGTGTCCCGTCGTCGGCGGCTCGGGGCGCGGCATCTTCACCGGCGCCACCTCGACGCTGATCCGCGTGCAGGCCGACCTCGACGGCAACGGCGCGATCAGCACCGCAGCCGCCGCGACCGAGGATCTCACGTTTCAGTACGACGCCGCCAACACGAAGGTCACGCGCACGGCCGGGAGCGGCGGCGGCGCCGCCACCGGCGACATCGCGACCGACGTCGCGGCGGGCTCGTTTGCCATCCGCTATTTCGACAGCACCGGGACCGAGATCGTTCCCGGTGCCGGCGGCCTCACCGCGGCGCAGGCGGGGGCGATCAACCGCGTGGCGGTTCGCCTCGAGCCGGCGAAGGCCACCGACGCGCGGATCACAACGCAGGCGAAGGCATCGCTCTGGACCAACATTTTTCTCGACAACTACGGGATATGCCAATGACGAACAGAATGGTTTCGACCGTCAAGGACGAGCGCGGCTTCGCGATCGTCATCGCCATCTTCGTGCTCGCGACGCTGATCAGCGTCACCGCCGCCGCGCTCCGCATGGGCCAGGCGGACATCGTCGCGTCGCGCAACTACCGCAGCGGCTCGCAGGCACTCTACGCCGCGCAAGCGGGCGTCGTGCACGCGATGATGATCGTCAATGCCGGCGGCACCGGCGGCGTCACGAATCTCCAGAACGACGCCATCAACGGGTGGAGCGGCACCTGGGGTGGCGCGAAGACGATGCCGACGGTCACCAGCTACTCGTACAACGTCACGCTCGTCCAGGACGCCGTGCTGTATCCCGGCGACGTCGACCGAGGCGTGCTCACGTCGACGGCGACGGGCAGCGACAACTCGACGCGGACGATCGTGGCGCACGTGCGGAGAAGCGGCATCCCTGCCGCGCCGGCAGGCGCGCTCTATCTCGCGACCGACAACAACACGAACTCGACGTTCAACGGCAACGCGTTCAGCATCGACGGCAACGACTGGAACATGAACAACACCGCGGGTCCGGGAGCGGCAGTGCCGGGAATCACGACGCGCAACGACTCGAACTCGACAGAGACGCGCAATTCCCTCAGTGGCGGACAGAAGGACAACGTCACCGGCCTCGGATTCGTACCTGGCAACCCGCCGACGCCGAGCGTCGCGACGGCGCAAGGAATGAGCGCCGCGCAGATCAATCAGATGGTCACCGATCTCCTCCAGATGCCGTACACGCCGCATGACTACGACATCAACGGCAACGACAACACACTGGGCGATTGCTCCGCGGGCGGCGGGGGCCCGAAAATCACGTACCTCGGCCCCGGCAACGGCTCCCCCTACAAAGAGAACGGCACCGCCAGCGGCTGCGGGGTCATGATCATCGAGAGCGGCGTCACGATCAACGGCAACTTCAGATTCGACGGGTTGGTCATCGTGCGCGGGACGACGAAGATCACGGACGTGACCGGAAACATGACGTTGCACGGATCGCTCTGGACGACCGACGTCAACTTCAGGGACGGCGGCTCGAGCGACATTCGCTTCAGCAGCCAGGCGCTCGCGCTCGCGAATCAAGCCGGCGGGCTCCCCGGCACCTTGCCGGCGCCCATCGTCGTCACGGCGTGGCGCGACGTCTTCTGACGGCGCGCCGCGGCGCCGCGGGCTGAGGTCCAGACCGTCGGACGGTCAGCGAGCTGTGCCGAGGCGCCGCATCACGTCGCGGCGCTGGCCGTTGATCGCGTCCACCCGCTGCTGCAACCGCTCGATCTCCTCGTCGGACTTGTGCTCGAAGCGCGCGGTGCTGAGCTCGCCGTGCGCCTTGAGAAGGAGCTTGTCGAGACGCGCCGAGCGCGTCGAGAGATCCTCGTCTTTGCGTTCGGCGAGATCGGCGTCGAGACCCGCGTCGGGGGTCTTCGCGTTCGGCGCCGCGGCGGCCGCATCATGCCCGGTGGTTTCCGCTCCGGGTGCGGACGGCTTCTCGGCGGCAGTGACCGTAGCGGCCGCCGGGCGAGAGCTCGCGGTGCCCTTCATGGAGGCTGCATCGTCCGCGACCTGCGCCCGCGGCGGAAGCGACGCCGCTTCCACGATCGATTCGATCGCGGTGCGCGGCAAGCCGATCCGGCCGCCACGCCGCTCCAACTGTATCGTGTCGCCTTCACTCCAGTAGCGCGTTGCCCGCAGGGTCAGGCCGCTCCGCAGATGAACGACGAAGTCCGCTTCTGCCGCTGCGGCGAGCGTCAGGGTCGCTCCGGCGACGACTACCAATGTCCTTGTCAGATTCATGGCAGGCATCGATTGAGCAATTGTCGTTCCGCTGAGCAATTGTCGCTCCGCGCCGGTGACGCGGTATACGCGAACTCCCAGGCGCCGAGCCGTCGTGCCGCTGCCGACTGTCAAACCGACGACAGTCCTGTTCCGGCGCGTACGATTCCCTGTCCCATTCTCGCGCCCGGGCTTGGTCCGTCGCTGCGCGACCGAGGGGTTTGTCCGTCGTCGATGCGGCACTCGGCTTGCTTCACCCAGTCATAGCCCCTCCTTTCTGAAGAAGAGGCCCGGTCCGAGCGCTCGGGTCGGGCCTCTTCGTTTGAAGAGAAGGGGTGGTGGGAAAAGCCGCTGGACCAGAGCAGTCGCACAAGGAGGTGGGCATCGTGAACGAGGTGTTTTTTCATTGCGGATACTTTTCGGCATGTGGTATTTCAGCGTCTTCCGAGCCGTTCCGATCCGCATGTAGCGCCACCGCCGCGACCTGCGCCGTGCAGCGATTGGGATGCGGTGCGAGTGGGGGGAGGATGCGATGAGGATCGGACTCGAACGGTTCAGCGCGCTCGGACGCTCCGCCCTCGGTGCGTTCTCCCGTGGCGGCGGCAGCTCCCTCCTCGCCCTCGACATCGGTTCGAGCTGCGTGAAGCTCGTCGAGACCGACGGCTCGGCCGGGAACATTCGCCTGCTGACCGCCGGAATCGCCCCGCTGCCGCCGACCGCGGTCCAGAACAACCTCATCCAAGACTTCGACGTGGTTGCGGAGACGATTCGCGACCTCGTGAAGCAGACCGGCGCCCGCTCGCGCGAGGTCGTCACCGCCGTCCCGGGTCCCGCGGTCATGATCAAGAAGATCCACCTGCCGTCGGGAAGCGACGAAGCCAACTTCGACCAGCAGGTGATGGTCGAGGCCGGCAACGCCATCCCCGAGCACCTCGATAACGTGACGCTCGATTACCAAGTGCTCGGCTATACCGAGCGCGACGAGCTCGAGGTGCTGCTCGTCGCGGTGAAGAAGGACATCGTCAATAGCTACACCTCGGTCATCCGCGACGCCGGGCTCGTGCCGGTGATCGTCGACGTCGACTACTTCGCGCTCGAGAACATGTTCGAGCTCAACTACGACTTGGAGGAGTCGCACGTCGTCGGCCTCGTCAACGTCGGCGCGCGCTACTGCTCGATCAACATCCTGCGCTCGGGGCGGTCGTCGTTCACCGGCGACATCCCCGTCGGCGGCGCCGAGTTCACCGACGTCCTGATGCGCAACCTCGGCGTCTCGCCGGAGGAGGCGGAGGTGCTGAAGGCCGGCGGGACGGCGGGCAACCTCGGCCGCGACCAGGTCGAGGCGGCGCTCACCCCGGCGGTGCAGTTCCTGGTCGAGGAGATCCATCGCGCGCTCAGTTTCTACTGGCGCTCCGACGCCGAGGAGCCCCTCTCCGCGGTCTATCTGAGCGGCGGCACGGCGCGCACCGAAGGCCTCGCCCGCATGTTGAGCGAGCGGCTCGAGACGCCGGTCGAAGTCGCCGATCCGCTGGCGCGGGTGACGCTCGGCCGCGTCGTCGACGCCGAGTTCGTGCGCCGCAACGCGACGTCGCTGGCGGTCACGATCGGGCTCGCGGCGCGCCGCGTGGGAGACAAGACATGATCCGGATCAACCTGCTTTCCGTTCGCGAGGCCGAGCGCGAGGTCGGCCGGCGCACCGAGGGTCGCCTGATCGTGCTCGGCGGCGTCCTCGCGGTGACCGTGCTCTTCGCCGTCGAGGTATGGAGCCGCATGGCGATGTCGCCGCTGCGCAGCGAGTTGGCCGAGCTCACGACGCGGGTGAAGGCGCTCGACGCCCAGACCGCCGAGCTCACCGAGCTGCAAAAGAATAAGGGCGAGCTCGACGCGAAGCTGAAGATCATTCAAGGGCTGCAGCAGCGTCGCGTCGGGCCGGCGAAGGTCCTCGCGAATCTGAGCGATGCCGCGCCCGAGCAGGTGTGGCTGCTCGACTTCACGGAGGACAACGGCGCGGTGACGGTCACCGGTCTCGCCTTCGACAACCAGACGATCGCGGCGTTCATGCGCAATCTCGGCGCGTCGAAGTACTTCGTCGACGTCGATCTCGTCGAGACCACGCAAACGACGCAGAAGGACGCCCAGCTGAAGAAGTTCGTCGTCAAAGCGCGGCTGAGTTACGGCGGCCAGCCGACGGCGCCGGCGGCGCCGGACTCGAAACATCCGGAATCGCCGAAGGGGAACCGCGCATGAACAACCTCATCGAACGCTTCTTCGATCTCGAGTCGCGGCAGCGCACGATGCTGTGCGCGATCCTCGTCCTGCTCGTGGCCGCCGGGTACTGGTCCTTCGTCTACTCCGGCAGACGCGCCGAGACGGCGTCCCTGCGGGAGAAGGTCGAGGCGCTCCGCGACCAGCGCAGCGCGAAAGAACACCTCGTCGCGAACCTCGACGAGGAGCGCGCCACGATCCGTCAGCTCCAGGGCGACCTGCAGCGCGCCGAGGTGCAGCTGCCCGACAAGAAAGAGATCCCCGACCTCTTGAGCATGATCTCGTCCGTCGGACGCGAGGCCGGTCTCGAGATCCTCCTTTTCCGCCAGAAGGCGGAGCGGTATCAGGACTTCTACGCCGAAGTGCCCGTCGACGTCCTCGTCCGCGGCAACTACCACCAGGTGGCGACGTTTTTCGATCACGTCGGGCAGCTCGATCGCATCGTCAACGTCAGCGACATCTCGATGAAGGACCCCAAGAACGAGAACGGAGCGATGGTCGTCAGCACGTCGTGCTCGGCCGTCACCTTCCGGTTCCTCGACGAGAACGAGCGCCAGCGGATTGCAAAGCAGAAGGCCGAGCAACCCGATGGGGCGAAGAGGTAAGTCATGGGTAACGCGGATTCGGTGAGCGCGGTCTTCGGACTGCTGCTCGGGTTGGTGGCGCATCACCCGCCCATCGTCGCGACGGCGACCGCCGCGACGAGCGGTCCCGCGGTGGCGATCGAGAAGGCGCAGTCGGCCGCGACGGCCGAGTCGCGTCGCGCTCGCGAGAGCGACGCGGAAGCGGCACGCGTATTCTCGCCGACGAGCGACGCCGCGCCCGTTGCGAGCGCGGCGAAGCCCAACGCGGTGACAGCGGCGACGGCGGCGGAGGCGAGTAAGGCGACGGCGCCCGCGGATGCGAGCGCGGCGACGGTGCCGGCCGAGGCGAGCGACGCGGTGATCCCGGCGGACGCGAGCAAGACGGCCGCGAGCACTGCGGCTGACGCGCAGCTCGCGGCGAACGGCAGCGAGGACACGTACGACCCGAGTCGCCATCGCGATCCGTTCCGGCCGCCGCCCAATGTGACGCCGGACAAGGCCATCGTGCGTACTCCCCTCGAAGGCTACGAGCTCGGGCAGCTGAAGCTCGTCGGGATCGTCAAAGACGCCGGAACCGTACGCGCGATGGTGGAAGATTCCGCCGGACTGGGCTACATCGTCACGACCGGAACAGCCATCGGGTTGGGCGGCGGCGTCGTGCGCAGCATCGAGCAGCGTCGCGTGCTCATTCAGGAGACGACGACAACCTTGTACGGCGAGAAGCAGGCGAAGGAAGTGGTGATGGAGCTTCCGCAGGAGGATCGTTCGCCATGAAAGAGACGGAGCGGGACGTGGTCTGGGGGGCGGCGGGGCTGGCGGGTGTCCTGCTCCTCGGCTTCATCGGATGCACCAAGGTTCTCGAGCATCAAGTCGCCCCTGCTTCGCCTGAAGCAGACACTGCGTCGTCCACCACCGCGTCGCGCGGCTTCCTCGGTGATCTCCCGACCGAGCCGCTGCCGGCAGGCGGCGAGGCGCCGACGGCGGCCGCGCCGCCGCTCGCGCTCGAGCACGCGCACGAGGCGGTCGAGCCGAACCTGCGCGTCCACGAGATTCAGCTCGCGAGCCGCGGCGGCCGTCAGGCGGTCATCGTCGTGCTGTCGCGACCGCCGGAGAAGGTTCACGACTTCGTCCTTCGCGATCCGAGTCGCGTCGTGCTCGACCTCGAGGGTCCGCTCGCGGCGACCGGGGCGCGCACGCACGCCGTCGCCGACCCCGTGGTCGCCCGTATTCGCCAGGGCGCGGACACGTCACGGCTGCGGCTCGTCATCGACCTGAAAGGCGCGGCGCCCGCGATCGAGACCGAACGCGACGGCCGCGTCGTCGTCGCGCTGCTCGGCGAAACGCCGCCCGGCAGCACGGATCAGCTGGTGTATCGTGCGCCGGGTCTCGAGCCGGCCACGCTCGTCGCCGCATCCGACGACGCTCCCGGCGAGCCGGTCGCGTCGGCGCCGGCCGATGCCGCGTTGCAGCCCGTCGCCCTCGCTGCGCCGACGGACGACCCGAGTGCAGCCTCCGGCGACACCGCGGCTGCCGCTGCGATCGAGACGGTGCCGCCCGTGCCGCCGTCGGACGACATCGCCGCGAACGCGCCTATCGACGTCGCCGCCGCGGCGCCGCCGCCGAGCGCGCCCGACGCGCGTCCTGCCGACGCGCCGGCACCGGCGACGATCGTCGCCGCCGATCCACCGCGGGTGATGACGGCGACGACCGACGTCGATCCTGCGCGGTTGGCGCACGCCACGGACGACTACGACCCGCGGTCCGCCGATGCGCTGCACGACCTCGACGATCGCGCGCCGGCGAAACAAGACCTCGTCCTGCACGACCCGCCGCCCGAGCGTCCGGCGACGTACGCGCTCGCGGCGCAAGCGAAGCCGGAGCGGAAGACGGTGAAGACGCACACGATCGAAGGCGGCACCGTCGAGCAGCTCACCCCGCCCGGCAGCCGGCAGTACACCGGCCAGCGGATCTCGCTCGATTTCAAGGACGCGGACATCCAGAACGTGCTCCGCATCCTCGCCGACGTGAGCGGGTTCAACGTCATCACCACCGAGGACGTGCAAGGGAAGCTCACGATGCGCCTCGTCGACGTGCCCTGGGATCAGGCGTTCGACGCCATCCTGCGCGCGAAGAACCTCGACAGCGTCCGCGAGGGCAACATCATTCGCGTCTCGACCGTCGAGCAGCTGAAGAAGGAGCGCGACGCGCTGCGCGCCGCCGAGGAGGCGCAGAAGCAGCTCGAGCCGCTCGAGGTGAAGTACATCAAGGTCAACTACGCCAAGGCCGACGAGAAGATGGTGAAGAAGGTGCAGGAGGTGCTCACCGAGCGCGGCACCACGACGTGGGACGAGCGCACCAACATGATCGTCGTCCGCGACATCGCCCGCGGCGTCGCGGCGGGCGAAGAGCTCGTACGTCAGTTCGACACCCAGACGCCGCAGATCCTCATCGAGTCGAACATTGTCGAGGCACAGAAGAGCTTCCTCCGCGACCTCGGCATTCAGTGGGGCGTGAACCACAAGAACGGTCCCGGCACCGGCAACTCGACCGGCCTCAACTTCCCCGGCACGATCAACGGCGGCGGCGTGCTCGCCGGCGGCAAGAACTCACCGGCGACGACGGTGCCGTTCATCGCCGATTTCCCGGCGGCGAACGTCGGGCCGGGAGCGGGCTCCGCCTACGACATCCTGCTCGGCTCGATCGACGGGTCGCTGACCCTCGATGCGCGTCTCACCGCGCTCGAGAACGACGGCAAGGTGAAGATCATCTCGCGGCCGCGGGTCGTCACGTTGAACAACCTGCCGGCGACGATCGAGAGCTTGCGCATCCTGCGCGTCCGGCTGCCCAGCACCGGGACGGTGATCTCGACCGGCGCCGGCGGCGCCGCCGGCACGGCGCAGAGCGCGACGGAAAAGATCAACACCGGCATCACGCTGACCGTGACACCGCAAGTGTCGTCGGACGGGTTCGTCTTCCTCGACGTGTTCGCGAAGTCGAGCACGCTCGCGCCGACGAGCAGCCCCGACAACATCCCCGACGAGGTGAGCCGCCAAGCGGAGTCGCACGTCCTCATCAAGGACGGCGAGACCTTCGTGCTCGGCGGCGTCTACCAAGAGACGCTCAATTGGGCCGACACCGGCATTCCGTACCTGCGCTCGATCCCGGTTCTCGGCTGGGCGTTCAAAAACCACAACGACAAGGACGATCGCCAGGAGCTGCTCGTCTTCATCACGCCGAAGACCGTGGTGGGACGCGGCGGCGCGCAGGCGATCGCGCAATTGCCGACGGCGGCGGACCTGTGGCAAAATCGACCGCACTAACGCTCGGCGACACGTCGCCGAACGCCTCGCATGGCACGGCGGCCCGCCGCGCCTCCGCTCTCGGTGCAGCCTGCGAAGTGAGAACCCGTGTTGCGTTTTCTGACCGCCGGTGAGTCGCACGGCCCCTGCCTGACGGCGATCCTCGAAGGATGCCCGGCCGGGTTCGCGATCGACGTCGACGCCATCAACGCCGACATGCGCCGCCGGATGCTCGGCTACGGGCGCGGCGGCCGCATGAAGATCGAGCAGGACACGGTCGAGATCCGCTCCGGCGTCCGCTTCGGCGAGACGCTCGGCTCGCCGATCACGCTCGTCGTCGAGAACCGCGACTGGCGGAACTGGGAAAAGAAGATGTCGGCGCGCCCCGAGGATCGCGATCCGTCGATCACGGTGACGCGGCCGCGCCCCGGCCACGCCGACCTTGCCGGTGTGCTCAAGTATCAGCACGACGACGTCCGCAACGTCCTCGAGCGCGCGAGCGCGCGTGAGACCGCGGCGCGGGTCGCGATCGGCGGCGTCGCGAAGGCGCTCTTGCGGCCGTTCGGCGTTGCGGTGCGCGGCTGGGTCGCGGAGATCGGCGGCATCGTCGCCGATCACGCCGGCAAGGACGCCGAGGAGATCTTCGCCGCGGCCGAGCGCTCCGAGGTGCGGATGGCCGATGCCGACGCGGAGCGGCGCATCATCGCCGCGATCGACCACTGCAAGACGCGCGGCGACACGCTCGGCGGCATCGTCGAGGTGCGGGCCACCGGGCTGCCACCAGGCCTCGGCAGCCACGTGCACTGGGACCGCAAGCTCGACGGCCGCCTCGGCCATGCGCTGTTGAGTCTGCAGGCCGCGAAAGGCGTCGAGATCGGGCTCGGCTTCGAGACCGCGCGCCGCCCCGGCTCGGCGGTCCACGACGAGATCTACTTCGACGAGCGCACGCGTGAGTTCACCCGGCGCACGAACAACGCCGGCGGCACCGAGGGCGGCATGAGCTCGGGCGCGCCGCTCCTCGCGCGCGTCGCCTTCAAGCCGCTCTCGACCTTGATGAAGCCGCTGCACTCCGTCGACGTGCGCAGCAAGGAAGAGTCGAAAGGCGCGATCGAGCGCTCCGACGTGTGCGCGATTCCCGCGGCGGCCGTCATCGCGGAGGCGGTCGTCGCGTTCGTCGTCGCCGACGCGTTTCTCGAGAAGTTCGGCGGCGACTCGCTGGTCGAGATCCGGCGCAACTACGAAGGCTATCTCGAGCAGGTCAAGAACTACTGAATGGGTGCGATCGTGCTGACCGGGTTCATGGGGACGGGGAAGAGCGAGGTGGGACGGCGGCTGGCGACGCGGCTCGGCCGCGCTTTCGTCGATACCGACCAGCTCGTCGAGCGTGAGGCCGGGAAGAGCGTCGCCGCGATCTTCGCCGACGACGGCGAGGCGGCGTTTCGCGCCCACGAGCGCGACGCGGTCACGACCGCGGCCGCGCGCCGCGATGCGGTGATCGCGGTCGGCGGCGGCGCCGTGCTCGACGCGGCGAACCGCGCGCGGCTGCGCGAGGCCGGCGTCGTCGTCTGCCTGACTGCGAGCGCGGAGACGATTCTCCGCCGCGTCGGCGAGACGACGCAGCGGCCGCTCCTCGCGGGCGGCGAACCGCGCGCGGCGATCGAGCGGCTGCTCGCCGACCGCCGGCCGTCGTACGATGCGGTGGCGGATCTGACGGTGGATACGACGGACCGCCGTCCCGAGGACGTGGTAGAGGAGATTTGCGAACGAGTAGCGAGGTTCGAGCGCGAGCGGCAGCAATGGAAGTCGTCAACGTAGAGCTCGGCGCACGGCGGTATCCGATCTACGTCGGCGCCGGATGTCTGCGCGAGCTCGGGACGAAGCTCGCCGAGACGAGGTGTGGAGCAGGAGTGGCGGTGGTGACGAACTCGACGGTCGCTGATCTGTATCTCGATCGGACGCTGGCGTCCTTGCGCGACGCTGCGTTCGAGCCGACCGCCATCCAGATCCCCGACGGCGAGGAGCACAAGAACCTCGCGTGGCTCGCGTTCGTCTACGACAAGCTCATCGACGCCGGCGTCGAGCGCAGCGGCGCCGTGATCGCGCTCGGCGGCGGCGTCGTCGGCGATCTCGCCGGCTTCGCGGCGGCGACGTATCTACGCGGCATCCCGTGCGTGCAGGTGCCGACGACGCTCCTCGCGCAGGTGGATTCGGCGATCGGCGGCAAGACCGGGATCAACCACGTCGCCGGCAAGAACCTGATCGGCGCCTTCGCGCAGCCGCGCTTCGTGCTCGCCGACGTCGAGACGCTGCGTACGCTGCCGCGCCGCGAGCTCATCGCCGGCCTCGCGGAGGTCGTCAAGTACGGCATCATCCTCGATCCGGGGCTGTTCGCGCTGATCGAGAACCAACTGCCGGCCGTGCAGCACCTCGAGCGCGAGCTCCTGGCGCGGATCGTGCGCGTGTGCTGCACGCTGAAGGCGCTCGTCGTCGGCGAGGACGAGACCGAGAGCGGCTATCGCGCGGTCCTGAACTTCGGCCACACGATCGCCCACGGGCTCGAGAGCCTGACCGAGTACAAGCAGTATCTGCACGGCGAGGCGGTGGCGATCGGGATGGTCGCCGCGACGCGCATCTCGCGCCGTCTCGGCTTCTGCTCCGACGCCGACTACCAGCGCATCCGGCGGCTGCTCGAGCGCTGCGGACTGCCGACCGAGGTGCCGGCGGACCTGCGCGGCGAGCCGCTCGCCCTGGCGCTGCGGACCGACAAGAAGGCGCGCGGCGGCTCGATCAACTTCGTCTGTCTCGAGGCGATCGGGAAGACGCGTTTCGAACGACTGACCTGTGACGAGATCGTGAAGCATCTCTAGCGTTCACACATGACCTCCGGCTGTCGGGTGCGGCGGGACGGAGAAGGGGAGGACGGCAGCATGACAACACGGTTCATGGTGACAACGTGCTTGGCGGCGGTGTGTCTCGCGGTCGCCGGCTGTGGTGGTGGAGGCGGCGGGACTGGGTCGAACGACAACGGCGTGTCCTTCAGCTTCCTCGGCGTCTTTCAGGAGGTCACGGAGAACTTCGCGCCTGCTGCCGACGTGTTTCCGACCGCCGACAACCATCCCGGCGATACGGGACGGATCGTCGACATCAGCCAGATCGACGCGATCCCGAACGACGTCAACGGCGACGGCGATGCCGACGGCGGCTTCCTCGGCATCCAGAACAACCTCGATTTCGAGAGCATCAACGTCGAGGCCGTCGACGTGAAGATCGTGATCCCGGGCGCCGTCATCAACCCGGTCGCGACCGACGTCGTGCCGCTGGGCATTCGACTCGGGCCGGCGCAGGTGGCGATCGGTCAGACCGCGACCAACGGGGTCTTCGCGCAGACCTTCTTCGTGTCGCCGAAGATCATCGCGTTCCTCAATCAAAACCCGAGTCTGCTGCCGCAGAAGCCGTTCACGATGAACGTCGTGATGACGCTCAGAGCAACGAGCGACAGCGGCGATCATTTCACATCGAACCAGTTCACGTACGCCGTGACCGTCGTGCAGAACGCGCAATGATGCGGGCGGGGATGGGAGGATATCCAATGAGAGCACATGCAAGCTGGTTCCGGACGTCCGGTGCGATCGCTCTGTGCGCGCTGCTCATCGCCGGGTGCGGCGGGACGGGCGGAGGCGGGGGCGGCAACAACGGCTTTCCCGAGGAGCAGTTCGTTCTGAACGCCAACAACAGCGGCCGGCTGACGCTGAACGTCGATCCGACACAAGTCGACGCCAACAAGTCGGATCGCATCGGCCTGGTCGCGACGCTCACCGACGCCTTCGGGCATCCCATCGAGGGGACGACGATCCTCTTCTCGTCGGACATTCCCGACATCACGTTCATTCCGCAGGTGACCGTCGGCGGGCGGAACTTCGGGGGGGCCGTCACGGACGCGCACGGCAATGCGGACGTCATCGCGGTCGCCGGCAGCACGCCGACCGGAACCGGGAAGATCGTCGGCACCGGCGCCATCTTCGCCCAGCCGCCGCCGGCGTTCAGCCTGCGCGCGCAGGTGGCGGTGACGCTCCTCGACATCGGCTTCGTCGGCGGCGACCAGCTGCTCTTGATCCCGTCATCGGAGGATTTGGCCGAGCCGGTGCCCGGCACGCCGATCTTCTTCAACATCGTCGGCGGCACGCCCCCCTACCAGCTCTTGAACGAGGTGAGCGGCGTCGGCTTCGCGACCCTCAGCCAGCACTGTGCGCCCGGCTGCACCGCGAACGGCGGCGTGCTCTGCGTCGGCAGCGCGTGCCAGAGCGACACCGATTGCGGCGTCGGCTCGCCGACGGGCACGTGCATCGGCCCGATCTCGCGCTGTCTCGCCAGCTGTCAGGGCACGAACTGCGCCGGCTCGCGCTGCCAGCACGACGCCGACTGCAACGACGGCTCGCCGACCCCGGCGCACGTCTGCGCCGACAACGGCCAATCGATTCTCTTCATCGTCGGCGGCGTCGAGTCGGGCGAGTCGAACTTCCTCGTCACCGATGCCCACGGCGACTCGGTGACGGGCACGGTCACGATCAGCACGTTCTGCGGCAGCGGCGTCGCGCGCGGCTCCGAGCAGTGCGACACCCATGACCTCCGCGGTGAGACGTGCGCGACGCAAGGGTTCCCGGGAGGCGGAACGTTGCTCTGCACGAGCGACTGCAAGTTCGACACCTCGAAGTGCTTCGGCGGAACGCCTGGGCCGGGTGCGACGCCGACGATCCCGGTACCGACCGACACCCCGACGGCGACGATCCCGCCGACCGCGACGCTCAGCGCCACGCCGACGGATACCTTCACGCCGACGCCGGTCGGGACACCCGGCGCACCCGCGAACTTTACGCTGTCATTGTTGGCGCCCTGCGCCGCCTTGAACGCCGACACGACGCTCACGACCGTGATTGCGGCGGTCATCACGGACAGCAACTCGAATCCGGTCTCCGACGGCACGGGAGTGCTCTTCAGCATCACGGGACCGAACATCGGCGCCTCGATCGACAGTCCCGCGCAGACCGACGCGAACGCCCCGTGCAACGTCTCCAACTTCCAGAGTCAGTGCGGCATCCCAGTCGCGAATCAGCATGGCGTCGCGCACACGTGCATCACATATCCGAGCGGGCAGCAGGGAACGGTCAGAACCGTGAATGGTATGGCGGGTCTCGCGGGTGACTCACAACTCATTCTCCTTCCGGGTCCCCCAGTGGCGCCGACGCCCACCGCGACGTCGACGCCGTAGGCACGACTCCGGCGGGAGCGGCGCAGTCGTGCCGCTCCCGCCGGAGCTACGCACAGTGCTATGCCTGCGTGGTACGGGCATACGCATGTGAAGTGCTTGACGGGACCCAGGGTAAGACAGTATCTTACATGACGTGAAAACAACCGTATCGACCAAAGGGCAAATCGTTTTTCCGGCAGAGATTCGACAACGGGACGGCATCAAGCCGGGGCAGCAGTTCGAGATCGAGCGCGTCGATCGTGGCGAGTATCGTCTCGTGCGTCGTCAGCCCCCGCCGAATCAAGGCCTGATCGACTGGCTACTGAGCTGTCCGGAGAAGGGTTTTTGCGTTCCTGTCGAATCTGAATCCACCGACACCTTGTGACCTATCTCGCCGACGCCAACGTGCTCGGTGAGCCGACTCGCCCCGACCCGAGCGCCAAGGTGCTGGCGTGGCTGAGGAGGAATGAACGCGATCTTGCCGTCGATCCGATCATCGTGGGGGAGATCCGCTTCGGCATCCACCTGCTCGCGGCGGGTCGGCGACGCCGGCGGCTCGAACAGTGGTTCGAAGAGGGCGTCACCCGATTCCATTGCCTCGCGTGGGATCTGGCAACCGGGCTGCGTTGGGCGAGGCTGCTCGCGGATCTGCGCGCTCGCGGACAATCCATGCCGATCAAGGACAGCATGATTGCGGCCACCGCGCTCGCGCACGGCCTCACTGTGGCGACGCGCAACGTGCGCGACTTCAGGCAGGCGCGAGTGAAGGTCGTCGACCCGTTCGTCTGAGGAACCGATCAGGGCGCCAGTTCCGCCATCCCGGTCGCGAGAAGCCTCAACTTTCGTTGATCACAAATCGGTCGAGCAAGTTGGTATCCACGGGCGATAGGTAGACTCTGAAGGGCCTCGAATCAACTAAACGGCGATACCACCGACCTTTTATCTTGACCGTCCCGATGGGCGCTCCTACAGTCGGTGCCTCGGAGGGTCGGCATGAGCGCCAGAGGTGTCGAGGATGCGCGCGCGCGCGGCAAGACGGTGCTCGTCTTGCACGGGCCGAATCTGAATCTCCTCGGCCGCCGCGAGCCCGATGTCTACGGCCCGCTGACCCTCGATCAAATCAACGAGCGCCTGCACGCGCTCGCCGCCGAACTCGGCGTCGAGCTCGAGATCTTCCAATCGAACGTCGAGGGCGAGCTCGTCGACCGCATTCAAGAAGCGGCCGGTGTCACGCACGCGATCGTCATCAACCCGGCCGCGTACACGCACACGAGCATCGCCATTCGCGACGCCATCGTCGCCGTCGGTCTGCCCGTGATCGAGGTGCACCTCTCGAACATCCATCG